>Ga0302314_10015736_pt1 | contig 12837 bp, 10 predicted proteins | sample III_Palsa_N2_3_FD_200533 | JGI IMG/M metagenome (GOLD analysis project Ga0302314, IMG submission 200533) | Peat permafrost microbial communities from Stordalen Mire near Abisko, Sweden - III_Palsa_N2_3 | ecosystem: Environmental > Terrestrial > Soil > Palsa > Peat permafrost | place: Sweden...
TTCTGGCCCCGGATCTCCAGGTCCTCCGCGGCGAACCGCGTCATGCATTTCACCGTTCCGGGATAGCGCAGCAGCTCGGTGGTGAGATCGAACGCGCGCTCGGGCGTCTCGCGCAGGACCGCCTGCAGCTTCGGCTGGCGCACGATCCGGTGCACCTGGGTGGCCAGGGTGTGCGCCGTCGTCTCGGCGCCGGCGACCACCATGCCGTGGAGCTGCGCCAGCATCTCGTCGTTGCTGAGCCGGTTCAGGCCGTCGCGGGCGTGCACCATGAATGAGATCAGGTCCTCGCCCGGATGGGCTTCGCGCTCGGGGATGACTTGGTTGAAGGTGTCGTTCATCCGCCGGATCGAGCGTTCGAGCTGCAGCAGGAGCTCCGGCGTGACCGTCGCGGCGGCGCTGGCGGCGGTGAAACTCGACGCCAGCTCGAACAGCAACGGCTGGTATTCGTCCGGCAGGCCGAACAGGCGCTGCATCACCCGGGTCGGCAGGGCGGCGCTGACAGTCTTCAGGAAGTCGAACTCACCGAGCCGCTCGCACTCGTCCAGGATCTCGTCGACGACCTCGTCGATGAAGCCTTCGACCTTGCGGATCGCACCGCGGTCGAGGGCCTTCAGCGTCAGCGAACGGATGCGGGCGTGATGGATGCCGTCGAGCCGGTTCACCATCAGGCCGGTGTAGAGCCGGACGCCTTCGAGCTGCTGCTGCAGTTCGGGCGGCATGCCGCGGAACAGCTGGCCGACCCGTGAGGCGGACAGCCGTGGATCGGCAAAGGCGGCGCGCACGTCGTCGTGGCGCGACAGGATCCAGCCGCCCTGGGTCTGGCTGTAGAAGACCGGCGCCTCTTCCTGCAGACGGATCATGGCCGCCCAGGGATCGGCCAGGAAGGCAGGATCGGCAAAGCTGACATCTGCGATCGGCCCCGTCGCGTCGCGCGCGGCGCTGGATCCGTCGGCCATGGCGTCCTCCCTTGCACAGGCCTTGCGCGGGGGCGTCACCCGCAAGGCGGTCTTGCGATGGGCAAAAACCTACAGTGATTGATAATGGGGTGGCGACGATAACGCAATCGGGATTCGCCGTGGCGCCGGCCAGGCCTCAGGCCGCCGACCCTCGCGGATGCAGGCGGTAGAGCGGGTCGTGCGGCTTGGGCGCGCCGCGGTTCTCCAGGTTGGCGTAGCGGCCGGCGTCCCACACCGAATTGCCCGGCCGCTCGTTGTACCAGTCGATGGCGAGGGTCCGCGCGATGATCCGCCATTCCCCGCCGCGCTTTTCGTGCCGGTCGAGATAGCGGCCGCCGACCACGCGCTCCAGCCGGGCCCCACCCTCGGCCGGCAGGTCGTGGCCGGGAAGGTCGTGAAAGGCCTGGAAATAGCACTCGGAGAAGGCTTCGGCGGGGCCGGTCGGCTCGACCCAGATGTTGGTGATCGCGTGCGAGGTCACGACGCCCTCCATGAACGGGAAGGCGTAGGCCAGGAAGGCTTCGACGTCGCCCTTGAACACGGCGTGGTCGTCGATCGCGTCGGGCCAGTAGACCCGGCGCATCAGGTCCGCGTCGCGCCGGTCGACCGCCCGGCAGTAGCCGAGAAGGGTCTCGGTGATCGCCTGCTTGTCCAAAAGGGCCTGGAGCGAGGCGGCGAGCGTCGGATCCATCGGGCGTTTCCTGTTCGCGCTTGACGGCGGTCTGATTGGAGACCGATAAACCACTCAACGTTAGAGAACGCAATCCGCCGGTTTCGGCGTGAAGGCGGGGGGAGGGGGGATGGACGCCGAGACCACCGTGCGCGCCTTCGCCGACGCGTGGACCGCGCTGGACTACGACGCCGTCTATGCCCTCCTGGCCGAGGACGTCCGCTATCACAACATGCCGCTGAAGCCGGTGGTCGGGCGCCAGGCGGTGCGCGCCCACCTCGACGCCTGGCCGGTCGACGTCTGCGCGTGGGAGGTGCTGCACCTCGCCGTCGCCGGCGAGGTGGTGCTGACCGAACGCATCGACCGCTTCGTGCGTGGCCAGGACCACATCGTCGTGCCGGTCATGGGCGCCTTCGAGGTTCGCGGCGGCCTGATCGTCCACTGGCGCGATTATTTCGATCTTGGCGCGCTCAAGCCGCGGAAGGCCTGACGTGGAGAGCCTGATCGAGCGCCGGGCGGGATCGGCGACTGCGGCGTTGCGCGGCCCCGGCGGTCATAAATGGCCCGGCGGCTATAAATGGTACGTCGCGGCGGTACTGTGCCTCGCGCACACGGTGGCGATCATCGACCGCTTCGTCATGGTGCTGGTCTCCGAGCTGGCGCGGTCAGACCTGCATCTCAGCGACACCCAGCTCGGCCTGCTGCAGGGCACGGGGTTCTCCATCCTCTATTGCGGCTTCGCGGTTCCGCTGGGCGCGGTGGCGGATGCGGCCAACCGCCGAAACCTGATCTTCCTCGGCCTGGTGGTCTGGAGCGTCGCCACCATGGCGGCGGCCTTCGCCACCTCGTTCGCGACCCTGTTCGCCACCCGCATCTTCGTCGGCATGGGCGAGGCCTGCCTGATTCCGGCGGGGATGTCGCTGCTGGCGTCCTGGTTCGCGCCGGCGGAGCTCGGACGCGGCACGGCGATCATGGGGCTCGGCGCCAACCTCGGCTACGGCCTGGCGTTCCTGGGCGGCGGCGTGGTCCTGGCGGAGCTCGCGCGCGCCGGCGGACTGCCCGTGCCGGGGCTGGGCCTGGTCGCGCCGTGGAAGGGCGCCTTCGTGCTGGCCGGCGCCCTGGCGATCCCGGTCCTCGTCCTGCTCGCTTTCATGAGGGAGGCGCCGAGACACGGCCAAGGCGGCGGTCGGCTGGCGAGCCGCCTTGCGGCGACCGGACGCGGGCTCGGCTACCTGTCGGCCAATCTTCGCGGCTATGCGCCCTTCCTGCTGGTCGCGGCCCTGACGGCGGTCACCGGCTACGCCATGACGAGCTGGTCCTCCAGCCTGTTCGTCCGCGCGCACGGGCTGTCGCCGGCGGCGGCGGGCAAGCTGATCGGCCTGGTCGGGATCGTCGCCGGCCCGCTCGGCACCCTCAGCGGCGGCGTGCTGCTCGACCGGCTGCGGGCCTGGGGCGTGGCGGGCGCGCCGCTGGTGATCATGGCCGGCGGCAGCGTTGTGGCGCTCGCGACCGTCGCCGGGGCCGGCTATGCCGCCAGCCTGCCGCTCGCGATCGCGCTGTTCGCCCTGTTCATGTTCGAGTCGACCTTCACCCTCTCGTCGGTCTACGCGGGCATGCAGATCCTGACTGTCGACGCCTTCCGCGGCGTGGCGGCGTCGTTCAACATGATGATCTACACCCTGGCCGGGCTCGGGCTCGGCCCGGCGGCGGTCGGCATGATCAGCGACCGCCTGCAGGGCCCCCACGGCCTCGCCGGCGCCCTGACCCTGGTCGAGGCGGCGATGGCGATGGTCATCGTGCCGACCGCCCTCCTGGCGAGGCGATCATACCAGGCGCGCGCGGTCCTGGTGGCGGCTACGCGGGACATGTAGCCGGCCGCAGAGGGAGCGCTCCGAGGCGCGTCGCCAGCCGGGGGTCATATCACCCGCTCCGCGCGCAGGGCCGCGATCTCGTCGCGGCCGAGCCCGAGAAGCCCGCCCAGCACGTCCTCGGTGTGCGCACCGATCGGCGGACCTGGCCAGCGTACGGTCCCCGGCGCCTCGACGATGTGAGGGACCACGCCGCACTGCAGGATCGGCCGGTCGTGCGCGGGATCCTCCACCGCCGTCACCATGCCGCGGGCGATGAACTGCGCGTCCGCGGCGATGTCGACCGCCGTGTAGACCTTGGAATTCGGCACGCCGGCGTCGTTGAGCAGGGTCTCGAGCTGGTCGGCGGTATAGCCGTGTGTCCAGTCGCCGATCAGGGCGTCGAGCGCGGCGACATTGGCCACCCGCTGCTGGTTGCCGGCATAGTCGGGCGCGCCGACCAACTCGGGCCGGCCGATCAGCGTCATCAGCCGGGCGAACAGGGTCTCGGAGTTCGCCGCGATCAGCATCCAGGCGCCGTCGGCGGTCGGATAGGCGTTGGTCGGCGCGGCGGTCGCTATGCCGCCCCCCGCGGGCGCCTTGACCTTGCCGAGCGCGCCGTATTCGGGAAGCAGGCCCTCCATCAGGCTGAGGACACTCTCGGTCAGGGCCACGTCCACCGTCCGGCCGGCGCGCCCGCCGCCGGCCCGGTCCCGGTCCCACAGCGCCGCCAGCAGGCCGATCGCTGCGTAGAGGCCGGACACGGAATCGCCGATGCTGACCCCGACGCGCACGGGCGCCAGGTCGCTGACGCCCGGCGGATGGTTGGTGAGGTGCCTGAGCCCGCCGAGCGCCTCGCCGATCACCCCGAACGCGGGCCGGTCGCGATAGGGGCCGGTCTGTCCGAAACCCGAGATGTGCGCGATCACCAGGTCCGGGCGCGCCTCGCGCAGGACCTCCGTCGCCAGGCCGAGCCTGGCCAGGCCGCCGGGCCTGAGGTTCTCGATCACCGCATCGCACTCGGCCACCAGCGCCAGGATCAGAGCCCGGGCGCGCGGGTGCTTCAGGTCCACCGTCACGCTGCGCTTGTTGCGGCCGTGCATCGACCACCACAGCGATCGGCCGTCCACCTGCTCGCCCCACTGGCGCGCCGGGTCGCCCTCCGGCGGCTCGATCTTGATCACGTCGGCGCCGAGGTCGCCGAGCAGGCGCGCGGCGAACGGGGCGGCCACGAAGTGCCCGATCTCCAGCACCCGAAGGCCTTGCAGCGGCGGACCCGCCGGTTCTGCGCCGCTCACCCCATCCTCCCGCCGATCGCTATCGTTGCGTATCTAACATCGTCTGGTATGCTTGCAATGCAAAAGGGGCGATCATGTACGACCGCACGCTGAGCCCGATCTCGATCGGCGGGGTGGAGATCAAGAATCGCGTGGCCCGCACCGCGCACGCGACCATGATGGCGGCGGGGGGCGGGATCACCGACGCCCTGATCGCCTATCACCTGGCCCGGGCGGAGGGCGGGGTCGGCCTGACCATCCTGGAGGCGGCCGGCGTGCATCCGTCGTCGGTGCTGTCGCTGGCCAACCTCGACGACGCCATCATCCCCGGCTACCGGCGCCTCGCCGCCGCCATCGCCCCCAGCGGCATGCGCCTGTTCCAGCAGCTCTGGCATGGCGGCCACATCTATCCGCAGCCCGACGGCTCGCCTCCGCTGGCCCCGTCCGACGTGCCGAGCCCGATCGCCGGCATAGCGCCGCGGCCGATGACCATGGACGACATCGACGACCTGGTGCGCGCCTATGCCGCCGCCGCCCGGCGGGTGGAGCGGGGCGGGCTCGACGGCGTCGAGGTCCACGCGGGGCACGGCTATCTGCTGGCCCAGTTCCTGTCGCCGGTGCTGAACCTGCGCCGGGACGACTACGGCGGCGCGTTCGAGAACCGCCTGCGGCTGTTGCGCCGGGTGCTGGCCGCGGTGCGCGAGGCGGTATCGCCGGGCTTCGCCATCGGCGTCCGGCTCAGCGACAGCGCCGACCCCCGCATCCTCGGCATGGCGGAGGTGGGCCAGGTCGCCCATCGCCTGCAGGACGAGGGGCTGATCGACTACGTCAACATGTCGTACGGCGACTACTATGCGCTGCATCGCCAGGTGGGCGGCATGGATGTGCCGACCGGCTTCCAGATCCCCCAGACGGCTCCGCCGGTGGCCGATTTCAGGCTGCCGCGCCTGCTCAACGGCCGGTTCCGGACGCTGGAGGAGGTCGAACAGGTGCTGCGCGCGGGCGAGGCGGACATCGTCTCCATGGTCCGCGCCCACATCGCCGACCCGGACATCGTCGCCAAGACCATGGCCGGCCATCCCGAGCGCGTGCGCCCGTGTCTCGCCTGCAACCAGGGCTGTATCGGCCGGGTCGCCACCTCGGGCCGCCTGGGCTGCGTGGTCAACACCGCCGCCGGCGACGAGGCGCGGCTTGCCGAACGGCGGATCCGGCCGGCCGCGGCGCCGCGCAAGGTCCTGGTCGTCGGCGGTGGGCCGGGCGGCATGGAGGCCGCGCGCATCGCCGCGCTGGCGGGTCACAGGGCGGTGCTCGCCGAAGCCATGCCGGCGCTGGGCGGCCTGATGTCGATCTACCGGGATGCGCCGCGCATGGGCACGATCGCCGACATCGCCACCTGGCTCGAGGACGAGGTCTATCGCCTCGGTGTCGAGGTGCGGCTGTCCGCCTATATGGAGTCGGGCGACATCCTCGCCGAGGGCGCCGACCAGGTGATCCTGGCGATCGGGGCCGAGGCGGACGCGCCGCTGCGGCAGGTGCTGTTCCCGGCCGAACCGATCGCGGTCGAGGCCGGAAGCCGCGTGATCACCTCGCTCGACCTGTTCGCGGACCGCACCATCGAGCTTGGCGGCAGCGCCCTGGTGGTGGACGAGGTCGGGCACTACGAGGCCATCGCCTGCGCCGAACTGCTGCTCGAACGCGGCCTGGCCGTCACCTTCGCCACCCGCCACAAGATGTTCGCGCCGCAGATCGAGATCGCGCTCAGGACCCAGTCCGCGCTCGAGCGCCTGTACGCCAAGGGCGACTTCGAGCTGCGGGTGGGGTCGCGCCTGATGGCCGTCCGTCCGGGCTCGGCCGACATCGCGCCGAACTTCGGGGCCCGGATCGAACGCTGTAAGGCGGACACGGTCGTCTGGGTCGGCGTACGGGCCGGGCAGGCCGCGCTCTTGGACACGCTGCAGGCGAGCGGCGTTCCCGTCGTCGCCGTCGGCGACATGCTGGCGGCGCGCAACCTGCAGACCGCCATCCGCGAGGGCCATCTGGCCGCCCGCCGGATTCCGACCGACGCCGCCGTGGAGCGCCTGGTCGCGGGCGGCTGACCGTATTCATCCCACTGGCGCCCTACTGGAAAGCACCGATGTTCACCGAAACCCTCCATGCCGACGGCGTCCTCGAGCTGATCATCGACCGGCCGCCGGTGAACGCCTTCAGCATCGGCCTGCTCAAGGACCTGTCGGTGCGCATCGAGGCGGTCAAGGACCAGCCCGAGGTCCGGGCCGTGGTGCTCGGGGCCGCCGGCCGGGGCTTCTGCGGCGGCGGCGACGTCAAGGAGGTCGAAACGCTGGCCGGATTCGAGGGCATATTGGGGCAGTCGGCGGGCTCGATGCGGCTGAGCCTGGCCGTGCTCGAGTGCGCGGTCCCGGTGGTGTGCGGCATCCATGCCTACTGCATCGGCGTCGGCGTCCTCGTCGCCGGCTCGGCCGACATCCTGGTCGCGGCGCAGGGGACCCGTTTCGTGCTGGCCGAGATCGACAACGGCGCCACGGCGGGGGCCGTGCAGGCGCTGAAGCTGATGCCCGAGAAGCGCGTCCGCGCCGCGATGATGACGGCGGACCCGATCCTGGCCGAGGAGCTGCACGCCTTCGGCAGCGTCTACCGGCTGGCCGACGACGCAGCGGGGGTGATCGCCGCCGCGCGCGACCTCGCGGCCCAGGTCGCCGGCAAGAGCCCGGAGGCGATGCGCCGCCTCAAGGCCTCGCTCAACAACACCACCAAGGCGCACGAACTGCGGACGCTCTACCGCGCCGAGATGAGCTACACCTACGAGCTGAACATCATGGGCGAGGCGAGCGCCGGACGCCTCGCCTTCGTCGAAGGTCGGCGCGGGAGCTATATGCCCTGAGCGGCCGGCTCAGGCGCCAGGCGCCGCCGCGGGCGTCGCTACAGCCGCCGCCCCCGCGGTCGCGGCGTAGACGCCGAGGATGGCGTCGACCACGGCCTTGGCCATGGCCTCGAAGGCGACGTCCTTGGGCACCTCGGCGCTGCGGCTCACGTGGTAGAGGAAGGGGTTGGCCTGATGCCAGTCGTCGGCCTCGCTGTCGGCGATCACGGCCGACTGGTAGGCGGCGCAGCCCAGCGCCAGGGATTCCAGGGCGTCCATCAGCGGCATGATCACGCCGACCGGAACCCCCTGGACCGCGAGCAGGCCGGCGGTGGAGTTATGCTCGCTGAGACCGATCCGCAGCGGGTGCCGGCGCATGAGTACCGGGATCAGGTTCGGGTGCGCGAGCAGGGCCTTATAGTACTTGCGGGCGTTGTCGATCAGCCAGTCGTGCCAATCGATGTCGGTCGAGTGCGGTGTCCGCACGTCGGCCAACGCAAGGACGCAGGCGCCGACCAGGATGTGCTCCTTGCTGGGGAAGTGGTAGTAGAGCGAAATCCCGCGCACGTTGAGTTCGTCGCCCAGACGCCGGATGCTGAGCGCATCCAGACCCTCTTCGTCGATGATCCGAAGCGCCACCTCCAGCGTCTTGCGCCGCGAGATAAGAGCTTTTTTGGGCCTTCCCATGAATCGACATCCGAATGCTGAACGGTTTTGTTTTGTAACGGAACTTGCCGAAAAGGCGATCCAAAACCGCGGCGGCGGCGAACTGGCGTTGCACGATAAAACAATCGATGTTAGGCAAAACTCAATCGGGCCGCGGTCGAGCGGCGCGCATCAGGGGCGGAGCGTTCATGCGATATGCGTCTGCAGACTGGGTGGCCGACTACGCCAGGACCCAGCCGGATGCGCCGGCGCTGCACAATTTCGACACCGGGGAACGGCGGAGCTGGCGCGCGCTCGATCGCCGCGTCGGCCAGATCGCGCACTATCTGCGCTTCGGTCTCGGCCTGCAGCCGGGCGACCGGATCGCCAACATATCGGACGGCGACCTCAGGCACTTCGAGCTTCAGTTCGCCTGCGCCAGGGCCGGCCTGATCTGGGTTCCGTTGAACTTCCGCCACACGGCGTTCGAACTGGCGCGCGCGTGCCGCGAGATGCAACCGAAGCTGATGCTGACCGACGCGGTCTGGGGTCAGACGGCGCGCGAGGTGGCGGCGGAGACCGGCGTCCCGACAGTGCTGGACTGGGGTCTGGACGGGCCGTTCGATCAGGCGCTCAACCCGGACGGCTATCTCGCCGCCGGCGACGGGATCGACCCCGACGCGCCGCTGCAGATCCTCTACACCTCGGGCACCACCGGGACGCCCAAGGCCGCTATCGTCACCCTGGCGGGCATGACGACCCACGCCCTGCAGCAGGTGGAGTTCTGCGCCAACGCCGAGCCGCGCGGGCACCTGTTCCAGCCGATGCCGCTGTTCCACTTCGGCGGCCTGAACACCGCCAGCAATCCGATCCTGTACTTCGGCGGCCAGGTCACGGTGGCGAAGCGCTTCGACGCGCCCTCGGCTACGGCCTATTGCGGCGATCCGGCGAACGGCGTCACCCACCTCTGCCTGCCGCCGATCATGTACCAGATGATGGCGGACTGCGACGCCTTCCCGGCCGCCGACTTCTCCACCTTCCACCGCTTCGTCTGCGGTGGCGGCCGCGTCTCGGAGCGGCTGCGCAAGGCCTATGAGCCCAAGGGCGCGCGCTTCGTGCCGCAGTACGGCGGCACCGAGACCGGTCCGGTCACCTCGATGAACCCCGACCGGCTCGACAAGATCATGGCCGGCTCGTGCGGCCAGAAGGCCAAGTACATCGACGTGCGGGTGGTCGACGAGGCGGGCCGCGACGTTCCGCGCGGCGAGCCCGGCGAGGTCTGGGTCCGCGGTCCCGGCGTCACCATCGGCTACCTCGGCGCCGACGCCAGGACCGTGCGCCAGGACGGCTGGCACCGGACCGGCGACGTCGTCTGGGAAGACGAGGAGGGGTTCTACTTCGTCGTCGACCGGGTGAAGGACATGTACAAGTCCGGCGGCGAGAACGTGTTTTCCGCCGAGGTCGAAGGGGTGCTGCTGACCCATCCGGCCATCGCCGAATGCGCCGTCATCGGCGTGCCCGACGAGCACTGGGGCGAGGTCGGCTTGGCGATCGTGGTGGTGACGCCGGGCCACGCCCTGACCCTGGAGTCGCTGGCTTCGGTCTGCGAGGGCAAGCTGGCGCGCTACAAGCACCCGCGGCGGTTGCAGATCGTCGAGGCCTTCCCGCGCAACGTCACCGGCAAGATCTCCAAGCCTGCCCTTCGCGCCGAGTTCGGCGGAAGCCGAAGTGTCTGACCGCTCACTGGAGGAGCCGCCATGGTCGTCCGCTACGCCCGCTCGCCCTATCTGATCGTCCGCCGCGAGGAGGCCGCCCGCAAGGACGTCTATGGCGCGATCGACGACGCCGTCGTGCTGCAGGCGCAGCTGATCCGCGGCGACCATCCGGCCGATACGGTGCTGATCGTCATGCATCCGATCGGCGCGCCGGCCTGGCTGCCGGTGTTCGCCCAGCTGGCGCGCGCCGGGCATCACATCATCGCCTGCGCCTCGCGCTATTCGTCCGGCGATGCGCCGCTGGAGATGGAGAACGTGGTCCTCGACCTCGGCGCCTGCATCCGGGACGCCAAGGAGCGGCTGGGCTACAAGACGGTGGTGCTGCTGGGCTGGAGCGGGGGCGGCTCGCTGATGGCCGGCTACCAGGCCGAGGCCGAGCGGCCGGTGATCGAGCGGAGCGCCGCGGGCGAGGACACGCCCCTGGCCGGCGCCGGGCTGATCCCGGGCGACGCCATCATGCTGGTGGCCTCGCACCGCAGCCGGCATCGGCTGCTCACCGGTCAGATCGACCCGTCAGTGCTCGACGAACTCGACCCGGACAAGCGCGATCCGTCACTCGACATCTACGATCCGGCCAACCCCGCCCAGCCGCCCTACACATCGGCGTTCATCGAGCGCTATCGGGCGGCGCAGATCGCCCGCAACCGCAAGATCAGCGCCTGGGCCAAGGACAAGCTGGCCAGCCTCAAGGCCAGGGGGCGCGAGGACGAGGAGTTCTGCTTCGTCACCCATCGCACCATGGCGGACCTGCGCTGGGTCGATCCCACCGTCGATCCGAACCAGCGCAAGCCGAATTGGACCTATCTGGGCGACCCGCGCATCGTGAACCAGAGCGCCTCGGCGCTGGCGCGCTTCAGCTCGCTTCGGGGGTGGCTGTCGCAATGGAGCTATGACGACGCCCAGTTCGACTCGGTGCTGTCCGGGCCGCGGATCAGCGTGCCGGGCCTGGTGATGACCGCGGGCGCCGACGACGCCTGTCCGCCCGAGCACACCGATCTGATGTTCGACGCGCTCGGATCGCGGGACAAGCGCAAGGTGACCATCGACCACGCCAACCACTACTTCACCGGCGCGGACGGCAAGTCGCACCTGGCCGAGGCGGTGGGCGTGATCTCGCAATGGCTGGCCGAACGGAACCTGACCAATGAGACGGTGCTGTCGGCGGCGTAGAGGCCTCGGGTTCCCCGGCGCCCCGAGCTCTCAATAGCCGACCGTGAACCGCTGGCGGATGTGCGCCGGCCGTTCGAGTTCGTCGACCAGGGCGACGGCGAAGTCCTCATAGGAGATTCGGCTGCCGCCCTCGCCGGTCAGGAGTTCGTCACGGCCAAGCCGGAAGCGGCCGGTACGCTCGCCGGCGAAGAACAGGGCAGATGGCGACAGGAAGGTCCATTCCAGGTCGTCCGCGTCGCGGAGCGCCTGGAGGAAGGCCGCACCGGCGGACACCTCGGGCCGATAGGCGTCGGGGATGGCCGGGGTGTCCATCAGCCTCACGCCCGGCGAGACCTCCAGCGTGCCCGCGCCGCCGACCACGATGTAGCGCCTGACGCCCGAGGCGCGCACGGCGCCGATGAGCGTGGCGGGGTCGGTATCGACGAAGCGCACCGCGCTGACCACGGCGTCGTGTCCCCGCAGCACCGCGCTCAGGGCCGTGGGCTGGCCGACGTCGCCCAGGGCCGTCGTCACCCCCGCGGCGCCGGATATTTCAGGGCGGCGGGCGATCGCCGTGACCGTGTGACCGCGGCGGACGAGTTCGGCGACGATGCGGCGCCCCGCGTTTCCGGTCGCCCCGACGACGGCTACCTTCATGGCTGTGGTCCTCAGGCCTGAGCGAAGCACCTATCCCAGCGCCGAGGGCGCCTCGTCCATGATCACCGTCTTGGCCTCGAGGTAGGGCGTCAACCCCAGCCGGCCGCCTTCGCGGCCGATGCCCGACTTCTTGAAGCCGCCGAAGGCGATCCCGAAATCGCTGCGGAAGGCGTTGTGCCCGACCGTGCCCGCGCGCATGCGGCGTGCGACCGCCATCGCCCGGTCCTTGTCGGCGGTGAAGATCGAGCTGTTCAGGCCGAAGTCGCTGTCGTTGGCGAGCCGGATGGCGTGCTCCTCGTCATCGGCGGGGATGACGCAGATCACCGGACCGAAGATCTCCTCGCGGGCGATCCGCGCGTCGTTGTCGACGTCGCCGAACAGGGTCGGCTCCAGATAGAAGCCGCTGTTGAAGCCGGCGGGGCGCGAGCCGCCGGTCGCCAGAGTGAAGCCGTCGGCCTTGCCGCTGGCGATATAGGTTTCGGCGCGCTCGATCTGCCGTTTCATCGCCATCGGACCCATCTGCGACTCGGGATCGAACGGATCGCCGACGCGGACCTGTTTCAGCGCCGCGGCCAGGCCTTCCAGGACCAGGTCATGCCGGTGGCGCGGCACGATCACCCGGCTGAGGGCCGAACAGAACTGCATGCTGAGCATGCTCACCTGGGGCGCCACGGCGGCGATCACGGTCTCGACCGAGGCGTCGTCCAGCACGACGGCCGCCGACTTGCCGCCGAGTTCGAGCGTCGCGCGCGCCATCCGGCCGCCGCAGATCGACGCCACGCGCTGGCCGACCGCGCTCGATCCGGTGAAGCTGATCTTGTCGACGTCCGGGTTGTGGACCAGGAGCTCGGACTCTTCCCGATCCGCCATCAGGATGTTCACCACCCCGCGCGGCAGGTCCAGGGACTCGAGGATTTCGCCCAGCAGCACAGCCTCCAGCGGCGCCTCCGGCGAGGTCTTCACCACCACCGTGCAGCCGGCCA
>Ga0302314_10015738_pt1 | contig 12836 bp, 9 predicted proteins | sample III_Palsa_N2_3_FD_200533 | JGI IMG/M metagenome (GOLD analysis project Ga0302314, IMG submission 200533) | Peat permafrost microbial communities from Stordalen Mire near Abisko, Sweden - III_Palsa_N2_3 | ecosystem: Environmental > Terrestrial > Soil > Palsa > Peat permafrost | place: Sweden...
AAGGGCTTGCCCCGGCGGGCTAACATACCTAGCTCCAGCACGGGCTGCCGACGGGCGGCCAGCCGGGATGACATCCCAATCGACCTGCCGCCGATGTGATGATGATGAAGGAATGCCAGATGCCCGACCTGACCGCCGGCGGTCCGGTGCTACCGTCTCCGGGCTCGGCGCAACCGCTCGCGCACCGCAATATCCTATTGCTGCAAGGGTTGATGGGGCCGTTGTTCCGGCGGGTGGGGCAGTCGCTGAGACGGGATGGCTACGGCGTCTACAAAGTTAATTTTAACGGCGGCGATAGGCTGTTCTGGCGCCTCCCGAACGGTATCGACTATAAAGGATCGCTCGCGGATTGGCCCGCGGCGCTGGAACGGCTGATCAGCGACCGGGCGATCACCGACGTCGTGCTGTTCGGCGACTGTCGGCCCGCCCATATGGCGGCGATCGCCGTCTGTCGGGATTTGCGCATCCCCGTTCATGTCTTAGAAGAAGGCTACATTCGGCCCGATTGGGTAACGCTCGAACTGGGCGGGGTGAACGGCCATTCGACCTTGCCGCGCGATCCAGCCTGGTACCGGGCGCAGGCTGCCGCGTTGCCCCCCGCGCCTGAACACCATTCGGTCCCCTCCTCCTTTCGTCGCCGTGCGCTGGAAGGCGTCGCCTACAATCTCGCCGACCTGCTGACGCGCTGGCGTTATCCGCACTGGGAGAACCACCGTCCGTGGCATCCGCTGGTGGAGGGCATGGGCTGGTTGCGGAAGCTGCGGAGGCGCAAGCCGGCGGCAGCCCGGGCGCAGGCGCTGGTCGCGACGCTGCAAGCGCAAGCCACCCCCTATATGCTCTTCCCGCTCCAGCTCGATTCGGATGCGCAGATCAGGCTGCATTCCTCATTCGCGGGAATCGCTGATGCGCTCCGCATGGTTATCGCGTCGTTCGCCGCTCATGCGCCGTCGCCGCTCCGATTGGTGGTCAAGGAACACCCGCTGGACAATGGCGTGCGCGACTGGCGTCAGGAAACGGCCGCTCTGGCGAGGCTGCACGGCGTCGCCGACCGCGTCGACTATCTCGAGAGCGGCGACATCGTACCCGTTGCCCGCCAGGCAAAAGGCGTCGTGACGATCAACAGCACCAGCGGCACGCTTGCGCTCGTGCTCGGGGTGCCGGTGATCGCGCTCGGCCAAGCGGTCTATGATATCGAGGGGATCACCTTCCAAGGGAAGCTCGACGACTTCTGGCAGGATCCGGGTCGGCCGGACGACGAGACGTTCAGCGCGTTCTGCCGCGTCCTTATCGACCGCTGCTTGGTGGCGGGTGGGTTTTTCTCCGAAGAGGCGCTGACCAAGGTGACGCAGGGCGTCATCGCGCGGCTGGAAGCAGCAAGTCCGTTGAAGCAGACCTCCGTCGTTCGCGTGACCGGTGCCAACGGCATCTCGGCGCGCGGCTGGAAAAATCCCAGCACGTCGCAAAGGTGACATGCCATGCGCCGCCTGAGCGGTGAAGCGCTAGCCCCGCGCCGTTTCTGAGACGAGTATCTGGCTGTCCTGCTCGCCTGCCGTTGCGCCGATGCTCGCGACGTACCAAATGGCCTGGCTCGAACGCGAGGTCGTTCGGGCAGCGCCGCGCAAGGGAGGACAGGTTGAACTGGAGGGAAAAGGTAAACGCACGCGGACGCAAACTCCCCTTCGTGCGCAAGTCCTTGTTTCAGATCGGCAAGGAACTGCGTCCCAAGATCGATGCGATCATCATGCGCCGTTCGCTCGTGCCCAATAGCGCCCTCATCGAGAAATCCCACTTCGCCTGGATTCCCGTGCTCGAGCGGCGTTGGCCGGACATTCGCGCCGAAGCCCTCAGGATTCGGGGAGAGGACATTCCCTCGCTCGGCGACATATCCTTCGATCATGGACGGATCGCGGCCGACCGCCGGTGGAAGTCCTTTTTCCTAAAGGGCTATGGCTATCGCATGGGGAGTAATTGCGACCAAGCGCCGATCACCACCGCGCTGATCGACAAGATACCCGGGCTCGTGACCGCGAATTTCTCCGTTCTCGAAGCGGGCGGCCATATCCCCCGGCATTGGGGCATGACCAATGGGATGCTGACCTACCATCTCGCACTCAAGGTTCCGGCCGAGCGAGAGCGGTGCCGCATGACCATCGAAGAGGGAGACGAGCTTCATGTCTTGCCTTGGGAAGAAGGCAGTTCGTTCGTGTTCGACGACATGTTCAATCATGAGGTGTGGAACGAGACCACCGATGACCGATACATATTGCTGATTCAGGTCAAGAGGCCATGCCGCGGCGTCGCCGTCCTCATCCAGAATATTTTCCTGTTTCTGGTGGGGCGGTCGCGCTTCGTGCAGGATATCAGGCGTAATATCGACAAGATGAGCGCATCACCCGCAACGGCTACGGCGTGATCCGACTTCCCTGTCGACACGGGGAACGCGTGCCGGGCGCATCGCACGCGATGGCCCCATTTGCCTTATGCACGGCCACGGTATAATCGCGATCGACCAGCCCTTCCATGATGGTCAGTCAGGTGTGCGACATGTTCCATAATGCGGCAGCTTCGTCGCAGAGCAGCGACGATGGTAATTTGCCGCGGCGCGTGACGAACACGCTCGGCCAGCGGCCGTTTCGACTTACTGGAAAACGGGTGCTATGTGGCTAGTCGCATAGTCCCCTCTAGTTTCGAGATCTCGCGTTTTGCGGCGGCGTTGCGCGTTCAAGGCAAGGTTATCGGCGCGTTGCTGATGCGCGAACTTCATACCCGCTATGGCCGGGACAATGTCGGCTATCTTTGGATGTTCCTCGAACCGATGACGCTGGCAAGCGCGGTGTCGCTGCTGCACTCGGGCGCAAAGAGCCATAATGGCTCGGACATCAGCATGGTGCCGTTCGCGATGATCGGCTACAGCATCTTCATCATGCTGCGCGGGATGGTGGGGCGTGCCGAGGGTGCCCTCGAATCCAATATGCCGCTGCTTTATCATCGATCCGTTACGATTTTCGACATGCTGCTCTCGCGCGCGCTCCTGGAGGGAGCCGGGACGTTCGTAACGTACATCGTGCTGATAACGTTCGCGGTCATCTTCAATATCGCTAACCCGCCGGCGCGACTGCTCGACATCATCATCGGCGTCGGCCTGATGTTTTGGTTTTCCTTCAGCGTGTCGATGATCATCTGCGCGCTGACACACGAGAACCGGCTTGCCGCTCGGCTCGTGCATCCGGTGCTGTATATCCTGATGCCGCTATCGGGCGCGTTCTTCCAGCTATCGTGGATTCCGCAGCCCTATCAAACGTGGCTTTCGTGGTCACCGCTCATGCAGATATTCGAAGAACTGCGATATGGCCAGTTCGCATCCGCGAGCAACAAGTTCGTAAGCCTGCCCTATACTACGGCATGGTGCATCGTACTTTCCTACATCGGGCTCGTGTCGATCAAGATCGTCCGTCGCCATGTCCATCTGAATTAATCGAGACGTTTCATGCACGGCATTACCGAACTCGATAGACGCAGCGTCGTAACCGGAGCGAAAGCCTGGATTTACGAGCATCGGAAATGGTGTCTGATCGTCATACTTCCCACTTTGCTGGTCGCGGCCTATTATTATCTGATCGCCGCCGATCAATATGAGACGGAAGCCCATTTCGTGGTCCGCTCCTCCGCGATGCCGCAGGCTCCCGCAAGCGGCCTTGGCGAAGCGCTCAGCATGGTGGGCGGCCCGAGTCCGCCATCGCAGACCGATGCGTTGCTGGTGGAGGATTATCTGACGTCGCACGACGCCGTGACCGCGCTGGAGAAGCGTCTCGACCTCTTGACGATGTTCGGACGGTCGCGATCCGATCCCATCTCTGGATTGTGGGACACCCATCCCGCACCTGAAAAGCTCGTATCTTATTACAACGGGAAGGTTGACGTTAAGATCAACAGCGACGACGGCATTGCGGTCCTCAAGGTCCGGGCCTTCCGTCCTGCGGATGCGATGGCAATCATCAACGAGTTGATGCTGTTGAGCGAACAGCGCGTCAACGCGATGAACCAGCGCAATTACGCCAGCTCGGTCGCCATGGCGCGCCAGCGGGTCGAAGACGCCGAGCAGGCCGCAACGTCCATCCAGGCGCAGTTGACCAATTTCCGGCAGCGTCAGGGAGACTTCAATCCTCAGACCACCGGGCAGGCGCGCGTTGGAATGGTCTCGCAACTCCAAGCGCGGCTGGCGCAGGCGCGCGCTCAGGAAGCTGCAATGGCAGCGGCGCTAAGCCCGAGTAGCCCACAACTCGTTGCTTTGCGATCGCTGGTCTCCGCGCTTTCTGCCGAGGTGACGGCGGAAAACGGCAAGCTCGCCAACGGGCCGGGCAATGTTGCGACGGGCTTGGGCACCTACGAGAGCCTGCAACTCCGCCAGCAATTCGCTGGTAAGCAATATGATTCTGCGGCAGCCGCTCTGCAGAAAGCGCAGGAGGATGCGAGCAAGCAGCAATTGTTCGTTCTGCGGCTGGTAGATCCGAATATGCCGGTCAAGGCACTCTACCCGAAGCGCATCAGGATCGTCCTTACCGTATTCCTGACCTTGCTGCTGACCTACGGAATCGGCTGGCTCATCGCTGCAGGCGTGCGCGAACACAGCGCCTGATCCTGGACGGTCGCTTAGGTGCGACCATTCTTGGTTCCGGGGCTCCGTACGGGCGAAGGAGATCGGGATTTCCTTCGCCTCGTGCGTGCCGACGCTCGACAAGGACCCACATCGCCGCGCAATCAGGCGCGCCATGCGATGTGTCGGCTGCCCCTGCTCTCGCCTTACCCGAGACAAGCTCCGGTCGGTAAGCCTGTGCCGACCGGAATGAGCGCCGCCTAGTTGGTTACCGACCTGATCGAGAAGATTGGTGCGAAAAGCTGGTTTATGATCTGGACGGCCTTTGCCGGCAGATTGGACGAGGCGTTGGCGATGTAGATCACGTCCTTGTCCTGCATGGCGAAGCGCTGCGACAGAAAATAGCCCGATGCCTTCATCATGTTGAGCCGATAGATCACCGCCTTGGGTGCCGCGGCGCCGGTCGTCGTGGAGCTGGCCACAACCGGGTGCTGCAACCGGAAGACGAAGATCGACCGTGGGTCTGCCCGCGCGTCGCTTGGTCCGCCGATCCGCGCTAATGCCTCGGCCAGCGAAAGCCTGGCGCTTTCGAAGGGCAGCTGTGCAATCTTGTCGGTCGCACCGAATACGATGAATGTGCGCGGCTGGCGCAGCACGTCTATCCGGTCGCCAGGAAGCAGCTTGAGATCGTCCGGCGAGCCCGTCTCGATCGTGTCGAGCTGCTCGCTTACGGTACGCCCGCCGCGCGTAAAGCGGACGATCATGTCCTGCGGCCCCGTGCCGGTCGCGGTGGACGTGCCGCTGGTCACAGCCGTGTTGAGACCACCCGCCTCGGCGATCGCATCGAGCAAATGATCGCGAGCGAGCGTCAGTTCCAGCCGGCCGGGCTTCGCCACGGCGCCCATGACGACGACGGTGTTGGTCCGATTTTTGGCGATTGAAACGATCACCTGCGGGCTTTGGGATTTGCCCCTGAGCCCGAGAAGTATTTTGTCCTGAACCTCGCCGGTGGTCAGCCCGGCCACCTGCAGGCGCCCGACATAGGGCACGCTGATAAATCCGTCCTGACCGACCGTGACACCTCCACCGAGGCTCTTGCCGCTTGCTGACGGGGGCTCCATGCTTCCGCTCGTGTCGCCATCGCCGCCGATGGTGGTGCGGCCGCCAGCGAAAAGTCCGGAGCCGACCTCGAACACCTCGATCGAGACCATATCGCCAGGCCCCAGGACATCGACCCGGCCGTCCGCGCTTAGCGACGAAAGCGTCAGCTCTCCGGTCGCACTCTCCGGAACAGATGCCGTGTCGGGGGTGATATCGACGATTTTATAGCCATAAGCGTTATCGCTCCCGAGCACGTCGCGCCTCACCTGGTGACCGGTGGGGCCGGTAGTGGGAAGCGTCGCACATCCAGTCAGCAAAACAGCGACTGAAGAAATGAGACCCGACCGGCCGACCGTCGAAAAGCGGCGCATCGCGTGTCTCACAACCATCAATAATCCCAGCCGTCTGAATAATGTCTAACAGGCAGGCCGGATTAGGGCGACAGCACCGACTGGTAAACAAGATTCATGACTTGCCTAAACCGATCGAACGAAAAGCGTTCCGCTTGCCGGGGCCCGGCAGAAATGAGCCGGGCGCGGACGGTTTCGTTTCCATCGATCGTCCTGATCGCCGCGACCAGCGCATCGATGTCATAAGGATCGACCAGCAGTCCCGCGTCACCGACGACCTCGGGCAGCGAACCGGTGAGACTGGCAAGCACGGGAACGCCCGCGGACATCGCCTCGAGGACCGGCAGTCCGAAGCCCTCGTAGAGCGACGGGAAGAGGACCGCTCGCGCGCCGCGCACGACGTCCGCGAGCATGGCCCGCGGCAGATACTCGATCCGGCGTATCCGCCCTACCGCTGGCAAGGAAATCCCATGCGCGGTGCCCAGCAGGCGCAATTCCTGATCGGCCTGCCATGCCTCCGGTCCGACGAGAACAAGCGGGGTGTCGACGTCCGCCTCGAGATAGGCCTGGATCAGCCTTCCAACATTCTTCTTGGGTTCGATCGCACCGAAGAACAGCAGATACCGCTGATAGGAGAGATCGAAGAGCCGTTCGAGGCGGCCCGGCAAGCCTTCCGGATCGCGCGCTGCAGGCATCGTGCTCGATTGTCCCGTATTCGTCACGCGCGTCGGATCGGCCCCCAACAAGCTTATGATGTCGTTGCGGGAAGTATCCGACACTGTGACGATATGCGCCGCCTCGCGGACACAGGCCCGCACGAGCGAATCATAATAGCGTTTGTCCTCGAGGCTGGCGAAGGGCAATCGCAACGGCACGAGATCGTGCAAAGTGTAGATATTTTTCGCACCGGCCAGTCTGATCGGCAGCGGATAGGTCCAATGCATGATCGCCGGCGGCGACGGCATCCGAAGCGTCAGAAAGCGGCCATAGCGCCGAAAATGCCGCGCGCAGATCTCGAAGACCTCGCTCAGATTGAAAAGCCGATCGAAGGACGGCAGACGCTCCTGTACTTCGCGGGCGACGACCTGTCCTCCGATCGGCACCTCGATCATGTCGTGCGCCCATGGCATCACGGTCGCCCGGCGGACCGCACGCCGCCATGTCATGCGGTGCTGGCCGGGGTCTCCCATTCTGCCGAAGAACAATGTCTCGCGCAGATCGCTACGCACCTTGCGGGGTATGTTCAGGCCGAAAAGAAGGTCCAGCGGGTGGCCGAGATCGGTGATGACCGCCGCCAAATTGCGACCATATGTCGCGACACCGGTGCCGCGCGGAAGCGCGAGATTATACCCGTCCATGCCAATTCTAGGGAGGTCACCGTTGGCCATTCGTCCACACATCCTTATAGAGCCGCAACAGACGCGCAGCATAGGCGGGCTTGTCGAAATGACCGGCGCGCACCCTTCCCTCCCGGGAAAGCCGATGCCGTAGCGCATCTTGGGCATCGAGACATGCGATTGCTCGCGCGATCGATCCGACATCATAGGGGTCCGCGAGCAGCGCCGCCGATCCAGCGACTTCCTCAAGCGCGCCACCGCGCGATGTGAGCACAGGCGTTCCCAGCGCCATAGCTTCGACGATAGGCAGGCCGAAGCCCTCCGCGAGCGACGGGAACAGGAGCGCACGGGCGTCCGCGATCATTCGCAACAGGATGGATCGATCCTGAAAGGGAAAGCGGATCGGGCCCGCCGCGCTACCGGTGCCGGCGCTCGCAAGATAGGCCTCGCCCTCGCCGCCCGGGCCGACGAGCACCAAGGGGTATGCGACCCCGCTCGATCGATGCGCCTGGACAAGGCGTTCGAGATTCTTGCGTTTCTCGACCGCTCCGACATAAAGATAATATCGGCCGTGAGAGAGCGGCGCCGGAAGGTTCTCGCGAGGCGCTACCGTCGTCACGTCGACCGCTTGCGAACAATTCGTCACAAACGCCGCGTCGCAGCCAAGCGCCGCGACGATATCGGCGCGGGCCGTCTCCGAGACTGCGACCAGCCGATCCGCCGACGCGACGATGCGGCTCAAGACCGCCCTCAGTCGCCGTGGATCGACCGGACTCGCCAACGCGGTATCGAGCGGAATCACATCGTGCACGGTATATATGTTCCGCCATCCCTCGACGCGGATCGGCACGGGGTAGGTCCAATGCATGATCCCGGGCGGTCCTGGCGCGCGCAGCCTGGTAAGCCGCCGATATAGCCCGAAGTGGACGTGTGCCTCGCGGAATATGTCACGCGCATGATAGCCGTCCGCAGACAGGGCGAGATGCCGACGCCCTGGTCGCATCGCCGCGAGCAGCTTGGCGGGTGGCGAACGATATGATGCTTCGCCCCCATCGCCGAGGATCGCAACGTCGACGCCCGCCAACTGAAGCGAGGTGCGCATCGTCCGGGCATAGCTTGCAACGCCGGTCGCCCGTTTGCCGAGCATACGGCCATCGATACAGATGGGAAAGTCGGCAGGCTGGGCGGCGGGCATGACCGCTCAGCTGTCCGCAGCCGGGGATGACAGAATGGCCGAAAGCCGCCCGACGTCCTCACCCCGCACATATGCGATGCCGCTCAAGCCGATCGCAAACCGGCGTGGATCGTCGGGTGGACCGGTCACAAGCCCATCCCACGCTACGTCGATCGCGAGAATGCCCGATGCGTCGACGCAGGTCTTCCAGGTCACCGGTTTGGACAGGTCGATATCATCGACCGACAGCAGCAGCGTGCAATCCGCATTCCGCGGATCGGATGAGATGGAAATCCGACCATCCACGGCCCATGGTGCAAGGATCAATCTCAGCTCGATCGCGAACGGCTCGCCGGGCGTCAGTCCTTCTGCAAGGCGAAGACGGCCGCGGGACCCGCGCATCCACATCCCATCCCCCCGCGGCGGATAGAAAGAGTCGAATAGCAGCCCGATGGGGCAAGCGGCCTCGTCTTGCAGCGCGGACTGGTTTACCGATGCCTCGTCCAGGCCGATCGGTCGCGCTTCCGGCAGGTTGGGCAGGGGATGCGGCGAGAGTTTCCCCTTCGCCAGCGACCGGACCGCCGCGATGAAATCGCGTCCGACATCGTCCCAGCTTCGCTCGACGAAATGCCGCTCGATCAAGGCCGATCTTTCTGCGCGGTAGGCCGAATCGAGGACCATTTTTCGAAGAACGGCAATCCCGTCCGACAGATCAGCCGGATCGACGTAATCGACGAGGTCTCCGCCAACCTCGGGGATCGACGAGACATTCGAGGCGACGCATGGGCGACCGTGGCTCAGGCTTTCACCGACCGGCAGCCCCCATCCTTCCGCGAAACTCGTGAACACGGTGAACAGGCTCCCGGCATAGATCGTATTGAGCTCCCCGTCCGTAAGATCCTCAACATGCCGAACCCGATCTCCCAGCCACGAAGTCGATCGGAGGGCTTGGTCCAGCGCAGCGATCTGCCAGCCCAGGCGCCCAACGAACAGAAGATCGGGCACGTCCACCCCCTCCGCCATCAACTGCTGCCAAGCCCGGACGACGTAAAGGTGGTTCTTGCGGCCCTCGACGGTCGAGACATAGGCGACATAGGGGCGATCACCGATATCGTCGAAGACGGTGAGCCTTCGCATTTCGCCCGATCCCCCCGGCGCACATCGTGCCAGAGGCACCGTGACGATCGGCAACGCCCGCGCGCTGGTCGCGGCAAGATGCGCGAACAGCGAATTACGCGTAAAATCGGAAATCGTCAGGATGAAGTCTGCAACCGCTACCATCTCTGACAGCGCCTTGGAAAAGGCGCCGACGAGTCCGGCGTCGCAATAGGCCGGGTGGGTCGACGGGATCAGATCATAGACGTAGAAGCCAAGCCGGACGCCGCTGCGCTGAGATGCAAGGAAACGGTCGACGGTGTTGCCGTAGGACCAGAACGCGCCGAGCACGACGATCGTGCTCCCGGCGATCGGCCTGATCCGCGTGGCACCGGCTTCACAGAGAGTCAGCAATATTTGAAGGCCGCGATGATCGATCGGGTCGGCCGACGCATGGCGGACGATCATCCGCAGCATCGTTTCATCGACGCGCCAATATTCACCCGGCAGAAGAATATCCGGGCGACTGATGGACGAAGCCAGCACGAAGTGCGTGTCGGCTCCGACGTCGGCGATCGCGTGTAGGATGATTGCCGCCTGGGCACGCTGGATTCCGGATAGAGTCGGGTGCGCGCGCAGATAGCCGAAGAGGTCCTGCACGGAGAACACCAGGCTACCGTCGCCCAATACGGTCGTCTCGAGCACGTCGGACTGGTCGGCATGCAGCGTCAGCCGCCGCAGGACCCGGTCGTCGGGTGTAAGAGCATAGGCTCGCCGATAAGGCTCGATTGCCTCCTGAACGCGACCGAGCGTGAAAAGCGCATCGGCGAAGTGGGTCAGGCTGTCAGCATCTTCGCCAAGGCGCCGCGCGCCTTCGCCGTAGGCGTCTGCGGCCTCTGAGATTTTTCCCTGTTGCTTCAACGCATGCCCAAGCTGGACATGGATTGCGGCGTCGTCGGGAAAGTCCACGAGATGGGCGCGATAGGCGGCTTCGGCCTTCGGCCAGTGCCCCGCATCCCGAAGCACATCCCCGCGGCGTCTGTGCCTACGGCGTGGGCTGAACGGAAACCGCATCATCTCTCCGTACCGCCGCGGGAAGACCGCCGGACGGTGCCCTGCCCATTCGATCGGGCTTTTTCAAGCCGGGCGACGCAGCTGGTCGTACGCATAGGCGCCGATCATCACATCTCCACACGCGAGAGGAACGGCGTCTACTGAAGCGATTGATTGTGAAGATGGACGGCAATCGCCTCTTCGATCGTATCGTAGAAGACCAGCTCGCCTTTGTTCAGCACCGCGCCGGCCGTGCAATAGAGCTGCAACGTCCCCGGATCATGGCTGATCATGACGAGAGTTCCCGTTTCTCGGCGATAATGCAGTGCGTCGGCGCAGCGCTGCCGAAAACGATCGTCGCCAGCGGCCGTGACTTCGTCGACCAGATAGCAGTCGAAGTCGATCGCGAGCGAAATTCCAAACGCGAGACGCGCCATCATGCCGGCCGAATAACTGTAGATCGGTTGGTGAAAATATGCGCCAAGCTGCGCAAAGTCCTCGACGTAATCGAGCAGCGCCGCGATGTCGCGATCATAGATGCGAGCAATGAACCGTGCGTTGTCCGCGCCCGTCAACGTTGACTGGAAGCAGCTTGAATAGCCGATCGGCCAGGAGCAGCTCCCCTCGCGTACCACCCGCCCGCTGCTGGGCGCCTCGACGCCGGAGATCAACCGCATCAGGGTCGACTTCCCCGCGCCGTTCGCGCCACAGATTCCTAAGCTGGCCCCCCGCTCGATTTTGAAACTGAGCGGATTCAGGACTTTCTTGTGAAATTTCCGGATGTGATACGTCTTGGTGACGTCTTCAAATCTGATCATATACGCTCAACTCCGGCTGCTCACCGATCCGCTGCCGACGGCACTCCTGCCATGTCGGTCGCTTCGCGCCGCATTCAAGACATCGTGCGCCGATTCGGCGATCGCGCGCGAACGTCCTTGAAATCGCGCTCGCTGTCCAGATTGCCGACGTGAATGCGCACGGGCCCGTCTGTCTGCTCGGCAAGCGCCGATAGGTGCGCAGAGGATGAAAGCGCAAAAACGCGCATCCTGCCCTGGGCCGGTATGATTGGACGGCCTCGCCACGATCAGCGACGTGCTCAATGGCAGGACCGCGGCAAGCATGTCCGCTTTCGTGACCGACGCCTCTCCCGCGAAGTGAAAGACGACATCTGAAATCGCCGCCTCGAGTGCGGATCATACCGACGCCAGATCGGCAAGATCGAGCATGATGTCGCAGTTCGGCTCGCGTACCTCGCAGAACCTCCGTGTCTGGATCCTCGAACCGCGAAAGCGCCGCGACGGTTTGGTGATCGACAGGTCGTCGCCCGAAGGGCATGGGCATGATGATGACGCGCATTTTTGAGCCGTTCCAAGATAGTCGATGCGTTTGATGCGATCCCTTTTCCGGCTTGTGCGGCCACGTTCGAACGGCGTCCGGGTGCGCCACGACGTGGCTCGCTTCGTCCGCCGCGGTGACACTGCGCGCGCACGGGGAGATTGGCAGCAAGCGGCGATCGCATATTCAAGCGCCCTCGAAATAGCCCCTCGGCTTGCTCATATCTGGATTCAGCTGGGGCATGCCCACAAGGAGGCCGGCGACATCGGGGCGGCGTTGGGAGACTATGCGCGGGCCGCCGATCTCTCGCCATCGGACCCGGATCCTAGGATCCATCTCGGGCTGTCGGCGAACTTGCTCGGTCGATCCTTGGACGCCAACAGATATTATCTCGCCGCGCTCGAGCGCAAGCCCGACGACCTGTCCATCGCCATCGACGCGCTTCGCACAGCGCCTGCCGAGCGCCCCGAGCGAGATCAGGTGATGGCAAGGATTACGGTGATCCTCGGCATCGAACCGGCGGCAGATCTGGACGAGCGGGAAACAGGCCTTTCCCGGGCGCTATGCACGGACATTACCGATCTCCTGGCCTATTTCGGTCGCGCCCGGCTTCCTACCGGAATTCAGCGGGTCCAGATCGAAATTCTCATGGCGATCGGCACTGCCGATCCTGGCCGGGTCACCATCTGCTGCTATTCGGCGCAACGCCAGGGGTGGTCGGCGGTAGATGTCGGGCAATTCCTCACCGTTGCGCGAATGGCCCTCGCCAGCGACGATCGGGACGATCGGGTATGGCG
>Ga0302314_10015741_pt1 | contig 12835 bp, 8 predicted proteins | sample III_Palsa_N2_3_FD_200533 | JGI IMG/M metagenome (GOLD analysis project Ga0302314, IMG submission 200533) | Peat permafrost microbial communities from Stordalen Mire near Abisko, Sweden - III_Palsa_N2_3 | ecosystem: Environmental > Terrestrial > Soil > Palsa > Peat permafrost | place: Sweden...
GCTCCACCGCGCCCGGCTCGCGGCCGGCGCCGTCCAGGAACGAGAGGCCCCAGCGGCGCACGCGCGCGAGCACCTCGCGGCGGGCGAAGTCGTCGCCGAGATAGTCCTTGAACGGAACAGGCGGCGAGGCGGCGATCGGACCTGGCGTCGGCCAGACCTCGACGGGGTGCTTCGGCGCGTCGAGACCTGAACGCAGCGCGCCCAGAGCCATGCGGCGTTCGACGCCGGATGGAGAGAAGCGCACTTTCAGCACCCCGCCCTCGATGGCCGCCGTCTCGATCCGGCCCGCGCCTTCCAGGGACAGGGCGCCGTGCGCGCGCTGCCCACTGACAGGATCGCGCGCATCGTCGGCATGGTCGAAGAGCCAGCGCGCCGAGACATCGCGGCTGGGCCCCTCGCCCCACGTCACGCGGAGGACGCGCGCCTCTCCGACCAGAGTAGCCGTCGCGTTCAAGCTCGATCTCCTTGCAAGGCGCGCACGAGATCGGCCACGGTCTCGACCACCAGATCGGCGCCCGCCGCCTTCAGCTTCCGTTCGGCGGCGGCGAGGCGCGCCTGCCGATCCGCCGGATCCAAGGCGGCGAACTCGGCCCGCGACAGGCCCATGCTATTGCCCGACGCCGAGACTCCGACGGTGAAGCAACCGGCGTTGCGGCCCTCGGCGATCCCGGCTTCGGCGTCGTCCACCTTGATCACCCGCGACAGCGGCCAGACACCCAGTTCGGCGCAGGCCTTGTAGATCATCAGCGGCGAGGGCCGGCCCTCCGGCGTCTCGCCCGCGCAGACCAGATGGTCCGGCGAATATCCCTGCTCGGCCGCCTTCAGCAGCACCGGCGCCATCATCTCGCGGGTGTAGCCGGTGGACGAGGCGATCTTGAGGCCGGCCGCCCGCAGCGCCGCGACGGCGTCCGCCGCGCCGGGGATCAGCTCCGCCGCCTCGGCGGCCGCGTCCCGCATCAGCGGACCGAGAACCTCCATGAGCGCCGCGACGTCCGCATCGCGCGGCGCCCGGCCATTTGCCGCCGTCCAGGCCGCGGCGACCTCCGGCCGCGCCAGCAGCGCCCGCACATGGTCGGCCTTGGCCGTGCCCATGTCCGCGCGGGCGACCGCCTCGTCCAGCCGCACGCCCCGCCGCGCGAAGGCCTCGATCAGCGCCGCGATCGGGGCGCGGCAGCCGAAATCGACCATCGTGCCGGCCCAGTCGAAGACCACCAGATTGAACGCGCCCAGGCCGCCCATCATTGTCCCGCCTCCCCGAACAGATCCGCCACGACCTCTTCGCCGAGCGCGAAGCCGGTCGACGCCCCCGCGCCCGTGGTCACCATCACCAACCGCACGCCCGGCGCCGGCGTGTCGACGACGACGGTGCGATCGGACGCGGAGGAGAAGGTCCCGGTCCAGCGCTCCAGCACCGGCGGCGCGCGGCGGCCGAACACGGCTTCGAATTCGTCCAGGATCAGCTGGTCGATGGCCATGAGGGCGAAGGGATCGGGCGTCGGCCCATAATCATGGCTATCGCCCACCACTAGGCTACCGTCGGCGCTCTGGACCACGATCAGATGGACGCCGTGTTCGATCTGTCCCGGCTGCTCCGCTTGCAGCCGCGCGCGCAGCGCCCGCGCCTCGGGCAGGACCGCATAACCGGCGTACCGCGCCAGTCCGAGATCCGACATCACGGCCGCCGACAGTCGAAATCCGGGATCGGCCAGGCGCAGCATCTGCAGCTTGCACCGGGTCACGCCATGCGCGGCGATCCGCTCGCCGAATAGGCTGACGAGATCGTCGCCGGGGCAAACGGCGACGGCCTCGGCCTCGATCACGCCGCGCGCGGTGACGACCTTCGAGGTCTCGACGCCGACGACGGCCGTCCCGCGCTGGAAGGTGACCCCGTGGCGCGCCTCGAGCCAAGCCGCCAGGGTGGGGATCGCCTCCCGCGATTCCACGCGCAGCTCGTGCGGGCTCCAGAGCGCGGCCAGCAGCTCGGGGGTGGCGAGCTCGGGATGAGCGCGCGCCACCTCGTCGGCGTCAAGGAGCTGGCAGTCGGCGCCCATCTCGGTGCGCAGGAACGCCTCCAGCACGGCGACGGACTCTGGGCGGCGCGCGGCGAGCAACATTCCGCGATGCGGGATGTGCATGCCGGTCTCGACCGCGACCTCGTCCCAGACGTCGCGCGTCCGCAGCGCCCTTCGCCACATGTCGCCGGCCGCCTGACCGGTGATGGTGACGAAGCCGAAGTTGCGCACCGATGCGCCGTTGGCCCGCGCGTCGCGGTCGATCACCACGACCCGCTTGCCACGGCGCGCGCCCGCCAAGGCGCAGGCGAGGCCGAGGATGCCGGCGCCGACGACGGCGAGATCGAACGGGCCGGGCCTAGTCACGATAGGTGTCCACAGCATCGCCCAGGGCGGCCAGGAGCGGGCCGAGCCAGGCCTCGTACTGCTTCCACTGATCCAGGCCGTCGCGGAAGATCGGCTGGCGCACCTGCTCGGAGCTCGGTGTCCTCACGCTGCGCTCGGTCTTGTGGAACTCGACGCAGGCCGGCTCGAACGGCAGGCCGCAATAGTCCAACATCCGCCGCACATTGCCTTCGAGGTCCTCGACCACATCCTCGTGCTGAACCCGCAGGATCCGGCCGGGCAATGCGGCGTCCCAATGGCGCATCAGCTCGAGATAGGTGCGGTAATAGCGGGCGATGTCCTCCACGCTGTAGGCGAATTCCTGGCCCTGGGCGAAGAGCTGCTTCAGGTTGCTGAAGCAGCACGACATGGGATCGCGCCGCGCATCGATGATCCGCGCGTTCGGTAGCATCAGGTGGATCAGCCCGATGTGGCGGAAGTTGTTCGGCATCTTGTCGATGAACCGCGGCTTGCCGGACCGGTAGACCTGGGTGTCCAAAAGGTAGGTCTCGCCCAGCCGCCGGAAATCCGCCTCCGTGAGCTCCGCGAGCACCTTGGGGTAGCGAGGATCGTCAAGGTTCGCCTCGCGCCCCTGGAGATCCAGGACGATGCGCTGGATGTCCGCCAGCTCCTGGGTGCCTTCGACCCGGGAGTGGGAGGCGAGGATCTGCTCCAGCAGGGTCGAGCCGGACCGGGGCAGGCCCAGGATGAAGATCGGGTCGGGCCGCGGATCGCCCCAGCCGCTGCGACGCGCGAAGAAATCCGGCGTGCAGACCTCGATTTGCTGGCGCGTGTTGGTCTCGAGGATCTCCGGGCGGTAGCGGCTTTCCGAGCGCTTCAGCGCATTGCCACGCTCGTAGTAACTCCAGGAGTCGGCCGTCTCGCCCCGATCCTCCAACGCCTTTCCGAGCGCGAAATTGAGGTGATAGCGATCGACCAGCCCGGTCGAGGCGGACGCCTCCTCGGCGCGCATGCGAGCCATTTCCACGTCGCTGAACCGGTAGGTCTTCAGGTTGGCGAGGCTCCAATAGGCGTCGCCGAAATTAGGCCTTCCCGCGGCCGCCGCTTGGTAAGCCTCGATAGCTTCGGGGACGCGCCCGACCGTCTTCAGCGCGTGGGCGATCCACAAGTGAACGTCCGGAGAGTCCGGCGCGTCGGCCAGCATCTCCTCATAGAGACCAATCGCCCTCTCGTTCTCGCCCAGCCCGACCGCGGTGGTGGCCGCCAGCATGAGATAGTCCGGATGACGCGGCGCGATCTGCAGCAGCCGGTCGATTTCCTGACGCGCTTGGGCGTACTTGTGACGCTTCACCAGGGTGTCGGCATAGTCGTGGCGCGCCGCCTGATAGTCCGGCGCCAGGGTCAGCGCGGCGTCGAGCAGCACTTCGGCGTCGTCGAGCACGTCGCGGGCGATGCCGATGCGCGCCAGAAGCCGCATCGCCTCGACATGATCGCCGTGCCGCAACAGGTAGGCGCGGACGATCTGCTCGGCCGGGCCAAGCTCGCCGTCGGAGAAGAGCGACGTCGCCGTCACCACCTCGGGCGGCAGCTGGGCCAGGGTGGCGACGTGAGCCGCGGCGGTGACGGCGTTCTCGGCATCGCCGGTCATCCGGTAGAGGCGTTCGAGCATGCGCCAGCTCACCGGCAGCGCGGGATTCATATTCACCGCCCAGAGCAGGGCCTCGATCGCGCGCGGCGCGTCCTTGCGCACGACATGGCAAAGGCCGCGCTCCTCGTGGAGCCGGCTGAACCTCGGTTGCAGCGCTTCGAGTTGCGCCAGCGTCTCCAGCGCTTCGTCCACGCGCAGCAGATAGCGCAGGCTGATCGCGGCGATCAGCCAAAGGTCGCGGTTTTCCGGCAGATCCCGCAACCGCGAACGGGCGCCATCCAGCGCTTCGTCGTGCCGCCCCGCCTTCTGCAGTTGGCGCAGCCGCCCGACCTCCAGCTCAGTCGGGGACGCGGGCGCGGCGGCGAGGGTGGAGTCCATGCGGGTTGGCGAGTGCGAATGAACGGGCGGGGCCACGCCCCCGCGCCGTCATCCTAGCACGAAGCCACCGTTAGAAGCTGGCGCCGATCTTCAGCATCACGACCCGCGGCCGGATCGGGACCTCTGATTTGAGAAACTGGGTCGAGGAGGTGAACATGCTGGCGTGGGAGTCGGCGAGATTGTTGCCGTAGATCTCCGCGTACCAGTTGTCCTTCGCCACGCCGACCGCCGCGTCGACCGTGCCATAGCCCGGCATCTCGTAACGTAGCAGAGTCGTGTTGGGAACCACGACGCCGGCGCCCGACGCATAGGTGGCCGGCTGGTTGTACTCGCTGCCCGTATAGCTGCCGCCGACCTGCACGTGCGCCTTGTAGTCGTCGACCAGCATCCATTCGTACCGCCCGCGGATGTCGCCTTGGAATTGCGGCGAGAAGGCCGGGACCGTACCGACCGCGCCGAAGGGGTTGTTGAACGGCACCAGGCCGACGCCCTTTTCCTCGACAGTGGTGATGCACTTGCCGAACGACGGCGTGCCGGGCTCGTTGTCGGTCAGGCAGGGCGAGTTTGCCTGCTCGTCGTTGTTGTAGGTCGCCGAGCCCTGGATCGTCAGGCCTTCCATCGGCTTAGCAACGCCCTGCAGCTCGACGCCCTTGATGTTGTAGTTCGGGCCGTTGACGCCGAAGGTGGTGTTGCCCAGTTCCGTCGGGTTGAAGAACAGCAGCTGCACATTGTCCCACTGCATGTAGTAGGCCGAGAGATTGACCTGCAGCCGGTGGTCAAGGAACTCGCTCTTGAGGCCGATTTCGTAGTTGGTGAGCGAGTCAGGCGCGTAGCCATTGGGCTTCAGATATTGCGCTGCGCCGGCGGCGTCGTCGGCCACGCCGCTCACCGAGCGGTTGAAGCCGCCGGGCCGGAAGCCCTGCGAGAAGGTGAAGTAGGTCAGCGCATCCGGCGTCACGTGCCAGGTGATGTTCGCCCGGCTCTTGAAGCCGGAGTAGGTCACGTGGTCGCCAGCGCCGTGGTTCGCGAGGTTGATGTTGGTCAGGCCGCCGGTGCACTCGCCGTTCGGCACATTTAGGCAGCCGCCGCCCGTCTCATACTGCGAGCCGTCCTCGAACTCCTTGTATTGGTAGTAGCGGGTCCCGCCGGTCACCGTGAGCACGTGGGGGATGATGTCGAAATCAACCGACCCGAAGCCCGCGATCTGGTCGTAGCCGCGCTGCGTGTCCTCGCCGAAGGCGGTGGTGTCGCCACGCACCGAGGGGTCGTTGGTGGTCGAATCGGGCGCGGGGCGAACGTCCGCGAGGCAGGCCTGGCCGCCGGCGTCGGCGATGGCGAGGTTCTGCGCCGTGCAGGCGGGGATGGATTTGTAGTTGAAGTTCATCACATCGTAGATGCGGAAGTTTTCCTGGAAGACGCCACCGATGAAACGGACGCGCCAATCGTCGGGGGTGCTGATCCGGAATTCGTTGCTCAGGTGGGTGTTCCTGACCGTGTCCTGCCAGCTCGAAACCGGCGAGAAGCAGGTCGGCGCGCCGCCGCCGAGGAGGCCGCCGGTGCCGCCCGTGCACGCGTAGTACATGCCGCCGGTGGAGCGCGAATAGTTGGTGTAGTCCATCTGCTGCGAGATGTGCCGCAGCATGTAGCTGCCGGTGTAGATGGCCTTGAGGGGCCCGAGCTTCCCGTTCAGCGTCCAGGCGGTGTTCTCGTAGCTGTCGCGGTCGTAGGATGGCGCGAACGAGGTGACCTGCAGCGGCTGGAGCGGCTGGAAGTTGGAGCCATTGGGCTCTTCGATCGATAGCCCCTCGGCGTCGAGGCTCTGGAAGGCCTCGGTGACCAGCACATTCCAGTCGTCGTTTATGTCGAACAGCAGCGAGCCGCGGGCGCCCTGGTAGTCCACCGGATTGAAGTTGTTGCGGGCGAGGTCGTAGTTGTTGGCCGACTGCTGGTTCGGCAGGGTGCAGAGGCTTTTCGGGCCGCCCGCCGGCAGGCCGTTGGGGCAGACGCCGGCGGCGTTCGGGCTGATGTTGAAGTAGCTGTTGCCGAGATCGTTGTTCGAGCGGGTGAACTGGCTCGGCACGTTGTCGATGTAGCCGCCCTGGTGGTCGTCATAGACCACCACGCGGACCGCCAGCTTGTCCTTGATGACCGGGATGTTCAGCACCGCATTAAGGCTGCCGTTGGGATCGCCGCCCGACGTGATGCCGTACTGCGCCTCGGCCTTGCCTTCGAAGGTGGTGAGATTGGGCTTGTTGGTGATGTAGCGGATGGCGCCGGCTTCGGCGCCGCCGCCGAACAGCGTGCCTTGCGGGCCTTCGAGCACTTCCACCCGGTCGAGGTCGACCGCGTAGATGTCGACGTTGCGGCCCGGGAACTGCATCGACTGGTCGTCGAGATAGAGGGCGACGTTCGGGAATGTCGCGATGGTGGCGCTCGACTGGTTGCCCTGCAGGCCGGTGCTCAGGCCGCGCATGAAGATCACGCCTTGGCCGGGCCCGTTGTTCCCGAAGGTTACGTTCGGGGTGTATTTGATCAGGTCGTCCAGCGTCTGGATGTTCTGCTGCGCCAGCACTTGGCCGGTGAAGGCCTGCATGGTCGCCGGAACGTTCTGGATCGACTCCTCGCGCCGCTGAGCCGTCACCACGACTTCCTGAATCGCGGCGCCGGAGGTGTCGTCGGCCGCCGCGGCGTCGGTCGTCGCGACAAGGTCGGTGACCGGCGTCGTGCTGGTCGCGGCGCCAGTAGCGACCGTTGCGGTGGCCGCATCGGCGGTGTCAGCCCGGCTGACACCATAGGTGGCGAGCGCGCCCACCGCCGTGGCGGCGAAAAGCAGCGCGCGAAGATCGCGGCGCGTCGAAGATGTCATGTCTTTGCCCCAGTCCCTCGAATCCAGCGTAGGCCGCGTGGATTAGCCGGAGCCCTACCGAGGCTCCGTGACAGTACTGCGAAGCTTTTTCGAAGTTGCTGTTACAGGGCTGCGACAAACTCGCCATGTCGCCACACCGCCACATTCGGTGGGCCGCGCGCCTAGGCGGGTGTCCAATCCAGCGCCGGATCGCTGCGGCTTGGGTGGCCGGTTTCGATGTGTCCGGCGATGCGGCGCAGGTATTTCGGGTCATCGGCCAGGCTGACCGAAACGTCGTACCAGTGCCCGCTGGCGGCGATGCGCCAAGCATCGACCGCCTCCGCGCCCGGCTCGAGCTTGAGCGTGTGCGCGCCCTCCGCGGCATAGGCGTTGGCCGTGCGGATCAGGGCGGGCTGGGCGCCTTCATTGCGCAGAACGATCTCGAACGTCCCGCCCTCCGTATTGTAACGCTGGCTGACCGTGACTGGATCGGCCGCGCCGCCGCGAAACCGTCTCAGGAACCCGTTCGGGCCATGCAGGGTGAGATCGTAGCCCTCGGGTCCGGCGGGCAGCCGGTCGTGCACCCGCTGGCCGGCCTCCACCGCGTAGTACCATGGACCGGGCCCGTCCCGGCTGTCGGGATAGACGCTGAAGCCCGCGCCGGCCGCGCCAAAATTGTCGAGGGTCAGGTCGAGCCGACCCCGCGCGCCGTGCGCCCAGGCGTCGAAGGCGTAGGGCAAGGCGCGCGCGGGCCTGGCGCCCGGCTCCTGACGCGGTAGCGGCGCGGGGGTCGCCGGCGGCGCCGGTTGCGGCAGGCTCTCGCGAGCCAGCGCCCGCGCCGGCAGCTGAGATGCGTCGGGCAAAGCCGCGGCCGTCACGCCGTCTGGCGCCGCGAAGTCGAACACGCTGGTCAGGTCGCCGGTGACCGCGCGGCGCCAAGGGGTGATCTGCGGCTCCGCCACGCCGAACCGGGCCTCGAGCAATCGGATCACCGAGGTATGGTCGAAGAGCTGGGAATTGACCCAGCCGCCCTTGGTCCAGGGCGAGACCACGATCATCGGGACGCGCGGCCCAAGCCCGACCGGCACGCCCTGGTAAAGCTCGCCATCGAGCGCCACCGTGCTCTTGCCCGGCGCGCCGCCGACCGGCGGCGCCAGCGGCGGGACGTGATCGAAGAACCCGTCGTTCTCGTCGTAGTTCAGGATCAGCGCCGTCTTGGCCCAGACCTCGGGATTCGCCGCCAAGGCCTCGATCAGTTGCGCGGTGAGATTTTCGCCCGCCGCCGGCATGGCCGAGGGGTGCTCGCAGGCGCTGTAGGGCGCGACGATCCACGAAACCTGCGGCAGCCGGTCGGCCGCCACATCGCGCGCGAAGGCGGCGACCAGGTGCTTCCCGCCCGAACTCTTGGCGTTAGTGGCGTTCGACCCCTCGACCCAGTCACGACCGCGCCGGTACAGCGGCGCGTCCGGCGGCAAGCCGCGAAAGTTGGCGAAGTAGGCGAGCCCGTTGTCGCCGTAGTTGTCGTATTCCTGATAGAGGCGCCACGAGACGCCGGCCGCCTCCAGCCGCTCCGCATAGGTCGGCCACGCGTAGCCCGTGAAGTCGCTCGCGTCGTTGGCCGGATCCGCGGTTTCGTTCCGCTCTTCCGGCGGATTGATCACGACCTGCGGCCCAGCGTCGCCCGCGGCCAGGCCGCTGGTGCCGGTGAACAGGAACATCCGATTGGGATTGGTCGGGCCGAAGATCGAGCAGTGGTAGGCGTCGCAGATCGTGAAGGCGTCGGCGAGCGCGTGGTAAAAGGGAATGTCGTCGCGGGTGAAGTAGCCCATGGTGAGCGCCGACTTCTCCGCCGCCCAGGCGTCGTGCCACTTCCAGCGCGCGTGACTGCCCTTCCAACTGTGATCGAGGCTGTGCAGGCTCTGGGCGCGCGTCGTCGCGGCATCCAGGTGGAACGGTGTCACGACGTCGGTAGAGTCCAGCGCCGCGGGCTGATGGAAGACGCTGTCGCCGTTGGGAAGCATGAGCGGACGGGGGTCCGAGAAGCCCCGCACGCCGCGCAGCGTCCCGAAGTAGTGATCGAAGGCGCGGTTCTCCTGCATGAAGATCACCACGTGCTCGAGGTCGCGCAACGTCCCCGTCGCGCGCCTGGCCGGCAAAGAAAGCGCCCGCACGATCGCCGGCGGCGTCGCGGAGGCGGCGGCCGCGCCGCCCGCCAGCTGGATGAAGCGTCGCCGGTTGGTGTCGTATCGCGCCATGCGGAATCCCAGGCCCGATCCGCCTTATGCCGTGATCGTTTGAAGGCTTTGCGACGCTGCGCGCGCAAGGCGGCGTCAGGCCAGATTGACGCCGATCGACGCCCTAGGCGCCCTTGCTGTAAAATCGGGCCGTATTGACCAGCTGCTCAGTATCCGACGTGTAAGTCTTGATAATCTCCAATATATCTTCTCTCGCGAGCGTCGAGAGCGGCACGTAGACATTTCGATTCTTATCTGACGTCGCCAATAGGCCAAGATCAATCAAAGTTTTCAGTTTTCTTCTGACGGTCTCCCTCGGAATTCCCGTGGTCTCACCAATCGTCAGGGCCGAGAGACCCAGGGATACCGTCTCCATATAACCCTTCTCCATCGTCGCGAAGTCGGCGTTCGCGCCGCCAAAGACGATGATGGACTGAAGGCAGGCCTCCACGACGATGAAGAATATCATCAGCATGTCGTAGTCGTGGTCGAGCAGCTCCGCGAAGCGGCGCATGGTCCGCGTCACCAGGCGAAGTGAGAAGTAGAGTTCGAGCCGAGTCAGAACGGCGAGATCCGCTTTCGGATCGACCTTCGGGGCTCGGCTCACAGGTCGACGCCCGGGCGCGAGCGACGTTTTGGCGCCAAATCAGGCGCTACGACCATCGCAATCAACGGCGACCCGGCTCCACGCCCGCGACTCACGTCGTTCCATCCCACTTCGGACCGGATTATTCAGCAGTTTCCGGGTCCTGGCTCAAGCTAGCATGTCCCCGGCGCCGAAGTCGCCCCCGGCGCCCAGTTCAAAACTTTTCGCGGGAAAATGGGCGGGCGTCGCTGTCGTGGCGGCGGCGACGCTCCGGCTCAGAAGTGCAGGATGATGTCGCCAGAGAGGACTGACTCCTGCTTCTTGGTCGCATTGGCGAAGGCGGGCGCGCTCGACCAGTATTGGGTGAACTCGGGGCGCATCTCGATTTGCGGGCTCAACCAGTGCTGCAGGCCGAGGCCGACGTCGTAGTACGTGGCCTCCACGCCGGTGCGCTGGCCGGCGGAGTCGTCCATGACCTCTAGGCGAAGCGAGATATTGTCCAGCGGCGTCGGCTGGTAGTTCCAGTAGGTCAGGAAGGCGTAAGCCGCCGCGTCGCACTTCAGCACAACCGGGTTGTTACAGTGGGCCTCGTCGGGATTGTTGAACAGGATGTAAGGCGCGCCGAACGGCGTGCCACCGTCGGTCCCATACCTGGTGTTGAGCGCCTGCACGGCCGGATTGTCGAGGTTCGGCACGTCCTTCTCATACAGGTCGTACGCCTCCGCCGAGACGTGGAACCGGCTGCTGAACTTGTGATAGAAGGTGAATCCAAACCATTGCAGGTTGTTGTAGCCCCAGGCGCCGCTGTTGATCCCGTCGGCGCACAGATTGAGGTCGCTGGCGGGCAGAACCTCGTTCAGCCGCAGGCAACCGGTGAACGACGGCTGGGCGCCCGGATCCTTGAGGAAGCTATTGCCGGGGTAGAGCACGTTGAGCGGACTGCCGGCGGCCGGATTCGGCTCTGTCTGCCCCCAGTGCCAAATCGTCGATTCCGTGCCGATATTGACGCCGAGTTGTAGGATTACGTTCTTGGTCAGCGCCAACGTCGTCTGGATTCCTTCGTTGGTAAAGTTGTCGAACGAGTAGGTGATGGAGTGCGAGTACATGTAGTTGTTGGGCGCGAGCTGCGCCTCGATGTCCGGCACCGAGATATAGCGGCCGACGCGGACCATCAGGCCTTGGGCGATGTTCGGGTCATAGACCTCGAAGTACATCATCGGCAAATCCCAGCCGTAGAGATTGTTGTGGTCCAGCAACTGATAGCTGCCAAGTCCGTAGGCGGTCGTGTAGTGATAGTCGCTGCCGTAGATCCCGGAAAGACGGAAGCCCCAGTCCCAGTGGTCGGTTTGCACCGTGTCCGGCGTGCGCTCGATGTAGATCACCGCCTGGTCCAATTGTACGGAATTGGCGTTGTAGTCGTAGGCGGCGGGCGAATTTACGTTGTAGTTGCAGCCACCTTGCCGGCCGACGGAACTGCCGCAGTTGCTCTTGGCGCTGCTGCTGATATTGCCCCCGACGTTGACCCAGCCGTAGACTTGGATGCCCGTATCGTTGAGCAACTTGCCGACGGGCGTGTGCTCGATGGCCACCATCAGCGGACTGTCGACCGACGCGGTGCGGTTGTCGCCGAACGAGGTCGCGCCGCCGTAGGGCCAGTCGGTGAACGGCATCGGCGGCGTGCTCTGCGGCATGGCCGGCCAGCCCGGCTTGATGCTCGGGGGCGCGCTGGGATCGACGGGGGCGGTCGCCTGCCCCATCTCGACCTCGTAGTAGTGCAGGAAACGCTCGAACGGGTTCGTGCCGATCGCCTTGTCGACGGCGCTCACCGTGTAGGGAACCGTCGCCAGCGGCGCCGACGAATCGACGCTCGCGGTGTCGGCCGACAATGCGGCGGGAGTCGCTGTCGGCGCGGCGGACGGGGACGACGTGGCGGCTGGCGGGTCGCCGGACGCAGGCTGCGCGCCGTCAGCCCGCGCCGACGATGCGGCGCCCGCCAGCGCGAGACCGGCCGCAAGCGCGCCCACACTCGCGCCGGCGGCGCGCACGCCGCGCCGTCCGGCGTTTTCGACCGAATGTCGCCGAGCTTTGGTCGGCGCGAACACGATCAGCATTTGAAGCCCCTCTGCCTTGCTCAAGAGGTTCGTCGATCTTGATCAATAGCGGTAGCTGAGATCGATGCCGCCCGTCAGCGGCTGGTTGGTGACGACCTCGTTGAACCCCGCACTTGCTAGATTTTCCGTGTACAGGTTCTCGAGCTGCGCATGTTTGTTGAATACGTTATCGACAAACAACGCCACGCTCCAGCCATGGCTCGACTGAATACCCGCCCGGATATTGGTCAGGTCGTACGCGGCCAGGGGCACATACTGTCCGAAGGCGTTATTGGGAAAGGGAAACGCCAGGGAGTAGCGCGGGCCGGTATAGGAATTCTCCACTTTCGCCGTGAACTTATAGGTGTCGTTGAGCGGCTTTGTGTAGCTCAGGATGGCGGTCCCGGTTTCCGGCGCGACTTCGGGCAGAATATGGAGCGGCGTGATATCCCAATGCGGGCCCCCGTCCAGATAGTCATGCACGTAGCCGCCTGAAAGTTGCAGGTTAAATCCCGCCCCGAGGTCAGCCAGCATATCGACCTCGCCTCCGTAGACGATCGCATACTTGCCGTTGATGTTCAGCGCCCAGTCGTCGGGATAGGCCTCAAGCTGGATGTTGTGCCAATCCTCGTAATAGATACTGGCGTTCACGGTCACGCGGCGATCGAAGAAGCGGCCTTTCTCGCCGAGTTAATAG
>Ga0302314_10015742_pt1 | contig 12835 bp, 10 predicted proteins | sample III_Palsa_N2_3_FD_200533 | JGI IMG/M metagenome (GOLD analysis project Ga0302314, IMG submission 200533) | Peat permafrost microbial communities from Stordalen Mire near Abisko, Sweden - III_Palsa_N2_3 | ecosystem: Environmental > Terrestrial > Soil > Palsa > Peat permafrost | place: Sweden...
ACGAGCAGTAAATGGAATCTCGATCCCGACCAACGGGAGGCCAGTAATCTAGCAACGGCAAATACAAGACATACCCGCCACGAAGTGGCCGCTCCACGCGCAGTGGGCCCGTCCGGCAGGACAAAAATGCGTGCGATACGATGGACATACCGTGCCCGTCATCCCCGTCAACACGCCCTCCGCAAACTACAACGTCACCATAGCCTCAAACCTCCTCCGCACCCTCCATCCCCGCCTGCGCAAGCTAAACCCCGAAAGACCCTTCCGCGCCTTCGTCATCACCTCGCCCGACATCTGGGCTCTTTGGTCCAAGCCCTTCCTGGCGAGCTTCAAAGAGCCGCCCACCGTCCTCTTCCACCCCAGTGGCGAGTCTCACAAGCGCCTCAGCAGCGTCGAATCCCTCGCCCAGCAACTCTCCCTCGCCGGAGCCGACCGCGACTCGCTCCTCCTCGCCTTCGGTGGCGGTGTCATCGGCGACATCACCGGCTTCCTCGCCGCCATCTATATGCGCGGCATCCGCTACGTGCAAATCCCGACGACGCTCCTCGCGCAGGTAGACTCGTCCATCGGCGGCAAGACCGGCGTCAACCTCCTCGCCGGAAAAAACCTCATCGGCAGCTTCAACCATCCGCAAGCCGTCCTCGCCGACACCGACCTACTCCGCACCCTCCCGCCACGCGAGCTCCGCGCCGGCCTGCAGGAATCCATCAAAGCCGGCGTCATCTACGACGCCAAACTCTTCCACTACATGGAGCAAAACGCCGACGCCATCCTCAACACAAAAAAGAACGCCGACACCACCGCCCTCACGCGAGTAGTAGCCGCCTCCGTTCGCGTCAAAGCCGATGTCGTCAGCAAAGATGAAAAAGAGTCTGGTCTCCGCATGATCCTCAACTTCGGCCACACCATCGGCCACGCCATCGAGGCCGCCACCAACTACAAGCAGCTCCTCCACGGCGAAGCTGTAGCCTGGGGCTCGATCGCCGCCCTCAATGTAGCCCGCGCCCGCAATACCCTCACGCAAAAAGATACCGAACGAGTTACAAATCTAATCCTCCGCTACGGCCCTCTGCCACCCTTCAAAGCCACCGCCGAAAAACTAGTCGCCCTCACGAGCCGCGACAAGAAAAACCGCAGCGGCATCCGCTCCTTCGTCCTCCCCACCGCCATCGGTCGCACCGAAATCGTCCGCGACGTCACCGAAGCCGAACTCCTCACCGCCACCGAATCCATGCTTACCCTCATGCGGTGCCACACCGCAGCGCCGACGAAGAAGCACAAGCTATGAGCGCCCAGCCGAAACCCGAACACGAACGCTCCACCGGAGCCCGCCCCGCAGGCATCACCACCGAGCAGGACGCCGCAGCCAACGTCCAGCGGATGTTCGACACCATCGCCCCCGCCTACGACCGCGCCAACCACCTCCTCTCCGCCGGCATCGACCACTCCTGGTGGACCCGCACTGCGCGCCTCTTTCGCCCCGTCCTCCAGCACCCCGAGACCGTCACCCTCGACCTCTGCTGCGGCACCGGCGACATGACGATGGCGCTCCTCAAACATCGCCCCACAACTCCCGGCGCAGCGCCCATCCTAGCCGTCGACTTCTCCCACCAGATGCTCTCGCTCGGCATAAAAAAATTCGCCGCGCACAACGTCGTTGCCATCGAAGCCGACGCGCTCCACCTCCCCATCGCCGACGCATCGGTAGACCTCGTCACATCCGCCTTCGGCTTCCGCAACCTCGCCAACTATCACGAAGGCCTCACCGAGATCCTTCGCGTCCTGCGTCCCGGCGGCCAGCTCGGCATCCTCGAATGCAATCAGCCGGAAGGCCTCACCGGCGCGCTCTACAACATCTACTTCAAGTCCATCCTGCCTCGTCTCGGCGGACTCATCACCGGCAACGAACGCGCCTACAGCTACCTCAACGCTTCAGTCGAGCGCTTCCCTCGCCCACCCCGCATGCTCCAGCTCCTCAAAGACGCAGGCTTCACCAACCCCACCTGGACCAGCTACACCTTCGGCGTCGTCGGCCTCTACCACGCCACTAAAACCTAAGCGAGCATCTGGCGACGATGGTATCCTCCTCCCATCCCCACTCCACAACACGTCTCATAAATTCACTCCATCCATCGGCATCCATTCTTTAGCGAGTTATGCCTGTGACCCCACCGCCGTCCGTCATCCTCGACGATTCTCCCGAAGACGCCGAAGCGTCCAATCAGGCTATCGGCCGCACCGCCATGCGCAAGGCCACACTGCGCCTCATCCCTCTCATCGCCCTCGGCTACGGCACTGCGTTTATGGACCGCGTCAACATCAGCTTCGCCGCGCTCCAGATGAACCGCGACCTGCACTTCAGCGCCACGGTCTACGGATTCGGCGCCGGCCTCTTCTTCCTTAGCTACGCCGCTTGCGAGATCCCTTCCAACCTTCTCCTCTACCGCTTCGGCGCACGCCGCTGGCTCAGCCGCATCATGGTCACCTGGGGGTTGCTCGCCATGGGCATGCTCTTCGTCCGCACCCCGTGGCAGTTCTACACCATGCGCTTCCTGCTCGGCATGGCCGAAGCCGGCTTCTTCCCCGGAATCATCTTCTACCTCATGCAGTGGTTCCCGCCTCATCTGCGAGCCCGCGCTATCAGCCGCTTCTACATCTCGCTGCCCCTAAGCTCCGTCTTCATGGGATCCATCGCAGGCGCCCTCTTCCACCTCGACGGTCACCTCGGTCTTCGCGGCTGGCAGTGGCTCTTCCTCGTCGAAGGCCTGCCCGCACTTCTCCTCGGCATTGTCTTCTTCTTCTGCCTCCCCGACAGCCCCGCCCAAGCCCCCTGGCTCACCGCAGCCGAGCGCCGCTGGATCATCGACTCCGTTCACAACGATCCCTCGCTCACCGGTTCCCGCAGCCACTCGCTCAGTACCGCCCTCAGCGACTCGCGCGTCTGGCAAATCGGCCTCTTTCAGTTGTTCATGCTTGCCAGCTCCTACGCCTACACCTTTGTCGCTCCAGACATGGTCCAGCGCGCCACCCACCTCAGCACCACCCGCGTCGGCTTCATCATCGCCGCGCTCAACATCCTCGGAGCAGCCGCCATGCTGTGCAACGCCGCATACTCCGACCGCATCCAGCGCCGCACCCCCAACACCACCTACGCCCGCTACCTGCACATCATCCCCTGGGCCCTGCTTATCTCCATCGGATTTCTGGGTTCCGGGCTTTCAGCGGCATCGCTCCCCACCGTCGCATCACTCGGCCTCCTCATCATCGCCTACAACGCCATGCAGGGACCGCTCTGGTCGTTGCCCGCCAGCTTCTTCCAGGGCCGCTCCGCTGCCGCAGGCATCGCAACCGTAAACATGATCGGCATGATTGGAGGCTTCCTCGGTCCGTACTTCATCGGCATCGCCAAAGACCTTACCGGCGACTACCAGCGCGGCCTCCTCCTTATGAGCCTCCCCATGCTCTTCGGCGTCGGAATCATGTTTCATCTCCGCGCCGGCGTACGCAGGCGTCAGCAAGCCTAGCCAACCTCGTGCACCTCGACCTCGCACCATGTAGCATTCCCAGATGAGCACTACGGCCAAGCCCGAGCAAGCCGCGACCCCTCACAGCGCCAAGCGTTCCGCAGCGCTCTTCTCCGTTCTCGCCGCCTTCGCAGTCACCCTCCTCAAGCTCCTCACCGGCCTCCTCACCGGCTCCCTCGGCATGCTCTCCGAGGCCGCCCACTCCGGCATCGACCTCATCGCCGCCGCCATCACCCTCTTCTCCGTCCAGGTCTCCGACCGCCCCGCCGACGCCGACCACACCTACGGCCACGGCAAGATCGAAAGCCTCTCCGCCGCCATCGAATCTGTCCTCATGCTCGGCTCCTGCGTCTGGATCCTCACCGAAGCCATCCGCCGCATCGTCCATCGCGAGCACCTCTCGCTCAACTTCTCCATCTGGCCCTTCGTCGTCCTCCTTCTCTCCATCACTGTCGACTTCACCCGCTCCCGCAAGCTGCACCGCATCGCCAGCGAGACCAGAAGCGAGGCACTCGAGGCCGACGCCATCCACTTCCGCACCGACATCTGGTCCTCCTTCGCCGTCCTCCTCGGCCTCGCCGCCACCTACGCCGGCCAGCGCTGGCGCATCCCCGCCCTCGAACTGGCCGATCCCATCGCCGCCATCCTCGTCTCCGCCATCATCCTCCACGTCACCTGGAACCTCGCCCGCCGCACCATCGACGCCCTCACCGACGCCACACCGACCGAGACCCGCTCCCAGACCCGCGACATCATGCGCGAGCTTGCCTCTATCGATGGCGTACTCTCGGTCGACCGCGTCCGCACCCGCCGCTCTGGCCCCAGCTACTTCGCCGACGTCACCCTCGGCATGCCGCGCAACCTCACCTTCCAGCGCTCCGAGCAGATCACCATGGCCGCCACCGCCGCCATCCAGCGCCATCTCCCCGGAGCCGACGTCGTCGTCCACTCCATCCCCACCGCCTCGCTCGCTGAAAGCATCCACGATCGCATCCGCGCCGTCGCCTCCCGCTCCAACCTCGCCATCCACGACGTCAGCGTCCAGGAGTACAACCAGTCCCTCCACGTCGAACAGCACCTCGAAGTCGACGAGACTATGTCCCTCCGCGCCGCCCACGCCCTCGTCACCCAGCTCGAATCCGAGATGCGCCGCGAGATCCCCGAGATCTCCTCCATCCTCACCCACATCGAAAGTGAGCCCGCCACCATCGAGCGCCCCGCCTCGCTCGAACGCGACCGCCAGCTCGAAGTCCGCCTTCGCCGCGTCGCCAGAACCTTCCCCGAGATCCTCGATATCCACGAGGTCTTCGTCACCCGCATCAACGACCGCATCCAGGTCAACTGCCACTGCACTCTACCCGATGACCTTCCCATGTCCAAAGTCCACGAGATCATCACCGCCCTCGAAAGCGCATTCAAACTAGACGACCCCGAAGTCAGCCGCCTCCTCATCCACCCGGAGCCCGCCACCGACAATCGCCGCTGATAGACGTTTTCGTGACGTAACATCTCCGTGACATTCGGCCAACGAGGCTCAGCTACAATGACTTTGTGCGACGTCTACTCAGCATCACGTTACTTCTCCTCTTCAGCCTTCCGCTGATCTCGCCGTTGCTGGCCGTCACCGCCAGCAGCGCTGCGAATCTTCCGGCCTGCTGCAGGCGGAACGGCGCACATCACTGCACGCTCATGATGCAGCAGACAGAATCCTCCGGCTCTGGAATCAGCCTCTCGGCGATCCCGCAGAGGTGCCCCGCTTATCCTGCGGTTGTCACCTCAGTCCAGCACGGCGACCTGTCGCTCCACGCTGCATCGCTCATCTTTGCAGAGATCGTAAGCCACCCCTCCGTCAAAACGCAGACCCAGGCCCGCGCCCGCGTGGCTCTCGACCGTTCCCGCCAAAAACGCGGCCCTCCCTCAGTAGACCTTCTCTAGTCCGCGACCGGCCTCTGACTCTGCTCTTGCTCTAAGCAGGAGCCGATCGTGCTGCCGTCCCCTACTGAAGTTTTTAGCTCCGTCAGCCTCTGACGAGGAGTCCAATGCGTAACCTTGCTCTACTTTGTCTCTTGTCTCTTCTCCTGGGTACCACTGCGGCCCGCGCCACCATCTTCGGCCAGGTTCACGGAGTCGTTCACGACCCACAGCACCGCCCTCTCGCCGGCGCTCACGTAGAAATCCACGCCGCCAACTCTGCATTCATCACCACAGCCCTCACAAACCAGGAAGGTTACTTCTCCATCCCCGCAATTCCCCTCGGCGACTACATCGTCACCGTCTCTCAATCCGGCTTCTCTAGCATCCATCAGACCCTCACCCTTGCCTCCGACACCACACCCGTCCTTCACTTCGAGCTCCAACTTGGTACCGTGCAGCAGGATGTCTCCGTCGCCTCGGACGCCGACGTCGCCAACGTCAATACCGTCACCCCAAGCGTGCTCATCAACCGCGAGGACATCGCCCGAACTCCAGGCGCAGACCGCACCAACAGCCTCGCGATGATCACCGACAACGTCCCCGGTGCCTACATTACGCACGATATGCTGCACATGCGCGGCGGTCATGAGCTCAGCTGGCTGATCGATGGCGTCTTCATCCCGAACACAAACATCGCGAGCAATATCGGGCCGCAGATCGATCCGAAGGACATCGACACATTGGAGGTGGAGCGCGGCAGCTACAGTGCCGATCTCGGCGACCGAACCTACGGCATGTTCAACGTAGTGCCGCGCACAGGGTTCGAGCGCAACCGCGATGGTGAATTGGTGCTCTCCGCAGGCAGCTTCTTTCAGACCAACGCCCAAATCAGCCTGGGGGATCACACGGAGAAGTTCGCCTGGTACGCCAGCCTCAACGGCAACCGCAGCGACTACGGTCTGTCGCCAGCGGTCTCGCAGCCGGTGCATGATGCCTCGAACGGCTATGGTGGCTTCGCCTCGTTTGTCTACAACCACGATCCGGCCAATCAGCTACGGCTGGTCACCCAACTGCGGACCGACTACTATCAAATTCCCTACGATCCCAACGTCAATGACTTTGAGAATCAGCTCTACAACTCCAGCGGATTGCGCGACGGCGAGCACGAGAACGACAGCTATGCCGCGTTGACCTGGCTGCATACTTGGAGCCCGACGACACTGGCGCAGGTGTCGCCGTTCTACCACTACAACCAGGCCAACTATCAGGCGAGCCCCAACGACCTGCCTGCCTCGACCACCGCCGACGAGACCGGACTGTACGCCGGAGTGCAGGCATCGGTCTCGACTGTCATTGCGAAGAACGCGCTCTCGGCCGGCATCTACGGCTACGCACAACACGAGAACGACGTCTTCGGAGCGGTCTTCAACGACGGAAGCAACCAACCCTTCCGCGTGAACCCGGTCATCCTGGCAGGCGTTCAGGAGGCGTTTGTCGAGGACAACTACAAAGCCACCTCCTGGCTGACGCTGATTGCAGGCGAGCGGCAAACCCACTTTGTCGGAGCCATCACCGAGAACGCACTCTATCCCCGGGTCGGCATCGCCGTTCAGATCCCGAAGCTGAACTGGGTCTTCCGCGGCTTCTACGGCCACTTCTACCAGCCTCCACCCTTGACCAGCATCACCGGACCGGCGTTGACCTTTGCTCAGACAAGCAACGACAGCTTCGTTCCGTTGAAGGGCGAGCGCAATGAGGAGCACCAGTTCGGCGTGCAGATTCCGTTACCAGGCAAGCTGAGCGGATGGCTTATCGATGCCGATACCTTCGAGACGCGGGCGCGAAACTTCCTCGATCACAACAACATCGGGGAGTCGAGCATCTTTATTCCGATCACCGTGCAGGGTGCCCTGATTCAAGCTTGGGAGCTGACCTTACGCTCACCCCGGCTGTGGCACTTCGGACAGGCGCATCTGGCATACTCCAACCAGCTTGCACAGCAGATCGGCCCCATTACAGGCGGTCTGATCTGTTCGTCACCCACTGATCCAGCCGCCTGCGCCGTAGCGCCGGGATACTCCGCGCTCGACCACGACCAGCGCAACACCCTCAATGTAGGATTCAACGGCAACCTGCCGCATAGTATCTTTGCCTCGTTCAACATGTACTACGGCTCGGGCTTCTCGAACGGCTTCCAGGCACCGCCATCACCCTATCTCGGACCGTATCTGCCGTCGCATACAACAGCAGATCTCGCCCTGGGAAAAAGCTTTGGCGAAAGCTACACCGTCTCCTTCACGGCAACGAACGTCGGTAACACGCGTGCGTTGCTCGACAACAGTCTCACCTTCGGCGGCTTCCACTACAACGATCCACGACAGATCTTCGGCGAGCTCCGCTACCGCTTCAAGTACTGAAGACCCAACCTGCGCAAGCAGGGGACGAAGAACACACCGGCGCAACCTGTCCCTCATGGTTGCGCCGGCCTGCATTGGAGCCTGCAAATATCGCCGCAAACCCGCCCCGCCCACGCAGCAGACAGACAACCAACCGCTGGAAATCAAGAACAAACCAACAAATCGCAACACACCGGCAGCTCCTCCGATATGACGCTACCAGGGGATTCCGCAAACGGATTCACCCTGTATCCTGTGCTAGGCCCATGAAGCGTATCTTCAACATCGTCCTCGGCACCCTCGCCATGCTGGTGGTCGCCCTCATCTCCGCCTTCATCGCCATGCGTCTCGCCATCCACGGTCGCGAGGTTGCGGTCCCCAACCTTAGCGGCCTCACCATCGCCGACGCCAGCCAGAAGGCCAGCGCCCTCGGCCTTAGCCTCAACCTTGAAAACCACTTCTACTCAGCGGACATCCCCCCCGGCCGCGTCCTCGCCCAGTCGCCCGCTCCCGGAGAAACCGTTCGCCGTTCATGGGCCGTCCGCATCACCGAAAGCCTCGGTCCGCAACAGGTCGCCATCCCCAACGTCCTCGGCCAAAGCGAGCGCACCGCCTCCATCAACGTCCGCCGCCTCGGCCTCGACCTCGGCATCATCGCCCATCTCCCCTCCCCCGGCGAACCCGGCATCGTCATCGCCCAAACCCCCAACCCCAACGCCGACGGAGCCCAAAGCCCCCGCATCAGCCTCCTCGTCAGCGTCCCCGAAGAGACCGAGGCTCCACCCGCCAACATCTTCGTCATGCCCTCCCTTACCGGCCTCACCCTCGCCTCCGCCTCAGCCCGCGTCGCCCCCATCGGCATGCACCTCTTCGAAGACGTCAACGCCTTTGATCCATCGGCACCCTTCGTTCGAATCCCGAAGTCCGCCGCCACCATCATCGCCCAGAGGCCCGCCGCCGGCCACCGCGTCTTCAAAGGCGAAGCCGTCCACATCACCCTCAACAACTAGCCGCTGGGCTCGTGTCTGACGAATCGGAAGCGACCGCTTTTTGCCGTTGCTCTCGCCGTTGCTGTTGCTGTTGCTATTTCCGTTGCTATTTCCGTTGCTGTTGCCGTTGCTGTTGCCGCTGCCGTTGCTGTTGCTGTTGCTGTTGCTGTTGAGATAGGTCCGGGCTTCAGCCCGGACATTCAAGAACAAAGAATCACGCGGGCTTTAGCCCCTGAGATATGCCTTCTTGCCTCACCGCTACAGGATCAAGAAAGGGAAGAATGGTTCGTCACACACTACCTAATCCCGCTCCAGAACTACCGCAAAGAATCCATCGCAGCCATGCACCCCCGGCAGCGTCCGCAGCGCCCCATCCCGCACCGCCGAATCCAGCTCCACCCCCGCCAGCAGTATCCCCTGCGCTGCAAGCTCCCCCACCAAACCCTCCATCGCAACTCGCTTAAATGCGCTCCCACCGACCACCGCATCCACCACGCCCTCACACTCCTCCGGCTCCAGCGAACACGTCGAATACACCAGCCTTCCCCTCGGCGCCAGCCGCTTTAGAGCGCCAGCCAGAATCGCCCTCTGCCGCTCCGCCTGCCGCGTCAGCTCCTCCACCTTCAGCCGGTGCCGAATCTCCGGATTCCCCGCCAGCGTCCCCGTCCCCGAGCAAGGCACATCGCACAGGATCAAGTCGAACGCTCCTTCAACGCCCTTCGCCTCCACCGCATCCGCCACCCCGCATCGCACTCGCTCCGCATACGCATACCGCCGCAATCTCGCCTCGGTCTGCGCCAGCCGCTTCGCACTCACATCCGTCGCCACCACCTCCGCCGCCCCCAACCGGCGCGCCAAAATCAGCGTCTTCCCCCCCGGAGCAGCGCAGCAGTCCCACACCCTCTTCGCCCCTGGCATAGCCGCAGCCGCAAGCTCCGCCACCAGCCGCGACCCATCATCCATCTGCGGCAAATCTCCGCCGGTCTCGGCAAACATCCCACCCTCCGCCGACTCCTTCTGGTCCGCCTCACAGATCTTCAGCGCCACGTCCCGCCCATACGCCGCCACCCACCGCTCCACCAGCCATCGCGGATGCCCCAGCCGCTCCGCAAACGCCGCCACCGACTCGTGAATCCGCACCCCCGGCCTCTGCGCCGCCGCCAGCTTCCGCAGCACCGCATTCACCATCCCTGTAGCATGTGGCTCGCCCGCCGCCCGGCAAAGCTCCACACTCTCGCTCAACGCCGCATGCGCCGGAATTCTATCCAGATGCAGCAACTGAAACGCTCCCATCCGCAGCGCAATCGCAACCGGCTCAGCCAGCCTCTGCTCCGGCCGCTGCAGCAGCCCGCGAACTCGCGCATCCAGCGCAATCTGCCAGCGCAGCACCCCCATCACCAGCGCCGTCGTCAGGTGCCGATCCTCGGGCGACAGCGCCTCCATCCGAGCCGAATGCAACAGCTCATCACTATGTCCCTTACCCTCGCCCACCAGCTTCAAAATCTCAAACGCCGCCAACCGGGCCGCAGTGATCTTCCCCACCGCAGCCTCCACAGCAGCCGTCGGCCCCGCAGACGCCGGTCGCTTCCTCACCAGAACCGGCCCTCTCGCAGAGGCTTTACCCGTACCCGGCTTACCCGCCTTCGGCCGATCCGGCTTACCCGCCCCACTCTTTGGCTTGTCGCTCATAGCCCCACTCGCTCCCCGCTTCTCACCTGATACCCACGCAAAAACTCATCCGCCCCCATCCCCCGCTTACCCTCCATCTGCACATCATCCAGCCCAAGCACCGTCCCCCCACCACACCCCACCAGCAGCGCACCATCCCGCACCATCAGTACGCCAGCCTCGCCGTCACCGTCGCCGCTCACCACATGCATCCTCTGCACAATCAGCTTCTTTCCGCGCAGAATCGTATGCGCTCCCGGCCACGGCTGAAATCCCCGCCACCGGTCGTAACTCTGCTTCGCTGTCCGCGAAAAATCAATCCACCCATCCTCCCGCGTCAGAATCGGAGCCAGCGTCGCCTGCGCATGGTCCTGCACCTGCGGAAAGATCGTCCCGCACTCCAGCCCGGCCAGCGTCTTCACCATCAACTCCGCGCCCACCGGAGCCAGCGTCTCATACACATCCACCGCCGTCTCCTCCTGCCCAATCGGGACCGCCCGCGCCAGCAACATATCGCCCGTATCCAGCCCCGCATCCAGCCGCATCGTCGTCACTCCCGTCACCACCTCGCCACTCGCCACCGCCCACTGAATGGGAGCAGCGCCTCTGTATTTAGGAAGTAACGACCCATGCAGATTGATATTCCCAAACCGAGGCAGCTCCAGCATCCACTGCGGAATAATCCGCCCATACGCCACCACCAGAATCGCATCCGGCGCGATCGCCTCCAACTGCGCCCGCAGCTCCAGGTTATTCTTGATCTTCTCCGGCTGCACCACCGCAATCCCGCGCTCCACCGCCGCCCGCTTCACCGGAGAGCTCTGCACCGCCATCCCCCGCCCCGCCCCGCGGTCCGGCTGCGTCACCACCAGCGCAACCTCATGCCCCGCCGCGATCACCGCCTCCAGCGTCGGCACCGCAAACTGAGGCGTCCCACAAAACACCAGCTTCATACGCTCAACCCTTCTTCACTTGTCCGACACGAACATTACCCCCGAGCATCGCGAGGACCCACGCCGTGCATACCACCAAGACAAGGTATACCCGTCACGAAGTGACCGCACCGCGCGCAGCGGGCCCGTCCGGCAGGACCCTCACCACTCGCCGTTCTTGATCAGCTTCTTGATCTTCCGAAGAATCAGGTCGCGCTTCAACCTGCTCAGCCGATCGATAAACAACACGCCATCCAGATGGTCGATCTCATGCTGTATCGCGCGCCCCAGCAGCTCGTCACCCTCCATCTCAAACCACTTCCCCGTAACATCCTGCGCCCGCACCTTCACCCACGCCGCCCGCGAAACCTTCTCACGAATCTCCGGCAGGCTCAGGCAGCCCTCTTCTTCAATCTGCTTGCCCTCGCGTTCGACGATCTCCGGATTGATCAGCACGATCCTGTCCTCCGGATTCTTCTTAAAGCTCACATCGATCACCGTAATCCGCTGCGAGATGCTGATCTGCGGCGCCGCCAGCCCAATCCCCTGCGCCACATACATGCTCTCGAACATCTCCTCCACCAGCTTCTTCAGCTTCGCGTCAAACACCGTCACGACCGCGCCCGGCTTTGCCAGCACCGGATCCGGCCACTTCACCACCTCATGAATCTTGCCCTTTGCAGCCACTTTTTCCGCCACTCAATACGCTCGAATCTGCTCGCAATAGCCATTGAAATTTCGCTGCATCTCACGCAGCGAGTCACCGCCAAACTTCTCTACCACCAACCGCGCAACGGTCAACGCAACCATCGCCTCCGCCGCAACACCCGCCGCCGGAACCACACACACATCGCTCCGCTCATACGCCGCCTTCACCGGCTCCCGCGTCTCAAAGCTCACGCTTCCCAGCGGCCTCCGCAGCGTCGAAATCGGCTTCAGATATCCCCGCACCACAACATCCTCGCCATTCGAAATCCCGCCTTCAATCCCGCCGGCATTATTCTGCTCCCGCGAAAACTTCGTAAACCCCTTGCCTTCGGAACTATCACCCTCATACCCAATCGCATCATGCACCGCCGACCCCAGCGACTCCGCCGCCGTCACCCCCCGCCCCAGCTCCACCGCCTTCACCGCCTGCAGACTCATCACCGCCTGCGCCAGCAGCCCATCCATCCGCTCATCCCAGTTCGCATGCGTCCCCACACCCGGCGGCAGACCATGCACCACCACCTCAAACACCCCGCCAATCGTATCGCCCGTCCGCAGCACAGCATCCACCTCGGCCTTCATCGCCGCCTCAGCCTCCGCATCGACACAGTTCAGCAGCACCTCATCCTTCAACTGCAGCGCCGCAATCTCCTCCCAGCTCGCCGCCCGCAAAAGCTCCGCCTTCCCCACCCGAATCACATGAC
>Ga0302314_10015743_pt1 | contig 12835 bp, 8 predicted proteins | sample III_Palsa_N2_3_FD_200533 | JGI IMG/M metagenome (GOLD analysis project Ga0302314, IMG submission 200533) | Peat permafrost microbial communities from Stordalen Mire near Abisko, Sweden - III_Palsa_N2_3 | ecosystem: Environmental > Terrestrial > Soil > Palsa > Peat permafrost | place: Sweden...
CGGTGCGGCCATCGCCCCGCATCTGCGCCGCGGCGACGTTGTCTATCTCACCGGCGACCTCGGCATGGGCAAGTCGACCCTGGCGCGCGGCCTGATCCGCGCCCTGACCTGCCCGGACCAGGAGGTGCCGTCCCCCACCTTCACCCTGGTCCAGAGCTATGATACGCCGGCCTTCGAGTTGCTGCACCTCGACCTCTATCGCCTGGAGGACCCGCACGAGACCCTGGAACTGGGTCTGGACGATGCGCTGAACGACGGTGTTCTGCTGATCGAATGGCCGGATCGCCTTGGCCATTTGGGCTTTGACGCCCGACTCGATATCGTCCTAGAACAGGCCGACAATACCAATTCGCCCGAAGGTGGCGGCCGGATCGCCCGGCTGGCGCCGCAGGGTAAATTCAGAGACTGATAATGAACGATAGAGAGGCGACCAAACGCTGCTTTTTACAGGATAGTGGATTCGCCGACGCCGAACGCCATCCGTTGCCCGGCGACGCCTCGACGCGCCGCTACGAACGATTGGTCCGCTCGGACGGGTCGAGCTTCATGCTGATGGACCAGGCACCGGCGCTGGAATCGCACCCTTGCCTGCCGGACCAGGACCACGACGCGCGCCGAGCCTCGGGCTATAACGCCATGGCGCGCCTTGCCGCCGGCCGCATCGAAGCCTTCGCCGCCGCCGCCGCCTTCCTGCGCGCCCAGGGCCTCAGTGCGCCGCAAATCTACGCCATCGATATCGCCAACGGCCTTCTGGTCAGCGAGGATCTGGGCGACGGCCTGTTCGCCCGCCTGATCGATCAGGGCCAGGACGAGTTGCCGCTCTATCTATCGGCCGTCGAGGCCCTGGCGCAGTTGCATGAACTGACGCCGCCCGATGTTTTGGCCAATCCTTACTCTGAAATCAACTGGCCGCTCCTGACCTATGACGATCTGGCGCTGAAGACCGGCGCCGACCTGTTCGTCGAATGGTATCCGAGATTCGATCCCAGCCATCCTTTGAACGCCCAGGCCGCAACCGAATGGGAAGCCCTGTGGGCGCCCTTGCGCAAGCGCGCCGAAGCGGGGGCCAGCGTCTTCGCCCACCGCGACTATCATGCGGAAAACCTGCTGTGGCTGCCGTCGCGCGAGGGCCCGGCCCGGGTCGGCATGATCGACTTCCAGGATGCGCTGCGCGCCCATCCGTCGTGGGACCTGTTGTCCCTGTTGCACGATGCGCGCCGCGATGTCTCCAAAGCGCTCGAAGACGCGGCGCTCGACCACTATTTCAGCCGGCGTCCGAATGTCGACCGCGACGCCTTCATGCGCGACTATACGGCGCTTGCCGTCCTGAATGAGTCACGCATCCTCGGCATCTTCTCGCGCCTGGTCGTCCGCGACCATAAGCCGCGCTACGAGGCCTTCATGCCGCGCATGTGGCGCCATATCGCCGATAGTCTCCGGATGCCGGGCATGGAAGGCCTGCGCGACTGGTTCCTGCGTTACGGCTTTAACGACAAGCTGCATCTGACATGAGCTCCCCAAAAACCGCCCCAACGACCGCATTCGTGCTGGCGGCTGGGCTGGGTACGCGCATGCGACCGCTGACCGACGACCGGCCCAAGGCCTTGGTCGAGGTCGGCGGCCGCGCGCTGATCGACCATATGCTCGATCGGCTGCGCGATGCCGGTGCCAAGCGGTTTGTCGTCAATGTCCATGCCTTCGCCGACCGGCTGGAGGCGCACCTGTTGGGCCGCACCGACCTCGACATCGTCATTTCCGACGAGCGCGAGGCTCTGCTGGAAACCGGAGGCGGACTGAAGAAGGCCGCACCGCTTTTGGGTCACGAGCCTATCTGGGTGGCCAATATCGACAGCGTATGGATCGAGGATCATGCCAAAGACGAACCAAGTAGGGCGTTGAAAGAATTGGCCGCCGCCTGGGATGCCGAGGCTATGGACGCCATCCTGCTGTTGGCGCGCATGGACCGCACCACGGGGTTCGACGGCGCAGGTGATTTCTTCATGGACGGCGACAATCGTCTGGCCTTCCGCAATGAGGCGCCGGCCGCGCCGCTGAACTACATGGGCGTGCATATCACCCGTCCGGGCCTCGTTGCCGATGTCCCCGAGGCTGCCTTTTCGCTGTCGAAGATCTGGCGGCAATCGGCGCCGCAGGGCCGGCTGCATGGCGTGATGATGGAAGGCGACTGGATGCATGTCGGCGATCCCGAGGCGCGCGATATTGCCGAGGCGCGGTTGGCGCGGTGAGCGCCTCGACAGACATTTTTGCCTGGGATGGGCCCCGTTGGTACACCCTGCCGTCCGGACGCTGTTTCCTCGACGACCTGGCGCTGGGCCTCTGCCAAAGCCTGGGGGACGATCTGCCGTCTGCCACCATCCTGACGCCGACGCGGCGCGGCGCGCGCCTGATGGCCCAGGCCTTTTCGCAACAGGCGCGCGGCAAGGCGTTGCTGCTGCCGCAGGTCCGCGCCATCGGCGATCTCGACGAAGGCGAGCCGCCCTTCGACCTCGATGCCTTGGGTCTCGACCTGCAGCCAGCCTTGTCGCCATTGCGGCGGCGCTTCGAGCTGGCCCGGTTGATTGCCGAGCACTACGAAGGCTTTGAAGGACGTACGCCTTCGGGCAAGCTGGCCCTGGAACTGGCGGATTCGCTAGCCGGCTTCTTCGATTCGCTGGCGCTCGAAGAGGTCGATGCGGCCGACAAGCTCGACAGCCTGGTGCGCGGTGAGGGCGCTGACGAATACACGCTTGCCGCCTGGGCCGAGCACTGGCAGGTTTCGGCACGCTTCCTGGCGATTGCCGTGCGCCGCTGGCCGGAGCGTCTGCTCGAACTCGAACGCATGGATCCCAGCCAGCGCCAGGTCGTGCTGATCCGCCGTCTGGCCGAGCAGTGGCACGATCGGCCGCCGGCGACGCCGTTGATCCTGGCCGGCACCACCGGGTCTGCACCGTCGACGGCGGATCTGGCCGATATCGTCGCCCGCGCCCCCCTGGGCGCAGTGGTGCTGCCCGGGCTCGACCTGTCGCTCGCCGCCGACGCCTGGCGCCAGATCGAGGATTCGCACCCCCAGGCGACGATGAAACGCCTGCTCGACCGTCATCGCGTGCCGCGCGAGGGTGTGCGCGAATGGCCGGCTTCGATCGATGCTGATCGCAAGGCCCGCGCCCGCCGTCGCCTGATCAACGAAGCCCTGCGTCCGGCCGCGGCGACCGCCGACTGGCGCGACCAGATCGAGGCGCTGAAAGCCGAAGATCCGCATGCGGTCGAGGATGGGCTGGAAGGCCTGTTCGAAATCCATTCGGCGCGCGACGAGGAGGCGGCTTCGGCCATCGCGCTCCTGATGCGCGAAACGCTTGAAACCCCGCATCAGGTCGCCGCCCTGATCACGCCCGACCTGACCTTGGCGCGGCGCGTATCGGCGCGGCTGACGCGCTGGGGTCTGGCGGCCGACATTTCGGCCGGAGAGCCCCTGTCATCGTCGCTCGTCGGTCGTTTCCTGCTCGACCTGTTGGCCCTGATGGATCGCCCGGCCGACCCGGTGCGCCTGCTCGACCTGCTGCACAATCCGTTGAGCCGCTTTGCCGGCAACAGCGCCGTCACGACCATCGACCGCTATGCCCTGCGCGGCGCTACGCCCAATGACCAGGCGATGATCGCCACCCTGCTGGTCGGGCGCGAAGAGGCCTTGGCGCTATGGGGCGATTTCACCGCCCATCTGGCGCCTATTTTGACGGGCTTCGGCGATGCCCCGGTCGATCTTGGCCACACCCTGACGCGCTTCGTCCAGGTGGCGGAATCGCTGAGCCGCGCCGATTCCAGTCAAGATCGGGGCCAGGTGCTGTGGGCCGGCGCGCCGGGCGCCGAGGCATCCAGCCTCCTGTCTGAACTGATCCGCGAGGGTCAGGGCTTCGCCATCCGCCATGTCCGCGAATTCGGCGATATCGTCGGCGCCTTGATCCACAAGGCCAAGGTGCGCAGCGGCGGCAATTTCCACCCGCGCCTGCTGATCCTGGGGGCCATCGAATCGCGCCTGGTCAAGGCCGACCGCATCATCCTGGCCGGGCTGGAGGAGGGGGTGTGGCCGCAGGCGCCGGACAACGACCCCTTCCTGTCGCGGCCGATGCGCGCCAAGCTGGGCCTGCCGTCGCCGGAGCGGCGCACCGGGCTGTCGGCGCACGACTTCGTCCAAGGCGCCACCGCACCGGAAGTCTATCTCATCACCCGCCACCGCCGCGAGGGCGAGCCCCAGGTGCAGAGTCGTTGGTTGTGGCGGCTGCAGACCCTGTGCAAGGGGGCGGGCGCCGAGATCAAGACCCATCCCGACATCATCGACTGGGCCCGTGCGCTCGATTGCGGCCTGCCGGTCAAGCCGCCCGAGCTGAAGCCGGCCCATCAGCCCGCGCCGGCGCCGCCCGTCGACGCCCGGCCGCGTGAATTGCCGGTCACCGATATCGAAACCTTCGCCCGCGACCCGTACGCCATCTATGCCAAGCGGATCCTGAAGCTGCGCCCCATTGATCGGCCGAACGAACCGGTCGAGGCGCGCCAACGCGGCACCGCCATCCACAAGAGCCTGGAACGTTTCGTCACCGAGGACGTGCCGCTGGGTGACGAGGGCACGCGACGCCTGACGGGTCTGCTGGAACAGGCGCTGGCGGCGACCCACCTGTCGCCGGCGCAGATGGCGCTGCAACGGCCGCTGCTGCCTGGCATGGCCGCCGGCTATGTGACCTTCGAAGCCGACCGCCGCACCGCGCGGCCGCGGCTCAGGATCGAACAAAAGGGCACCTTCACCTTCTCCGCACCCCATGGCGACTTTACCGTGACGGCGCAAGCCGACCGGCTGGAGGTGCGCGAAGACGGCGTGACGCCGGGAGGCGCGGACATCATCGATTTCAAGACCGGAGGCCACGCCTCGGTAAAACAGGTCCTGGCCGGATTCTATCCGCAGCTGACCCTGACGGCGGCCATCCTGAAGCGCGGCGGCTTTGCCGGTATCGAAGCCGGCACGACGGTCGGCGACATGGTCTATGTCCGCCTGTCGCCGGACAAGACGGCGGTGCGGCCTGTGCGCGACAAGGCGGCCAGCAATGACGACTTGGCTGAGATTGCCCTGGCGCGCCTGAAGACGCGCATTGTTGCCTATGACAATCCGAAAAAGGGCTACAAGTCGTGGACCGCGCCGCAATTCCTGAAGGGTCGTGGCGGCGATTACGACCAGTTGGCGCGACTCTACGAGTGGTACGTGTTGGGTGACGACGAAGCCTCCGAAGCCGAGGAGGCCGAGGTATGAGCGCGCCTAACGCCCAGAATATTGCCGCCGACCCGCGCGCCTCGTGCTTTTTGACGGCCAATGCCGGCTCGGGCAAGACATCGACCCTGGTCAATCGCGTGGCGCGGCTGCTGCTCGCCGGCGCCCTGCCGGAACGCATCCTCTGCGTCACCTACACCAAGGCGGCGGCGGCCGAAATGCAGGGCCGCCTCTACGAGACCCTGGGCAGTTGGGCTGTTGCCAATGACGAAGCCCTGACCCAGGAACTGGCGCGCATCGAAGCGCCGACTCATGATCTCCCTCGTGCCCGGGCCCTGTTCGCCAGCGCGCTGGAGACGCCCGGCGGGCTGAAGATCCAGACCATCCACGCCTTTTGTGAAAAGCTGCTGCGCCGGTTTCCGCTGGAGGCCGGCCTTTCGCCGGCCTTTTCGGTGCTCGACGATCTGCTGGCCGCGGAGTTATCGGACGCCGCCAGCTCAGGCCTGCTGACCCTGAACGCGGTCGGCGTCGAAGACACCATGGCGGCGCGCGACCGGCTGATCGTCAAGCTCAAGGCTTTCGGCTTCGAGAAACTGCTCGCCCAGTTCGTCTATCAGCACGACGATATCAAGGAAGCGTTCGAAGCGTTCCAGGACGGCGCCGATAGCTGGGTGCACAAGCTGTTCGACCATATGGGGCTGGACGCGCCATGCTCATCGCATGACTGCCTGACGGCCTATGCCGAACGGATGGAGTGGGAGATCGTCCGCGACCTGGCCCAGGCGCTGAGCAATGGCTCGACGGCGACCAATCAAAAGGCCGGCGAAGCGTTTCTGACGCTGTTCACAACATGGCACAACGAGGGCCGTTTCGATTTCGAGGCGCTGAAGGGCGTCTTCCTGACGCAAAAGGGCGAGCCGCGTAAAAGCCCCTATACCAAGGAGACGGCGCCCGGCGACGCCATCGCGCTCGACCGGCTGGCGCGTGATGTGAGGCTGCTGGCCGAGCAGGCGCGCGCCGCCGATATCGCCTCGGACACGCTCGATGCCCTGCGTTTGTTTTCGGTGTTCAGCTATCTCTATACCGACCGCAAGGCGTCGGAAGCCGCGCTCGACTTCCAGGACCTGATCAACAAGACCCGGCAACTGCTGACCCGCGCCCACATGGCGGCCTGGGTGCTCTATAAGCTCGACGGCGGCCTCGATCATATCCTGGTCGACGAAGCCCAGGACACATCGGATGACCAATGGGCCATTGTCCGTGCCCTCGCTGAGGAATTCTTTGCCGGTATGGGCCAAACCTCGGATGACCGCACGGTTTTCGCCGTCGGCGACGAAAAGCAATCGATCTATGGCTTCCAGGGCGCCAAGCCCGACCTCTTCCTCGACAATGGCGACTATTTCGAGGACCGCGTCGGCCGGGCCAACGGCAAGTTCGTCAAGCCGGAGTTGGTGCAGAGCTGGCGCACCCTGCCGCGCATCTTGGGCTTCGTCGACGCCGTCTATGAAGATTCCGACCTGGCGCGGGCGTTGAACTTCACCGGTGAGCGCATCGTCCACGAGGCGCGCCGTTTCGAGGCCCCCGGCAGCGTCGAGCTATGGCCGCTGGCCGTTACGGTCGATGCGCCTGAGGTGACGGCCGACGACGACGAAGAGGTTGCCGCGCTCGACCAGGTGACGATCGCCCATCCGGCCAAACGCCTGGCCCAGCAACTGGCCGCCACCATCCGCCAGGAGATCGATGCCGGCCGGTCGGTGTTCGACAAGGCCAGTCGTCAATGGCGGCCGATGCATGCCGGCGACGTCCTGATCCTCGTGCGCAAGCGCGATGTCCTGTTCGAGCACATCATCCGCGAGCTGAAACAAGCCGGTGTGGCCGTGTCGGGCGCCGACCGGCTGAAACTCGGCGAGCACATCGCCTTCCAGGACCTGCGCGCCCTGATGCGTTTCTGTCTTCAGCCGCGTGACGACTTGGCTCTCGCCTGTGTGCTGCGCTCACCGCTCTGCTCGCTGAGCGAGGACGACCTGTTCGCCCTGGCCCATGGTCGCACGGGCTCGCTATGGCACGCCCTGATCGACAGGGGCGGGGACACTGGCCCCTTCGCCGAGGCGCGGGTCTTTTTGGTGTGGGCGCAGACCGCCGCCCAGGCCCTGCCGGCCTTCGACTTCCTGTCGCGCGTGCTCAATCGCCGCGACGATGCCGGCCGCTCGATGAAGCAGCGCTTCCTCACCCGGCTTGGCGACGAATGTGAGGATGTCCTCGACGAAACCCTGGCCTTGGCGCTGAAAGGCGAAAACGCCGGCGCCACGGGCCTGGCCGCAGCGCTCGACCTGTTCGAGTTCAATGCGTCCGAGATCAAGCGCGAACAGGAAGAGGGCGGCCGCAGCGTCCGGGTGATGACGGTGCACGGCTCCAAGGGGCTTGAGGCGCCTTGGGTCATCCTGCCGTTTGGGCCGAACCATGGCCCGGGCGGCGCCGGCGACCTGTTGATGATGGGACCGGAAGGCTTGTATCTTTGCGCCGGCGGCAAGGCCGGCGATACCGAAGGCATCACCGCGCTCCGTGCCGCCAAGGCGATGCGCGATGACCAGGAAAGCCTTCGCCTGCTCTATGTCGCCGTGACCCGGGCGCGCGATCGGCTGACGCTCTGCGGCTATGCCGGCAAGAAGGCGTCGCGCGTCGGCAATTTCCCGTCGTGGTACGACCTCTGCGAAAACGCCTTTGATCGGTTGGACAATGTCGACACCGAATGGATGGCGCTGAAGGCTCCGTTCGGCGAGGCAGAATTGTCCGAAGAGGTGCCGATCCGCATCTATGGCGCGCGCAATGAATTGATGCCCGCCGAAGCGCATGTGCCGGCGGCCAAGGTCAAGCTGCCGGCCTTTGTTACAGCACCCGTGCCGGTCGCCGATGTCGAGTTTGAGCGCTGGACGGCCATCTCGCAGATGGGTGACGATGAACGTACGCAAGAAGACCGGGCGCCATCGCCGCTGCAGGCGACGGGTCAGCTCGGCCGCTATCGCCGCGGCAACCTGATCCACAAGCTGTTCGAAATCCTGCCGGAAATCGCGCCTGCGGCCCGCGACGAGGTGGCTACCCGCTATCTGTTGCGCCAGGCCGATCTCACGCTGGACCAGCGTGACGAAATGCGCGGCGCGGTGATGGCGGTGCTGCAAGACGCACGTTTTGCCGAGGCCTTCGGGCCCTTGTCGCGGCCGGAGGTTGCCCTGGCCGGCCAGATTGCGCTCAATGCACAGGGTGAGGCCCTGATGCTGTCCGGGCGGATCGACCGGCTGGTCATCACACCCGATCGCGTGCTGATCATCGACTACAAGTCCAACCGGCCGGCGCCCGATCGCGCCGAAAACGCCGCCATCGCCTATCAGCGCCAGATGGCCGGCTATGTCGCCCTGCTGCGCCAGATCTATCCCGAGCGCACCGTCGAATCGGCGCTATTGTGGACCGACGGGCCCAAGCTCACCCCCTTAAGCGACGCTTTAGTAAATCTCAGGTTGGCCGAAATCGCCGCCCGTTGATTTCTGTAACCGGAGCGACTACCTATAGCTTCGACAGTTTTGAAAGGTTTCCCCATGTCTACGGTCAAGATTACCGACGAAAGCTTTGAAACCGACGTACTCAAGTCCGATACGCCGGTCCTGGTCGACTTCTGGGCGGAGTGGTGCGGTCCCTGCAAGCAGATCGCGCCGATCCTCGAGGAGATGGCCGAGGGCCTGGGCGACAAGATCAAGATCGCCAAGCTGAACATCGAGGACTCGCCGATGACCCCGTCGCGCTTCGGCGTCCGCGGCATCCCGACGATGATGCTGTTCAAGAATGGCCAGATGACCTCGATGAAGGTCGGCGCCATGCCTAAAGCGAAGCTCCTTGAATGGCTTGCCGACAGCGGCGTCGCGTAATCACGTGAAAATGCCAAGAAATGTTTTTTGGCTGCGGCGTCGGCGTCGTTAGCAGGTGCGATAGTCCCCGCGTCGCTAGCCTCCTGGCATCTCATCCATTTTGACGCGATTACGGTCAGTGGATGGAAAGAAAAGAGACCCGGCCGTTGCGCCGGGTCTCTTTTCTTTTAAGTAGGCCAGGTTTCGGGCGACATGGCCAGCACGTCGCCGGCCAGGTACAGCGACCCGCAGATGATCACCCGCCACGGCTGGGCATCGAGGCTTTCGATAACCGCGAGCGGGCTGTCGGCCGCAACGGCCTCAATGCCGTGACCGCGTGCCGTTTCGGCTAGCTCGGCCGGCGGGATGACCGCGTCCGACGTAAAGCCGACGCAGGTGAAACGCGCCGCCAAACCGTCGAACGCCGCGAAGAACTCGCCCGCATCCTTGGTGTTGATCAGCCCACAGATGATTTGCAGCGGCTTGGCGTCGCGCGCCTGCAATTCGTCGATGAAAGCGCGCAAGGCGCGGGCGGCATGTGGGTTGTGGCCGCCGTCCAGCCAAAGCTCCGATGCCGCATCAGGCAAGGCCGCGTATAGCGGTCCGGCCTTGATCGCCTGCAGCCGCGCCGGCCAGGTCGCCGTTTGCAGGCCTTGGTCTATGGCTTCCGGCGTCAGGCCGATCATCAAGGCTGCCTTGACCGCCAGGGCGGCATTGCCGATCTGGTGCTCGCCTGAAAGCTTCGGCAAGTGCAGGTCGTATAGCGCGTCCTCATCCTGGAAGACAAATCGTCCGTGTTCGGAATACCCATCGAAGCCTTCGCCCATGAGGGTGATATCGACGTTCAGTTTCAGCGCCTGGCGCTCCAGCGCGGCACGCGCCTCCTCCTGTTGACGCGCCGAGATCGCCGGTGTGCCGCGCTTGAAAATGCCGGCTTTCTCGCGGGCGATCTGGTTCAACTCGTTGCCGAGGAAGGCCTGGTGGTCGTAATCGATCGGCGTGACGGCGGTGAGTTTCGGATGGTCGACGATATTGGTGGCATCGAGTAGGCCGCCAAGCCCGGTTTCCAGCAACAGCAAATCGGCCGGGACTTCGGAAAAGGCGAGAAAGGCCGCCGCCGTGGTCGATTCGAAAAAGGTCAGGGGCAGTCCGGCATTGGCCTGCTCGACGCGGTCGAGGCAGTCAGCCAGGTAATCGTCGCTAATCAGAGTGCCCGCCAGGCGGATGCGCTCGGCGAAGCGCACCAGGTGCGGTGAGGTGTAGACATGGACGCGCAACCCTTGCGCTTCGGCCATGGCGCGCAGAAAGGCCAGGGTCGAGCCCTTGCCATTGGTGCCGGCGACATGGACGACGGGCGGCAGTTTGTCCTGGGGCCGGCCCAGCGCTTCGCAGACCCTGAGCATGCGCTCGAGGTTGAGGTCGATCCGCTTGGGATGCAGGGCGCGCAGCCGTTCCAGCGGCGCATCGAAGGGGAGAAGCCGGTCGGTCATGGGGCTGGGTTTAGACTGCAAACGCCATAGCAAAGCAAGGGGGTTTACATGTCCGGAACCGAAACCTCGGCGCCCTGCGCTCGCAATTGATCGAGCGCGCCGTTCGAGCGCAGCAGGACGGCCAGCGGGAAGGTGACCACCGTCTTGCCGGGCTTCGACAGGGCCTCGTCGATCGCCTTGACGGCGTCATTGGTCGCCTGGTCGAGCAGGCCGCGCGTCGAATCGGCGCCTTCGATACAGGCCAGGGTCGCCGAATTGGGTGAATTGGCCCGCGCCCCGGCGAGGTCGGCCGTCGCCCAGGCATGGGTCGCCGCGACAGCGTGGCTCACCGCGAAGTCGATCTCGTTCAAGGTGTCGTCGACGCATTGATTGCGCGCCGCCTTCGGCATGGCGCCGACCTTGCCGATCAGGCTGGCCGCCGAATAACTGCCGATCGGCTTCATTGGCGTCTTGCGGTCGCGCGCCATGAAGACCAGCATCTTTTCCGGATCGGAGGTCGAAAGCCCGTGCTTGTCGTAGACAGCCTCACGCAGCTTCATCACCGCGAGGACCGGCGTATCCTTGGCGTAGATCTTCGGATCGATGCCGTTGGCGACCGCGAGGGCCTTGAAGCGACTGGCCGTGTCCGGCGGCAATTGCGAATAGAGATTGCTGAACGGGCCGGTGCCCTTGACCATGGTCCATTCGATGAGGGCCAGGGGGCCGGCTTTTGCCTTGGGCCCGACCAGCAGCACATTGGTCTGGTCGAGAATATGGCCGATGCGTTCGCGATCCCAGTCGAAGTGGCGCAACATCACCGGCACGCCACCGACGATATAGACTTCGGACTCGCCCTTTTTGATACGCCACAGCGCCGGGCCCTTGTACTTGGCGACGATGGTGACCTCGGTGGTGTTCCAATCGTCCGGTGTGGCATTGGCGGCCGGAGGCGGTGTTTGCGCCGGAGCGGGTGCTGTATCCTGGGCGGATACCGGCGCCGCACTCAGGGCAGCCATGAAGGCGAGGACAGGGAAAGTGCGCATCGAACAGTCCTTTTAGCCACCAGCTTTCAGGCCGCCGCGATAACCGACAATTGCGCCGGGTTCAAGGCATCAGGATGCCGGAAGCGACATGTCTTTCGCTGTCCGACGATGTCCCGTGCGACACAATAAAAAGTACCAGCCAGGATTTTTAATTTCAGCGATCTCTGGGTGGCCTACGCCGCCAAACGCCGGCGGCCTCCCATAAGCATGGACATCAGCGCGCCCAGGACTTCCGGCAGCTCGCTGCGCGGCACGACGCGGTCGACTCGATGACGCGCGGCCCGGCAAAGCAGATCAGGGCGCCCGGTTCGGCCAGATGGATGTCGCCCAGCATGGCATAGGAAGCCGTCACCCCGCCCGTGGTCGGATCGGTCAGGACGACGAGATAAGGCAGCTGCGCCTTTTTCAATTCCTGGATGGCCAGGGTCGTGCGCGCCATCTGCATGAGCGAAAGCGCCCCTTCCTGCATACGCGCGCCGCCGGCGGCGGTAAACACGACCAGCGGGCACTTGCGTTCGATGGCGAAGCGGGCGGCTGTGATAAAGCCCTCACCGGCAGCCATGCCGAGCGACCCGCCCATGAAGGCGAAATCCTGGACCAGCACAACACAGGGCACACCCTGGACCTGGCCGTAGCCACCGGCCATCGTGTCGCGTTCGCCGGTGGCGGCGCGGGCAATCTTGAGCTTTTCGGAATAGGACTTGCCATCCGAGAAATGCAGCGGATCTTCCGGCACTTCGGGCAGGGCGATGGTTTCCCATACGCCAGGCGCGTCGGGGGTCGGTCCATCGAAGGTATATTTCATGCGCTGTGCAGGGCCGATGCGCATGTGGCGGCCGTTCGGCGTCACCCACTTTGCGGCTTCGAGGTCCGAGCGGTAGATCATATCGCCGCTGTCGGGGTCCTTGACCCACAGATTTTCCGGCGTTTCGCGGCGATTCACCAGCTTGGAGACGCCCGGCGCGATCTTGGAGAGCCATCCGCCTCGCTCGCGACGCGGCGCCGGATTGTTGGTCTCCGGCAGTTTCGGACTCTTGTCGCTTTTGTCAGCCATAGCCATTGGTTTCATTTTACTCCGTCAAGCCCGGCGGCCCCTCACTGTTAGACCGAAATGGATAAGGATCAAATCCCATTTCGCTTCAGAACAGATTCGGTCCCATCTTCACCCCAACCAGG
>Ga0302314_10015744_pt1 | contig 12834 bp, 11 predicted proteins | sample III_Palsa_N2_3_FD_200533 | JGI IMG/M metagenome (GOLD analysis project Ga0302314, IMG submission 200533) | Peat permafrost microbial communities from Stordalen Mire near Abisko, Sweden - III_Palsa_N2_3 | ecosystem: Environmental > Terrestrial > Soil > Palsa > Peat permafrost | place: Sweden...
CTCGCCCGGGTCGGCGGGCAGGTGCCGACGATCGCGCTGATCTATGACGGCGAGCTGCTCGACTGGCTGCCGACCGAGCAGCACGACCGTCCGGTCCGCGCGGTGGTCCGCCCTTCGCACGGCGTCACCTGGCTGTTAACCGCGGGGAGACGTAACCTCGGCCAGGGACCGGCCGGGCGGAATCTGCAGGCCGCCGCGGAAGTTATCATTAGCAGTCCGCTACCGCGAGTGCTAATCTATCGAACCGAATTGGGTTCCGCCTGGGAGGAATCGTGCCCACTTACCAGTACCTGTGCACCGAATGCGGGGGTCAGCTCGAGGCGGTGCAAAAGTTCACGGACGATCCGCTGACCGTGCACGAGGACTGCGGCGGCCGCCTGCGCAAGGTGTACTCGCCCGTGGGCATCGTGTTCAAGGGATCGGGCTTTTACCGGAACGACAGCCGCACCAGCGCGTCGTCGGCTTCCTCGGCCGCCGCGCAGAAGTCCGGCAGCGACGCGTCGGCGCCCTCCGGCGACTCCGCGGGTGCGTCGAAGTCGGGCGGTGACTCCGCGCCGTCCAAGTCGGGCGGTGACTCGTCTTCCTCGGCCAGCAGCTCGTCCGCGTCCTCCAGCGGCAAGTCCGGTTCGTCTGAGGGCAAGTCCGGTTCGTCCGAGGGCAAGTCTGGCTCCGCCAAGGGCAAGTCCGGCGAGAAAGTGGCCTGACACTTTGGCCGCGGTAGCGGACATCGGGGTCATCGGCGGGTCAGGCTTCTATGAGTTCCTGACCGACGCCGAGGAAGTGCGGACACAGACGCCGTTCGGCGAGCCGAGCGAGGCGGTGCTCGTCGGCGAGGTAGCGGGCCGCCGGGTGGCGTTCCTGCCGAGACACGGCAAGGACCACCGGTACCCGCCGCACAAGATCCCGTACCGCGCCAACCTGTGGGCGCTGCGCGCGCTCGGGGTGCGCCGCATCCTGGCGCCGAGCGCGGTGGGCTCGCTTACCACGTCGTACGGCCCGGGGACACTGGTCATCCCCGACCAGCTGGTGGACCGGACCAGCGGGCGGCCGCAGACCTACTACGACAAGTTCGCGGTGCACGTTTCCTTCGCCGACCCGTACTGCCCGTTCGGCCGGGCGCACGCGATCGCCGCCGCGCGCAAGTCCGGCTGGGTGCCGGCCGGATCGGGGACACTCGTCGTCATCGACGGCCCGCGCTTCTCCACCCGGGCGGAGTCGAGGTGGTACGCGGCCCAGGGCTGGACCCTGATCGGGATGACCGGGCACCCGGAGGCCGTCCTGGCGCGTGAGCTGGCCATCTGCTACACGACGCTGGCGCTGGTCACGGACACCGACGCGGGCGTGGCGGAAGGCGAGGGGGTCACCCAGGCCGAGGTGTTCGAGGTGTTCGGGCAGAACATGAGCCGGCTGCGTGAGCTGGTGGCGAGCACCATCGCCGAGTTCCCGGCCGAGCGCGAGGACGACCTGTGCGGTCACGCGCTCGACGGCATCCGGCTGCCGGTCGAGCTGCCCTGACCGGACGGCTTCGCGTTCGCGCGCCGGAACTGCCGGTCGCACCGGATCCGGCTCGATAGAAACGAACAGAATCCTCAGACTTCCCAGACTTCACAGCGGAGACATTTAGGACCTATCGCCTGGGGGTAAGGTCAGGTTCGTGACTGACATCGCGATCCCGGCCACGGGCACCGCTCAGGTGCACGTGCTGCACGAGGGCTATGTCGGGTTCGGCGGTGACGGCGAGCGGGTCAGCGGGACGGTCACCCTGATCATCGACGGCGCCGCGGTGATCGTCGTTGACCCGGGCATGGTCGCGGACCGCGACGCGCTGCTGGCTGCCCTGGGCGCGCACGGCCCGCGCCCGGAAGAAGTCACCGACGTGGTCTTCAGCCATCATCACCCCGACCACACGGTGAACGCGGCGCTCTTCCGCTCCGCCCGGGTGCATGACCACTGGGCGGTCTACCAGGGGGACCGCTGGCTGGACAGGGACGCGCACGGAGCCGTCCTCGCCCCGTCCGTCCGGTTGCTGCGCACTCCCGGGCACACCGGCGAGGACATTTCCACCATCGCCTCGACCGCCGACGGCGTTTACGCCTGCACGCACGCGTGGTGGTCCGCCGCGGGACCGGAGGAAGACCCGCTCGGCACTGACCCAGCCGCACTAAAGGCGAGCAGGGACTTGCTGCGCGGTGTCGCCACCGTGATCATCCCCGGCCACGGGGCGCCGTTCCGTCCTGGCGAGCACGCGTAACGCAGAGGTGGCTAACGGCGTTTCCCCCGTTGTGGGGCACCTTCCGCGGCCGCGAGGCCACACGGGGTATGCCGGTCCCAGCAGTTACTGTCTGTCACTATTGCACTGCGATCCCGCTAATGCTGTCCGTCCAGCGGGCACCGCGGCGATCCGCGTGGTTAACCCCCCGTCTGGCCCGGAGCCGCGTGCCGCGGCGGCCGGGCCCCGAGTAGAAGCGACGAGCGTCCCGTGGCTGACTGGCCACTGACCTCCGACCTCGGCCCCGTCGGAGCCCTGCCGACCGCGCCGCGGCTGTCTCGCGGCTTCGTCAGTGCCACTCTGGTCGCGTGGGGCTTCGCCACCCTCGTTGACATCACCGAGTTGCTGGTCAGCGAGCTGAGCACCAATGTCGTGCGGGCGTCGACGAATGCGGACGGCAGCCCGCGATACGACGGCGAGGGCAAGCTGCCGCTGTTGTGGATCCGCTTGCTCAGCGACCGCGCGGAGCTGCTGGTCGAAGTCTGGGACACCGTGCCCGCCACGCTCGGCGCTCCGGTCGCGCGTCATCCGGAAGCAGACGAGGAGTCCGGCCGGGGACTGGAGATCATCGAGACCCTGGCCGAAGAGTGGGGCTGGGAGACAGTCCCCGGGTGGGCCGGCAAGAAGGTGTGGGCGATCCTGAAGGTCACCTAGCGGCCGGCCCCGGAGTTGGGCTAACGGGCGCAGCGGGTTAACTGGCGGGCGTGGTCTTGGCCGGCTTGCTGCCCTGGGCGCCGAAGACGGGGATGCCCCGGGGTCTGGACTGGCCGCGGCTGCGGGCGCGGATCCGGTCGGCGACGATGGCGACGCCCAGCACCAGGCCAAGGGCCACCTGCTGGAAGAACGGGGAGACGTTCAGCACGATCAGGGCGTTGTTGATGAGCATCAGCAGCAAGATGCCGGCCACCATGCCGACCACCCGCCCCTCGCCGCCGTACAGGCTGACCCCGCCGATGACAGCGCCGGCGATCGCGTCCAGTTCCCAGCCGCTGCCGACACTCGGGTCGCCGACGCCGATGCGGCCGATGACCAGGACGCCGACCAGGCCGGCGCAGGCGCCGCTGATGATGTAGGTCAGCATGAGGCGCCGGCTGACCGGGATGCCCGCCAGCCGTGCCGCCTCCCGGTTCCCGCCGACAGCGTAGATCTGGCGGCCGATGTGGGTCCGTTCGAGCAGTATCCACGCGGAGATCGCCACGACGAGGAAGATGATGACGGGCAGCGGCACGCCGCCCACTTTGGACAAGGTCAGGGTCTGGTAGAAGAACGAGACCCCGCTGATCGGCTGGCCTGAGGTCAGCGCGAGCGCGGCGCCCGCGGCCGCAGTCAGCGTTACCAGGGTGATTGCGAACGGCGGGACGTCGAGCCGGGTGATGAACCATCCGTGCAGGTACCCGATGACGATGCCGATCGCGATCGAGATGACGACGCAGAGGCCGACGGGCACGTTGTAGTTGACGTTCAGGTAGGCGGAGACCATCGAGGCCAGGGCGACTATCGCGCCCGGCGACAGGTCGATGCCGCTGGTCAAGATGACGATGCCGACGCCGAGGGCGAGGATGCCGTAGTTGGACAGGTCGAGCCCGATGACCTGCAGGTTGGCTTCGTCGGCGAATCTGGGCTGGATGATCGTCACGATGACGAAGACCAGCACGCACGCGGCGACGACCCCGAACTCCGGGATGTCGACGAGCGCCCGCAGCCGGTTCCGGCGCACGGCCGGCACCCTCTCTTCGGTTCCGGGCAGGTCCTGGCGGTCGCCGTGGGACGTACCCGCTTCGCTTGTTGTCACGGGATTTCCTTCACTCCGCTTGCCGTCAGTAGCACTTGTTCCTTAGAGAACTGATCCTTGGTCAGCACCCGGCCGATACGGCCGTGCCGCAGCACGACGATCTGATCCGAGAGGCGGAACAGTTCCTCCAGCTCGGAGGACGCCACGATCACCGCCATGCCGCGTGCCCGCGCCTCATCGATGAGGCCGTAGATCTCGGCCTTGGCGCCGACGTCGACGCCGCGGGTGGGTTCGTCGAGGAGCAGCAGCTTCGGCTCGGCGGCGAACCACTTGCCGAAGATGACCCGCTGCTGGTTGCCACCGGACAGTGACCCGATCGGTTGCTCGATCGAGGCGAACCTGGCGCCGGTGCGCCCGGCGTACTCTTTGGCGAGCTGCCGTTCCGTCTTCGGGAACAGGAACCCAGACCTGCTGATCCGCCGCAGGGTGGCGAGCGTTACGTTCCACCGGACCGGGGCGCTGGCGAGGATGGACTGCTGCTTGCGGTCCTCGGGTACCAGCGCCACCCCGGCCGCGACCGCGTCCCCGGTACTGCGCGGCGTGTACCCGGACCCCGCCAGTGTCATGGCGCCGCCGGTGCGGGGGATGGCGCCGAAGAGGGTGTGCAGCAGCCTGCTCCGGCCCGAGCCCATCAGGCCGGCGACGCCGAGGACCTCGCCCTGGCTGACGCTCAGGCTGACCGGGCCCAGGCCCGGCGCCGTCAGCTCGTCGGCGGCGAACACCGGCGCCGGGCGTGCCAGCCCGCTGTGGTCGGCGGTTACCGTCGCCAGGTGCTCCCGGCCCACCATCTCCCTGATCAGCCGGTCGTCGGTCGCCTCGGCGGCGGCCATGTCGGCGACCAGCCGGCCGTTGCGCAGGACCACCACCCGGTCGGCCGCCTCCCGCACCTCCTCCAGCCGGTGCCCGACGAAGATCACCGCACCGCCATTGGCGGCGTGCTCCCGGGCGATGCCGATGACCCGGTCGGCTTCCACCGGGCCGAGCGCCGACGTGGGCTCGTCCAGGATCAGCAGCCGCGGCTCGCGGCCGAGTGCCTTCGCCACCTCGAGCAGCTGCCGGGCCGGGATGGACAGGCTGGACACCGGCGCCCGCGGGTCGATGTCGAGCTGGACCCGGGCCAGCATGCCGCGGGCCGTGGCGACGACCGCCTTGCGGTCGTAGAAGAACCCGCGCGCGCCCTCCGGCCGCATGCCCAGGGTCAGGTTTTCCGCCACGGTCAGCTGACCGACGAGCGGGAATTCCTGGGAGACCATGGCGACGCCGGCCGCCTGGCTCGCGCCGGGCGAACCCGGGTGCACCGGCTCGCCGTTGATGAGGACCTCACCGCCCGGGTCTGGCGTCACCGTCCCCGCCAGGATGCCGAGCAGGGTCGACTTGCCCGCGCCGTTCTCGCCGACCAGCCCGGTGACCTCTCCGCCGCGGAAGGTCAGTTCATCGACCTGGAGGACGGTGGCCAGGCCGTACGTCTTAGACACGCGGCGCAGGGAAACGCCGGCGGCGTTCCCCTGCGACACGTGGCTGGCAGCCGATTCTGTCACTGCGACGAGATCCCGATTCCGTTCCAGAAGGTCAGGAAATCGTTGATGTTCGACTTGGTCATGATGCCCACCCCGGTGCTGAGGGTGTCACCCTGGCCGGCCGCGAAGTACGGCGTGACCAGGGCCTGCGTCGCGCTCTGACCGAGTGCCTTGTCCGCTGCGAGCGTGTAGGCGAGCATGAAGCCCTGGTAGTACGGGCGCTGCAGGATGGACGCGGCGATGAGGCCGCTCTTGACGTCGCTGACGGTCTCTGACTCGCCGTCGTCGGACACGATGGTGATCTTGCCGGTGTTACCGGAAGCCGTGACCGCCTGGCCCGCCGCGCCGCCGTCGTAGGAGTACACCGCGTAGATGCCCTTGATGTTCGGGTTCGCCTGGATCGCCGCCTGCAGGTCGGAGACGGCGGTGTCGACGTCCTGGTCGTCGTTGAGCGTCTGCACTACCTTGACGCCCGAGCCCGCGCACTGCTCGAACCCGCTGACCCGCTGCTGCGTGTTCGCGGCGGTGAGCGAGCCGCTGATGGCAACCACGTCACCGGAGCCGATCGCCTGCGTCATCGCCTTGCCCGCGTCGCAGCCGGCCGTGGTGTTCGGCGTGCCGATGTAGAACTGGGCCTTCGTCCCGGGCAGGGGGGAGTCGTAGGCGATCACGCTCAGCCCCTTCGACACCGCCTGCGAGATCGGGGTCGTGAGCGACTGGGCGGTTACTGCGCTGACGCCCCAGCCGGTGTAGCCCTGCGAGGTCAGCGTCTCCAGCAGCGAGACCTGGACGCTCGCAGTCGACGAGGTGGGCTCCTCGAACTCGCCGGAGGCACCCTTGGCGCCGAGCCACTTCATGGCCGCGTTCCAGCCGGCCTTCGCCTCGTTCCAGTAGGACGAGTTCCCGTTGGTGATCATCGCGATCTTGACGCCGGACAGGCTCTTGCTGCCGATGGCGCCCTGGATCTTCGTGGTGAGCGCCTGCAGCTGGGCGTCATTGAACGAAGACGAGCCGACGATGGCGCTGGCGCCGGCTGCCGCTGACGCCGAGGACGCTGCAGCCGGTGAGCTGGCGGACGTGCCCGCCACGCTGCTCGCGGGGGCCGACGCGCTGCTGTTCGAGGGTGAGGAGCAGGCTGCGAGCGCCAGCGCGCCCGCGCTGACGACGAGGCCCGCCGCCATCTTTCTGTTCATTAAATCTCCTTGTTCGGGATGCTCGGAGCCGAAGGGATGGTAATCATCGCCATCCATTGGTGCAGTGCCCATGATCGAATCGATTGGCTCGGTTGCTGATCGTTATTGCGAACGTAAGTCTGCTTTGCCGATCATGTCAAGCCATAAAGCTTGGGTTGTTGTAATTGCTTTTACTTGACCACTTGAAGTCAGTGGAGATGGCCACTGAACTGGGAAAACTAAGTGAATAGTCGAATTTTGGCATCGCTTCGCGCGCTGAGCTGCGCCGCCTCTAAAAGGATGTATCAGAGCCCGGACGTGACGGTAATCCGGCGTATAGGCGGCGGGGAGCGTATTATCCGGTCCGCGATGCCAGCATCGCAATGCGGGTTTCGGTTCCCCGCTCACGGCTATTTCGGCCGTTTTTTAGGTGCGAATCGAATTTCCGGTCATAGCCTCCCGTCGCTCAGATTCCGCGGGCGAGTCTGTAGTAGGCGGCGTTGCCGCGGATTTCGGCTTCGAACGACCGGAGGGTCGTCGCGGAGTCGATGACGAGGAGCTCGGTCCCGGCGATGCGGGCGAAGTCCTCGAATGCCTCGACGCCGACCGCGGTGGACATGACGGTGTGGTGCGCCGCGCCGGCCGTCAGCCACGCGGTGGCCGAGGTCTGGAAATCGGGCGCTGGCTTCCAGACGGCGCGGCCGACCGGGAGCCGGGGGAGCGGGGCGGTGGGCTCGGTGAGCTGGACGGTATTAGCGACGAGGCGGAACCGGTCGCGCAGGTCGGACAGGGCAACGACGATGCCCGGTCCGGGGTCGGCGGTGAACACGAGGCGGACGGGATCCTCGCGGGAGCCGATGGACAGCGGGTGGATTTCCAGGCCGGGACGGCTGGTGGTGAGGGTGGGGCAGACCTCGAGCATGTGGGCGCCAAGGATGCGCTCCGCCGCAGGGGTGAGGTCGTAGGTGTAGTCCTCCATCAGCGAAGCGCCGCCGGGCAGGCCCTCGCCCATGACCTTGGCCGCGCGGACCAGGACCGCGGTCTTCCAGTCGCCCTCGGCGCCGAACCCGTAGCCGTCGGCCATCAGTCGCTGCACCGCGAGGCCGGGCAGCTGGCGCAGGCCGGCCAGGTCCTCGAAGTTGGTAGTGAACGCGCCGAACCCGCCGGCGTCGAGGAACGACCGCAGGCCAAGCTCGAGCGCGGCGCCGTAGCGCAGTGACTTGTGCCGGGCGCCGCCTGGCTGCAGCTCGGCCGCCACGTCGTAGCGGTCGGCGTACTCGGTGACCAGCTCGTCGATGTCCGGTTCGGCCGCCGCGTCCACCGCGGCGGCGAGCTCGCTGGCGCCCCAGCTGTTGACCTGAACGCCAAAGACGGCCTCGGCCTCGGTCTTGTCGCCTTCGGTGACGGCCACGTAACGCATGTTGTCGCCGAACCGGGCCAGTTTCAGTGACCGCGCCGCGGCCCACCCGGCGGCGGCCCGCGCCCAGGTGCCGACCGCGGCGGTGACCCGCGGGTCGGACACGTGCCCGGCGACGGTCTTGCGCCGGATGCCCAGCCTGGTCAGGATGTAGCCGAACTCCCGGTCGCCGTGCGCGGCCTGGTTCAGGTTCATGAAGTCCATGTCGATGTCGGCCCACGGCAGCGCCACGTTCGCCTGCGTATGCAGGTGCAGCAGCGGCTTCCCAAGCGTCCCGAGCCCGGCGATCCACATCTTGGCCGGGCTGAACGTGTGCATCCAGGCGATCAGGCCGATGCAGGCGTCGTCCGCGGTGGCGTCGAGGCAGAGGCGCCTGATCGCATCGGAATCAGTCAGCACCGGCTTCCAGACCACCGGGATCACCAGGTCCCCGGCGGCGTCCAGCGCCTCCGCGATCACCCGGGACTGGCTGGCCACCTGGCGCAGGGTCTCCTCGCCGTAAAGGCCCTGGCTGCCGGTGACGAACCAGATCTCGCGCGGGGGAGAGGTGATCATGGTGCGGAGTGCTCCGTTCGGGTGAGTGGCAGTGGCCGGCCGGTGCGGCCGCCGGCAGGCAGGCGGGCGGCGGGCGGGCGGGCGGCGGTCAACGCGGGTCCCGCTGGCCGTAGACGTGCTGATAGCGGTCGTAGAGGCGGTCGACGTCGGCCGCGGCGATGGGCAGCGGCTCGCCCAGCTGACGGGCTACATGCACGCTGCGGGCCACGTCCTCGCACATCACCGCCGACTTGACCGCCGCCCGGGCGTCCCTGCCGACGGTGAACACCCCGTGGCTGCGCATCAGCACGGCCGCGGACCGGTGCCCGGCGAGGGTCTCCACGATGCCCCGGCCGATGGAGTCATCGCCGATCAGCGCGAACGGCCCGAGCGGGATCTCGCCGCCGAACTCGTCGGCCATCGCGGTCAGCACGCACGGCACCGGTTCGCCGCGTGCCGCCCACGCGCAGGCGTAGGTGGAGTGAGTGTGCACGACGCCGCCGACTTCCGGCAGGTGGCGGTAGACGTAGGCGTGCGCGGCGGTGTCGCTCGACGGGGCCAGGCCGCCCTCGACGACGTGCCCCTCCAGGTCGCAGACGATCATCGATTCCGGGGTCAGCTCCTGGTAGGAGACGCCGCTCGGCTTGATCACCATCAGGTCATGCCCCGGAACGCGGCCGGACACGTTGCCCGCGGTCCACACCACCAGGCCGTACCGGACCAGTTCCGCGTGCAGCGCGCTGACCTGTTCGCGCAGCGCCTTGATCTGCGTCGCGAGCGGGGTCATTCGCCCCTCACCTCGTTCCTGCGGTTGCGGAGGCGGTGCAGCACGTCGTTGCCCGCCCGCTCCGGCCGGCCGGAGAAGTAGTCGTGCAGGGCGCGGTACTCGGCGAAGAGCTCGTCGTAGCTGTCGGCCCGGGCCGGATCGGGCCGGTAGGCCGCTTGCTCGAGGCGGCCCATGACCGCGGACGCGGCGGCCACGTCGGGGTAGCACCCGGCCGCGACGGCGGCGTGGATGGCCGCGCCCGCCGCCGGAGCCTGATCGGAGCTGGCGACGGAGACCGGGCGGCGCAGCACGTCCGCGTAGATCTGCAGCAGCAGCCGGTTGCGCTTGAGACCGCCGGCCACGGTGAACTCGGTGACCGGCACCCCGGCCGACTCGAATGCCTCGATGATGACCCGCGTCCCGTAGGCGGTGGCCTCGAGCAGGGCCAGGTACACATCCTCCGGGGTGGTGGCGAGGGTGAGGCCGGCGATGACCCCCGACAGGTGGTGATCGACCAGCACCGACCGGTTGCCGCCGAGCCAGTCAAGGGCGAGCAGGCCGTGCGCGCCGACGGGCTGCCGGGCGCACCTGCTTGACAGGTACGCGTGCAGGTCCTGGCCGCGCTCGGCGGCTTCGGAAAGATAGCTCGCGGGGACGCCGAGGCCGGTCCACCAGGCGAAGATGTCGCCCACCGCGCTCTGGCCGGCCTCGTAGCCGAACTTGCCCTCGATGATCCCGCCGTCCACCACCCCGCAAATGCCGGGCACGTCGGCCAGCCGGTCGCCGTTCACCACATGACAGGTCGAGGTGCCCATGATCGCCACCAGCTGCCCGGGTGCGATGGCCCCGGCGGCGGGGGCGGTGACATGCGCGTCGACATTGCCGACGGCAACCGCGATGCCCGCCGGGAGCCCGGTGAGCTGCGCGCCCGCCGCGGTGAGCAGGCCCGCCTTCCGGCCGAGGGCCGACAGCGGCACCCCGGCCAGCCGGGTCTGCGCGAAGTCGCCGAACTCCGGGTTGAGTGCCTTGAGATAGTCCGCCGACGGGTAGCGGCCGTCCTGGTAGAGGCCCTTGTAGCCGGCGGTGCAGGTGTTGCGGGTCTCCGCGCCGCAGAGCTGCCAGACGATCCAGTCGGCTGCCTCGATCCACCGCTCCGTGCGCCGGTAGGTGTCCGGGTCTTCCTCGAGGAGCTGCAGGGCCTTGGCGAATTGCCACTCCGATGAGATCCGCCCGCCGTACCGGGCGATCCACTCCTCGTGGCGGGCGTGGGCGAGGTCGGTGATCCGGTCGGCCTGTGGCTGCGCCGCGTGATGCTTCCACAGTTTGGGCCAGGCGTGCGGACGGTCGCGGAGCTCGGGCACCTCACACAGCGGGGTGCCGTCGCGCAGCACCGGGAGCACGGTGCAGGCGGTGAAGTCGGTGCCGATGCCGGCCACCGCCGCCGGGTCCGCCCCCGCATCCCGCAGCGCCGCGCGGACCGCCGTGCCCAGCGCGGTGCGCCAGTCGGCGGGATCCTGCAGCGCCCAGTCCGGGGGCAGCCGCCGCCCGGAGGATGGCAGCGCCCGCTCGATCGCGCCGTGCGCGTACTCGCCGAGCCCGCAGCCGAGTTCGGCGCCGTCGCTGGCCCGCACCACCACCGCCCGGGCCGACAGCGTGCCGAAGTCCACCCCGACGACCAGCGGGCCTTCGCCGGGCTTGGCCGCCGCCGGGAGCAGCTGACCGCCCGCGTCGCGGTGAAAGGCGTTCGGCTGCTGCGTTGTCACGTCGTCTCCTTTGACGGCCCCGGCGGTTGGCTGGCGCCCGCCGGTCGTGCTGCTGGCGGCGGCCCAGCCGGCGGTGGTGTCGCTAATGCCCGTTGGCTCAGATTGTTAGCGTGCTCAAACCGTGCTGTCAATACCTTGATGTCATCTCGTTACGGTCGGCCGGCCGGGCTCGCCGCTGGATAGCGCGCACCAGTCTGTCAGTCTGAGCTGTGGCTTTGCTGGTAGGCGAAGGATTGGCCGCGCTGGTGTGTTGACAGATTGATCTGTTAACGTTCACAATCGAGCTGCTGAAGGGCGGCTGGGACACCGCCCCGTGACGGCCCGGACGTGGGCCTGTACCGGGGTAGAGTTGCAGCAGCGAGCTGGGCCAACTCGATGAGCAAATGGGGAACTACGTGGTCAGACCCGTCAGAGAGCCGGCGATGACCGACGTCGCCAAATTGGCGGGCGTCTCGCATCAGACCGTTTCCCGGGTGCTCAACGACCACCCCAACGTGCGGGAGCAGACCCGGCTCCGGGTGCAGGCGGCCATCAGCGAGCTCGGCTACCGGCCGAACAAGGCGGCCCGCCTCCTGGTGACCGGCACATCCCAGGTCATCGGCGTGGTCTCCCGGTCATCGACGTTGTACGGCCCGGCCGCCACGCTCAGCTCCCTCGCTGAGGAGGCGGTCAAGCGGGGCTTCAACGTCAACGTGGAGAGCGTCCGCACGCTGGACCGGCAGCCGATCGCCGACGCCATCGGCCGTCACCTTGACCAGCGGGTCGCGGGCCTGGTCATCATCGCCCCGGTGGAGTCGGCCAACGACGCCCTCGACGACCTGCCCGAGGACATCCCGCTGGTCACCATCGACGGCGACCCGGCGCGGCCGACCGAACTGGTAACCGTGGACCAGGAGGCGGGCGCCTACGCCGCGACGAGGCACCTGCTCGAGGCCGGGCACGCCACCGTGTGGCACGTCTCCGGCCCCGACGACTGGTTCGACGCCCGTGGCCGGGTGGCTGGCTGGCGGCGGGCACTGGCTGAGGCCGGGGCGGAGATCCCGCCGCTCATGCCGGCTGACTGGCAGGCGGCCTCCGGCTACCGCAACGGGCAGATCCTGGCCCGGATGAATGACGTCACCGCGGTCTTCGCGGCCAACGACCACCTGGCCCTCGGCATCCTGCGGGCGCTGCACGAGAGGGGCCGCCGGGTGCCCGCGGACGTCAGCGTGATCGGCTTCGACGACGTGCCGGAGGCCGCCTACTACATTCCGCCGCTCACCACCGTCCGTCCCGATTTCGACGCGGTCGCCGCCGCCAGCGTCGACCTGCTGCTGGCCCAGATCACCTGCGGCCACCGGCTGGGCGACCGCCGGGTGCTCACCCCCACCCTGGTCACCAGGGAGTCAGTAGCCCCGCCGCGCGCCTGAGGGCGCAGGGGCATCGGGTTGGCACGGGGCAGCCGCGTCGTTCGGCGCAGAGAAATGAAAATCCGCGGGCGGGCGCGGTTCTCACGCGCGCTCGCCCGCGGCTGCCTGCCTGCTACTCCTTGCTGCCGCGGGGCGGGGGGGCGCGGGCGCCCGGCCCCCCGCGGGCCCCCCCCCCCCCCCCCCCGTGTGGGGCGA
>Ga0302314_10015745_pt1 | contig 12834 bp, 15 predicted proteins | sample III_Palsa_N2_3_FD_200533 | JGI IMG/M metagenome (GOLD analysis project Ga0302314, IMG submission 200533) | Peat permafrost microbial communities from Stordalen Mire near Abisko, Sweden - III_Palsa_N2_3 | ecosystem: Environmental > Terrestrial > Soil > Palsa > Peat permafrost | place: Sweden...
TCGATTGCCGCTGGCGGACGAAATGGCCAGGGATTTTTCCCCACTGGCGCTTGCGTCGACTTGAAAGATTACGCATCCAATGACGAATGTCCCGCCATTTATCCAAGCTCTGATGCATCAGGCGGCCTTCGCCCATGCCGTTCATTCGGTTAGGCTGGTCGAGACGCACATCTCATGGGTGCTATTGACTGGTGACTACGCTTATAAGATCAAGAAGCCAGTGAAGCTGCATTTTCTCGATTTCTCATCGCTTCCGCTCCGCCTAGCGGCCTGCCAAGACGAACTGCAGCTGAATCACCGCTTTGCACCGGAACTCTACCTGGGCGTTGTGCCCATAGTCGGCAGCGCAGATGCGCCACAAATGGACGGTGTCGGGACGCCGTTCGACTATGCCGTGAAGATGCGTCAATTCCCGGCAGCACAGCAACTTGATCTCCTGCTGGTGTCCGGTCACCTGGCGATGCGCGACCTGGAAAACTTCGGGCGTTCCCTCGCCGCGCTGCACGCGTCCTTGCCTACGGTGCCGATGACCGCGGACTTCGGTGATGCACCGCAGATCCAAGCTCCGCTCGGCGAAAGCCTACGCGACCTGAAGCAGGGTGCAGAAAATGGCGACTTGCACAACGCCCTGCAAACGATAGGCGATTGGAGTGTCCTGCGTTATACCGCGCTACTTTCTGCATTCGGTTCGCGCAAGTTGGCGGGCCGCGTGCGTGAATGTCATGGCGATCTGCATCTGGCCAATCTGGTGAATCTGGACCGGGGTATTGTTCCCTTCGATTGCATCGAGTTCAGTGCAGGCTTGCGCAGCATCGATGTTTTCTGTGATGCAGCCTTCCTGGTCATGGATCTGATATATCGCGGACATGCCGAACTCGCCTACGCCTTTCTGAACGGCTACATCGAGGAGGGCGGCGACTACGACGGGCTTCGAACCTTGCACTACTACCTGGTATACCGTGCGCTAGTGCGGGCCAAAGTGGCAATGATCCGCTCCGAAAATGCCGCCTCTGAGCAGCGCGACTGCCACAAATCCGAATGCGCCGACTACGTGCAACTGGCGCTGTCCTGGACCCGTCATGCTCGCCCGGCACTGATCCTGATGCATGGATTCGCTGGTTCCGGAAAAACCTCGACAAGTGCAGAACTGATGATCCGGCTGCCGGCGATTCGCGTGCGCTCGGACGTAGAGAGAAAGCGCATTCATGGAATGGCCCCGCAGCAACGTAGTGAATCGCAACTGGCTGCCGGCATCTACACGTCATCCGCCAGTGAACAGGTGTATATCCGCCTCGCCGATATTGCACGCGTGATTCTGGAAAGTGGCGAAATCGCTGTGGTCGACGCGTCATTTCTCCAGCGTGGAGAAAGGCGCCAGTTCGAGGACCTGGCGCAACAACTAGGCGTGCCGTTTGCACTCGTTGACTGCCAAGCCCCACTGCCAGAACTGGATCGCCGTTTGGCAGAACGCGCGTGCCAGGCGACCGATGCTTCCGAGGCCGGCCTAGAAGTGCTGCAATACCAACTCGTGCACCACGATCCCCTTGATGCCGCGGAGCAAGTCCGGACGTTGAGCGCGCAGACGAATAGCGCGCGCACGTTCGACGCCCTCATACGAGAGTTACGTGACTTGCTCGGCCGATGATAGAAAGCCACTAGGCGCCACAAAAACCCATCCACTTTCCCAAAACGAACAATCACCGTGGTCCGAATCGGCCGACACAGGCGAGTTTCGCGTTTTGGCGCCGCGATCAGTGGGCAATAAGAGCATGCCCGTCCAAATCGCTGCAGCCAGCACCACCCGCTCAGTGTCCGAAACTCACGGGCCGAAAGCGACGGACGTTCCGGGTCCTGACGCCCAATCCTGTGATTTGGGCGTCAGCCGCTGTGACGGTCCGTCACCTACAGGGGTTTACAGCCTGAAATCCGTTGGCCCGCGCGGCTTTAGCTGCGCCGCAGCTTTTTCTGCCGCCGCATCCTTCTTACCCTTGGTGACGGTCCGCTTCGGCTTTGGTGACGGTTGGCCGGGTCGTTCTTCAAACGCCACGACCCTAATTCCAAGATGGTGATGCAAGCAAATCGCTTCAGCCGTATGGCGAAAGGTTTTCATGCAAGTTTCTATTCTACGCGTTACTGCGACAAATGAACTCGCCCGCACGACTCGTATGTGCCCCCCCTCAAATGGCGACAGAGTCTGTAACCATTTCCTGATTTGGCGACAGAGTCTGTAACCATTTGGCGAAATGGTTACAGACTCTGTCGCCATTTCGAGCAGAACTTGCTGTTCAGATTTTGTTGAGGCCCCGGGGGGTGGTTAAGTATGAATTCACTGGACCAGTGGCTACACGGAGTGTCGCCGAATCGCGAATTGGCGATACTCCGTGCAACCATTTTGCTGCCAATATTCGGTGGATCCGTTTGTCGCAGTAACGCGTACAATAGAAACCTGCAGGAAAATCTCCAAATTTTCCTGCGCTAACGACCGACTTATTCGATCCCTCGGGAAAAGTATCTGGAACGCGGGTTTTCAGCTGCCCCACTATTACACCGTCGCAGCTTTTCTAGCACGACCATGGCTAGCCCAAAAATGAGCAGTGGGCTAAATGCTCCACCGCCGCCGTTCGACGACGATCCACTGCTCGAGCTGGCTTCTCCTCCACCGGAGCTGCTACTCGATCCGCTACCAGCGGATACCACCACACTGGCGCTCTCCGTTGCGGAGCCGCCACTGCCCATGCAAGCCAGCGTATAGGTATAGGTCCCAGCATTCGCCTGCCCATGGCCCAGGGTCACCGTGCCGGAGGTTGCCTCACTGCCACTCCACACCCCGCTCCCGGTACAGGCACTGGCATTGGTGCTGCTCCAGGTCACTGTATAAGCCTGCCCCATCGTAGTGCTATCTGGGGACACACTGATCGACACGGTCGGCGCCGGCGTCGGTACATAGGCGTTGGTCTGCAGCGTCCCGGTATCGTCCGGATCCAGCCACAGTTTCGTGCTCGATGCCCCAGGCGAGGTCTCCGCCGGATCACCGCCCCATGAATTGGCCAGGATCTGATAACTGGAAGTCGGGGGGCTCGTCGAGCTCCCACCAGAAGCGGTCGCGGCGATCCGCTGGTTCGGTTCAAACAGCCCACTGCCCGAAGCCCCTGGATAGGTCGCACCGATATCCCATTGATAGGACACATACTGCCCCGGGTTCGATTGAAACGGCGTGGCGCTGGCATAGGTGTACTGCTTGGTCAGATTGGAGCCATGATTGATCCCGAAGACATCGCTCGGCCCATTCCCGGTCATCTGGGTGATGTCGGTCGCATCAAACCCCGCGTATACCGCATTGCTGCCGTCCGGCACGCCCGACCCCGAAAACTCCATCAGCCAGCGATCGCCCCCATTGGTGGTGGTAAACGCCCGGGTGGTTGCCCCGCTCGTCATTGGCCCGGCCGCATTGAAAGCGTCCTGCAGGCCCGCCGAGCAGTCCGATACCCGGTTCCAGTACACCGTCACCGTGCTGCCGTTGTAATCCGGGGCACCGCAGTGGCCGGCGGTGAGCGCAAACAGCCGCCCATCCTGCGGCACGTCGTTGACCAGGGTCGCCGTGCACTGGCCGTAGGCAGGCCCCTTGCCTTCCAGATTCGAGCTGTAGTCCTGGATCATCACCGTGGCGTCTCCCGCCATCTCGTTAGCCGAGGAGCGGTAGCAGGACCAGTTCATCGCCGGCACGTCGGTCGCAGCGTCGGTTTGCATCGCCGCTGCATGCGCGAGCGGCGACGGGCGGACGCCGACAAACAGCCGGTCGATCGAAATGAGGGCCCCAGCCTTCTCCGCGGTCGGGATAGTCAGCGTCAAGCTAACGGTGTCACCCGGCACTAAGATCGACCAGATCTGCCGGCCGGCGGCGACGGTATCCAGACGCCTGTAGGTCTTCACCACCTTACCCTCCCCATCACCCAGATTCAGCCGGGCGGCCTCGGAGAGATCGACGTCAGCATGGAAAGCCAGGGACTGCGCCCCCGGCACTTGCACCGAGTAAGTCCAGGTCGACCAGCCCTTGCCGTCGACCCACTGCCCATGCGAATTGCTGTCGGCGGCGTAGGCGACTTCCGGCGCCAGAATCGTCGCGCTGCCGATGGCACCACGCTCCAGCTTCCGCACATCGATCGGCACCATCTCCGGTACCGGCGCGCCGATCGCCGGCTGCACCACCGCACCGATTAACACCAGACACCCCACCGCCATCCCATTTCGTTTCATCCCGAGCTCCATTAAATTTCTATCGTGACCGCCGCTTCAGCTCTTCGACGTCCCTCGCCAATCCGATATCCGCAGGCAGGCCCCCAGGGTTCCGGCCGCGGCTGCCACCAGCGGTGCCCCATGCGGGCAGGACAGCAAGCCGTCCGTCCCCGCAAAGCCCAGCGCGCCCCACACCACCGCGCTCATCACTCCCACCGGCCACCTCGCCCAGCGCCAGTACGACAGCCCGAGCCGGACGAGGACGACCCACAGCACGACCACTGCCGCATACCAGGGGTAGCGCTCCGAACGAAACCCAAAGCTCGCCCCCAGCAGCTGCCCCAGCATCAGGGCCTCGATCAGCGTCATCGTCTTGCGCGTTTCCGATAGCCAGCGCGGCGGCGCCTTTCTCACCTTTTCATCCGAGGACATATCAGTGAAAGATTCCATCGCGCAGAACCTCGGACCTACCTTTCCACCCGGATGCCATGGGCATCCATGTACAGGCTGGTCTTCTCCCCCAGCGAGATCGCCCCGCCCAGGAAGGCGAACGCGATCTTCCACACCCAGTCATGCGGCCAGATCGAGCTGGCGATGCCGTAGCCCAGCGCCCCCCAGGTCGCCATCCCCGACAGCGCTACCAGCCAGAAGGTGGATTTCCAGGTATGCATCCCGACATAGAAACCAGCCGCCATCAGCCCGCCATAACCGGCCAGCAGGGCATGGACATGGTGATGAAGTGCGAAGTAGATACAGACCCCGACCACCAGGGCCTCCAGCGTGGTCGGCAGGTTCGACAGATCGGGACGTTCGACGAGGTACACGGCCTGGGCCATGGGAATCTCCTGATTGGAATGTGAAAACAGAATTGGCGACAGACCGGCTAAGGTCCCAGGTCGATCGCATGCCGGTCGCGGTCGTACCAGGTGATGCCGGCGAGTTGGTAGACGACAAACCAGTCGTTATTGGTGTTCCAGGGCTGGCCGGGGACTTTCTCGACCCGGATGGGTTTCAGGTGCAGCAGCGCCAGGGTGGTGGTCGGCGAATTAGGCGTCGGATCACCGTAATGCCGGATCCTGTCGAGGAAGGCATGGGCCTGAGCCATCGGCACCTTGATGTCGTATTCCCGTCCAAACTCCCCGCCATTGGGATCCACCGGCGGTGCGCGGAACGCCATCGCCGCATTGCCCGGCGCCCAGCCGCTGTTGTAGATCTCCGGAATCATCAGGTGCAGTCCGATTTCGCTGCCCGGCTTTTCCGGATTGCGATACCCGAATTGCAACGGCTCCCGCTCGGGAAACAGCACCGCCGTGGCCAGCGCGAAGCGCACCGGAAACACCTGCCGTTGCGCGTCGTATTCAAACCACGTCCCCAGCGCCGGCACCACATAATCCGCGCCCAGGGGATAATGTTTGACCATCCCTGCAGCGGCCTGCTGCGCCCCAGCCACTGCATCCTGCCGGTCCAGGGAGCGGGTACTGGCGTATTGCTGGGAGACCGCCGCCAGCAGGGTGTCCTGCTCGTGCAGCAGCGGCACCTTGCCGGCTCCATCGAGCTGGACCGCATGGTCGTACAGGGCCAGGTTTTGCGGCAGTGCCCCCGGGAGATGCTCCCCGGCCTGGTAGGCGTTGTTATGCGGGGTGCTGGCGGTATCCAGGCGAATGGCGCCGGGCGGCAGATCCCAGCGGCAGTTGGCATAGGTCAGCTGGTTCTGGACACAGCCGGCATCGCTTGGGGTAGTGGAGGTCTGGGCCGTCGCCTGGTTCGGCGGCGCGGTTGAATTCTTCACCGCCTGGGCGGCGTTGTTGAGGAGCTGGCTGAGCAGTTGCGCCTGCGCCGGCATGGCAGCGCACAGCCCGAGCAACAGCAGCGACTTGATGGATTTCATCGTTTCCCTTCCTTTCCTGAGTACCGCGTGGTGCTGTCTATTTGTGATTCCAGTAAAACCGACTTTCGGCGTTTTGTAAAACATGTTTTATGGTGTAGCGCGACGCAGTTCACGAACCTGCGGGGATGCCCCGCCAAAAAACCCTCCTTGGAAAGAAATTCGGTGCGATCCTGAAGCGGATCCGTCAGGACGCCGGTCTGACCCAGGAGGACCTGGAAGAGCTCACCGGCTACAGCCGGGTGCAGATCGCTTACTTCGAAACCGGTATCAGTACGCCGACGCTGCAGTCTCTTCTGATCCTGGAAATGGCTCTGAAACTGGAGCCAGGACATCTGTCACGGCTGACCATGCGCAAGCTTCCCGCCGGGTGGCACAAGAAGATGATGAAGAAGAAAAGGGGCTCGGGACTCAATGCACCCTCCCCGTCTCGTCGCCGTCGACCATCAGCGGCATGACGTAGGGTTTAGGCAGGATTTCTGCTTTCGCGCTCCGGCCTTCCAGCTCTTCGAAATGCTCGGGGCGCAGGTGCATGCGCACGTCGTCCGTGGTGCGCTCAGCGACCAGGGCGTAGCCATCCAGCAGCAGGCGTTTCAGGTCCCGGGGCGGCCGCGCCGACAGGCAATCGATGACGGCCTGGTCCAGGGGTGCGAAGAGCCGGTTCAGATCGCCGGTGTCGCGGCGGATGGCTTCGTCCAGGGATCGCACCACGGCGGGCATCTGCTCTTGGGTGGGCACCGCGATCTTGATGATCCGCACCCGGGACAGGACTTCGGGGCGGATGTCGCCGATGCGGTTGGCGGTGAGGAGGAAGGACAGCGGGCGGGCGTCCATGCAGATCGAGAGATTTTCGTCGCGGAAGGCCCGGGCGGTGGTGGGCTCGAGCAGGCCGAGCAGTGCTGTATCACAGCGGTGGTAACGATCACCGCTGGCCTTGTCGAATTCGTCGAGCAGGATCAGGGGTGCCTTGCCCTGCGGGCAGTCCGCGATATGGCGGATCACGATGCCCGGGCCGGACTCGGCCCAGGTGCCATGTGAGCCGGTCAGGACGAAGCCGGCGGTGGCTTCGGCCATGCTCTGGATGCACAGGGGCATGTCGAGCAGGAGAGACAGCGCGCGGACGAATTCGGTCTTGCCGACACCCGGAGGACCGAGCAACAGGATCGGGGGGAGCCGCAGGGCGCATTCGGTCAGCTCGAGCAGGCGCAGGTGCCGGGCGATGACGTCGATGACGGGCTGGAAGTTTGGGAAGCGCAGGTGCAGCGCCCGGACCGCTCGGATATGTCGGGAGGAGGCATGCGGCAGGTAGCGCGTCGGCTCGGCGACGATTGCGTTGAGGATGCGCTGGCGCTCCCGGCGGCGGTCGTCAATGCTGATCTGGGCTTGCGCCTCGGCTTCGTTGCAGATGGGCCAGGCGATGGAATCGGGCGGCGGCTCCAGCAGCTTGGGGGTCTCGGCCGGCGGCGCCTGCTTCTTGGCCTCGGCGGCATCGGCAGCCTGCTTGACCAGGCGCCTGGCCTCATCGACATCAGACTCAATGCAGGCGAGCGGGATGACCCAGCCCCTTGGGGTGAGGTACAGGGGCCAAGCTCGTTGCAGGGCGTGGTCGACCACGGCGGAATTGGCCAGGTCCAGCAGCTTGCCGTATTCACTCTGCCCCGCCCGTTCGTACGCACCCATGGCGGCCTTGCTCCACCAGTTGGACAGGGCTTCAGCCAGGTGCAGGGGCATAGACATGCGGTCTTCCTTCAAAGGGCGCGCAGCGCTTCGGAGAAGCGGGTCAGCAGTGCCTTCCACTCCTCGGGGGTTGGGGCCCGCAGCAGCAGGTCCGGCTTGGCCTGGGCGAGCCACTGGCGCACGGCGGTGAGATTGTCGGGCGCGTCCAGCCGGGTCAGGCGGCCGCCCAGTCGGCAGCGGTCGGTCAGGCCGAACAGTGCGATGAGTTGCTGCGCCAGGTCGGTCATGCGCTGCACCGGGCATTCGGGTCCGGCGCCGGGAGCCCCGATTCGAATAACGATGGGCGGCAGGGATTCGGGTTTCATCGAGTCTGCCTCAAACCAGATCCGCATGGCGGTCGCAGAGCGTGCGCAACTCGTGCAGATCCCGAAGGATGCCGAGCGCACCGCACTCGCCGCAGGTTTTGGCGGATTCAGCCGTGGCGGCCGCGATCCTCTGGTCAATCGCCGCCCAGATGGGCTCGTATGCCGCCGGCCGCTCTCGCGGCAGGCCGCCGCTGAGGACGCCTCCGGAACTCAGGCTGTCGAAGAACTGCGGACCCAGGGACCAGCTGGCCCGCAGGGTCCCGAATTTCTCCATGATCTGTGTCCACTGGAACTGCGGGCGGACCTCGACCGGGATCAGGGCGTCCACATCCCGGCAGAGCGTGCTGATGATCGCCAGCCAGCCTGGCTCGGGATCGAGCATGAAATCCAGCATCTCTTGCGCAAACTGGTAGGGATAACGCTGGCGCAACTCGGCCATGTGGCCGTCGATCAGGCGGCACCGGGCGTCGTCATCGAATCGCGAGATCGAATGGTCAATCATACGGATTCCTCCGCGACGAACAGTGCGAAAAGCGGCTTGGATTCGGGTTGCATCGCGGCTGCCTCAGATCAAGACTGCATGGCGGTCGCAGAGCGTGCGCACCCATGGCAGTCGCCGCAGGGTGCCGGGCGCGCCGCAGTCGCCACAGGTCCCGGCGGATTCGGCCGTGGCGGACTGGATTCTCTGGTCGATCGCATCCCAGATGACCTCGTATTGATCCGGCCGCTGGCGTGGCACGGTGCCGCTGACCACACCGTCCGGGCACTGGACGTCGTAGAACAGCGGTCCCAGCGACCAATAGGCCCGCAGCGTCCCGAACTTCTCCTTGATCTGCGTCCACTGGAACTCGATGCGGACTTCGGCTGGCAGGAGGCGGTCCACGTCATGGCAGAGCGCGTCGATGATTGGCAGCCAGCCAGGCTCGGGATCGAGCATGTAGTCCGGCAGTGTCTGCGGAAACTGGTAGGGGTAACGCTGGCGCAGCCCGGCCATATGGCTATCGACCAGGCGGCGCTGGGCGTCGGGGTCGAGGGATAGGCGTTTGTGGTCGATCATGCGGATTCCTCTTCTACGAACAGTGCGATGACCGTGGCGTTGTCCTGGTAGTCGAGATGGGCGGCTTCAACGGCCGCCAGAAGCTTGGTGACTGCGCTTTCGGCGGTTGGCGCGGAGCGCAGGATGCTGGTGATTTCCTGGTCGGGGACCGACTCCAGGCCATCGGTGGCCAGCAGGAAGCGGTCGCCGGGTACAACTGGGATTCCCTCCTCGGGACAACGCTGGGTTAAAAAGCCGATGCCGACCGCCGAGAGAAGTACGTCGCCGGCGCTGTGCGGCAGGCATACACGTTGAATTCCGTCCGGCGTGAGCCGCAGCAGCAGGCTGTCGCCGACGTAGGCGTAGTGCATGCGGTCCGAATCCGGAGAGACGCAGGCGACGATCAGGGTGGTGGCCATGCCGTGGCAGTTGCGGACTCTCAAGGGATCCCGGTGGCGGCCGCCTAGTCGCTTGACCCTGCGGTGGGCCTGCTCCACGACAGTGCTGAGCATCGCCGGCCGGGACATGATCGAGTGGCCGAGCAGGGCGTGCTGGATGGACTCGTCGACCGTGTCGACGGCGAGCTGCGCGGCGCGGTCACCACAGGGGTGACCGCCGAGGCCGTCGGCGACCATCGCCACGACCAGATCGCCGATCTGCCGGATGGCATAGCGGTCTTCCTGGCGTTCGCGGGCGCCCTGGATCTGACCTGCACTAATATCGAACGCGATCACGAGGCAATCCGCTCTTGTCTGTTTTGAAATTCGCCATACGCACAGGGCGCAACAATGGCGGCGCTTTCGTTGCGACGCTGGCGATCGCTGCCGTTGGTGTCGATGGTCATGCGCCCTCCTCCCCGACTTGCAGAACGACGACAGTGGTGTCGCCGCGGAATACGTGCTTTCGACGCTCGACCGCGTGGAGCAAAGCATCGACTGCGGACTTGGCACTAGGGGCTTTGGTCAGGATGTCTGCGATCGTTGAATCCTTCAGGGCGTACAGGCCGGTGCTGGCAACGACGAATTGATCACCGGGAGCGATGGCCACTCCCCGGTCCTCGCAGTAGAGAAGCTCGATTCCGATCCCGATCGTCGAGTCGACGATGGCGCCCTCGGAGTGCAGCAGGGTCAGTTCCTCGATCCGACCGGAGTTCAGTCGCATGAGCAGCGCATCCCCGGCATAGACGTAATGCAGGCGCTCGGATTGGGGCGAGACGCTCACTGCGAGCAAGTTGGTGCCCAGGCCACCGGACAGGGACCAGCGGGCGCCCAGGGTGGCGATCTCCTGGTGGGTGCGCTCCGTGGCGTGGCGCAGGATGATGCCTGGTTCCGTCCTGGGTTCGCGAGCGAACGCGGGAGCAGCCGACTCGACGAAACTGTTGACGGTGCACTCTGCTACGCGACCGGCGTAGGGGCGCCCTTCAAGGCCGTTGGCCAGTACAGCGAGTTGAGTCTCGCCGCACTGCCGAATCGCGTATCGGCTTCCCTTGCGAGAGCGGTCACCCAGGGTCTGGCCACCGCGCAGATCGAAGCGGAGCCTAGGCCGGGCGTTGTCTTTGAATGCGGCGCTCATGTGGGTTCCATCGAAGCAGGACGATTCAGTGAACGACGTCTTCGGGATATTCATAACGGCCGACCGCCACCAGGCATTCGAGCGTCGAGAACAAGTCGTCCAGGCTCTGCGGCTGCCGGTGAAGTTCCTGCAGCACCCATTCCTCGATGACAGCGAGGTTGGATCGGCCGTGACCGCCGCCGAGAGCCTTTTTCAAACAGATTTCGTCGGACAGCCGCAGCTCCATAATCAGATCCGCCGCATAGAAGCGGGCCACGGCGCGCAGATGCATTTCGGACAGGGCACCCGCTTCCACCGGCTCACTCGGCTGCGGAATGGTCAGGCGCGTCACGAGGCTCTCCGTTTCGAACGCACGGGAGACCGTTCACGCCGGGCCCACAGGCGCGTATCGACCATGGGTGGTTCGCGAAAGGGATGAAAGCGCAGCAGTGCCTGCTCCCAGGTCGCGCGCATCAGCCGGCGGCAGCACTGATCCACGAAGAAGATCGCCGCCGACTCGCAGGCCTCGACGTCCTGATCTCCAAACAGGTCGCGGGTGACATATCCCTCGCCGGCATCCGATTGGTCGATGACCAGGACGCGGCTGAGCAGCCGGGCGTATTGCGTAGCCCGTTCCTCATGGCGACCGAAACCCTGCCCCGCCTGGTCGAGCGAGACGACCGGCGCCAGCAGATTGAGAGATCTGACTTCGGCTTGGTCGCCCTGGGCGCTTAGCATGGCATTGAGAGCGCAACGGGCCGCGCGCGCATAAAGCGAGCAGCGCAGTCGGTCGCACTGAAACGTGCCGTCCCGCAGGATGTGCGCGTCGGACAGATGCGCCAGGCCGGCCTCGGCCCAGTAGGCGTGACGATCAACGTTACGGGGCATGGACAGCATCCAGCTCGATCGGGGCCACGGGATATCCGGCTACATAGCGCTCGAATGCCGCCCCGTCGCGCCCACGGGCATCCGGCAGGAATTGGGCGTACACCTCAAACAGGAGGTGTGGATCTTCGTGTCCCAGTTGCCGCGCGATCCACGCAGGGGTCTCGCCCGCGGCGAGCATCAGGGAGGCATACGTGTGCCTGGTGGCGTATAGCCGGCGACGCGACAGACCGAGCCTACGCAGGGCCGGGTGCCAGACACGGGCGGCGAAGTTCTTCATATCAACCGGACTGGTTGACGTGGATTGAAACACCCACCCGTCGGCGCCGCCTGTTCGCCGACGTTGTTCCCATAGGGCAGCGAGGACGTGCGAGTTCATCAGAACATCGCGACGGCCGGCCGCGGACTTCGGCAGGCCCGCTCTTCCGCGCGCCCAGGTGCGTTGCACGCGAATGAGGCCGGCTTCTGCGTCGACATCTGGCCATTGCAGGCCAGCGAGTTCTCCTGGCCGCAGGCCGGTATAGAAGGCCAGGGTCAGCAGTACGCGGTCCTGTCCCTCGACGGCCTCGAGGATTGCCTGCACCTCTTCGCGGGTGAAAGGCCGAATCTTCGGCGTCTGCTCCTCGAGTCCGCCGATTCCCTGGGTAGGAACAGGAAAGCCGTAACGCTCGGCAGCCTCGTCGAGAATCCTGCAGGCCAGGCGCATGGTCTGGTTGACGGTTTTCGGTGACAGAGCCCGTCCGCAGCGACCACCCTCGCGAGCGAGCTGGCTGCGTAAAGCGAACAGATCCTCCCGCCCAACTTGGTCGACCCGCGTGTCACGGAATGCGGGGATCAGGTAAGCGTCAACCAGCTGGTTGACGGTATTGCGGGTCGCCTCCCGCCACTGCGGCGAAAGGTCGGCCTGCCAGCGTGTGGCGAAGTCGGGAAATGCGGGAAAGCCCTCCGGCCGCAGGTTTGGTCCGGCGAGTTGATCGCGGCCGGCCGGTTCCCCGCACAGGGTGATTGAGGCCGCCAGCCTGGCCGCTTGGCGCTCGGCATCCCGGCGGTTGGCCTGAGTATCGGCGAGACCGGTATGCTGACGGTGACGACGGCCCTTTACGTGGTAGTCCAGGTACAGTCGCCCGGTTTCGGGGCGTACCCGCACGTGGATTTGCCGATAGGCGCGTCGGTCGTGGCGGCTGGAGGAAGTGAATTGCATG
>Ga0302314_10015746_pt1 | contig 12833 bp, 8 predicted proteins | sample III_Palsa_N2_3_FD_200533 | JGI IMG/M metagenome (GOLD analysis project Ga0302314, IMG submission 200533) | Peat permafrost microbial communities from Stordalen Mire near Abisko, Sweden - III_Palsa_N2_3 | ecosystem: Environmental > Terrestrial > Soil > Palsa > Peat permafrost | place: Sweden...
GCGCCGGACCGCGAGACGCTCAAACAGGCCTTCGTCGACGAAGGCGTCTGGATCCGCCCGTTCGGCGACATCGTCTACCTGGCCCCGGCGCTGAATATCGATGACGTCGATATCCAACAGCTTTGTTCAGCCGTGGTTTCGGTGTTGAAGGACCAGCTTACCGCCCGCCCATGAAGCGGTCGCCCGTCAGTCGCTCGAAGTCCGTCATCCGTCCGTAAGAAGGTTTCCCATGCTCCCGCTCGACCCCGCCGAACCCCGTAACGACTGGACCCGCGCGGAGATCGCCGCCCTGTTCGAACTGCCCTTCACCGAGCTGGTGTTCCGGGCCGGCCAGGTTCACCGGGCCTGGTTCGATCCAGCCGAGATCCAGCTGTCGCAACTGCTCTCCATCAAGACCGGCGGCTGCGCCGAGAACTGTGGCTATTGCAGCCAGTCTGCCAGCTTCGACACCGGCCTTGCCGCCACCAAGCTGATGGACGCCGAGGCCGTCATCGCCGACGCTGAGCGGGCGAAAGCGTCTGGCGCCCAACGGTTCTGCATGGGCGCGGCTTGGCGCGACCTGAAGGATCGTGATGTGCCCAAGGTCGCGGCGATGATCGCTGGCGTCAAAGCGCTAGGTTTGGAGACCTGCGCCACCCTGGGCATGCTGACGCCAGAGCAGGCGGCGACGCTGAAGACGGCCGGCCTCGACTACTACAATCACAACCTTGACACCTCGCCCGAGGATTACGCCCGGGTGGTCACCACCCACACCTACGAGGACCGGCTGGACACGCTGGAGCATGTGCGGGCGGCGGGCATGAAGGTCTGCTGTGGCGGCATCGTCGGCATGGGCGAGAGCCGCGCCGACCGCGTCGGCCTGCTGCACAGCCTGGCCACCCTGCCCGCTCATCCGGAATCCCTGCCGGTAAACGCCCTGGTCCCGATCAAGGGCACGCCGCTCGGCGAGTCTCCCCCCATCGACGGCCTGGAGTTCGTCCGCACGATCGCCGTCGCCCGCCTGGTCTGCCCTAAAGCCAGGGTCAGGATCGCGGCGGGCCGCGACAGCATGAGCCGGGATCTGCAGGCCCTCTGCTTCCTGGCCGGCGCCAACTCCATCTTCGTCGGGACCAAGCTTTTGACGACGCCGCTGCCGGGCCTCGACAAGGACAGCCAGCTGCTGGCCGACCTTGGGATGCGGCCAGCGGGCCTCAAATTCCCCAAGCGATCGGGAGCTGGTCAGTAACTAAACGGCACGATTATCGAGGGTCGAGATCAAATCTGAACTATGGATATTCGCGTTCTTCCGTTTCGGGCCTGCAATTCGAGATTGCGAACTTAGCCATAGAGGTCGATAGACAAGCGCTACGGAAATTATCTTGGTTACGGAGACCAAATTGTCTGAATCGAGCATCGCGCCAACTTCGCTTATCGAACTCACAGCTGATATCACGGCGGCTTATGTGGGAAACAATAGCGTTCCTCCGAGCGAACTGACGTCATTGATTAGGGGGGTGTTTGGCGCGCTTTCGGGCATTGGCGACCCGCCTGCCGAAGCAGTCTCCGCGCCTCCAACGCCGGCGGTGGCGGTCCGAAAATCAGTCACCGAAGATTATCTGATATGTCTGGAGGACGGCCGGAAGTTCAAATCTCTCAAGCGGCATCTGCGCTCGAAGTATAATTTGACGCCTGACGAATATCGCGCCAAGTGGGGCCTGCCGAAGACCTATCCAATGGTCGCTCCGGCCTATGCTGCGGCGCGCTCCGCGCTCGCCAAGCAAATGGGCCTGGGCAGCGGCGGCCGGCAAGCGAAGGCAAAGCGCCCAGCGACAAAGCGCGCTGCCGCCAAGTAAAGGCGGCTAAGCCCTGTGGCGAGCAAAGGTAAAGCGTTTGTCTCCTTAAGGACAGTCGCTTGTCTGTAACGACTTCATTCATCCGGAGTTGGCCTTTTAGCCAGTCACCAATGGTCAAGCTGATAAGGACCTACAGCGAAGAGAGCTGCTCGGCTCAGCGGTGATCACTGTCATTCGCAGTGGACCCAGCTGCCTGGATCGCAGGGGCTCAGAACACGCCGGCTTCGCCGGCGCGCGCACGTAGGCCGATGGCGTCTTCAATAACAACAGCGCCGTAGCCCCGCCGGATCAAGTTGTCGGCTTCAAAGCCCCCCAGCAATCGGTTGATGGTCTGGCGCGCGGCGCCGAACATGCGCGCCAGTTCCGCCTGGGATGTTTGCACCACCAGGCGCCCGTCACCATCGTTCCGCGCAAGGTCGAGCAGCCGTCGCGCCAGTTGTTGCGAGATGCCCTCCAGGGCGGCGTCGGCGAGGACATCGCTCAGCCGCCGCATCTGCAGACAGACGAGGCGCAGAAGCTCTGCGTCGAAACCTGGATGTTCGAGCCGCAGGAGGGCGAAACCTGACGCATCAATGATCTGAACCTCAACCTCGCCCACGGCCGTCGCGGTGTGTGGCAGGGGGCGACCATCGATAAGCGAACTTACCCCGAAACAATCACCGGGTTGGAAATCGACAAAGACCAGCTCACGGCCGTCGCGACGCAGGAGGGACAGCCTGACCTGCCCGGAGACGACCCGGAACATTGTCCTCGCGAAATCGCCCTGCTGGTAGATCAGTTGTCCATTCGCAAATCGCTTTGAGTGCGCCAGGGCCATGAACGCCGCCAGGGTCTGCCCGGGAAGGAATGGCAAAATGTCAAAGCGAAGAGGTGTGAACTCCGGCGTTGGAGCTGGGTTCGTCTCAAGAGAGACCGGAGCAAGGCCAAGCTGCGAGCCTGCCTTATATCGATGCGTCCGAAGCATGATGGAGCACTGTCACACCTGAAGGCCTGGCGATAGGTTGAGGAGCCACACCTTTTGAACGTGCAGCGCGCCGCGCAGGATCACCACGCCACTGAGAGGCGGCCCGCCTTGGCCATCCACTACAGCCGCCTGAACATAGGTCTCGTCCTGTTGGCCTCGACAGGAAAAGCCGGCGCAAACTCAGGAGCCGGGATCAGACGCCCCTTTGGGCAGGCGTGTGCAGGACGTTGACCTGCGTCGCGAGCTCAGTCCTCGCATTCTGGACAACTAGTGCTCAGGCGGCCTCGAGGCCGGTAGGCAAAGCCGCTGTCCGGAAAGCTGCTACCTCGAGGGCGATTTGGCGTCGATAGGCCTCCGCGGCCGCCGCCTTGACAGGGCCGAAGCCGCGCACGCTTTCGATCACGTCCAGCAGATTCGCCGCGCGTTCGATGCGGTCGGGCGCCAACGTCGCTAACACCCGCTCGACCAACGCCTCGTAGTCGCCGATCAACTGTCGCTCGAGCCGGCGGTCAGCTGTGTAGCTGAATGGATCAGCCCAGGCGCCGCGCAGTCGCCGCAGTCGGGCCAGAATCCAAAGCAGCGGCCAAAAGCGGATCGAGATCTCTCTCTTCCCGGGGCGGCCATCAGACCGCCGGCGGGCCAGCAGCGGCGGCGCGAGATTGAAGGCAAGCTTCGCCTCTCGCCCGAAGGTGCGGCGGATCTCCTCGTGCAGCGAGCGGTCGGTCAGAAGACGCGCCACTTCGTATTCGTCCTTGTAGGCCAGCAGAACGCCGTAGCGGAGGGCCACGACGGCGGCGAGACGCTCCGAACCGGGCGCAATTTCAGCCTCGCGTGAGGCTACACGCTGGACGAACGCACGGTAACGTTGAGCAAGCGAAGAGCTTTGATACTCGCTTAGCCGGCGGCTGTGAAACTCCACCAGTTCATCGAGGGTCTTAGGCTCCGCCACCACGGCGGGACGCTGCTGCGCGAGAAGCGCATCCACCGCGCGTCTATCGCACACAGCCAGACGACCGAGACGGAACGCTTTAAGGTTGGCGTCTACCGCAACGCCGTTCATTCGGATCGCGGCTTCCACAGCCGCGGGCGAGACGGGTAGCCGTCCCGCTTGTGAAGCGGCGCCGAGAAGAACAGTGGTCGTCAAGACGCCGTCGCCGAGAACCATCGACGCCAAGGACGCGGCCTCAACGCTGGCGACAGTGTCCGGCCTGGCCATGGCTCGCAGTCGCATGCCGAGGTCATGATCATCGACCACGGCCGAGCGATTAAACTGAAAGGCGGCGGTGGTCGTGACATCGGCGTTGAGCACGACCGCTGTCTTTGCGGGACTCAGCGTCACAGCCGACTCCAAACCCAGCGCGGCGACAAGATCGAACGCCAGTAGCACGTCAGCCTGTCCTCGCCCGATCCGTTGAGTGGCGATTCCGAGGCTCGTCGGCGCGATCTTTACGTGGCTGTAGACGGCGCCATTCTTTTGCGCGAGCCCCGTCATGTCGTAAAGCGAGGCCGCCTTGCCCTCGAGGTGCGCGGCCATGCCGAGGATCGCGCCGGCCGTGACCACGCCGGTGCCGCCGATGCCGGCGACCATGATGCTGGCCTCCGACAGAATGTGCGGCGACGGCAAGTCCGCGAAGACTGCGTCGTCGAGCTGGACCACCGCGGCTGCCTTAGGCTCGGCATTGCGTACGGTGATGAAGGAAGGGCAAAAGCCGTTAAGGCAGCTCATGTCCTTATTACAGCTCGCCTGGTCGATCCGCCGTTTGGTTCCAAGCGCCGTCGGGGCTGGCTGCAGGCTGACGCAGGTCGACTGCGTTGAGCAATCGCCGCATCCCTCGCAGACCGCCGTGGCGATGAAGAGGCGCTGAGGAGGATCGGGAAGCTTGCCGCGCTTGCGGCGACGGCGCAGCTCCGCCGCGCAGGTTTGTTCGTAGATCAGCGCCGTGGCGCCCTGCATCGTGCGGAGGGATCGTTGCACAGCGTCGAGGTCGTCCCGGTGACGGACCTCCACCCCTTTCGGGATGTCCTGGGCGCCGGCGTAGCGCGCCGGATCGTCGGTCACGATCACGACCTGACGAACGCCTTCGGCTAAGAGCTGCTGTGTCATCCGTCCGACGGATAACGGCCCATCGACCGGCTGGCCGCCAGTCATCGCGACCGCGTCATTGTAGAGGATCTTATAGGTGATGTTCACCTGGGCGGCGACGGCCGCGCGGATCGCGAGCAGGCCGGAGTGATAATAGGTGCCGTCGCCGAGGTTCTGGAAGATGTGGTCAACGCCCGAGAAAGGGGCCATCCCGAACCAGCTCGCGCCCTCCCCGCCCATCTGCATCGCGGGCAACGCCTCGGACGGCCGCACGAAGTTGGCCATGCCATGGCAGCCAATGCCGGTCATGCTGAGGCTTCCCTCAGGAAGCTGGGTTGACCGATTGTGGGGGCATCCCGAACAGAAATAGGGGCTACGCCGGGTGGACGATGGCGCCGTGCTCAGTCCTTGAAACACTTCAAGCCGTGTCGCCAGAGCCTCGACCGGCAGGCCCAGTCGCGCGAGACGCCCGACAATCGCTCGCGCGACGGCGACCGGCTCCAGCAGTCCGGTCTGCGAAAGAAGCGCTGCGCCATCCTCGTCCCGTTTGCCGTAGATGCGGGGACGGTTCTCGATATTGACCAGCGCCGCGGCCGCCTGCTGTTCGACGAAGCTCCGCTTCTCCTCCACCACGAGGAGGGCCGGATGAGCGTCGGCGAATTGGATCAAGCCGGATGTTTCGAGCGGCCAAGTGCAGCCCACCTTATAAAGGGAGATGCCGAGCGCCTGCGCGTCCGCGTCGCCAAGTTCGAGGAGAGCCAGGGCCTGACGGACGTCATTGTAACTCTTGCCGGCGGTGACGATCCCCAGTTGCGGACGAGAGGAGCGGAATTCCACCCGGTCAATATTGTTCGCCCGCACAAAAGCCTGCACCCGGGGCAGGCGGTGCTCGAGCGCGATCTCTTCGTCGCGCGCGGGATTGAAGGGGCCGTAGCGGGCATGGACGCCTTCCGGGGGCGCGGCGGGGCCATCGGGAAGGACGACGGAGAATCGACCCAGACCCAGGTCAACGGTCATCGTCTGTTCGACGGTCTCATTGACGCACTTGACGCCGACCCATGCTCCCGAAAAGCGCGAGAGCGCAAAGCCCAGCAGACCGAAACGGTGGATTTCGCCGACGTCGGCTGGGTAGAGCGTTGGAATCATGCAGGACGCCATGGCCTGCTCGCTCTGGTGAGCAACTGTGGATGATTTTCCCGCGTGGTCATCACCGTAAAAGCAGACCACGCCACCGCGCTCGCTCGCTCCGCGATAATTGCCGTGCTTAAGCGCGTCCAGAGCCCGGTCGACGCCCGGCCCCTTCCCGTACCAGGCGCCAAAGACGCCATCGACCTTGGGGTGAGGCAGCAGCCCTACCTGCTGCGAACCGCTTATCGCCGTTGCGGCCAGTTCCTCGTTGAGGCCCGGCGCGAAGCGCACATCCGCCGCTTCAAGCCGGCCCTTCATCGACCACAAAACCGTGTCGAGGCCGCCCAGGGGCGAGCCGCGATAGCCGCTCACGAAACCGGCGGTCTTAAAGCCGGCTGCGCGATCCAGCGCCGATTGCGAGAGCAGCGTTCGAACAATGGCCTGTGAGCCTGTGATCAATACAGCCGTGTCGTCGCGGTCCCATTTATCGTCAAGCGTCACAGGTCTCAGCGCGACGTCAGGGTCAGCCAAGTCGTCCAAAAGGTCCTGGGTCATGGAGCAACGATAGACGGCCGGGAACGCTGGAAATGTCACATATACGACAATTGGAAATCCTGCGGCCAGCTCGCCGCCTCGGCGAGGCAGTGACGGTTTTTGAAAGAGCTGATGAAGCTTGATGCAAGCCGCGATCCGCGCTGGTGTGCCGGCTGCCAATACCGCCCCCGCGAGCGGCAAGGTCATCGCGATGTTGGACGCCCTGCCAATATCCGCCGCCGCTCTCTGCGACGCAACCGCGCGGAAGGCCGCCGAGAAGGCGTTTTTCATTGCTGCTCCCCCTGACAGGCCGATCTGCCGAGGTTAAGGAACAGCCATGGCTGTCGTACAGATCATCGCCGTCACCACATCTGAGATCGGCGCGAGCGGACCGATCAAAAGATACTATGCGGTGAGGTTGGAGACGAAGACCCTCGCGCTCGAAGAGATCGAGCGTCGGCTGAAGCCGGGCGAGGTCGCCAATTGGGCCGATTCTCGCGACCTCACCCTGAAGCCGGGTGAAGTTAGGCTCATTTGACCAAGTGGGGGCTCTGGCGGCACGATCACTTCTTCGCTCGCCGGGCTGTCATGACCAACCGAGGCAATGTGCAGGTCGACGAGGCCAAGCGAGGGTTGGTTGCGCCTCGCAGGCGCCGCTCGACAGCGAGACGCCGAGCGAAACGTCCAGAAGCCTCACGCGTCAGCTGGCTGCGGACCGCTGAATGCCAAGGACCGCAGCAGCTCGCCCGAATCTGAGAGCCTGTCGCTGGGAGGGCCTGGAAGACCGATTGAATCCACGACGGGCGCGCTGGCCCCTCCCCCCGTCACCACAAGCGAGCGACGATCCACACTGACGGTCGGGACGTTCGCATGAGACCGGCCGGGCCGGCTTAGCCGCCATCGGCGCCGCATTTCGCTCCCTGCCGACGGCGCCACGCGCCTTGGGAAAACCCCAGGGAATCTGCCCACTGGCGCGTCCGTGGGTTCGCAACTATCTTCTCGCAACCGAAACAGTAGGTAAACCAATACAGATGGCTGACGGAAGCCAACGCAGGACCCAGGTCGAGCGACGTGATGAAGCTGAACGGCGAATGCTGGAGGCGGGAGCTCGGCTCGTCGCCGAACGCGGTCTCGACAGGCTGACCCTCGCTGAGGTTGGCACGGCCGCGGGATATAGCCGTGGATTGCCCGCCCACCATTTTGGCTCGAAGGAGAAGTTCCGGGCTGCGTTGTTTCGATTTGTGGTGGACGAATACAAAAGCCGGATTGAGGTCTACAATAGAGAGCCTGGATTGGCCGCTCTAATAGAAATGCTTAGTACATTTCTTGTCCTTGCTACGCAGGATTCTATTTATCTCTGCGCAACTCAAATTGTTCTGTCGGACGAGCTTGTAAAGTCAGACATTTCTTCTGAGATACAATCTCTTCGTCAGGAGCAAGTAGAAGGTATCGAATCTCAGATACGGCAGGGCATAAAGAAGGGCGAAATCAGGCACAATGTCGACCCCCGATCCGCCAGTATCGTTTTGATCGCATCGGCATGTGGGGTTCTAAACCTGGCGCTTGCCGACCGAACGATCGACATCAAAGCCGCGATCCAGGAATTGATCGATTTGATTTTAGGCGGGCTGGAGGCGCATCCGGTCCGCTGAGAGAATCAGGGCGCGGTCTGCGAGGGCGTGGCGATGGCGCCTCCAGGCCTAAACTAGGATAGCGTCCTTGGTAGATGCCTCGTCGCTACGCCCTCGGATGCACCCGTCGTTACGGCCTTTCTGACAAGTTCAAGCTGATCCTCACCTACTGAAGGCGCATAACGCTGGTGACGCCCGACCGTGGCCGCGGTTGGGACTGTGCCGTTGCAAAGCCGAGCTCTTGGACACGGCCCTCGACAACGCCCCTGAGTTGCTTGTTTTGTCGACAAGTTATATGCCCGCTTGAACGGGCTGCATCGCTAAGCGCCAAATGCGGGCTCAACTGAACTACGAAAATCGTGTTGCCGGCGGGGATGCATCGAGAGTGTCAAACGTTCCGCGGTGTTCCGGCGATGTGAACGCCGTGATCGGTCAACTTCGCGACCTGCTTGGTCATCGGCACGTCCTTACCGGTGCAAGGCGCACGCGTCGTTATTCCACCGGCTACCGCTTCGGTTCTGGGACGGTGGTTGGCGTCTTGCGCCCGGGAAGCCTGGTCCAGCTCTGGAAGGCGCTTCAGGTGTGCGTCGAAGCTGGGCTCGTCATCATCATGCAGGCGGCGAATACCGGACTCACCGGAGGCTCAACGCCGGATGGCGATGATTACGATCATGAGGTCGTCATCGTCAGCACGACCCGGCTGTCGGGGCTTTATCTGCTCGATGGCGGTCGACAAGTGGTCTGCCTACCGGGTGTCACCTTGTACGACCTTGAAAGGGCCCTCAAGCCGATCGGCCGTGAACCGCACTCTGTCATCGGATCTTCGTGCCTCGGGGCCTCCGTGTTCGGCGGGATCGCGAACAATTCGGGTGGCGCCTTGATCCGGAGAGGGCCGGCCTTCACCGAGCTCGCCCTCTACGCCCAGGTTGACGCCGAGGGAACGCTCAAGCTTGTAAACCACCTGGGAATTGAGCTCGGACGTTCGCCTTCGGAAATTCTCTCCCGCCTCGAGAAAGGTGACTTCGAGGCCGCCGATGTCATCCACGACCCCGATAGGGCGGCATCGGACCGCGACTACGAACGGCATGTGCGCGATATTGATGCGGTTACGCCGGCCCGCTTCAACGCGGACCCGCGTCGGCTTCGCGAGGCCTCTGGAAATGCCGGCAGGCTTGCGGTCTTCGCGGTCCGCCTGGATACCTTCCCAAAGGACGCCGTCACCTCGGTATTCTACATTGGCAGCAACGATGTCGACGAACTCTCGGCTGTCCGCCGGCGGATGCTGCGCGATTTCAACGTCCTGCCGGTCTCGGCGGAATACATGCACGAGACGGCTTACGACATCGCGGAACGGTATGGGAAAGACACCTTCCTGGCCATCCGTCACCTCGGGACCGACCGCCTGCCGATGCTGTTTTCGCTCAAGGCGCGGCTTGATGCTTTTGCCGCTCGTACCGGCGCGGCTCGACCAGGCCTGAGCGATCGAGTGCTACAACGTCTGGCCGAGCGGCTTCCGCCTCATCTTCCGAAGCGGATGCAAGCTTTCAGAACGAGATATGCGCACCACCTCATCGTCAAGATGGCCGACGATGGGATCGTGGAGGCTCGCAATCTCTTAGCCTCCATGTTTCCGTCCCGGACGGGCGATGTCTTCGAGTGCACGGCCAAGGAAGCGGAGGGGGCCTTCCTCCACCGCTTTGCAGCCGCTGGAGCCGCGGTGCGCTATCGGGCGGTCCATGCCGACGTGGTTGAAGATATCGTCGCGCTAGACATAGCCTTGCCTCGGAACGCGTCGGAATGGTTTGAGACGTTACCACCTGCTCTAGACGCGTCGATCCTGCACAAGCTCTATTATGGTCACTTCTTCTGCCACGTGTTCCATCAGGATTACATCATAGCCAGGGGCGCCGACCCGCTTTCGATTGAGCACGCGATGTGGGACTTGCTAGACGAAAGACGCGCCGAATATCCAGCTGAGCACAATGTCGGCCACCTCTACCAGGCGAAGGCTGGCCTTTCCGCCTTTTATCGAGCGCTCGATCCCTGCAACCAGATGAACCCGGGCATAGGGCAGACGTCCAAACACCGGCACTGGCGATAGATCGCCAAGGCGGCTTGGATATGGGTTCGAACGATGCTCACGGTAGACGCTTGGCCGCTAGGACGTCCAGCATGGCGGCGCCACACGCGCCGCCATGCTGACATTCAGTGGAATCGATAGCTGATCGCCACTCCGTAAGTGGCTGGCATCCCCGTGTATCTTACGATCTCGTCGGTCAGATGGTCGGCCGAGGTTACGTAATATGCGTTGGTGATATTTCGGCCAAAGACCTGGAACCGCCAGGCGTTTTTTTCGACCCCGGCTCGCAGATCGACCAGGGTGCGGCCCGGTAAGTTAAAGTCGCCATTCGTTGAGCTACCTTGGCCGTAAAAGGCGGCGGTGCTTTCGCTTTGATAGTTGACATTCGCACCTATGAAAGCGGTTCCGCCCGCGAACGCAGGCCAGTCATACTCTGCGTCGACATCTGCCTGCCACCTCGGAGAAAAGGGTAACGGACTTCCCGTCACAGTCTGAACTATGCCAAAATTGTCATAGTTGTGGTAGGCGCCGCCGTAGCAACCGATCCCGCCGGGTAGATTGGGGTCGTACTTGTCATCGCTTGCCTTGCAGCCATCCACGCGGCTATCGGCATAGTTCATGGACGGCGTAATGGTGAGGCCATCAACAGGGCGCCACGCACCCGAAATCTCAAACCCTAGAATATGAGATCTTGGTATATTTACGAGGTCTTCGACCGGGCCGAATAATGGGTCAAAGCCATCGCCCTGCGTTTGCTTGTCGTCATAATCATAATAGTATATCGCCGCATCGAGCACTAGATTCCTGTCAAATAGCGAAGATTTTATTCCGCCTTCATAGGCCAACAGGCTCTCCTGCCGCGTCGGCGTGAACTCTGCGGACGAAGTCAGGCCAAGCGCGGGGAAGCCACCGGACTTGTAGCCCTGGCTGATGTTCACGTACAACATATTCCGGGTGTAAGCTTCCAATTCAATCCGGACTTCCAGGATAAATTATTTTGGTCAAGCTTCCCGTTCACTATACCAGGTATGAACCCAGGCGCCGGGCCCAAGGTTACGCAACTGCCCGCCGGTATGTTTGCGGGGAGCGCATTTGGATTTCCGTCAATGAGTAGATGTCCAAGATAACTAATGGTATCAAATGCGGTGGCCATTTGTCCGTTTCCGCTATCTTCAAGGCAGCCCTTGGCCGTTTCATTGTCCTGCGTATATCGAACACCGCCTTGAAGCGTTAGCGCATCGGTAAGCCTAAAGTCGCCACTGATATATCCCGCATATATATTGTTAGTTTGGCCCACAATGGGGCGGCTGGTGTTGACCTGCACCAATCCAAACAGAGGATTTAAACTACTGTCAGCGGTGCTTTGCATATATTGTTCGAAGGTGTTGTCGTGATCATAGTTGACGCCGGCTATCCAACTGCCGCGGCCATATAGGCTGCCGGTTAAGCGGAATTCCTGAAACGTGGAAATCAGATATCCTCGCTGGATAGACTGGTTCCCTTGTAGATCTGTCCCGGACAGATCCATCGGCTGATCGATGTCGAAATGTTCGTGGGACGTAATAGAGGTGAATTTGACGCCGTCTGGTAACTCATACTCCACGCGGAGCGCCCCGGTATATTGGGTGTTATCCCTCTGGTATCCGACGCAAGAGGTCGGACTTATAGGTTGCTTGCCGGCGGTGTTGTACGGGGGATCAAGGGGTGAATCGTTGACGCACCGGCTCCAATCGGCGGCGCGATCATTGTGCGGGGCCAACGGATAGCTGAGGAGCCGAGGGTCTGCTTGGGCCGGGTTGCTTGGGACTACAGCGTAGAGCTGAGATTGTTGCGATTCTGTCCGATCGATAAAGCCGCTTAGCGTCAAGTCGACCTTGAGCTTGGCGTTGGGCGCCCACTCGGCGATTAGGCGTCCATTGGTCAGGTTCTGGTTCCCGGAAGAAGCGTCACGTGTGTAGCTTTCCTGCCATGGGCCGCTTTGCACAGTATGCAACGCGAGTCGGAGGCCAAGGGTGTCTGTTACCGGACCGCTGACAAACCCCTGCAGATCGGCCGTGTTGAAGCGGCTGAAGCTTGCGTCTGCTCCGGCGGTGAAGGTGGGGGTCGGCTTATTGGTTATGAAATTGATCGCTCCGCCCGTGGCGTTTTCGCCATACAATGTGCCTTGAGGCCCCTTGAGGACTTCGACACGCTGCACATCAAGAAACGCCCCGGTCGCCATGATGGAATAGGGGAGCGGGACCTCGTCGCTGTAGAGGCTGACAGCAGGATTCGCGGCGAGTGCTTCATCGTAGAAGTTGACGCCGCGTACGGAAAATACCGGCGTACCGAGCGGGGACGGTGCGTAGTTAAACCCGGCCACGATTTTGTTGAGCTGTGAGACGTCTGTTATGCCCGCCTTCGTCAGTTGCGCACCGGTCGCGGCCTGGATTGACATCCCGACATTCTGAATATTCTCGCTTTTCTTGTTTGCCGTCACGATCACCTCGGGAACGGTGGTGACCACCTTGGCGCCGTCATCCGCGGCAAAAGCCGACGACCCCATTGAGCCGACCGCTACGGTCGCCGCTGCGCAGAAGAG
>Ga0302314_10015747_pt1 | contig 12833 bp, 14 predicted proteins | sample III_Palsa_N2_3_FD_200533 | JGI IMG/M metagenome (GOLD analysis project Ga0302314, IMG submission 200533) | Peat permafrost microbial communities from Stordalen Mire near Abisko, Sweden - III_Palsa_N2_3 | ecosystem: Environmental > Terrestrial > Soil > Palsa > Peat permafrost | place: Sweden...
GAGGGGTTGCGCTAGATATCGGCGAGAATAGCGAGATGCTGACGCGCGCAGACCGGGAGTGGGTGGAGGCTCGCGCGGTGGCCGCAGGCTTCGATCTTGCGGGCATCGCCGATGTTCCGAGTGCGGAGAGTTTCGAGGCGAGCGAAAACGATCGCAGGTTCGCGGAGTGGGTGGATGCTGGCCACGCGGGCGAGATGGAGTATCTGAAGCGCGCGGATGAGGCAGGTGCGCTGCTGCGCGGCGACCTGAGGCGGGCGATGCCATGGGCGCGGTCGGTGATTGTGTGTGCCTTGAACTACAACGCAGAGGCGCCACGATCGATCGATCCCGCGCCCGCAACGGCTGGATGGATTGCGCGCTATGCGTGGAGCGGGCTAGAGGCCGCAGAAGGCGGAAGCGATTATCACGATGTAATGCTGCCGAAGCTGCGGGTGATGGAAGGCGAGCTGAAACAGCGGTTTGGTGAGGGATGTGAGACGCGATGTTATGTGGATACCGGACCGATTGTCGAGCGCGGTTATGCAGCGCGGGCGGGAGTCGGATGGATTGGCAAGAACACGTGCGTGATCCATCCGCAGCAGGGATCGTGGCTGCTGCTGGGGGTGATTGTGACGTCGCTGGAGTTAGCGCAGGATGCATGGGCCTTTCCGGCAGCCGACCGCTGTGGGTCGTGTACACGCTGCATTGACGCTTGCCCCACCGATGCGCTGGTGGAGCAGCGGCAGATGGATGCCTCGCGCTGCATTGCTTATCTCACGATTGAGAAGAAGGGAAGCATCGCCGAAGAGCTGCGTGCGGGGATGGGGCGACAGGTGTTCGGTTGCGATATCTGCCAGGATGTTTGCCCTTGGAACCGGCGTGCGCCTGTGGCGCAGTCGAGTGCATTGCCGGCGCGCAAGGAGTTGGTGAATCCGGCGCTGGATTGGCTGGCGCGCATGGAGGGGACTGAGTTCAACCGCTGGTTTCGGGGGTCACCGCTGGAGCGGACCAGGCGTAAACGCGTGCGGCGGAATGTGGCGATTGCGATGGGGAACAGTGGCGAGCGCGGGTTTCTGCCGCAGCTACAGCAATGGACGGCGGAGGCCGATGCGGTACTGGCAGAGGCGGCTGTGTGGGCGATTCATCGGATCGAGAGCGGCACAAAGTAGACTGGGAGTATGTCCGACGAGAACGAGGTCAGCGTAGTTCCACGTAAAGAGGATGATGGCATCGCGAGGGGCGACCGCGGATTGCTTGCGCCTCATGCAGGCAATGAAGCGATCTCCGCGAACCTCGTGGCGCGGCCTTCGCGACACGTGGCTGAGGGTGCGACGTGGGAGCAGGTGAAGGCTCTGGGCGCGTACATGACCAAGACCGAGGTGCATACGTATGCGTTCAGCGTGGCGGCGCAGGTGATCCTCTCGTTGTTTCCGTTTATCGTGCTGCTGCTGACGCTCTCGCGGAAGGTATTTCATTCGGAGAAGATGGCGGATGTGGTGGGGGAGATGATGACGAACTTCCTCCCCAACAACCAGGCTTTCGTGATGCGCAACATGCGGTTGCTGGCCTTCTCTCACACCAAGGTCAGACTGTTTTCGGTTGTGATGCTGCTGGTGACGACGACGGGGGTGTTCCTGCCGCTGGAGGTCGCATTGAACAGCGTGTGGGGTGTGACAAAGAATCGGAGCTACCTGCATAACCAGGTGGTCTCGATCCTGCTGGCGGCGGGGGTTGGCGTACTTGCGATGGCGTCGGTGGCGTTGACGGCCGGACAACGCACGGTGATGGCGTGGGTCTTTTTCGGACATACCGACAACGGTGTCTTCACCTTTATCGCGCATGGGTTTTTACAGATTTGCGCGCTGGCAGCGAGTATCGGGTTGTTCTTTCTTATCTATTGGGGGCTGCCGAACCGCAAGATTCCGGTGCGGGCTGTGCTGCCGACGGCTGTGGTGATGGGCGTGTTGTGGACCCTCGCGAAGTATCTGTACATCCTGGCGCTGCCGCATCTGGACTTTGGTTCGGTTTATGGCAAGTTCGATGTGTCGGTGAGCCTGATTATGTGGGCGTTTATCTCGGGGCTGCTGCTGCTGGCGGGTGCTTATGTTTCGGCGACTCGGCATGCGCTGCGGGAGACGCGGGAGAACGAGCTTGCAGAGTAGCCGCTATTTTCCGTTGATGGCGTTGAAGGATTTCACGACGATGTCGTTGGGATGACTGCCGGCGGGGAGCAGGGTGACCAGGGCGGGGCCGCTTTTGCTCTGGGTGCGGATGATGGCGACATCGCCGGAGTTGGAATCGGCCACCAGCAGCAGGTGCTCGTCGGTGGACAGGGCGATGGCATCGGGACGGCTGCCGGTGTGGACGACGGTGATGAGGCGTCCGTCCTCGATGCTGTAGAGACTGGCGGAGTCGGCTCCGAAGTTGGTGACCCATAGGCTGGTATCGTCGCGGCTGATGAGAGCGCTGGCTGGATGGGAGCCGATGATGTAGGTGCCGCTGACTTCGTTGGTCCAGGTGGAGATCTCGGAGATGCTGTTGGAGTCGTAGTTGGTGGAGAAGACCTCGCCGTCGTCCGGTTTGAGGGCGAGGTGGTAGGGAGTTTTTCCAACGTCGAGCAAGGCGAGCAGGTGGTCGTGCTGGAGGGAGGCGTCCTGCTGACCGGTCCAGGAGTTGGGAGCGGCGGCGAGCCAGATGGCCATGACCTGATGGCCATCGGAGCAGGCAATGAAGGCCTTGGCTCCGGAGCTGGGCTCGGCGGGGTTGTTGGCGGCTATAACAATGTCGGTGGCGCCGGGGCAGCCGGAGAAGGCCTCGCGGAAGTGCAAAGGCTGGGTGGGCGAGTCTGAGATGGAGTAGATGGAGACGCTGCCGGCGATGCGGTTGCTGACGATGAGGGTGCGGTTGTCAGGGGCTACGCGGGCGATGCCGGGACCCTCGCCGGTGGCGGCGACGGCGATCTCGCGGCGCTTGTCGAGGTCGAGGACGCTGACGGTGTTGGAGCCTGAGTTGGGGACGTAGGCACGCTTGCCGTCGGGGGCGACCTCGATGAAGTAGGGCGTGCGGTGGACGGCGATGGTGGCGGCGACACGGTTGGTTTCAACATCGATGACGCTGACGGAGTCGCTGCCGGTGTTGACTGCGTAGACCTCATTGCGGACGGGGTTTACGGCGAGGCCTGTAGGCTGATGGCCGACCTGTAGGAGGCGGTCCTGGCGGAGATAGACGAGGTCGAGGACGGCTACGGTGTCCGAGCCGCCGCCGGTAACATAGGCGAACTCACGGTAGGTTTCCGGATAGCTGGGAAATCGAATGCGACGGCAACCGGCGAGGCTTAGCGTAAACAGCGCGAGGGCAGCGGCCGCGACGATTCTGGGGGTGTTGAGCACTGTTCTGGAGTGTATCGGGTGATGCAAGTTGGGAGAGACTTTTGTAATGAGCAAACGAATTTTTAGTAATTGCGCAACCTTGGCAAAAAGGCTGTGTTTAGGAAAAACGACACGGTAGCCACGTAGCCGCCGGGTTTAGGCATGACTCCTCGGAACAGCGGGGTCCGGGCGCCAGTCCGGCTCCGCTGCTTTTTTATGGGCGCAATGTTTTGCGCCATTGGACGGCCAGATAGATGCCGTAGCCGAATTGGAGGAACCATACTGCGCAGTAGGCGTAGACCAAGTGGCGCTGGGCGAGAGTGTGGAACGGCGGGAGCCCAATGGCAAGCACGTTCATTGTGCCTCCATTGCGGTGTCTTCGTTGAGGAAGATCAGAGCGCTTGCGGTGGAGGCGCGCTGGCGGCGGCGCTCGATGGCATAGCGGAGGCCGACGATGAAGATTCCCCACATGAGCCAGGCGATGAGGTTCCACCAAACGGCGGCGTACATGCTGGGGTCGATGCCGGAGTCCGCGCCACCGCCGAAGACGGGTGCGGGATGCTGGGTGCGCCACCAGCGGATGGACATGAAGCAGATGGGGATGTCGATGGCGGCGAATATGGCAAGAACGGCGGAGATTACTTCGGTTTGCCCGGTAGAAGACAGACGGCGGACAAGCAGGTAGCTGACGTAGAGCAGCCAGAGGAGGAGATAGGTGGTGAGGCGTGCGTCCCAGGTCCACCAGATGCCCCAGGCGGCTCGTCCCCAGAGCATTCCGGTGGCGAGGCCTACGCTGGCGTAGAGGACGGTGGCTTCGGCGGAGGCGAGAGCGAAGGCGTCTGCTTTTGCGGCGCTTGCAGGATTGCGGGTCCGCCAGTAGAGGAAGGCGAAGGACGCGATGCAGTTGAGGTAGGGAAAGAGGAAGCTGAGGATGGTGTGGGGGAAGTGGTAGAAGAAGACGCGGTAGAGGTTGCCCATGGTGGCTTCAGTGGGCGCGGTGCAGGCTTGGTAGAAGCCGATGGCGAGGACGATGACTGTGAGAGCGAACCAGACGATGCCACCGATTTTGAGCTTGCTCGAGTTAGTGGTTGGGTTGGTCACTGTCATTGATTTTATCGTTCGAAGTGCAAGAAGCAGGTCCTTCGCCTGCGACTCAGGATGACAATTCATACTTTGTGGATGCTAATCGGCCTGGAGGATGGTTTCGAAGAGCAGGAGGCAGGCGATGGTGAAGACTAGGTTGTAGGCGAGGAGGATCTTGATCCAGAGGGTGGGTTCGAAGTCGCCGGTGAGGACGGCGGTGGTGGCCTGGATCACGGCGAGCAGCGCGGGTAGGGAGATGGGGAAGAGGACGAGCGGGAGCAGGAGTTCGCGGTTGCGGGTGCGGAGCGAGAGGGCGGCGAAGAAGGTTCCGTTGACGACCAGAGCCCAAGTACCCAAAGGAAGGATCAGGAGCAAGAGCCAGGTTTCGCCGAGGGGGTGGAGGTTGTAGAAGACAGCGAAGACCGGGGCGAGGACGACCTCGACGGCGGTGACGAAGAGGAAGTTGGCGGCAGCTTTGCCGAGGAAGAGGGTGGAGGCCGGAGAGGGCGCGAGACGCTGGGCGTCGAGGACCTGGTTGCGGAGTTCGCGGGACCAGGACTGGTTGAGCGCTGTCATGGCGGCGAATAAAACCCCGATCCAAAGCAGGCCGCCGGAGATCTGGCGAGCGATGGTTGGGTAGGCCGTGGGATCGAAGGCGAGAGAGAAGACGACGACGATCAGGAGTGTGAAGAAGAGCATCCCGTTGATGGAATCTTTGGCGCGCCACTCGAGGCGCAGATCCTTGCGGAGGTGGGCGAGGACGAAGTGGGTGTAGCTCATGGGTTCTATGCTAACGCGCTACTTCTTCGGGGCGGCGGAGGGTGGCAACATGCCGTTGAGGCGGAGGTAGCCGGCGAGTTGGGAGTAGTGGTCTTCGAGGTCGCCGGTGATCTCGATGAGGGCGCGGGCGCGGGGGACGCGGGCGCCTCGGAAGAAGGTGACGGTGTTGGCGAGCTTGGCGTCGGTGAGGGAGTCGAAGGCCTTGTTGCAGAAGTCGAAGGAGGCGTTGAGGGCGACCAGGAGATCGGCCTTGGAGGCGGTTTCAGGGACTTTGGTGGCGGGTGGGGCGGGGTCGTCGGAGAGTACGGCGCAGATGCCGCCGTTGGACTGGGCGACGTGGGAGATGATCTTGGCGAAGGTCCACTGGTCGGGGGTGGGGTGGTAGCTGTACTTGTCGGCGGGCATCTCTTCTGCGGCGGCGACGATGAACTTGGCCTGGCGGGCGTAGATCTGGTCTGCGGACCAGACGACGGGGTTGGCGGTAGCGGCTGCCGGTGGAGGCGCCGGGGCAGCGGCGGGTGCGGGCGCCTGGGCCAGCAGGGCGGGGGAGGCGGTCAGGGCGGTCATCATAAGCGCGGTAAAAAATCTCATAGAGGGTTTCCTTGGGGCGATTCGTTGGTTGAGATGCGTGAGGGGGAATGTGGCTCAGGCTGGCTTTTCAGGCTTTACGATAGGGATATCGAGTGCGACTGTCAATTCGCAGAATCCCCACTCAACGTAAAAAGCGCGATGAATGGGCCACCCAGCATTAGGAATGATCCACAGGGATGGTGTTGATTTTCTTGCGATGGGGTTGTGGGGATGGTATAAACGATGTATTCAACCTGCGCAAGCGGGTCGAATTTCATGCAGAGTGGTTGAGGGACGAGCCCTTTGACGCCACGACAACCGGACAGCTACTTGGTACCGGTGTCAACTCTCTCCTGGAGACAGGGAACATGGGATTCGGTGAACGCAGCGCCAAGTTAAGCCTGCGGTTCACGATTCTCTGTATCCCAACCCCAGACAATTGAGAGTGCGTCACGGAGCAGGACCCCTTGGCCATCGGAGTTTCGATGACGGAGTCTTCCTGTACCAAGTACGAACTGCGCTGCAATGGTTGCGGCAAGAGCTATGGCAATGTGCCGCTTTCGGGTTGCCCGGAGTGTTTCGCGCCGCTTGAAGTCCAGTACGATCTGGAGTCGGTGCGCGGACGATTTACGCGCGAGACGATCGCGGCGGGGCCGGCGAATATCTGGCGGTATAAAGAGCTGCTGCCGATCCCTGAAGGATTTCAGCCGGATCTGCCAGTGGGGTTTACGCCGCTGCTGCGGGCGAAGAACCTGGGCAAGAAGATCGGGGCAGGGAATCTTTATGTGAAGAACGATGCGGTGTGCTTTCCCACGCTGAGCTTCAAGGACCGCGTGGTGAGCGTGGCGCTGGCCAATGCGCAGGCGTTCGGGTTCAAGACGGTGGGTTGCTCGTCTACGGGGAATTTGGCGAACAGCGTGGCGGCGCAGGCGGCGAGGCTGGGGTTGAAGGCCTGCATCCTGGTGCCTAGCGATCTGGAGCCGGCGAAGATTTTGAACACGCTGGTGTACGGGGCTCGGCTGGTGAGGATCGATGGGAACTATGACCACGTGAACCGGCTGTGCACGCTGATTGCGGATGAGTACAACTGGGGCTTTGTGAATGTGAACCTGCGGCCGTATTACGCGGAGGGTTCGAAGACGGTGGGGTATGAGATCGCGGAACAACTGGGATGGAAGCTGCCGGACAATGTGGTGGTGCCGATGGCCGGCGGTTCGCTGATCCGGAAGATCAAGAAGGCGTTCGGGGAGTTGATTGCGCTGGGACTGGTGGAGCCGAAGAAGGTGAAGTTCTTTGGGGCGCAGGCTACGGGCTGCTCGCCGATCTCGCACTCGGTGAAGGAGGGCTGGGATTACATTGAGCCGCAGCGGCCGAATACGATTGCGCGGTCGCTGGCGATTGGGAACCCCGCGGATGGGCCGGCGGCTTCGAAGATGATCCAGGAGCTGGGTGGATGGGCCGAGGATGTTTCGGATGTGGAGATTGTTTCGGGTATCCAGGAGCTGGCGGAGACTGAGGGCATCTTTACCGAGACGGCGGGCGGTGTGACGACGGCGGTGACGGCCAGGCTTTATTCGCAGGGACGGATTGGGCGCGATGAGATTACAGTGAGCTGCATCACCGGGAACGGCCTGAAGACGACCGATGCGCTGGAAGGGCAGTATCCGGCGGAGCGTGCAGTGAAGCCTAAACTAGCCGCTTTCGATGAGTACATTCGCGAGGTGGATGCTTCGCTGGTTGGCGAGCTGGTGTTGGCTGGAGGCGTGCGGTGAGCGTGAAGATTGTGCTGCCGACCGCGCTGGCTCGGCATACGGATGGGCAGAAGGCTTTCGATTCCGAGGCGAAGGACTTGCCGGGGTTGATTGCCGAGTTCGATGCGAAGTTTCCCGCGCTGTCCGCGAATGTGAAGGATGAGAACGGGAAGTTGCGGCGGTTTATCAACGTGTATGTGAACGATGAGGACATACGGTTTCTGGGTGGGGATACGCACCAGTTTGAAGATGGTGATGAGGTGATGCTGATACCGAGTATTGCGGGGGGGGCGGTTTAGGTAAGGGCAGAAAAACTTTAACGCAGAGGTCGCGAAGGAAGAACGCGAAGGGCGGCGAGAGGTTTTCGTTGCCCTTTTGTTTTGGTGCAGGCACCAGATGCGGGGGTCCTTCGCTGCGCTCAAGGATGACGACGAAGAACAAGAGCTGGCGTGTTTATGGGCGGTAGGCGTCGAGGCGTTGGCAGGCTTCTTCGAGTTCGGATTGCTTTTTGGCGAAGCAGAAGCGGAGGAGGTTTTCGCCTCGGCCTTCGGTGAAGAAAGCCGAGCCGGCGACCGTGGCTATGCCGGTTGAGGCGAGGAGCTGGCGGGCTTTTTGTTTGGCGTTGAGGCCGGGGACGGATGTGGCGTCGGCGAGGATGTAGTAGGCGCCGTTGGGGATGGATGGGGTGAGGCCGGCGCGGATGAGGGCGGCGCAGGTGAGGTCGCGCTTGGCTTGATACTCGGCGGCCATGTCTGTGTAGAAGCTGGGCGGGAGTTGGAGGAGGCCGGTGGCTGCTCCGTGCTGAAGCGGGGCGGGGGCGCAGATGTAGGTGAGGTCGTGGAAGTTGCCAATGGCGGGGAGCCATTTGGTGCTGCCGGTGAGATAGCCGAGACGCCAGCCGGTGACGGAGAAAGTCTTGGAGAAGCCGGAGATGGTGATAGTGCGGTCGGCCATGCCGGGCAAGGCGGCGATGCTGAGATGCTGTGCTGGGTTTCCATCGCTGCCGGCGCTTTCGTAGAGGAAGTACTCGTACATCTCGTCGGTGAAGACGAAGAGGTCGTGCTCGATGGCGAAAGCGGCCAGGAGTTCGAGTTCGGCGAGGGTGAAGACCTTGCCGGAGGGGTTGGCGGGGGTGTTGAGGATGATGGCTCGGGTGCGTGGAGTGACGCTGGCGCGGAGGCGGTCGAGGTCGAGTTGCCAGTCGGGGGCGTCGAGTGGGACGATGACCGGCTTGAGGCGCTGAGAGCGCAGGGTGAGGATGTGGTAGCCGTAGAAGGGTTCGAGGATGAGGACCTCGTCGCCGGGGTTGAGCAGGGCGAGGAGGGTGCAGTACATGGCTCCGGTGGCGCCGGAGGTGACGAGGATTTGGGTTTCGGGGTCTGCGGTGAGGTGGTTGAAGGTGGCGAGCTTGTGGCTGATGGCTTCGCGCAGGGTGGTGATGCCTTCGAGGCGGGTGTAGATGTTCTGGCCGGAACGGATGGCGTCGATGGCGGACTCAACGACGGGGTGGGGTGGGTCAGTGTCGCAGACTCCCTGGGCCATGTTGATGCCGTTGACGGCGGCGCAGGCGACGTTCATGGCGCGGATTTCAGATTGGACGAAGGTGGGCGCTAGTTCGCTGAGATGGAGGTTGGCGGCGGTGAGGGAGGCTGGCATAGGAAAGGCGTGCCTTTAGGTGAGCACGCCTTTCATATTAACCGATGGAGCGTGCTAGACGACGCCGATCGCCCAGAGAATGACGACGATGAGCAGGATGGTGCCGAGACCTCCGCTGCCACGATAGCCCCAGTCGCGGGAGTAGGGGAAGACGGGGAATGAGCCGATGAGCAGAAGAACGAGAACGATGACAATGATGAGTTCCATAGCGGGCCTCCGGTATTACCTTGCCTTGAGGGATAGATGCATGGGCGGGGCGAGGTGTTATCCGGCGGCATGGCGGCAGAAAATTTTTGCACGCAAGCAACGCCTCAAGCCGAGGGACGCTCCAAATGGGTGTTGTGCACGATAGGGAAGGATGGAGGGTGCGATATGTTTCTGGTCTTAGCGATCCTGCTTGCGGTGGCTTATGTGATCTCGCTGGTGGTGGTGCATACGGCACCGTTTTTGATCCACCTGCTGATTATCTTTGCGGTGATTTCGTTGATCATTCATTTGATTAGCGGACGGCGGGCGTGAGGGAAGCTGTTAAAAGCAAAGGCCGGACTCCTGAGAGTCCGGCCTTTGCTTTGTGTGATGAAGCGTTACTGATGCGCCATGGGATGCGAGGCAGGGTCGCTTGGGGGGACGGGCGGCATCGCGGCTGCGAGGGCTTCGGGGATGTCTTCCTTTAGACGCGGGAGTTTGCCGGCGAGGGCGATCTCCAAGACCTCGTCCATCTGCTCGACCCAGTGCAGCTTCATGGTGTTCTTGATGAGGTCGGGGAGGTCGGCGAGGTCTTTCTTGTTGTCGGCGGGAAGGATGGCTTCGAAGATGCCCGCACGATGGGCTGCGAGGAGCTTCTCCTTGAGGCCCCCGATGGGGAGGACCTTGCCGCGGAGGGTGATCTCGCCGGTCATAGCGATGTCGCGGCGGACTTCTATTTTTGTTAGCGCGCTGGCGAGAGCTGTGGCGAGCGTGATGCCGGCGGAGGGGCCGTCCTTGGGGATGGCGCCTTCGGGGACGTGGACGTGGATGTCGATGCTGCGATAAAAATCTCGCGGCAGGCCGAGGTGATGCGAGCGGCTGCGGATGTAGGTGAGGGCGGCTTGCGCGGACTCCTGCATGACGTCGCCTAGCTGGCCGGTGGCGGTCATCTTGCCCTTGCCGTCGAGGACCTGGACTTCAGTCTGGAGGATGCTGCCGCCCATCTCTGTCCAGGCGAGGCCGGTGACGAGACCGACTTCGGATTTTTCCTGGACTTGCGAGTCGCGGAACTTTGCGACGCCGAGGAGGTCGGGGAGGTTCGCGGTGGTGATGGGTTCCGTGTGGGCTGCGTTGCCGACGACCTTGCGGGCGATCTTGCGGCAGAGGTTGCCGATCTCGCGCTCGAGGTTGCGGACGCCGGCTTCACGGGTGTAGCCGCGGATGATCTCGCGCAGGGCATCATCAGTGAAGTTGATCTGTTCGCCGGTGAGGCCGGTGGCTTCGAGCTGTTTCTTGACTAGATATTGCTTGGCGATTTCGAGCTTTTCGACCTCGGTATAGCCGGTGAGGCGGAGGATCTCCATGCGGTCCTGCAAGGGGCCGGGGATGGTGTGGAGGACGTTGGCGGTGGCGACGAAGAGCACCTGCGAGAGGTCGTACTCGACGTCGAGGTAGTGATCCTGGAAGGAGTTGTTCTGCTCGGGGTCGAGGACTTCGAGGAGGGCAGAGGCGGGGTCGCCGCGGAAGTCGTTGGCCATCTTGTCGATCTCGTCGAGCATGATGACGGGGTTCTTGGTGCCGGCTTTCTTCATGGACTGGATGATCTGTCCGGGGAGGGCGCCGATGTAGGTGCGGCGATGGCCGCGAATCTCTGCTTCGTCGCGTACGCCGCCGAGCGAGAGGCGGACGAACTTGCGGCCCGTGGCCTTGGCGATGGACATGCCGAGCGAGGTTTTACCGACTCCCGGAGGCCCGACGAAGCAGAGGATGGAGCCCTTGGGATTTTTTACGAGCTGGCGGACGGCGAGGAATTCGAGGATGCGGTCCTTGATTTTTTCGAGGCCGTAGTGGTCTTCGTTGAGGACCTTCTCGGCGTTTTCGATGCTGCGGATTTCTTTGCTGCGCTTCTTCCATGGCACGGCGAGGAGCCAGTCGAGATAGTTGCGGCTCACTGTTGATTCCGCAGACATAGGAGGCATGGCTTCGAGCTTCTTCAACTCTTGCAGTGACTTTTCTTTGACCTCTGCGGTCATGCCGGCTTCTTCGATTTTTTTCTTGAGTTCGTCGAACTCGGACTTCTCTCCGCGGCCAAGTTCCTTCTGGATGGCCTTTATCTTCTCGTTGAGGTAGTACTCTTTTTGGGCGCGCTCCATCTGGCGCTTGACGCGAGACTGGATGGTGCGGTCCATGTTGAGTTTTTCGATGGCGATGTCGAGGGTGTCGGCGACGCGGGAGAGGCGGACCTCGGGGTCGAAGACTTCGAGGAGCTGCTGCTTCTCTTCGATGGAGAGCTGGAGGTTGGTGGCGATGACGTCGGCGAGCTTGGCGGGTTCGTCGGTGCGGAGGGCTGCGGCGGTCTCGTGATTGAGCGACTGCTGGAGCTTGTTGTACTGATCGAATAGCTGGTGAACGCGGTTGACGAGCTGCTCGCTGGCGGGCGTGGTTACGAGTTCGGCTTTGGAGGTGCGGACGGTGGCGACGAAGAAGCCGTCGTCGTCGTTGACTTCGGAGGCGCGGGCACGCTCAACGCCTTCGACGAGGACCTTGATGTTGCCGTCAGGCATGCGGACGGACTGGACGATGTTGCCGATGACGCCGACGGTGTAGATGTCGTCGGCGGTGGGCTCGTCTACGGAGGCATCGTGTTGCGTGGCGAGGAAGATGCGACGGTCGCCGTTGAGGGCCTCTTCGAGGGCGCGGACGCTGGACTCGCGGCCGACGACGAAGGGGGCCATCATGTGGGGGAAGATGACCATCTCGCGGATGGGCATCATGGGGAGTTTGCGTTGAGCGCCGGTGAGGATATCGCGTTCGTCGTTTTTCATAAGTCTCCCGATTAGACGTGCGGTGCGCGGGAAGGATGCGCAGGCACGTCTTGAGAGGAAATTGTACGCGCATCGGGGGCCTCGAAGATCGGTTTAGCAGTTGCGACGCCTTCCAGTATGTGGAAATATCACTGAGACACGTCAAGTATGTTCTCTCATCGCGGAGCCCAAAATGTCGAAGATCGAGCACGAGGGTCAAGCGGAGCTTGTTGAGGATTTCAAGCGGAGACAGAGGAACACGCTTTTGGGTGATTCGATGCGGAATGGTAATAACTTCCGCATGGACACTTTTTTATGGAAGGGTTCTGAAAATCCTCTACTCGTTCAGAGAGTGGCCGCCTGGATATTTGGGTGTTTCTTTCTAATGGTGGGTGTCTTTCTCGCGACCATCGTGTATGACGACCGCTCCATCCCGGCGGCAATGTTTTGTCTAGCTGCATTCCTGATTGGGATCAAGATATTCTCAAATGGTTTCAAGCGTAAGAAGAATACGGTAGACAAGGTATAGCAACGTTATTCGCTGCCCTTACCTACCATAGCCTGCGTGAACAAAATACAGGGGTCTCTCCACTTCGCTTCGCTCCGGTCGAGATGACAGGGTATGGGGAGAAAAGAAAACGGACAGCCTCAGGCTG
>Ga0302314_10015748_pt1 | contig 12831 bp, 11 predicted proteins | sample III_Palsa_N2_3_FD_200533 | JGI IMG/M metagenome (GOLD analysis project Ga0302314, IMG submission 200533) | Peat permafrost microbial communities from Stordalen Mire near Abisko, Sweden - III_Palsa_N2_3 | ecosystem: Environmental > Terrestrial > Soil > Palsa > Peat permafrost | place: Sweden...
TCGGAATCGACCAGTTCCTGATAAGCCTTCAACACGGTCAGCGGATTGACCCGGTATTCGGCCGCCACGTTGCGCACCGAGGGCAACGGATCGCCCTCCTTCAGCAGACCGTCGAGAATCATCGCGACGACCATGTCGCGGAGCTGTCGGTAGATCGGCTGACTATCATTCCACTCAGGATCCATCGTTTTCACGCTCGCTCCGGTTCGGGAGTTTCCCGCACCCTGTTTCGATGAGCGCCGGCATCGATCAGCGCCACATCAGTGTTATAGTTGACTATATCACCAAGCGCAAGCCGCTTCTCGCCAAGCCGGAAACTCGCGCTGATTGCGCGAACGACGCCGTAATCCCTCGCCGCTAGAACGACGTTATAAGGGGCCGCTCCATCGATGGCCTTGCCGCGAGCTCACAACCGCTGACGGGCTTCAAGGGGGCGATGGAACAACCGCGTATCAGCTTTGGCTTTGGCGCGCGGCGATCCCCGGCGTCGCCTCGCCGTCGCTAACCATGCTTTGCGTGCCGTGGCCGCGCTGCGGCCGCCGGCCAAACAGCAGCGATAGCATTCTTGAGAGACGACCTCGGTCCTGAGTGCTGCGCCAGCCCGTCAGGTTGGGCGCCAAGCCCGCATTCCCTCTGTCCGCGCCCGCACGTCCGGCGAGGCGAGACAGCTGGCGACGGCTTCATACCCCGGCGCGCCGGGATAGGGCGCGACCCCCATCGGCGGACTATGGTTGGCCGGGCAAAAGATGATCGTCTCGTTGGGGCCAACGGCGGCGAGATCCAGGATCGCGCACGACCGGGTCATCAGGAACAGCGGTCGCGCGGCGGCATCCCGCCGGCGCAGGTGGGCGATCAGGGCCTCCTGCGAAGCCTGATCCAGCCCTTGCTCCACCATGTCGACCACCAGGATGGCCGGGCCATCCACTTCCAGAGCGACCAGGAGGACGACCAGGGCGTCGGTCTCGGTCGCGCCATCCTCGGCCAGCCAGGACAGAGCCTGATCGACGCGAGCCTTCAGGGCCGGATCGGCTTCCATTCGCGCTCGCGCTTCGCCGGCGCCATTGGCCGCGCGATCCATCGGCAAGAAGGCCGCGCCCGGCAGGGTCTCGGCCAGGCGCATGGCCAGCCGCGTCTTACCGCTGCCCAACGGACCGATGATGTAGTTCAGCGAACGGATATCGCGCAGCTCGAACAGCTCGCCGCCCCAAGGCCATGGCAGCTCGAAGGAAACCTTGACTGCGGCCGGAGTCGCCACCAGCCGCGCCAGTTCGCTGACCGCCGGTGTCCGCCCTTGCGCGAGATCGGCGCGAAGCTCGCGGACTCGTTCGATAGCGCCGGCGACGCCGCGAGCCTGACCTTCAAGGCCGGCCTGATGCACCGCCAGCGCCGGCTCGAGCGCCTGGGCGTCGCCGTTCAAGACCCTGGCCACATTCGCCAGGCTAAGTCCGAGCGCACGCAGGGCGGCGATCTCGGCGGCGCGGGCCATTTCAGCAGGCCCGTAGGCTCGCCAGCCGGCGGCCGTGCGCACCGGCGCGACCAGGCCGCGTTGCTCGTACAGCCGCAAAGCCTTGGCGGACACGCCGAGCCTGCGGGCGGCTTCGGCGGGATGGATGTATTTGGCGGAAGCGTTCACGACTCACCTCGTTTTGGCTGACCGCACCGCTATCGGACCAGCCCCAGGGGTTGGGTCAATGCGGCAAACGATACTGAATCCGCGCAGCGGCGCCCGGTCGGCCTTGCCAAAAAAAATCTGGCCTGATCTCGTTGACGGCAGGCGAAGAGGACTGTTGGACAATGCCGCTGGAAATACGCCGCCTGATCCTGTTCACGGCCAACCTGGCCGGGATGGCGGCCTTCTACCGCGATGTGATCGGCCTTGAGGTTGCTAGCCAGGAGGATGGCTGGATCGACTTCAAGGCCGGCGCCTGCCACCTCGCGCTGCATGCCGGCAAGGCCAAGGTCGGCAATCGGCCGCCGAAGGTCGTCTTCTACGCCGCCGATGTCGCCGCCGTGCGAGCCGCCTTGATCGGGCGCGGCCTAACTCAGGCCGGACCGGTCAAATCCACCAGCCATTTTGACATGTGCGACTGCAAGGATCCCGACGGAAACCCGTTTCAGATTTCCAGCCGGGCCTGACCGTTCGCGCAGCTCCTCAGACCAGAGCCTCGGCGATCAGCGCCTGGGACGCGGCTTGGTAGGGCGTCATCCCCTCCTGCATCATTCGCTGGATCAGCCCGACGAACAGCAGATCATGCTCGGGGTCGATCCAGAACCAGGTGCCGGCAGCGCCATCCCACTGGTAGGTCCCGCGTCCCACTGGCGAGCCTGCCGCCTTGGGGTCCATGAACACCGCGCCGTTGAAGGCATAGCCCCTCCCCGGCCCAATCCTTTGCGCGCCGGCGATGAAGCCGTGGTCTATCAGGGACTGAGGCAGATGGTTTTGCGTCATCAGCTCGACCGACGCCGGCTGGATCACGCGCGCGCCATCCAGCTCGCCCTTGTTCAACAGCATCTGGGCGAACCGGGCATAGTCGATGGCTGTGGAATAGAGCCCGCCGCCACCGGACGGCAGCTTGGGGATAGCCTTGCCGTCGCGCTTGAAGCCGGGAAAATCCAGCACGGTCAGCTCGGGAACGCCAAAGTACATGTGGTAGAGGGTGGTCAGTCGCGGCTGCTTGGGCGCCGGCACGTAGAAGTCCGTGTCGACCATGCCCAATGGCTTAAACAGGGTCTCGCGCATGAAGTCGGGCAGGCTTTGGCCCGACAACTTCTCGATGATGGCCCCCTGCAGGTCCATGCTCAGCGAATAGCGGAACAGGCTTCCCGGCTGATAGGCCAGCGGGACCGAGGCGACCCGGCGCGACATCTCGGCCAGGCCGTCGGCTTCCCAGACGCCCTTGGCGATATAGCCGGCGTCGGTCGGGTCGTGCGGCCCAAGGCCGATGCCATAGCCGAAGCCGGCGGTGTGGGTCATCAGTTCGCGCAGGGTCGGCGGATGGTCGAGCGCCGCGCCCTCAGGCCCCTGCAGGTCAGCGAACTCGGGCAGGTGTTTGGCGATGGGGTCGTCCGGCGACCAGAGCCCCCGATCGTACAGCACCATCATCGCCGCCGCCGTGATCGGCTTGGTCATCGAGAAGATGGCGAAGATGGAGTCCTTGGCCAGCGGCTCCGCAGCGGCGATATTCTTCAGGCCGATGGCTTCGAAGTGAGCGACCTTGCCATGCCGCGCGACAAGCACCACCGCCCCGGCCAGCTGTTTGGCGTCGATCTGCTCGGCGAGCATCGCATCGACCTGCGCAAGGCCCGCCGACGACAGGCCGATGGTCTCAGGATCGGTCATTTCGAGGATCGCGCTCATGGACAAACTCCGGACTATGGTCTTCCAAACCTAGCGGAAGTTGGCGGTGGCGCCATGGGTAGTAGACAATCTGCATGCCTCATCGTGATAAGCGGCATGACCACCGTCAGTGAGCGCCCGCGTGAACAAGATGCGACGTCCCGGCCCATGGACCTCTGCCGCCGCCCAGGTTGCGCTCGCCGCTCTGAGCGCAGCGTCGATCGCCTCTCAGCCCTCCGCGGCCACCCTCGGCTTCTACGCGCCGTGGGATCCGCAGTCAGTGATTTCCATGCAAGCCCACGCGGGCCAGATCGACATCCTGGCGCCGGCGTGGATCAGCGTGACGGGCGCGGACGATAATATTCAGCAGTCGGATGATCCCCCCGCGCGAACAGCATTGAGCGCGCTTCATCGTCAGCCAACCCTTTTGCCCGTGCTCCAGAATGCACGGGACGGCGTCTGGCATGGCGCCGACGCGGCGGCTCTGCTGGCGCACCCCGCTCGACGTAAGGCGCTGCTCGACCGGCTTGAACCCGATATCGCGGCGTCCGGCGGATCGGGGGTGATATTCGACCTGGAGGATTTGCCGGCCCGCGCCCAGCCCAACTACCTGTCCCTGCTGGCCGAGGCCCATACGCGGTTCGCGCCACGCCATTGGCGGGTGGGCGTCTCGGTTCCCGCCAACGACGCCGACTGGGACCTCGCCGCTTACGGCCGCGCCGCCGATCTGGTGGTCCTGATGGCCTACGACGAACATTGGCCCTCCAGCGTGCCGGGACCGATCGCGTCACCGGCCTGGTTCGCGGCTGCGGTAAAGCAGGCCGGCGCCCAGGTTCCCGCGTCCAAGCTGGCTGTCGGCCTGGCCTCCTACGGCTACGACTGGCCCGCTGGCGGCGTCGCCAGGCCATTGTCCGTCAGCGAAGCCAAGACCCTGGCCGCCAAGGTCGGCGCCACGCCCAGCCGGTCCGCGCCAGGCGCAGAGCCGCACTTCAGCTACACCGCCCGTGGCGTTCGCCACCAGGTCTGGTTTATCGACGCCCAAGCGAGCCGCGCCCAGGTTGATCTTGCGCAAAGCCTGGGCGTCGACACCCTGGCGTTATGGCGGCTGGGTTCGGAGGATCCCGATCTCTGGCGCTGGTTCGGCGGACCGGGACACTAGGCGAAACGCGCTGACTTCCCTGCGTCATTGTCCGCGACTATATGCACTCTACATGCCAAAATATCGGCAAGGGCCGCGTCCGCGCGCACCCTGCGGTTCATTCGAGGGAGTTCGATCATGGCCCAGCCACCAGGCGAAGATTTCCATGGCGTCATCGGTCGCACCTATGACGAGTCCAAGCCCTGGTGGCCTCCGGCCAAGTTCGCCAAGGACGCCCCGAACGTTGTCATGGTGGTGCTGGACGACACCGGCTTCTCCCATCTCGGCTGCTACGGCTCCAACATCCACACCCCGAACATCGACGCCCTGGCCGCCGGCGGCCTGCGCTTCACCGGCTTTCACACGACTGCCCTCTGCTCTCCCACCCGCGCCTGTTTGATGACCGGCCGCAACCACCACGCCGTGGGCATGCGGGCGGTCTCCAACTTCGATACGGGCTTTCCAAACATGCGCGGGGCGATCCCACGCTCTTCCGCGACCCTGGCGGAAATCCTGCGCGACAACGGCTACGCCACCTTCGCCACCGGCAAATGGCATCTGGCGCCGATGGCCGAATGCAGCGCCGCCGGCCCGTTCACCAACTGGCCGCTACAGAAGGGGTTCGACCGCTACTATGGCTTTCTGCAGGGTGAGACCGACCAGTTCTTCCCCGAGCTGACGCATGACAATCACTTCGTCGACGCGCCGGGCGGCCCGGAGGACGGCTACCATGTGTCGGAGGACATCACCGACCGTTCAGCCGGCATGGTCCGGGACCTGACGTCCCTGGCGCCCGAACGCCCCTTCTTCCTCTACCTCGCGTACGGCGCCATGCACGCGCCCCACCAGGCGCCGCAGGCCTATCTGGACAAATATCGCGGCAGGTTTGACGCCGGCTGGGACGTCGAGCGCGAAGCCTGGTTCGCAAACCAGAAGGCGCTGGGCGTCGTCCCGCCGGACACGAAGCTCGCCCCGCACAACCCGGGGGTTAAACCCTGGGCCGAGCTTTCCGATGACGAGCAGCGTTTCGCCTGCCGCCTGCAGGAAGCCTTCGCCGCCATGCTGGAGCACACCGACGCCCAGATCGGCCGGCTGATCGACTTCCTGAAGTCCGTCGGCCAGTGGGACAACACCCTGTTCATCGTGCTCTCAGACAACGGCGCCAGCCAGGAAGGCGGCCCGACCGGCACCCTGGACGAGATCAAATACTTCAATGGCATCCCCGAGAAGGTGGCCGATTCCGTTCTGCGCCTGGACGATATCGGCGGCCCCAACAGCCACAGCAATATTCCGTGGGGCTGGGCCCAGGCGGGCAATACGCCGCTGAAGTGGTACAAGCAGAACACCCACGGCGGCGGCGTGCGCGACCCGTTGGTGATGCACTGGCCCGCCGGCATGAAGACGACCGGCGGCGTGCGCCCGCAGTTCTGCCACGCCATCGACCTGGCGCCGACCATCCTGGACGCCCTGGGCATTCCCCAGCCGGAGGTGGTCGCCGGCATTTCGCAGACCCCCGTGCATGGGATCAGCCTGACGCCGACCTTCGAGGACCCCGCCGCCACCCTGGATCGTGGACCGCAGTATTTTGAGATGCTCGGCCATCGCGGCATCTGGAAGGACGGCTGGAAGGCGGTCACCCACCATGAGTCCGGCAAGCCCTTCGATGACGACCGCTGGGAGCTTTACCACCTACCCGACGACTTCTCGGAATACGACGATCTGGCCGAGCGCGAGCCGGCCAAGCTTAAGGAGTTGATCGACCTCTGGTGGACAGAGGCGGAGAAGCACGGCGTCCTGCCCCTGGACGATCGCGCCGCCTTCGCCCTGTTCGCCGCGTCACGCAGGCCGGGTCTTCCGTCTGCTCGGAGCCGGTTCGTCTACCATCCGCCGATCTCGCATATTGTCGCCGACGCCTGCCCGCCGGTGGCGCGGGGCTGGACCACGACCATCGCCCTCAACCACCCGGCCGCCGGTGGTGATGGCGCTCTTGTGGCGCGAGGCAGTCTGAACAGCGGCTTTGTGATCTATGTGAAGAACGGCCGGCTGACCTTCGACTACAACGAATTCCATGCCCACACGCGATTGACGGCGGCGGAGCCGCTTTCGCCTGGCGATCACGAGATCATCCTGCAGGTGACGCGAGGCGGGGGCGGCGGCGACGCCGTGCTTACGGTCGACGGCGAGACGGCGGCCGAGGGCCGCATTCCGCGCCTGCTCTTCATGCTCTCAACCCTGGGCATGGATCTCGGCCGCAGCGCCACGCCGGTGAATGACGACTATGTCGCTCCGTTCGTCTACGCTGGCGCGTTGAAGACGGTGGCCTTCGATATTCCGGGGTTGGCGGCCATGGGCGAGATGATGGCGCAGGTGCGCGCGGAGATGACCCGGCAATAGCAGTGCTCTTTTCCATGGCCACGGTTGGGTTTGACGCTTCGAATGCTTAGCTACGCCTGATCGTCCAAGCCCCGGAGCCGCCCTTGTCCTCGCCTGCCCTGCTGTCGCCCTTCACGGTTTCCGGCCTGACGCTGAAGAACCGCATCGTCGTCTCGCCCATGTGCCAGTACAGCGCCATCGACGGCGTGGCGCAGGACTGGCATCTGGTACATCTGGGACGCTTCGCCTTGGGCGGCGCGGCGTTGGTGTTCGTCGAGGCGACAGGCGTAGAGGCGCGGGGCCGGATCAGCCCAGGCGATATGGGGATCTGGAACGACGACCAAGCCCGCGCCCTGGCTCGCATCGCCGATTTCCTCAAGGCCAACGGCGCGGCGGCCGGCATTCAGCTGGCCCACGCCGGCCGCAAGGCTTCCACCCGCCGCCCCTGGGACGGCGGCGCCGAACTGAACGCCGAGGACGCCGCCAAGGGCGAGCCGCCTTGGGAGACTCTGTCGCCCAGCGCCATCCCCTTCTCCGACACCTATCCCAAGCCCAAGGCCATGAGCTTAGCCGACATGGCCGAGGTCATGATCGCCTTCCGCGAGGCGGCGCGCCGGGCCAATGACGCCGGGTTCGACGTCGTCGAGGTGCATGCCGCCCACGGCTATCTGCTGCACGAATTCCTGTCGCCGCTGGTCAACCACCGCACCGACGCCTATGGCGGCGATCTGGCTGGGCGGATGAAATTCCCGCTCGAAGTCATTGAAACGGTTCGCGCCGTCTGGCCAAAGCACAAGCCGCTGTTCCTGCGCGTGTCGTCCAGCGACTATGTCGATGGCGGCGTAACCATTGAGGACACTATCGCCTTCGCCAAGGCCGCCAAGGCGCTGGGCGTCGACGTGGTCGACTGCTCGTCCGGCGGCAACACGCCCGTGCCCCCGAAACTGTCCCCTGGCTATCAGGTCCCCTACGCCGAGGCGGTGCGCAAGGGCGCTGACATCGCCACCATGGCCGTGGGCCTGATCCTGGACGCCAAGCTGGCCGAGGAGATCGTCTCGTCAGGCAAGGCCGACCTGGTCGCCCTCGCCCGCCCCGCGCTGGAAGACCCCAACTTCGCCATCCATGCCTCTGCGGCGCTTACGGGAACGCCGGACTATGGCCTGGCGCCGACGCCCGCCAAGAGTGGCCTGGACCGTCTGGCCCAGTCGCTGAGGCATATGGAAAAGGCCTGATTGCCCCTACGGCCGCCCGGCGCGCGGACTGTCGACCGTCGCGATCAGCACCTTGCCATTCGCCGCTTCGGAGGCGTGAGCGCCGGAGCCGCCGGCGGTCAACATGAAAAGGGTCTTGCCGTCGTCGCCGCCCAGCATGCAGGCAAAGCAGGGCGCGCCGGTGTCGATCACCTCCAGCACCTCGCCGCCCTCGGCGATCAGGGCGCATTCGGGCGCGGTGGCGTTGGCGATCCACACCGCGCCATCGGCGTTGAGGCAAATCCCGTCAGGCACGCGCGCGCCGGTGGACGCCCAGACGCGGCGATTGCTCAGGGCGCCGTCCGCGCCGATGTCGAAAGCGGTCAGGACACAGGCGAAGGTCTCGGCGATGATCATGGTCTTGCCGTCCGGCGTGATCACCGTGCCGTTCGGGAAATGCATGTCTGAAGCCGCGACGCTGATCCCGCCATCCGGCGCGACACAGGCGAGCTTGGCCGTCACATGGTCGGCGAATATGGACGCCGCGCCGCGCGAGGCTATCTCTCCGTCCAGGTCGAAGCCGAAGTTGCCGACGTAAGCGCGGCCCGAAGCATCCACCACCATGTCATTGCAATGGAAGGTGGCGATTTGGCCCAGGTCGGTATGGACGCCGATCTTGCCGTCGGCGGTGCGCCTCAGCAGCTGGCGCTTGGTCATCGAGACGATCAGCATTGAGCCGTCCGGCATCCAGCCCAGGCCCGAGGGCTGGTCGTCGATCTCGAATTCCGTCTTCACATCGCCGGCGAGCGAGACCGACTTCACCGCATGGGCATAGAAGTCGCTGAACCACAGCCGGCCGTCATGCCAGCGCGGCCCCTCGCCGAAATAGAGTCCCTCCGCGAGCACCTTCGTCGAGCGTGTCATGGCGTCTCGTCCCTTATCCGTGTTGTCTCTTGCCAGCGCAGATGCCGGGCGGCGCGGCGAACTGCAAGCACCGCGTTTCAGGAAGCGCTCGACCCGCTGGCCTGGACAGACGCCTCCGCCGCCTCCCGCGCCCTGCCCCGAGCCCGAGCACGCGCGACGTACCAGACGTTCCAGGCGATGATCAGCCCGGCCAATCCATAGCTGATCGGCCCGTTGATCAGCAGATAGGTCTTGATCGAGACCATGAAGACCAGGATGCAGCAGATTCCGCAGATGGCCACCAGGCCAACGCCCCAGACCACGGTGCAGACGGTCATCACCCGGCGGACGTGGAGGTTGTCGCGAACAGCCTCCAGCTCCGCCGCCCCGTCCGGCCCCTTCCGCATCATGCTGGCCCGCGCCAGCTCATAGACCAACGGCCTGCCGATGGCGGCCGAACCCAGAAACACCAGCCCGATCAGGCCGGTGACCAGATTCTCACGCAGCTGCAGCACCTTGACCCCGCCGCCGCCAATGAAGGCCACGAGCGACAGCACGATGCCGGCGATCACGAGGACGGACATGGCGTCGACCTTCCGCAGCCGCGCGAACTCGACGATCGACCAGAGGATCGGCGGAATGGACGAGGCCATCAGCCCCCTCACGTCCCCCAGACTATTGCGCCAATGATCATAGATCAGGAACGGCAGCAGGAAGTTGACCAGCACCTCCAGCCCAAGCTTCACCCCGTGGGCGCGGAGATAGGCGACAGCTTGGGTCAGCCGGGGGTTCATGACACCCAATTGATGGCCGTTCGGCGTCAAACTCAATGGCCTCGATCAGGCCCGAGCCTTCGTCCGCGACCTGGTTTCCTAGGCCGCCGCAAACACGTGCGCGACCTTGGCCGCCAGCCTCAGCGTCCCGCCTGCCGTCACCCCCGCCACCTCTTCCCTCGCGAAGTCGGCTTCGATGCGGCGGCCTGTGGCGTCCACGCCCTCGACGCGACTGATCGGGCCTTGGGTGACCACGCGGCTGACGCGCAGCTCGAACCCCTCCCCGACCGGCGCTTTGGCGAGATCGTAGGGGCGAATGAAGGCTGAGGCCTCGCCGTCGGCGACGCCGGCGGCGGCGAGACGGATCGGGCCGGAGGTAAAGACGCCGCCCTCGACCTTGCCCTCGAACTTGTTGGCCTCGCCGACGAAGCCGCAGACGAAGGCGTTGGCGGGATGGTCGTGGACTTGGTCGGGCGTGCCAACCTGTTGGATCTGGCCCAGGTTCAGGATCGCCACGCGGTCAGCAAGCTCCAGCGCCTCTTCCTGGTCATGAGTAACGAAGATGGTTGTTACGCCGGTGGCGTCGTGGATGCGGCGCAGCTCCCGGCGCAGGGATTTGCGCACGGTGGCGTCCAGGGCGCCGAAGGGTTCGTCCAGCAACAGCACCTTGGGCGAAACCGCCAGGGCGCGGGCGAGCGCCACCCGCTGGCGCTGGCCGCCGGACAGCTGGTTGGGAAAGCGTTTGCCGAGGCCGTCCAGTTCCACCAGCTTGAGCAGCTCGTCCACCCGCCGGGTGATCTCTGCCCGCGGCGGCTTGTCGGCGCGTTTGCGGACGTCCAGGCCGAAGGCGACGTTGCGCGCGACACTCATGTGCTTGAACAGGGCGTACTGCTGGAACACGAAGCCGATCTTGCGGGCCGCAGCGTGAGCGAAGGTCACGTCCTCGCCGTCGAACAGCACCTGGCCGGCGTCGGGAAACTCCAGGCCCGCGATGGTGCGCAGCAGCGTGGTCTTGCCCGACCCCGACGGTCCGAGCAGGGCCAACAGCTCGCCGTCCTCGATCTCGAGGCTGACGCCGTTCAGGGCCGGGTAGCGGCCGAACCGCTTCTCGATCTGTTGAATTGAGATGGTCATGCCGGCCTTATTTCGGAGCGCTGTGCACGGAGGGGCTGAGCTCCAGCAGAGTCTTCAGCACCAGGGTGACGATGGCCAGAAGGCACAGCAGGGCGGCGACCGCGAAGGCGCCGACGAAGTTGTAGTCGTTGTACAGAATCTCGATGTGCAGCGGCATGGTGTCGGTCAGGCCGCGGATGTGACCGGACACCACCGACACCGCGCCAAACTCACCCATCGCCCGCGCATTACACAGCAGGACGCCATAGAGCAGTCCCCAGCGGATGTTGGGCGCCGTCACCCGCATAAAGGTGACAAGGCCGGATGCTCCCATGGAGACGGCCGCCTCCTCCTCCGCAACGCCTTGCTCCTGCATCAGCGGGATCAGTTCGCGGGCGATGAAAGGAAAAGTCACGAACACCGTGGCCAGGACGATGCCCGGCAGGGCGAAGACGATCTTGATGTTGTGGTCGATCAGCCAGTCGCCGAACCAGCCTTGCGCGCCGAACACCAGGATGAAGATCAAGCCCGCGACCACCGGCGAGACCGAGAACGGCAGGTCGATCAGGGTGATCAGGAAGCTCTTGCCCGGAAAGTCATGCTTGGAGACGGCCCATGCGGCGCACAGGCCAAAAGCGGCGTTGAACGGCACGGCGATGGCCGCGACCAGCAGGGTCAGCTCGATCGCGGCGATCGCGTCGGGGTCGCGAATGGCGTCCAGCGCCACGCCCAACCCCTTGCTGAGCGCCTCGGCGAAGACGCTCACGAGCGGCAGGATCAGGACCAGAGCCAGGAAGGTCAGCACCAGGCCGAGAATGCTCCACCGGACCCAGGCCGGATCCTGGGTGGCGCTCTGAAAGCGGGTCGGCGCGGCGCTCATGCGTAACGCCTCGACCAGGCCTGGATGACGTTGATCACCAACAGCATGATGAAGGAGGCCGCCAGCATGACCACGGCGATGGCGGCGGCCTCGCGGTACTGGAACTGTTCCAGCTGGATCACGATCAACAGGGGCGCGATCTCGGTCTTGTAGGGCGAGTTGCCGGCGATGAAGATCACCGAGCCGTATTCCCCTACCCCCCGCGCGAACGCCAGGGCGAAGCCGGTGAGCCAGGCGGGACCGAGCGCCGGCAGCACCACGCGGGTCAGGGTCTTGAAGCGGCTGGCGCCCAGGCTGGCGGAGGCTTCCTCCACATCGGCCGACAGGTCGCGGATCACCGGCTCCAGGGTGCGCACCACGAATGGCAGACCGATGAAGGTCAGGGCGACGACGATGCCGAGGGCGGTATAGGCGATCTTGATCCCAAACGGGGCGATGGCGCCGCCCACCCAGCCATTGTCGGCATAGAGCGAGGCCAGGGCGATGCCCGCCACGGCGGTCGGCAGGGCGAACGGCAGGTCGACCATGGCGTTGATGATCGCCTTGCCGGGAAACTCATAGCGGACCATCGCCCAGGCCGTGATCAGGCCGAACAGGCCGTTGATCAGGGCGGCGATCAGGGAGGCGCCGAAGGACAGTCGATAGGCGGCGATGGCGCGGGGTGAAAAGCCGGCGTCCAGGAAGCCGCTCCACCCCAATCCGGCCGCCTTGAGGGCCACCGCCGAAAGCGGAATCAACACCACCAGCGACAGAACAGTCAGGGTCACGCCCAAGGTCAGGCCGAACCCGGGAATCGCCGAACGGCGACGCCAGAACGGCCGGCGAGGCCCCGCACGACGCGGACCCGCGTCAGTGGCGGTCGCAGCACTCATGATTACTCCCGGAGCTCAGCGGCGCTCATATCTCCATTATACCGGTGGGCAAGGCAGAATTCTTTCGGAGCGAGTCAGCTTTCCTCGAACCGCCGGTCGGATACACGCCAACACGCGCCGAAGCCCTAAAATACCTGTATAATTTCAAAGGTATGACCCGTAGCAACCGCACCTCAATCCATACGGGCGACGAGTGGCGAATAATATTCATTCAATAATGCATGTATGTTGACGGGACTTCAGGCTTCGGGC
>Ga0302314_10015749_pt1 | contig 12830 bp, 4 predicted proteins | sample III_Palsa_N2_3_FD_200533 | JGI IMG/M metagenome (GOLD analysis project Ga0302314, IMG submission 200533) | Peat permafrost microbial communities from Stordalen Mire near Abisko, Sweden - III_Palsa_N2_3 | ecosystem: Environmental > Terrestrial > Soil > Palsa > Peat permafrost | place: Sweden...
CGCTGGACCCGACGGCGCTCTACGGCTGGGACGCAGCGCTCTTCACCCGCACCTTCGAGACCGCACCGATGCAGGACTGCGCGCGCGCGCCGCGCCTGACCTTCGCCCTGGACAGCGACACCTCCTCCTTCGTCATGGCGCGCAGCCGCCTGGGGCAGCACCAGCTGCCCGATCCCAGGTCGATCCAGCCCGAGCAGTTCATCAACGCCATGCCCCTGGACTACCCGCCGGCGAGCGGTGCGGCGACCTTCACGCTCTATGCCGAGGCCGGCCCGTCGCCCTTCGCGCTCGGCGCCCTGGCGCCGCGCACGCAGCTGCTCGCGCTCGGCGTGGTCACCCGCGCACCGCTGCCGGATGAGCGCCGTCCGCTCGACCTGGTGGTCGCGGTGGACTGCTCCGGGTCGATGGCGCGGCCTGGCAGCCTGGACCGGATCCAGCTCGCGCTGCACGAGCTGGCCGCCCAGCTGCATCCCGACGACCAGCTCACCATCGTGCGCTTCAGCGACCAGGCGGCGGTCGCGCTGCCGACGACCGCCGGCGACCAGCTCCCGCGCATCGATGCGGCGATCAGCGCGCTGCGCTGCGGCGGCTCGACCAATGGCGCCGAGGGCCTGCTGCTGGCCTATCAGCTCATCGCGGAGCACCACCAGGGCGGGATCGAGCACCGCGTGCTCTTCGCCACCGACGGTGCGACCCTGCAGGGGCCGGCGGCGGGCCGCCTGTGGCAGCGTCTGGCCGGCTACCAGGCGGACGGCATCGCCCTGATGGTGGTCGGCTGCGGCGGCGACGACCGCCAGCAGCGCGCGCTGCAGGACCTCGCCGACCATGCCCATGGCCAGCACGTCTACCTCGCCTCCGACGACCAGGCGCGCCAGCTGGCGCACGGGCCGCTGCTGCCTGAGCACCTGCAGATCCTGGCGCGCGACGCCAAGGTGCAGGTGACCTGGAACCCGCAGCGGGTCGCCAGCGCGCGCCTGATCGGCTATGAGCAGCGCCGCCTGCGCGATGCCGACTTCCGCCATGACGATGTCGCCGCCGGGGAGCTCAGCCACGAGGTCCAGGTCACCGCGCTGTTCGAGATCGTGCTCACGCCGGGCGCGACCGGGCCGCTGGGCCAGGCCGCGGTGCGCTGCTTCGACACGCGCTGGCAGGAGATCCGCGAGCAGGCCTTCCCGCTGCCCGGCAGCCTGCTGGCCCCGGTGGCCAGCCCGCGCCTCGAGCTGTGCGCGTGCGCCGCCCAGCTCGCCGAGCTGCTGCAGCAGGGCTGGTGGTCGAATGTGCGCTGCGCGACCTGGACGGCGCTGGGCGAGCACCTGCGGGCGCTGCCGACGAGCGATGCGGTGCGCACGCTCCTGGAGATGACCGAGACCGCGGGCTCCCTGGTGTCGGCCAGATGAGCGCCCGACTGCCACTGCCGCTCGGGCTGGCCTGGGCCCTGCTGGCGCTCGGCGCGCTCCTGGACCCGGGTGCCTGGGCCCAGGACGCGGCCCCGGACCTGCCGCCGCTGATCTATGTGCCCTATGACCATCTCCCGGAGAGTTTCATCAGCCAGGCGGGCCAGACACTGGTGATCCCCTACCCGGGCCTGCTGGCGGCCTGGAACCAGCCGCACGGCGAGGCGCTACGACCGCCGGTCGCTGCGGTCTTGGGCGCCTACACCCTCAGCGGCGTGCTCGCCGATGACCATGCCACGCTCACCCTCGCGGCCAGTGTCGAGGCGCTCAGCCCCGGCTGGTCGCAGGTGGTGCTGCCGGGCGAGCTGCCGCTGATGCGCATCGCCCAGGCGGATCCGCGCCTGACCCTGGAGCGCACGCCCGAGGGCCTGCTGATCCATGCCCCGGGACCGGGGCGCTATCCATTCGCGGCCGAGCTGATGGTGCCGGTGGTCCAGGACGCGGCAGGCCGCCGCAGCTGCACCCTGCCCCTGCCCGGCGCCGCGGCCGGAGAGCTCGACGTGCTGCTGCCGGAGGGCGTCCACCGCCTGGAGCTGGAGCCGGCCCTGGCCGGGAACCTGGTCACGGTCGGTGCGGCGAGCCACCTGCGCTGCGCCCTGGGCGGCACCGCCGCGCTGACCATGTCCTGGCAGCCGCCGGTGCCGGACAGCGGCGGGCCGCTGGTGCTGCTGCGCCAGGACGTGGCGCTGCGCTGCTCGGACCGCTCGGCCCAGGAGGAGGTCGCCATCGCGCTGCAGGTTGCGCATCGTGCGCTGGCGCTCGTCCGGCTGCAGCTGCCTGCGGCGATGCAGCTGCTGGCGGTCGACGGGCCGCTGGTGCGCACCTGGCGCGTGAGCGGACGCGAGCTCCAGATCGAGCTCACCGAGCCGCTGAGCGGCGACACCACGCTGCACCTGAGTCTCGCCCAGGACCTGCCGGCGGTGCCCGCCGGCGTGGCCCGGCTGCTGCCGGTGGCGCTCCCGGCCATGGCCGGGGCTGTGCGCACCAGCGGCACGCTGCTGATCGCCGGCGACGACGTCGATCCGCTGACCATCGGCATCGACGCCCATCCCGGGATGCTGCAGATCGACCCGCAGGCTCTGGGCCAGCCTGCGGCCAGCGCGGCCTTCAGCTTCCTGGTGCCGCCTGGGCCGGTGCAGCTGCGCCTGACGCGCGCCGCTGCGGATGTGCGCCTCGCCATCGCCCAGCTGGTGCAGCTCGGCGCGCAGTCGGATCGCATCGACCTGCGCCTCGAGCTGAGCGTACGCCAGGCCGGGATCTACGGCTGCACCCTCGCCTGTCCGCAGGCCTGGGAGCTGACCGACCAGTCGGCCGAGGGCCTCGAGCTCGACAGCGCGCGGCTGGGCACGGCGACCGAGACCGATGACGGCGCTGCGCCTGACGGCCTGCGGCCGCTGCTGCTGTCCTTCAAGAACCGCCTGCTCGGAGCCGCCGTCATCCACCTGCAGTTCCATGCACCGGCTTCGATTCCGCGCGCCCCCGCGGCCCAGGTCGCGATCGGCGCGCTGCAGGTGGCGCGGGTGCTGGAGGCCAGCGAGGCGCACGGCGCGGTCGAGCTGGTCGCGCCGACCAGCTGGGCGATCGCCACCGGGTCAGGGCAGGGCCTGCTCAGCCAGGACACCAGCGGCCTGGTCCAGGAGGGGCCATGGTCGGCGGCGCTTAGCCAGCTGCCGGCGGACAGCGCGCTGAGCATGGCCTTCACCTGGGATGAGCGCCGCGCGCCGGCCGGCGCGGCCGGCGCGGTCGACAGGACCGCTGCCCGCGCCGCGCCCCAGGTCGCGCTCATCGCCTCGGCGCGCGCGCGCGAACTGACGGTGCGCGTCGAGGACGCGGTCACGGTCGGGAATGGCGCCGTGCGCCAGGTGCTGACCTGTTACGGCGAGGTGCGCTACAGCCCGATCACCACCTTCGCGTTCACCGCGCCCAGCGCCTGGGACGACCAGCTGCTGATCACCGGTGCCGGCATCGCCGAACGGGCGGTGCGCGGTCGCGACCCCGCCCTCGGACTCTCGACCTGGGAGGTGCGCTTCGAGCAGCCGGTGCTCGGCGAGTTCACCTGCACCATCGCCCACACCCTGCCGCTGGCGTTGCTGGCGGCGGGCCAGCCGCTGCTGATCAGCCTGCCGCCGATCCGCGAGCTGCAGGCGACGCGCGCGCAGCGCATCCTCACCGTCGCCCGCGACGGCTCCTTCGAGGTGGCCAGCGCCGCCCAGGGCATGGTCAGCCTCGCGCCCGGCGACCTGCCCGCCGGCCTGCAGGGCGGCGGGATCGTCGCCGCCTACCAGGGGGCGGTCGGCGGGACGTTGAGCCTGAGCGTCGAGCGCCGCGACCAGGTCCGCCTCGCGGACGCCTCGGTCAGCGCCGCGCGCTACCAGGCGGTGCTCAGCGACGACGGCTGGCTGCGGGTGCATGCGCAGCTCCAGCTCGAGAGCCGCGGCCGGCCGGCCCTGGAGGTGCGCCTGCCCGTGGATGCGCACCTGCTCGAAGTGACCATTGATCAGCGTCAGGGCCGCCCGACGCGGCGCGAGGACGGCTGCATCATCATCCCGCTGCCGGCGGTCACGGCCCTGAGCAGCCTGCTGGTGGCCCTGGCCTACGAGGTCCCGGCACCGGCAGGTGGGCTGGGCGTGGTCGGCCGGCTCGGGGTCGAGCTGCCGGTCCTCGGTGACGAGCCGCGCGCCCTGCCGCTGCCGGTGCAGCAGGTCGCGGTGAGCCTGTACCTGCCCGAGCACCTGGTTGCGACGCGCTGGCGCAGCGACTGCGCGCGCGTGCCGGTGCCCGGCCCACAGAGCGATCCCGGGTTCGCGGAGGACGGATTGACGGTGCGCATCGCGGTCAGCGGCGCGCGCAGCGACTTCACCCGCCTGGGCGGCGGCGGCGCGCTGTGCGTCTGGTACCTGCGCGACGACCTGGCCTGGAGCCTGATCGCCGTGAGCGGGGTGCTGACCGGCGCCGGCATGGTGCTGCTGCGCCGCCACCGGCGACTCACCGCCCTGGTCACCATCCTCGGCGTGCTGGCGCTGGTGGTTTCGAGCACCGCCGCGTGCTGGCTGGCCGCGGGTTTGGCCAGCGGGGTCATCCTCGGGGCGGCGCCGGTGGCCGTGGCCGGGCGCGTCGCACCGTGGTGGCGCGCGCGCCGCACGGTCGGCCAGGTCGAGGCGCCGCTTTCGGATGATCCGTGGCTGGCGCCCTTCAGTCCGCTGCCGGGCCAGGCGGGGGGCCCGCCCCCGGGCGCGCCACCTGGCCCCGGCAGCGCCACGCCGCCGCCAGCGGGCGATGGATCTGAACAGCCATGAGTATGGGTGCCTGCGCCTACGGCTATGCGGGTCGGCTGCGGCCTCCCGTCCGGTGCGGGCTGCTGGTGCTGGGGGCGCTGCTTACGGCGCTGCTGGGCCCGTGCCGGCTGGCGGGCCAGGAATCCGGTCCGGTCCCGATCCAGCCGGTGCTGCTGCCGCTGGCCAGCCTGCTGGCGACCCTGGATCCGGCCCAGGAGTGGCAGCTGGTGCCGCTGGGCATGTTCCAGGCCCTGCGTGGCGTGCCGGTGGCGCCTGGGCGCTGCTGGATCGAGAGCGCGCAGCTGCGCGCGGTGCTTGGCGAGGACCTGCGTCTGAGCATCCATGCCAGCCTGGTGGTGGTGGGCACGGGGCGGGGCGCGTGCTCCTGCCCGCTGTTCGCGGCGCTGCCTGCCACGAGTGCGGCGGCGAGCTGCGACGGCGGACCGGCGTGGTTCGCGCTGCGCTCGGTGTCGCGGCCGCTGCCGGCGCCGGCGCCGGGGCCGGGCCCGGCAGCGGCGGACGCGGACGACGGCAGCGAGCCCGCGCCCGGCCTGGACCTGGTGGTGCGGGGCGCCGGCCGCCACGTGGTGGAGCTCGACTACGCCAGCGCCCCGGCGACGGCCGCGGGCGCTGTGGATGCGCCCCTGCCGCTGGCGGCGGTGCTCGACCTGCAGCTGCAGACCGTCCAGGCGGGCCGGCTCAGCAGCGCGGATCTCGCGCCGCAGGCAGCGGGCATCTACCGCCTGCGCCGGCGCACCAGCCAGCTGGTCCTGCGCTGGGAGCCGGGTGCTGGGGCGGGGCCGGGCGGCGTCTTCGGCATGGCGCAGCAGCTGCAGGTCACGCTGCGCCCGGGGGCGCGGACCTTCCACTGGACGGCGCGCTGGGATGTGCGCCAGGGCAGCGCGCCGCCGCAGCTGACCATCACCCTGCCGGCCGGCTGGACGGCGCTGAACCCCGGCGCGGGAGCGACCGCGCTGCGCGTCCAGGGCACGAGCGTCACGCTGCAGTGCGCAGCCGGGGCGCCGGAGATCGGCTGCGACGGGCTGGTGGACGACGCGGCGCGCATCGGCCTGCCGCGCATCGAGCAGGCGCGCTGGCAGGACGGTGTGATCGATCTGCTCAGCGACCAGGCCCTGGACTGCAGCCCGCCCAGCCAGTGGCAGGCGCTGCCGGCGGCCAGCGCGCAGGACCGTGGCCTGCATTACGCGGTGCCGGGGCCGGACCAGGGCGCGCTGGCCACCCTGGTCGCGGTGCCGGCCACCCTGCGCTGCGACAGCACCGCCTGGGCCCTGCTCGGGGCGCAGCGCTGGCGGCTCGAGCAGCAGCTGCGGCTGAGCCCCGGGCCGGGGATCTTCGCCCTGCATCTGCAGCTGCCGGCGGGCTGGAGCGTGGTGGCGCTGGACTGCCCGTGCGCGGCCGCGGTGCCCGAGCCGGGCGCGGTGGCGGACGGGGCGCAGATCACCCTCGACGTCCCGCGCGGCTCGGCCGCAGGCGAGGCCTGGCTCATCGACCTGGTGCTGGAGCGCACCGCGCTCGCGCACGGCGCGATCAGACTGGCGACGGTGGCCGAGGCGACCAGCGTGGCCGCGCGGCTGCGCATCGTCCCGGTTGACGCGCTGCGCCTGCAGGTCGAGGCCGCATCCCCGTGGCACGGCGGCGCGCCGGGCGACCTGGCGCCGGCCCCGGCGCTGCCGGGCGGCGCAGCGGCGGTCGAGCTGGTCGCGGCCGCGGCGCCCACGCCGGTGACGATCGCGGTCAGCCAGCCGGAGCTCACGGTGCAGGCGCAGGCGGTGCTGCAGCTGCTGCCGCGCAGCCGCGAGAGCTGGTGCCGGCTGGACCTGCAGGTGCAGGTCGCGGATGGCGAGCTGCAGGACCTGGCCATGCGCCTGCCCTGGAGCGATGCCGGCCGGGTCCAGTGCAGCGCACCGTGGAGCCTGGCCGCGGACGGCGCCGGCGGCTGGATCCTGCACGCCGCCAGTCCCTGGCAGGGGGTGCGCACCCTGCGCCTGGAAGGACCGCTGCTCATCGACCAGGGGCGGCTGCCGCTGCTGGCACTGGGATGCGTCGCGGGACCACGCGCGCCGCGCGCGCCGCTGACGCTGGCGACGGTGCTGGTGCTCAGCCAGGACGCGGTCTCCACCCTGGAGCTGCAGCCGGGGCCGGCTTTGCATGCGCTCGATGGCGATGAGCTGCCGGCGTGGAGCGCGACCATGCCCGGGACGACCCTGGTCGGCGCCTACCGCCTCGATGGCGCGGAGCTCGGCACGGTACGGGTGGCGACGCGCCGCGCGGCGCCCGGTCCGCGCGGCTTCATCGACCAGCTCCACGTCCGCACCCAGATCCAGGGCGCGCACGCGGTGACGCTGCTGACCGCGGTGGTGGCCGGGGCGGGATTGGACCGGCTCGGCTGGGACCTGCCCGCGGGCTGCCGCCTCGCGGAGGTCACCTGCGATGGGCTCAGCGCGACGGTCGCGCACGACGGGACCCGCGCAACGCTCCTGCTGCCCGGACGCACCCAGGTGCAGCTGGCGCTTATGATCGCCCAGGAGATCGATCCCGGCGCGGTCGACATCCGCCTGCCGGCGTTCGATCTGCCGGTGACCAGCACCACCTGGCTGGTCGGGATCAGCGGTGCGACCTGGATCGGCTTTGACCATTCCGCCGGCGCCATGCCCCTGGGCTACCGCTCACCCCCACCGGAATTGCACCTGCTCAGCGGCTGGAGCCCAGGCGCGCTCCAGGTCGACCAGCCGCCGGTCCCGCTCCCGGCTGCGGCTGACCAGGACCAGCGCCAGCTGGCCGGCGCCGACGCCGTGCCGGCGGTGCGCGGGGAACCGGGCCTGGTGGTCTCGGGCACGCTGCTGGAGGGCAGGCGCATCGGCGTCGCCGAGCTGCGCCTGCGGATCGGCTCGCTTGCGGCGCACACCGCCGCCTACCGGCTGGTTGTGGCGCTCGGCGTGCTGGCCGGCGTCGCGCTCGCCGGGCGGATGCGCCGCGGGCGCGGCGCCCTGCTCGGGGCGGGCGCGCTGGGCATCGCGATCGTGCTGCGCGACATCTGCCCAGAGGCGGCGGCGGGGTGCGGCGCTGCGGCGACCTGCCTGCTGCTGGGCGATGCCTGGTACGTCGCGCGGCGCTGGCGCGGCGCCTCGGCCCAAGGCGCGCCCACGGGCGCGGCGCCGGCCCTGGTCCTGCTGCTGCTCGGCGCTCTCGTCGTGGGCTGCGGCCAGGCTCCGGCGCCTGGCGCCGAGGACGATCCCGGGTCGGGCGTAGGCGCATGCCTGGTCGCGCCGCAGGTGCAGCTGATGGGCTATGACCACCTCGATGGACAGCACCGGCCGGCGGGGGTGGTGGTGGCGCTGACCGCACAGCAGTGGCAGGCGCTGCAGGACGCCGGCGCGGGCGGCGAGCCGGCCGCGGCGGACGGCCTGGTGCTGGCCTGCGGTCCGGCCGACTGGCAGCTGCACGAGCGCGCGGCGCACCTGGTCGGGACGCTGACCCTGCCGGTGGCGGTGCTCAGCCGCTCCTGGCAGCAGCTGCGCTGGCACCTCGCGGGCTGTGTCGTGACGCTGGTGCGCGCGGACGCGCTGCCCGGTGGCGGACCGGCCGGGGCCATGACCTGGGGCATGCAGGGCCAGGACCTGGTGATCAGCTGCGCCGGCGCGCAGCGCCTGCAGCTGACCCTCGCGCTGGTCTGGAATGCGCGTCTGGACGCCGACCGCTGGAGCGTCCGCCTGCCGGCCTGCGCGGCGGGCGGGATGGTGACCCTGGCGGTCGCGCCGGGCTGGGCGGTGCAGGCTGACGGTGAACCCTGCGCGCTCGGCGCGGCTGGGGACGGTGGGGCGACGCTGCGGCTCGGCCTGCCGCTGTCCGGGGACGGTCTGGTGCTCAGCGGCAGCCGCAGCGCCACGGCGACGCTGCCAGGCGCGCTGACGGTCGTGCATGCCATCGACATCACCCTGACCCCGTCGCATCTCGACTGGCAGGACCAGCTCACCCTGGGCGGCGCGGCCGGACCAGCCCCGCTGACCGTCGTCCTGCCGCCGGAGCTGGTGGTGGTGCGCGTGGCCGGCGCCCAGGCCTGGCAGCAGCACGGCGCCGCGCTTCGGATCAGCTGGGGTGCGGCGGCGGACAGCGTCGGGGCGCTGGGGGTGTACGGCATCATCCCGCGCGCCGCCGGCGATGGCGCGGCGGCGCTGCTGGCGCATGTGGCGCACGCGCGCGAGTCCGGACGCGTGGCCCTGCACCATGGCCGCACCAGCCGCTTCGAGCAGCCGGCCGGGCTGCTGCGCGCGCCCAGCCGTCCGGATGAGGACCTGGCGGCGGTGTGGAACGATCCGCCGAGCGTCGCCATGGCGACGATCAGCTGGCGCGACCGGGAGCCGGCGCTCAGCCTGCGCGAGCGTCTGGCCCTGGTGGTCGGGGTCGACCGCGTGCGCGTCGTCTGGCAGCTGTCGCTGCACGGCAGCGGCGTACTGGCGCAGCTGCACCTGCGCCTGCCACCGCCCTGGACGCTGCGCGCCTGCCGCGCGCTGGGCGCCGATGGCGTGGGCGATCCCGCAGCGGGGGCGGAGCTGGTCGCCAGCGGCCAGGCATTCCTCTCCGGAGCGGGGGCGCAGCGCGTGCTGGTTTTGCGGCCGCCGCAGGGCCTGGGCGACCAGGGCGCGTTCACGGTATGGTGCGATGCGCCACGGCCCGAGGTGGGCAGTCCCTTCGTCGCCCCGGACGGCCGGCCGCTCGACGGTGTGGTCCTGGATGGGCAGTCGGTGGTGGTCGGGGATGGCGGCGAGCCGCGCGTCGAGGCCGTGGGCGGCGGCGCAGGCGAAGAGCCGGCCGGGCTCACCCCGCTGGCCGCGGGCGGCGCGGCCCTGCTGCCGGTCGCGGCGTCGCTGCGCGCCGACGAGCGCTGGCGCTTCGCCTGGCAGCGCCCAGGGGATGCGGCCCTGCAGCTGGTCACGCGGCACGAGCCGGTCATCACCGAGCTTGCGGTCAGCCACTTCCTGCGCGTCGACCTGCAGGGGGCGCGCTGGTCGCTGCGCCTGCAGGCGACCCCCCAGCAGGGGGCGGTCCAGGACCTGCACCTGCTGCTGCCGCCGTCGGTCCGGCTGCGCTCGCTGGCGGTTGCGAACCTGGGGACGTGGCGTTGCATGGGGCAGGACCTGATCATCCATCTGGCGGTGCCCAGCCGGAGTGCCGTGGTGGTGGTGCTGGAGCTGGAGCAGGCCTGGACGGGATCGTCGTTGCAGATCCAGGCGGTGACCAGCGCCGATGGCCAGCCGCTGGGCGAGCAGCGCGTGGCGCTGGCGGTCAGCGACGACTGCCCGTTCGTGCATCAGGCCCCCGACGGCCTGGAGCGCGACGACCAGCCCGCGGCGGGGCTGCCGCTGGGGGTGGTCACAGACCAGCTCGATGGCCGCTACCGCGCCACCAGGCCGCTCTGGAGCCTGGGGTTGACGCGTGGCGCCTGGAGCGAGCCCGGCGGTTTGGACGGGGTCGTGAACCTGCTCGATCTGCACAGCGTGGTCGCCGCCGGCGGCGAGGTGCGCTCGAGTGCGCGCTATGGGCTCTACAACCGCAGCCGCCGCGAAGTGGCGCTGGTGCTGCCGGCGGGCACCGAGGTGTGGCAGGTGCGCATCGACGGCATGGCCGTCACCACCCGGCTCGATGACCAGGATCCGACCCTGCGCTGGCTGAGCGTGCCGCTGGGACGCACCGGCGCGGCGGCGACCGCCATCGAGGTGGTGTGGCGCGAGGCGCACGCCCCGGGCCGGCCCATGACCCTGGTTGCCCCGCAGCTGCGCGGCATGCGCGTCATGCGCACCGTGTGGCGCTTCGGTGCCGGCTCGGACCTCACCCTGTCCTTCGTCGACGGCAGCATCCAGCCGTGCCGCGCGGCCATGATCCCGATTGCGCGGGCGCAGACCCTCATCGAGGCGGTCGGCCGCCTGCGCGCGCTCGAGGGCCTCAATCCGCACAGCCTGGCGCGCCTCGGCGCGGAGCTCAGCCGCATCGACGGCGAGCTCGATGATGACCAGGTGATGCTCGAGACGCTGCCCGCATCGGCGTCCGGCGCCGACCCGGCTGCGGACGCCGATGCGCTCCAGGACATCCGGCGCGCCCGCAGCCAGGCGCAGGAGGAGCTCAGGCGGCTGGACCGGGAGGCCGAGGCGCGCGCGCTGCGCCGCGCGCAGCTGGGTTTCGATGGGGCCGCTCCCCGCTGGCCGGAGACCGGGACGGACGGCCAGACGGCCGGCGACGGGCCGGCCTGGTCGGACCTCACCCTGTCCGCACCGCAGGAGGTGCCGTGGCGGGCGCCGCAGGTGGCCGCCCTCGAGAGCCTCGGGCCGGGGGCCAGCCCTCCGGGCCTCGGCCGGGATGGGGACGACGTGCTGCTGGGCATCGATCTGCTCGACAGCCCGGGCGCGCCCGACCAGCTGACCCTCAGCGGCAGCAGCGATGCGCCGCAGTGCCGCATCCGCCTGGCGCAGCACCGGGCGAGCAGCGCGGAACCGGCGCCGTGGCAGAAGGCATTCTGGCTGCTGACCGCCGGCGTTTGGTGATACGGCACGTGTTCCAGGGGGAAGCGCTGGCTGATCGCTGGGCGCAGGAGGCCTACTTGACATGAGGTCAAATAAGGTAGAATAAGTAAATATAAGGAAAAAGATATGACCAAGCCACCCGCCACAGGCTCTATTGACATACCCATACCCTTGCAGGCGCGCATCGCCGCCGCCCTCTGCCAGTCGCTCCTGACCAAGGGTCAGGTGTTCACATCAATCAACAGCGAATATGAGGTTACCAACGTCGGTGCAGCCACGCTTACGGTCACGTCACGGGGGAAGTCGAAGCGTTCCTACAATCTGAGGTATGAGAAGCTCGGCGTCGTCCTGGCGCAGATCGAACAGATCCCGATGCGTGGCATTGAAGGGTCGGTGTTCGATCTCCTGGAGAAACATGGGCTGAAGGAGACCATGACGGAAACCGTGCTGCATGCGGTTGCGACGCGATTACGCAACCTGCTGCCCATCGTCTAGTATCGGCAGCGCCATGGCGTTCGACGGTTCGACGCGCCGTCCGGCCGTCCCCATCCAGACATTGCCATTCCATGTAGTCCGAGGCTCGCGGATACCTGGCCATCGCGGTCTTGTGCCGCTTGAAGCCCGGCCGCTGGGAGAATTCCTGGTTGCCGAAGGTCGAGGTCAGGTGCACCGACAGGTCCTCCAGGCCGCGCAGCAGCGTTTGCATGAGGAGGTATCCGATCCCGCGCTTCTGGTAGGCCGGACGGACGCCGACATCACAGATGGTGGCATAGCAGACATGATCCGTGAGCACGCGGCCCCGCGATGAGGGCCGGTCCATCCCAGACGCTCACCACCCGTTGGCTGCTGCGGAACGCCTGCGCGATGCGCTGATGGTTCTGCGCCGCTCCGTTGCCGCCGACCAGTCCCACCTCGGCGTAGAGCGTGAACAGCCCCTCCCAATCCATGTCGTCGAGTCCGATGCGCGTCGTGATGCCAGACATGAGCGGAGCCTAGGTCCTGCCGTGGCCATTCAATCGGGGTAGCGCTGGCGCAGCACACGACGCACGGTTCGGGGGGATCATTGCCGCGATCCCGGTCATGCGTACACGCCGGAGGACGTCGTCGGACACCGTCGCCCTCAACCCTGGACATACCCCCCGAGTCCGTGCCCAGCCAGATGGGGGTGGAGCATCCCTAGGATGCCCACGCCGATGACGACATGCAGAACCTTGACGCTCAGCGGGAGACGCTGGAACAGCGCCACATGGCGTGAACCGAGTACGGACGCGCAGAATGCCGCGACGCGTCCCCCGGACGTCCATGCGCGAGGCGTCGGCGCCGACACGGGACTGGCCGGTTTCCACGTCGAGCCCGTCGTTACGGGGAGTCGTCCTCGGCCGAGGCTGGTCCTGCCCCAGGGCTTCACCACCGAGATGGCGGTGATGGGAACCAGCACGATCAATCCGCTCGCGGCGTGGACGGCGAGCTGCATCCCGCACATCCACGGATCGGCAGAAGGTACCGGCCCGCGCGCGAGCTGCGCGGCATGACCGCTCGCGGCTACCATCATGCCGAGACATTTG
>Ga0302314_10015750_pt1 | contig 12830 bp, 6 predicted proteins | sample III_Palsa_N2_3_FD_200533 | JGI IMG/M metagenome (GOLD analysis project Ga0302314, IMG submission 200533) | Peat permafrost microbial communities from Stordalen Mire near Abisko, Sweden - III_Palsa_N2_3 | ecosystem: Environmental > Terrestrial > Soil > Palsa > Peat permafrost | place: Sweden...
GACCTCTCCCGGCGGCTCTCACCCCGCATCCTGCGCGCCCCGGCCCGTCTCGATGCGACCCGCCGTGAACTGGACGAGTTCTTCAACGGCCGGCTCACGAGCTTCGCTGCGCCGATCGACTGGCGGCTCACGCGCCCGGGATTCACGCGCGCCGTGCTGCGGGCGACCAACCGGATCCCGTTCGGCGAGACCAGCAGCTACAAGGGCGTGGCGACGGCTGCCGGCAGCCCAAACGCGTTCCGCGCCGCCGGCAGCGCGCTGGGATCGAACCCGCTGCCGATCGTCGTACCTTGCCACCGAGTGCTTCACGCCGGCGGCGGATTGGGGGGCTACACCGGTGGGCTTGACCGCAAAAAGGTCCTCTTAACTGTGGAGGGGCACCAGCTTCGCTGATGCCCCTCCAACTCGCCCCCGCTGGTCCGTGCGGTGAAGTTTTATGCGCCAGCGCTAGCTCGACAGGCCACGGTCGATCTGGCGCGGCGCTGCGCTGCCATTCACGATCGGCGGGCGTCCCTGAGTGGAGAGACGCGGGGACGCCCGCCGGTCCTGGTTCTCGGCGTCCCTGCCGGTCTCGGCGTCCCTGCCGGTCTCAGCGTCCTTGCCGGTCTCCGCGTCCCTGCCTGCGAGGTTCAAACCACGCGGTAGCGATCCATCGCCCGCGCTGACGGAGTCGGGTGTGGCGCGCGCCCCCTGCTCCACACCCGACGTCCGCTCTGATTCGCTGCTCGGAAGCACCAGGAACGCTGTCGCAAAAGGCATCATGCCTCCAGTCGAAAGCGCTCCAGCGGTAGTCATACCTGCGTCCGAGTAGTTCATCCTGATGGCAACCTGCCAGGCCGCCGCGGGTTCCGCATCAGGTGCCCCCCCTTAACTTTTATGAAACCGGGGGTTTTGACCCCCGGATGGGGGGGTCTGAGCTACCGATCGCGCCGAAATGCGGGCGCGAGCGAGGTTCAGTCGGCTACGACCGCAAGCCGCGCGGTGAGCTGCTCACGCGCCTGCTGACCGCTGAGATCGAGCTTCTGGTAGATGTGAGCCAGGTGCGTGCCCACCGTCTTCGTGGTCACGAACAGCGCCTGCGCGATCTCGCGGTTGGGCAGCCCGGCGGCGGCCAGTTCCGCCACCCGGCGCTCGGATGGGGTCAGGGCCTCAGGCCCGCTCAGCGCGTCGCGGCGCGGGTGCGCCCCGCTCGCCAGCAGCTCATGGTGGGCCGCCTGGGCCAGCGGCTCGGCGCCACAGCGGCGCGCCAGTGCCGCAGCTTCGCGTAGCGGTTCCCGCGCGGCGGCCCGCCGCCCGGCGCGGCGCAGGGCGGCACCGTAGTCGACCAGCGTGTGCGCCAACTCCAGCCGGGCCGGCGAAACCCGCAGCACCTCGATCGCCTTTTCGAGGTCGCGCAACCCCTCGTCTCCGCCGACAACGCGGCCGCGGGCCCGCAGCGTCACACCGATCCCGCGCGCCTGGCCGAGCTCCTGGGCGCGGCTCACAGCACCCTGGGCAAGGTCAAGCGCACGCTCCGGATCGGTGGCAGCGAGCGCCACCGCCAGGGTCGGGCGCCACGGCACGAAGCTCGGGTTGTTGACGATCACGTTCTGGCCGGCCAACTCGAGATCCGCGATCCCCCGCTCGCGATCACCGAGCGCGAGCCGCACGCGCCCCCGGGCGACCAGCGCGTGTAGCGCCGCCGAGGTCCCCAGCGCCGGTTCGAGCGGGATGCCCTCAACCATGCGCGCGGCCTCCTCGAGCTCGCCCTGCTCGCGCAGTGCGTCCGCGAGGCAGGCCAGCAGCCAGATCCGAACCCATCCGGCGTCGACGCTCTTGGCCACCGCCAGCGCCGACTGCGCGTCGGCCACGGCGCGATCAAGCTCGCCACGTCGCACCCACATCAGTGAGCCCCAAGCGAGGTCCACGAGATGCGAGAGGATCGATCCACGTGAGCGCGCGTCGGCCCGCACGTCCGCCAGCAACGCTTCCGCGCCCTCGATCTCATCGGTCAGCACCAGCACGATCGCCGCGTAGACGATGATCGGCGAGCCGCCGGTGTGGTCGGCGACGAAGCGTCCGCCGTCAAGGCCCTCATTCAGCCGCCCGAGCCAGTTGCCGCCGGCGACGCCGAGCTGGGCAGCCCAGCAGGCCTCGAAGATCTTGAGGCCGCGGCCGGCCGGGCCGGAGACGTCGGCGAGCTCATGGATCGCGGCGAGCTGGGGCGCGACCTTCGACACCAGCCGCACATCGACCGATGCGGTGGCCAGACGCAGCGTCTCGATCGGCGCTCGGAGTGACGGCGGCGCGTCGCTGCCGAGATCAGCGAGCGTGCTGGTCAGCATCTCGTAGGCCTGGACTGAGCGCCCCTTGCTCCAGACCAACAGATCGCCGAGCGCGCAGGCGAGCGCCGTGCGCGCGGCCGGCTGTTGGGTCATCGCCAAGGCCTGGCTGAGGTGGTCGGCCGCGGCCGGGTCCCCCGCGAGCACCTCGGCCTGACCGAGATCACCGAGCACCGCCGCGCGATCCTCTGGCCTTGGCGGCTCCTCCAGAGCCCGCGCCAGCAGCAGCACCGCGCCACTCGCGTCGCCGTGCACCAGCGCCTCGGCGGCGGCGGCGCGCAGCAGCCGCACGACCGCCGGCTCGCCCGCGGGCGACGCTCTCAAGAGGTGCGCGCCGACGGCCGCGTTTCCGGGACCTGCATCGGCCAAGAGCAGCGCCGCGCGCCGGTGGTCGGTCGCGCGCTGGGCCGGCGGGATCTGCTCGTAGACGGAGCGACGCAGCAGCGGGTGAACGAACAGCAGCGGCTCGGGCGAGAGGATCTCGGCCGCAACAAGCGCGTCGGCGGCCTTGGCCGCGGGCTGGGTGTCGAGCCGCGCAAGTTCGGCCGCCTGCAGCAGCGATGCGTTTTCGAGCACGGCGACGGCACGCGCCAGCGCGGTGGCGTCGTCACCGAGCCGGCCGAGCCGCGCGAGCACGGCCCGTTCGACTGAATCGGGGCTGACGCCCTCCACAGATGCGGCGTTGGCGGCGCCGGGCGGCAGCCCCTCGGACTCCATCTGGGTGAGCAGCTCGCCCAACAGAAACGGGTTGCCGGCGCTGGCGCGCGCACAGGCGGCACAGAACTCGGGTGCCGCAGGCTCGCCGAGCCGGGTCTTGACGACGGTCGTGATCGCCTCGTCGCTGAGCCCCGCGGGCTGGATCACGGTTACGCCCGGCTCGCTGCTGATGGTCGTCAGCAGGTCGCGTGCGGTCGCGGGGTCGCCGGTGCGGATCGCCAGCACCAGCAGCACCGGCAGCTCTGAGCAGCGCGCCGCCATGTAGGCGATGTAGCGCAGCGAGGGCTCGTCGGCATAGTGCGCGTCGTCCAGCAGGATCATCAGCGGGGCGGTCTCGGCGAGGTTGGCGGTGAGCCAGTAGAGCCCGTGGACGAGGGTGAAACTGAGGTCGGGCGGCGGATGCACGCCTGCGTCCGGCGGCTCGCCCCGCCGGCGGTCAAGCCCGAGCAAGGATCGCGCAAGGCCGGCCGCACCTGAGAGCACCTCGTGTTTGTGCTCGGTTCCCAGGCGAGCGAGCGGTGCTTCCAGCAGCTGCCGCGCGACCCCAAAACCGAACTCGCGCTCGAGCTCGAGGCCGCGTGCAGCGAGCAGTTCCATGCCCGCCGCGGCACCCTCCAGACGTGCCTGGCGCATCAGCGCGGTCTTGCCGATCCCGGCCGGACCCTCAATTACGAGCAGCTGCCCCGTACCGGCGCGGGCGCCCGCAATCGCATCGCGAAGCTTGCCGAGCTCGGCGGCTCGTTCCAGCAGACCATCTGCAACCAGCTGCATGTGCTGCAAAAGCTCCTAGATAGGGACACCGGAATGTAGATAAAGGCGGCGCTTATTGCGTTACGGTTTTCATAAACTTTTCATATGGGCAGCACCGCTGCCTACCTCAGCCCTCGGTTTCCTGAAGCGTCCACGAGCAGATGCCACCACGCGCTGGACAGCCGAAGCAGGTCCGGCGGTCCGGGGTCCGGGTCACCGAGAAGTCGCCGGCCAGCGGGCCGGCGACCCTTTGAGCCAAGTCCGCTTCAAGGGTGGGCAGATCGGCGACCGTGTAGATCGCCGCGACCGGCTCTTCCGGGCGCTCCAGGAAGACGTGAAAGACCTCGACGCCGGGAACGCCGAGCTTGAGCGCGGCGAGCGCGTAGATGGTCCGCTGGACGCCGTAGTTCTCGGCCGTGATCTGAGCGGCACTACGTTCGCCGAGACGGTCGCTCTTGTAGTCCACGACCAGCGCGCCGCCGGTGCGTGGGTCGCGTGCCAGGACGTCGAAGGTGCCGGTGATCATCAGCTCCTGAAAGCTGAACGCGAAATGCTGCTCGCGGCGCAGGTCACCGAGCGAGGCGAGTCGGCGGAAGGTTGAGCTGTTCGCGAACTGAGCGATCAGCGGACGTACATCAGGCGGCATCCCGAGCGGGATGTTGGGGCCGCGAAAATCGAGCTCCGCGAGGATCTTGTGGATCTCGGTCCCGCGCGCCGCGGCCCGCGCCGGGACCGGCGTCGGCGGCGCCGGGAACCCGAGCAGGTGCTCTACGTAGAAGCGATAGCCACAGCGCTCGTAAGCCGACAGCGACGTGTAGCTGAGTGTGCTCAGTCGTGATTGCTGGGGTGTCGGCGCTCGCGCCGGGACCGGCGTCACGTCCAACGCCAACTGCTCGGCGCGCAGGCTGGCCGGCTCGCTCAGCTGCTCGGCCGGTTCGAGCGAGGGCACGCGCGAGATCAGCGTCAGCTTCACGCCGACATCGGTGATGAAAGGCGGCGCGCCGGCGCGCGCGCCGACGGCGCCGGCGACAACCGTGGCGACCTCGGTGCGCGCGCCGATATCCGAGACGAAGGCCGTGCCGACCCAGCCGATCGGAGCGGAGCGATTGCCCTCCTCCCAGTCGTTGAAGGTCGCCGCGCCGGACACGATCAGGCGCTCCTTGGCGCGCGTCATCGCGACGTAGAAGAGCCGCCGTTCCTCAGCGTCCTCGAGCTCGCGCTGTTCGGTGCGCAGCTGGTCGTACCAGAGCGCGTTGATGCGCGCACCGCTGCCCGGTCGCTTGATCTGCAGGCCGATGCGGCGATCGTCACGGCCGATGCGGATCAGGCCACCACCGTTGTTGGTCTGCTGGCGGCCGAGGTCGGCGACGCAGACGACGGGAAACTCGAGCCCCTTGGAGCGGTGGATCGTCATCAGCCTGACAGCGTCGAGCGACTCGCCCTCAACCGGAGCCTCGCTCTCACGCGGGCCATCGTCGCCGGCCCGGGCCCGGACCAGCCTCAGGAAGCCCGTCAGATCGGCCCCGTTTGCGGTCTCCCATTCGCGCGCGAGCCGCATCAGCTTGCGCACGTTGGCGAGCCGCCGGCGCCCGCTCGGGAGTCCGACCACGGTGACGTCGTAGCCGCTGAACTCGAGCGCGCGGTCAAGCAGCGCCTCGGCCCCGTATCGGGCCGCAATCCGCCGCTCCGGCAGGAACCACGCCTCGAAGCGCTCCAGTCGCGTGCGATCGGCGCTCGTGATCTCCTCACGCCCGCCCGCCGCGACCAGCACCAGGCCGTCGAGCGAGAGGCCGCAGAGCGGTGAGAGCAGCGTCGTGTGCCAGGCCTCGCGGTCCAGCGGGTTGGCGAGCGCTCGCAGGTAGGCGACGAGCTGGACGACCTGCGGCTGCTCCCAATAGCCGCGGCCGCCGATCACGTAGGTCGGTAGTCCCGCTTCGGCCAGTGCGCGGTCGTAGACCTGGATGTCGGTCGTGGCCCGCATCAGCACCACGACCTCACCTGGAGTCGCGACGCCGTCGGCCACCAGCTCAGCCACTCGCGCGGCCAGCGCCCGCGCCTCCGCCAGCCGCCAGATCGTTGAGCTCCCCGCGGCCGCCAGCAGCTCGGGGTCGTCGCTGGCCATCACGGCGTCCTTGTCCACGATCATCAGCTAGACCAGTGGCTCTTGCTGCGTCCTGACCGTGCTCTGCTCCTGCGGACTCGGCAGCAGCGGCCGGAAGTTGTCGCCGAGCGCCCAGCTGAAGGCCGCGTTGATCGCCGTCAGGATCTCAGCTCTGGAGCGGAAGTTGGTCTGCAGCGAGGACCGCGCGCCGATCTGCGCGAGCTTCTGGCCACGCTGTTCAAAGAGCTCGACGTCGGCATGGCGGAAGCCGTAGATCGACTGCTGCGCGTCTCCGACCATGAACAGGTCGACCCCGGCGATCAGGTCGATCAACTCGAGCTGCACGCGGTTGGTGTCCTGCATCTCATCGACCATCACGCGGGCGAAGCGCTCGCGGTAGCGGCGACCGATGTCCTTGCGCTTGAGCACCTCGCGCGCCATCAGTTCGAGATCTTCGAAGTCCAGCCCGGAACGCTCGCGTTTGAGCTGCGCGTAGCGCTCGCCGTACCCCCGCAGCAACACGTCGAGCGTGTCCAGCATCGCCAGCGCGTGGTCCTGAGCCGCGAGCACCCGCAGCTCCTCGAGCGTCGCGCGGTAGTCCCCGCAGGTTTCGGTACGCAGGGCGTTGGCGGTGCCGCCCGGCAGTTTGATCCGATCGAGCTCACCTGGCCAGGGAACGCCTCCGGCCAGCACGCGGCGAACCCGATCCATCGCGGCGATCGCCTGCTGCACCTGCTTGCCAGGCTCAGCTACCGCGGCGAGTTCACGGCTGACGGCGGCGGCGAGCTGCAGCAGTTCCGCGCGGCAGCGTTCGGCTGAGCGGGCGCCGGTGAGGCGGGCGTGGTCGACCTGGGCGCTGGTCGGCAGCTGCGGACGCAGCTGCCCCCGCGCGCGCAATTCGCCGTAGGTATCGGTGATCGCTGAGCGCAGCGCCCGCGGCCCGTAAGCCGCGATCAGGTCAGCGCCCTCTTCGACGCGAGCCAACTCGGTCAGGGCGGCGTCGAGCGCCGCGTTCTGCAGCTCGTTGGCCTCGTGTTCGTCGAGCACGGTGAAGTTCGGATCGAGCCCGGCGGTGAGCGCGTGGGTGCGCAGGACCCGCGCGCAGAAGCCGTGGATCGTCGAGATCCAGGCGCCCTCAGTGGCATGCGCGGCGCTGTCATCACTGACAGCCCGCAGACGCGTGCGGATCCGCTCGCGCAACTCAGCGGCGGCTTTCTCGGTGAAGGTGATCGTCAGGATCGCGCCGACATCGATGTTGTCCTCGACCACGGCCCGCGCGAAGCGCTCGACCAGCACGGTCGTCTTACCGCTGCCGGCGCCGGCATCGAGCAGCATGTCGCCCTTACGGCGCTCAATCGCGTGGGTCTGTTCAGGGGTGAAGCGCATCAGCGCACGGGCTGCATCGTCGTCACGCTGAGGCCCAGCAGATCCCAGGATGGCTGCAGCCGCCGGCCGACGAGCAGAGTTCTGGGCAGGGTGTGAGCTGTCCGGATCGCAGCTCCGCTGCGATCCGGACAGCCTCCTGCTCAACCTCAGCGAGCAGCGCATCGAGCTCGGCGGCGCTCGTCTCGTCGGTGAAGACGGCGTTGTCGGCGATCTCCGCGGCTTCCGTGAAGACACCGCGCTGGCGCAGGTCCTCGCCGGTCAGCGGCTGGTAGAAGCCACCGACGGTGCGCATCCCCAGCAGGCGCCGCACGGCCAGCATGTAGAGGCCCACCTGCAGCTGGTCGTCGGAGAGCCAACGGGCGGCCGGCCAGGTGTCGCGCTTGGCGCCGCTCTTGTAGTCACGCACGATCGCGCGGTTCCCGGCACCGGGCTCAACGTCGAGGCGATCAACGACGCCTGAGAGCATCACCTGTTCGTCGCCTTCGCCGAGCGCGACTGCCGGCAGCGCGTCATCGTCGGTGCCGAAGCGCAGCTCCATCCGCATCGGGATCCAGCCGGCGTCATCAGCCGCCTCGTGCTGCAGGTAGCGGCGTAGGTCGGCTTCAATCCCGCGCAGCATCGCGGCGCGCACCTCGCGGGCCTGGCCATGACCGATGGTGTTGGGCGTCTCTGCCATCGCCGCGCGTAGCAGCCGCTCGGCCTCGGGCAGCGCTGCGGGGCTGAGCGGCCTGTCGAGCTCGGCGATCACGCGCTCGAGCACGGCGTGCATGAACGAGCCACGGGCCAACGCCTCGGGCTCGGGCTCAAGGTCGTTGGCGCGAAGCTGGCGTTCGATCAGCCACTTCACCGGGCAGGCGGCAAATAGCTCCAGGGCGCCCGCGGAGACGACCCGTGTGTGGCGGATCCGCGCCAGCGCCGCTTCACTGAGTCCGACAGTCGCATGCTCCGGGGCGACCCTGACACGCCCGACGAGTGCGGCTTCTGCCAGCTCCTGCTCGCGCAATGTGGGCGCCTCTTCGGGCTCCCAGACCACGTCGGCGAGCAACCGCGAGCGCCGACGTGCCGGCCACTCTGGCGCGAACAGCTCGGCGATGTCAGAGAGGAACACGGACGGCGTCACCGCGTTGCCTTCCTCGTCGGAGCTGCGATAGCTGAAGCTGAGACGCTCGGTCGCCCGCGACGCGCAGGAGTAGAGCAGGTAGCGCTCACGCGCGAGCGGATCGACCTCAACCGGCAGCGCCAGCCCGGAGGCCAGTGCCAGCTCATGCCGGCGATCGTCACCGAGGAAGGGATCGCCGGAGGTCGCCTGTGGGCTCGGGAACTCGCCCTCACAGAGGCCGGTGACGATCACCCGCCGGAAACGCCTGGCGCGGATTGAGAGCGGTTCGGCGACCAGCACGTCACCAGGCCCCGGAGGCGCTCCCGCGGTCACCTCGACGCTCTCAAGCAGCTCGATCAGCTCCTGCGCTGAGCTCGGCTCGCGTTGCGCGGTGTCGAGCTCAGCCAACTCGTCCAGAGCGTTCAGGATTGCCGCGGCAGCGCGTGCGTCGAGCTGCTCCGCGTCTGAGAGCAAACGCCCGCTCTGCAGGTGCGGCAGCACGAAGAACGCCCGTGTCAGCTCGCCCAGCACGGTGAGCCGGTCCCTGGCAGTGCGCAGCTGCTCGATCGCCTGGAGCGCCGGGGCGGCCGCCTGCCTGTGCGGCACGCCGGTGATCTCGGAAAGCTTGACCGCGCCGGCGCGCCGCAGCGCGGCCTCCAGCAGGTCCACTTCCACCGCATCCGGGATCACTCCCGGGGCCCGCAGGCAGATCAGCATGTCGGCCACCGTCGCCTGATCCTGATCGAGCAGGGCGCAGCGGACCATCGCCAGCACCGCGCGCCCCAGCGAGGTGTGGGTGACCGGGAGCTTGCGCACGCTCGCGGCCGGAACCCCATAGCGGCGCAGTGCACCCTCCAAGAGCGCGCCGGAGCGCGCCAGCGAGCGGCAGACGACGACGATCTCACCGGCCTCGACCCCGTCATCCAGCGCGGTCAGCACCTCCGCCGCGACCAGCTCGCCCTCGGCGCGCTCACCTCCCGCTTCAAGCAGCTGCACGCTCTCCCCCGGGTCGACGCTCGGCGGGTCGAGTTCAAAGATGTTGCGCTCCAGGTGATGCAGCGCGAGCCGCGCCTGCGGCGCGTAGTAGTCGGCCACCGGCGGCAGCTCGGTCACGGTCTGCGCCTGCTGGCGCAGCTCTTCCACTACGGTCGCCCGCGCCACCAGTGCCGAGCGCCCGGGTTCGTAGGTCAGCGAGACGGTCACCTGGGCGCCGGCCTGGTTTGAGAGCGTCTCGATCGCGTCGAGCTCGATCGGCGTGAAATCGTCAAAGCCGTAGAGGAAGACCGCCGTGCCCGGCCAGCGGTCCGGATGCTCCCGCAGCTCATCAAGCGCGCCCCAGGCGAACATCTCGGCGTCGACCATGCCCGCCGTCTCCAGGCCCTGCACATAGGTGCGGTAAATCGATGAGAGGTCAGCCGCGTAGCCGAGCCGCTCCGGAACGCCCTCGGCCCAGCTGCGCAGCGCCGTCGTGAAGCGCCTTGGCGAGACCCGGCCCTGCTCGAGCTCAGTGATCAGATGGCCGGTGGCCCTGGCGAATCCCACCGCCTGAGCCGATTCGTCGAGCGTCTGCAGCCGCAACCTCCCGATCAGGCGCCGCAGCACGCGCTGGCGTTGTAGCGGCGTCAGCCGCGTCGGCGCATGGCGCACGTTCTGTGCGATCTCCTCGATCAGCCCGGGGAAGGTCAGCGCCCGGCCCAGAGTCACCCCGCCCTGCGCGGTCTGCGCGAGCTCGCGGTTGTAGTAGGAGACGTCCGCCGCGGTCGGGACCACCAGCAGCGCCGCGCGCGAAGCCGCGAGGTTGTAGGCGCCAAGCACCTCCCGCGCTTTGGCGGAGTTGGCCGGCCCGAGGACGAGTGTCAGTGGCACGCCTCAGATACTGACGCGCTCCGCCGACAATTGCGGCGAATCATGCTCCGGGCGGCCCGCGGCGGCGGTCCGCGGCGGGCCGCGGCGCACCGCGGCGCACCGCGGCCCGAGCGAACTACGTGAATTCACTTCGAAGCGCCCGAAGCGAAAAGTGTGAATCCGGTACCGACGTCCGGTACCGGATTCACACCTTTCGGGCCGCATCGCCATGGCGCGGCCGCCGCCCCGCCGCCCGCGCCGCGCGAGCCCTATTTCAGCTTGCCGAGCTCTTCGAACAGAGCCTTGGCCGTTTCGATCCCGAGCGGGATGTATTCGGCCGGCATGTTCTCGTTGGGCGAGTGGATGTTCGCGTCGGGCAGCGAGAAGCCCGAGATGATCGTCGGCACACCCTTGTCGGCGAAGGCCGCGACGATCGGCAACGTGCCGCCGCTGCGGATCAATGCCGGCCGCACGCCGAGCACGCGCTCGAAGGCGTCCTGGCCGAGTTTGATCGCCTCCGCATCGGGTGGGACGACGCCGGCGGGCGCCGACGAGAGCATCTCAAGCTCGAGCTCGGCGCCCTCGGGCACCGCCTCACGGAGCAGCGTCTCGAACGCCCGCGCGACCACCTCAACCTTCTGGCCCGGCGCCATGCGCACCGAGACGTTGGCGGCGGCGCGGACCGGCAGCACGGTCTTCTGCACGTGTGGCGAGCCGCTTTCGATCCCGTTGACGTCAAGCGCCGGCTCGGCGAAGGTGCGGATGTAGAACTCCTCGGCAGCCTTGGGGTCGGCCGGCCGGGCGCCCTGATTGGCAAGTTCGTCGGCCCCCGCCGGTAGTTGCTTCCAGTCCTCGAGCTCCTGCGCGGTCGGCGCGACGATGCCCTCACGCAACGGCTCAGCCAGGCGGCCGTCGGTCGCGATCAGTTTGTCCAGCGTCCGGATCAGCGCGTGGGCGGCGTTCAGCGCGCCACCACCGAAGATCCCCGAGTGCAGGTCCCGATCGCCCGCACTGAGCTCGACGTGGAAGTACACGAGTCCGCGCGTTGCCAGGTTGAAGGCCGGGAGCCCCTTGCGAATCATGCCGCTGTCGAAGATCACGGCGGCATCGGCACGGCCCTGATCGGCCTCGATGAACTCGACGATCGAGTGGCCGCCGGTCTCCTCCTCACCGTCGCAGGCGAAGCGCACGTTGACCGGGAGCCGGCCCGACACCGCCAGTTCACGGGCGGCGCTGAGCAGCACGTAGAGCTGGCCCTTGTCGTCGGCGACGCCACGCGCATACAGGTAGTCGTCGCGGATCTCCGGCTCGAACGGAGGCGACCGCCAGAGGTCGAGCGGATCGGCCGGCTGTACATCAAAGTGGCCGTAACAGAGGATCGTCGGGGCCGAATCAGGGTCGGCACTCGCGCGGATCTCACCGATCGCGAGCGGCTGCCCGTGCCAATCCACGACCTCGCATTCACCGCCGGCGCCGCGGATCAGATCCCGGACCCACTCGCCGGCCCTGATCACGTCCGGCGCGTGCTCCGCCTGGGCGCTGATCGAAGGGATGCGGAGGAACTCCGCGAGCTCGTCAAACCATTCGTTAGCCATAGCGGCCAGCCTACCGAGCGGCCTAGCGCTGGGGCTTCGTGGCCGCTGCCACTGTCCGGCGGGCGTGCTGCAAGCGCAGCGCGACCGCCGGACAGGAGTCCACGGCACGCTGCGCGTGCTCGCTCAGCTCGGGGGTGAGCTCACCGGCCTCGATCAGCGGATAGCCCCAGTCATCGAGCGAGATCCGCTCGGGAAAGAGCTCGGCACAGAGCCCATGGCCCGTGCATGCGATCGGATCGAGTCGCAGTTGCCGGCTCACGCTGCAACCAGATGGCGCGCCGCGCGCGGCGCAAGCGACTGGGCGTCGGCCAGCGGCAGCACGCGCGGATTCAGGCAGGTATCGCAGTGACCGTGTCGCGCGTGTGCCTCGAACTGCGCGCGGAACGTCACGATCGCGCTGCTCACGAACGAGGCGGCGCCGTCAGGCAGCGCACAGGCTCCGCGTCCGCTGACGAGCGCGCACCAGCGTTCGATCTCGCCGTAGGACGCCGAGTGATAGCCGTCGTCGCAGAGCTCCTGCAGCGCCGCTGAGATCGCCCCGAGACCGTTGATGCAGACACCGCACTGCCCGGCGCTCTCGCGGTGCAGCCACGCCGTCGCGGCGGCCACCTCGGCTACCGGACAGGCGGACTCGCCGAGCGCAAAGACGATCCCCGGTCCCATGCTCGCGCCGTACGCGCGCAGATCCTGCGGATCGAGCGGGACGTCGATTGCCTCTGGCGGAAGCCACGTTCCCGCATAGCCACCGAGCAACAGGCCCTGTAGCGCTTCGGTCACCCCGCCAGAGGCATCGAGCAGTCGCCGGAGGCTGGTACCGCCGGCTACCTCAACGACGCGCGGGCGTGCCACGGCCCCACCGACCGTGACGAGCCGGGTCCCAGGAGCTCTCTCACTCCCAAGCCCCCGGAACCATGACGCGCCGTGTCGCACGATCAATGCGATTTGAGCGAACGTCTCTGTGTTTGAAACAAGCGTCGGCCGACCGCGAACGCCGCGCTCAAACGGGTAAGGCGGCG
>Ga0302314_10015753_pt1 | contig 12828 bp, 12 predicted proteins | sample III_Palsa_N2_3_FD_200533 | JGI IMG/M metagenome (GOLD analysis project Ga0302314, IMG submission 200533) | Peat permafrost microbial communities from Stordalen Mire near Abisko, Sweden - III_Palsa_N2_3 | ecosystem: Environmental > Terrestrial > Soil > Palsa > Peat permafrost | place: Sweden...
GAGATCGAGGCTCTGGACCACCTGCCCGACTCGGATGTGAAGGAAGCGCTCCAGGCGATCGGCGAGGACTTCCGCCTCGCGGTCTATCTCGCCGACGTGGAGGGCTTCCCCTACAAGGAAATCGCGGAAATCATGGGTACGCCCATCGGCACCGTGATGTCCCGGCTGCATCGCGGCCGTCGGCAGTTGAAGGAATTGCTCGCCGATTACGCGGCGCAGCGTGGATTCGGCTCGACCGGCCACGCGAACGACACAGGAGAGGAGGCAATGGCATGAGCTGCGGCCATCCCCACGAGACCGATTGTTCGTCGGTGCTTGAGCGGGTCTACGAGTACATCGACAACGAGATGGCGGACGACGACTGCGTGACGGTGAAACAGCACCTCGACGAGTGCTCACCGTGTCTTGCCGAGTTCGGTCTGGAGCAGGCTGTGAAATCCCTGGTGCAGCGCTCCTGCGGGTGCGATCTCGCCCCGGAGCAGCTACGCGCCAAGGTGTTGACCAAGATCAGGCAGGTGCAGGCCGACTTGGCCTCCGACGTGCCTGCCACCGAGCCGGAATCGGAACCCGAATCCGAGCTCTCCCGCTCTTGAGGTGACGCCCCGGCCCCGGCCGGCCCACTCGGCCCGAGCGGCTCAGGGGCGATCCGTGGCCACATCGTCACCTTCCGCCACCTGCTGCGACGTCCTGGCGGCAGCGCCTTCGCGGCGCCCACTGAGACGTGAAACGCGCAGGTGAGCGGCTGGATTGCGGCCCGCCCAGGATCTTGTGGAGCCGGGCCGCAGGGGGCGGCCCGGCTCACTCGTAAGAGTCGAGAAAATCCCGAAACGCTAGGTAACCGGGCACCCCGGTCCTTAAGATGGACCGGTGCCGACACGCGCGAGGCTCTATGTCGCCGCCGTGACAGTCGCGGCGGTCATGACCGCCTGCTTGGCCTTGCCCGGCCTGCGCTGGTCCGCGGTGGACCCGGTTTGTTTCAGCCTCCTGATCGTTTTCGCGATAGTGCTGGTCTGCACGACCAAAGTCCCGATACTGGGCGAGAATCCGGCCGGTCCGGCCCTGGTCGCGGTGCTGCTGTGCGCGGTGATACTGCTGCCCGGCCCGGCGGCCGCCCTGGTCGGGGTGATCGGCCCGGCGGGCCTTCTGCTGCGCGGGGTGCCGGCCATCCGGGCCCTGTTCACGATGTCCTGCTCCTGGCTCACCACCATCGCCGCCGCCTCCGCCTACCGGGGACTCGGCGGTACCTACTCGCTGCAGGCCCAGGATTTCCCCAAGGCCTTCCTGCCGATAGAAGCCGCCACGGTGACCCTCTCGGTGGCGGCCGCCGTCCTGGTGACGCTGCTACCGCTGGCGGGCGGGCGCTCCTCCGCTCGCGCCGCGCTGATGGTGGGCGTCCGGCTGGTGCCGCGCAATGTGGCGTACAGCTTCGTCGGCCTGCTCACCGCCGTGCTCTGGGACAACAGCTATAACGCGCTGGCCGTGCTGGTCCTGCTCGGCCCGCTGCTGGTCACCCGGTGGGCCACCGCGCAGCACGACGAACAGCAACTGGCCCACGACGCGACCGTACGGACTCTGGTCCAGGCGGTGGAGATCAAGGACCTTTACACCAGAGGCCACAGCGAGCGGGTCGCCCACGCGAGCGAGCTGATCGCGGAACAGCTGCGGCTGACCGAGGAGCGCACCGCTGTACTGCGGCACGCCGCGATCCTGCACGACGTAGGCAAACTTGGCGTACCCACCCGGCTGCTGCGCAAGACCGGGCAGCTGGACTCGGCCGAGTTCGCCGCGATCCGGCTGCACCCGGCCCGGGGCGTGGACGTGGTGCGCGACATCGCCTTCCTGGACGAGGCCTACTCGGCGATCCTGCACCACCACGAGCGCATGGACGGCCACGGCTACCCCAGCGGGCTGGCCGGGGCGCAGATTCCCCGGTTCGCCCGGATCATCGCGGTGGCCGACGCCTTCGACTCGATGACCTCCACCCGCTCCTACCGGGGCGCCCGCTCTGTGCCCGACGCGCTGGCCGAGCTGCGCCGCTGCGCCGGAGCTCAGTTCGACCCCGACATGGTGACCGCGATGGAGCGGGCCATCGCCGATCTGGCCCGCACCGGCAAGTCCTGGCTGGGCGACGGCACGGTGCCCGGCCCCGGTGGGCTCGAAACGCCGGCCGGCCGGACCGGGACCGACCCGCTCGCGGCTGGCGCCAAGGAGAAGCGGGCCGAACTGGACCACGACGACCCCGACTTCGCCGTGCTGCCATCTGCGGCGGCTCCCGTTTCGGCACCTGTTTCTGCCCCCGTTTCCGTCACAGCTTCCGCCGTGCCCGCACCATCCGCGCACTCGTCCTCGTCCTCGTCCTCGTCCCCGTCCCAGTCCTCGTCCAGCGTGCCCGCCGCGCGACGGCGCAAGTCCTCGGCGCCGTGAACGCGCCCGGGGTCGCCAGGGTCCGGCAGATGCCCACAGCCAGCCCTGCCGCGCTGCTGGCCGGGTTGGCCCTGCTGTGCACCGCGGTGTGCCTGGCCGAGGTCGCCGACAGGGGCCTGGTGCAGATCCAGATCGCCGCCGCCTTCGGGCTCACCATCATGCTCGGCGAGTCGATGCGGCTGACCCTGCCGGGAGGCCGGGACACCGCGCCGCTGGCGTCCACGGTCAGTCTCGGCTACGCGCTGACCATGGTCGTGGCCGGGCACCCGGCCATGTACAGCGGTCCGCAGGTGGTCGCGGTCACGGCGGTGAGCACGACCCTGGGCACGCTGGTTCCGGCCCTCGGCGGCCGGCCGCCGCAGACCGGTTACCTGGCCCGCCGGATCCTGATGGTCGCCCTGGCCGCGCTGGTCTGCCGCGGACTGATGGAGAAGGACCCGCTGGACTGGCTGGTCGCGCACCACCGGCCGCACCTGGAGATCCTGACCCTGCTGCTGATCTCGGGGCTGGCGGTGTTCTTCGAGAACGTCCTGGTGGTCCTGTTCAACCCGGCCAATCCGAGCAACCCGTACACGGCGCGCGCCGCCGGCTCCCGGTTCCGCGCGGTGCTGGGCGAGTTCCGCGCCCCGCCCCGGATCTCCCCGGCGGTGATGGCCCTGGCCGTCTCCGTGGCGCTCGGCGCGGGCCCGCTCGGGGTGTGGGTGCTGCCGATAGCGGCGGCGCCGATCCTGGTGATGCAGCGCTCCCTGCGCCGCTACGCGGCCGTCCGGGCCACCTACCAGCAGACCATCCGAGCCCTGTCCCGGGTCACCGACCTGGCCGGCTACACCGAGCCCGAACACGCCCAGCGGGTGTGCCGGTTGTCCCTGGCGATCGGCCGCGAGCTGGCCCTGACGGAGTCGGGCCTGCTCGACCTGGAGTACGCGGCGCTGCTGCACGACATCGGCCAGCTCTCGCTCACCGACCCGATCCCCGGCGGCGCCACCGTGCTGCTCGACGCGGGCCAGGCGGCGCAGATCGCCTCGCTCGGCGCCGACGTGGTCCGACAGACCCGGGTGCTCGGCCGCGCCGCCGACATCATCGCGTGCCAGACCCGCTCCTTCTCGCCCGCCGCCCCGCCCGGCCCGGCCGACGGCGAGCTGGTCCAGCTCTCCGGCTCGATCATCCGGGTCGCCAACGCCTACGACGACCTGGTCGGCGGGAGCAACGACCCGGACCGGCAGCTGGCCGCCGTGCACCGGATCAGGGTGGGCCTGGCCACCGAGTACGACCCGAAGGTGGTCGAGGCGCTCACCCGGCTGATCGCCGCGCAGCAGCCCGCGCTCAGCGGCGGCTGAGGCGTCGGCGGAACGGGCCGCCTGCGATGTGCAAGGATTGCCGTCGTCAGAAGTCAGCCGAGCAGGAAGGACCATCCGTGTCCGAGGTGATTCGCGCCGAGATGGTGGCCAACGTCGCCGAGGTCAACGTGAAGGTCGGCGATCAAGTGACCGCCGGGGCCGAACTGGTCCTGCTGGAGTCGATGAAGATGGAGATCCCCGTGCTCTGCGAGAACGCGGGCACCGTGGCCGAGATCCACGTGGTCCCCGGCGACGTCATCCAAGAGGGTGACATTATCGTCGTCTTGGGCTAGTGGAGACCGTCATCCTGAGCTAGTACTGGTCCCGTGCTCCGAGCAGCGCGCCGACCATCCGGCCGGGGTGATCTGCACGACCATCCGCCGCTTGCACTGGCCGCAGTAGCGCGGCGGCTCCAGCTCTGCGGATCCGACGCAGCGGTGGTCGGCGCCCAGGCTCTCCAGATCGTGCCCGCAGCGCTCGCAGTAGCGCGGCGCGAGCGCGGTCACCCGAAGTCCATGACGTAGGCGAGCAGTTCGATCCCCGGCCGCGGGGACCAATCCCGTTCAACTGCCCGGCGGAACCCGATCCGGTCGTACAGCCGGTGCGCGTCACGCATCTCCGGCCCGGTGGACAGCACGATCCGCGGGTGCCCGGCCTTCTTGGCCCGGTCGATGCACGCGCGCACCAGGGTCTCGCCGACCCCGCGGCCGCGCGCGGCGGCCAGTACCGCCAGCATCCGGAACTCGGCCTCGTCGTCCACGGCCAGGTCGGCCAGCGGGGAGCCGGGGCTGACGTAGACGACCGCGCCGAGCAGGCCGTCCGTGCCGTCGTCCAGCGCCACGAGCAGTTTCGTCGCCGGAGCCTCCCAGCGGGCCCTGGCGTCGCGCAGCACCTCCAGGTACTGCGGGCCGACGGAGCCCTCGTCCTCGTAGACCCGAGCCGTCAACTCGCCTATCTCCGCCAACTCCGATTCCCGCGCCTCGCGCACCACGACGTCCATGCCGCTATTCTTCCATCCCGGCCGTGCGGCCCCCCACCGGTCTGGCGCGGGGCCGGATCCGGTCGTGGACCAGCAGCAGATCCCGCCGGTCCGGATCCCAGAGCGCGAAGGCGTACATCCCGTTGATCGCCCGGAACACCTGAGCCGTCCAGGATAGTGTGGTCAACGCGCCTGTGATCAGGCGGATGAGGGTGGTGGTTCAAAGCGATATCGAGGAGGGGATGACCGTGGCCCGGATCCGCAGAACTCCGCGGGCGGTGCCGGGCATGCTGGCTGTCGCCATCACGACCGTCGCGCTGGTCGTCTCCGGCTGCAGCGGGTCTTCCGTTCCCGTGCCGTCGGCGGCTTCAGCGCTTCCGGCGCACCCGGTGTCGATGGCCGCCGCGATCGTGCCGGAGCCGGTGCAGGTCCAGCCCGCGCCGGGGGTCACCTACACGCTCGGTTCCGGCGCGGTCGTCTACACCCAGCCGGGCTCTGCCGCGGCCGCCCAGATCGGCGACTATCTGGTCTCGATCCTGCGCCCGTCCACCGGCTACCCGCTGCCGGTCCGCTCCGGCACCGCGGGCGGCGTCGACACGATCAGCCTCCTGCTGTCCGGAGCGCCCGCCTCGGTCGGCGCACAGGGCTACCAGCTGGACGTCACCGCCGACGGGGTCGCGATCCGGGCCGCACAGCCGGCCGGGCTGTTCGAAGGAGTGCAGAGCCTGCGGCAGCTGCTCCCGGCCTCGATCGAGAGCCCGACCGCGCAGCCCGGACCCTGGGTCGTGCCGGGCGGCTACATCCTGGACTACCCGCGCTACGCCTACCGCGGGGCGATGCTGGACGTCTCGCGGCACTTCTTCGGTGTGGCCGACGTCGAGCGGTACATCGACGAACTGGCCCTCTACAAGATCGACTACCTGCATCTGCACCTGTCCGACGACCAGGGCTGGCGGATCGCCATCACCGGCTGGCCGCTGCTGACCAGCGTCGGCGGCGCCAGCGAGGTCGGCGGCACTGCGGGCGGCTACTTCACGCAGGCCGACTACAAGGAGATCGTCGCGTACGCGCAGTCGCGCTACATCACGGTCATTCCCGAGATCGACATGCCGAGCCACGTGAACGCCGCGCTCTCCGCGTACCCCGGACTCGGCTGCCTGACCGCCGCCCCGCCGCACTACACGCAGATCGCCGGCGCGGGCAGCACATTGTGCGACAGCCCGGAGACCGAGAGGTTCATCAACGACGTGATCGGCCAGCTCGCCGCGCTCACCCCGGGCCCCTACCTGCACATCGGTGGAGACGAGGCCTTCACGACCAGTTCGGCTGTCTACTCGGCCATCATGTCCCAGGCCCAGTCCGCGGTGGTCGCCGACGGCAAGACGCCGATCGGCTGGGACGCGATCGCCGACGCCCCGCTGGGCCCGAAGACCATCGCCGAGTACTGGCACATCCCGAGCCAGCCCGCGGACGCGAACTTCCTGGCCGCGGCCTCGAAGGGGCTGCCGGTCATCATGGCCCCGGCCGACCACGCCTACCTGGACCAGAGCTACAACGCTGCCCAGACCCTGGGCCTGCACTGGGCCGGGTACGTCGAGGTCCAGCAGGCCTACGACTGGGACCCGTCGAGCGTCGGGCCCGGGGTGCCCGCGAGCTCGGTGATCGGGGTCGAGGCGCCGCTGTGGACCGAGACCCTGACTACGATGGCCGACCTCGAATACCAAGCCTTCCCCCGGCTGCCCGCCATCGCCGAGATCGGCTGGTCCCCGCAGTCCACCCACAACTGGCCGAGCTTCGCGACCCGGCTGGGCGCCCAAGCCCCGCTGTGGGCCGTCCTGGGCATCAACTACTACCACTCGCCTCAGATCACCTGGGCGCAGTGACGGCGAGATCGTCTAGGGTGTGCTCGCTGACAAATGGTCTAGACCTAAGCGACGCCAGGGAGCACAAAAACGTGGGGATATCAGGGGACCGGCTACGCGGGAAATCGAGGATCGGCGTGCTGGCGGCGGTGGTACTGGCGGCGGCACTGGCCGGCGCCGGCTGCAGCTCGCCGGGCAGCAGTGCCGCAGCGCGGCGACCAAGAAGTTCATCGGCGACGTGATCGGTCAGATCGCCGCGCTCACTCCCGGCCCTTACGTGCAGATCGGCGGGGACGAGGCCACCGCGACCCCGCCGGCCGTCTACTCCGCGATCGTGTCCCAGACCCAGGCCGCCGTGCTGGCCGCGGGCAAGACCCCGATCGGCTGGGACGGGGTCGCCGACGCCCCTCACAGCTCCAAGACTGTCCTGGAGTACTGGCACCTGCCCGGCCAGCCCGCGGACCCGGCCTTCTTCGCCGCGGCACAGCAGGGCGCACAGGTGATCATGGCCCCGGCGGACCACGCCTACCTGGACCAGATGTACCAGCCCGGTCAGGCCTTCGGGCTGGACTGGGCCGGCTTCACCGACGTGGGCAAGGCCTACGACTGGGACCCGACCACCGTGGCGCCCGGCGTGCCCGCGAGCTCGGTGATCGGGGTCGAGGCCCCGCTATGGACCGCCCTGGGAATCGACTACTACCCGTCGCTGGAGGTCCCCTGGCAGAAATAGCCGGGGCGCTCGAATCTTAAGCCGGGCATAAGCCGGTGTGAGGGCAGGCATGCATTTTTCAGTAAAGTTAACGAACCCGTTGACGCGGTCGGGGAAGGCTCATATCGTTCCGGCTATTCACAGGCCGAAATATTATTCATGTATGTGAAAACCATGACGCTGCCCACGTGCCTGGCGCCGTGGGCAGCGCCTTTCCGGCCGCAGCTCGCACTTCCCGCTCCATCCAGTCGACGGAAGATCACGAACCATGCGACTCACCCGCAAGACGACCATCCGGGCCACGGTCCTGATAGCGGCCGCGCCTCTGATCACCGGTGGCGTTCTGTTCGCCACCACGACGAACGCGTTCGCGGCCCCGGCGTACCCGACCGAATACGCGGCGCCCTACTTGCAGATCACCGGCGGCGACGTCGGTGACATCACCGCCGACATGAGCGCGTCCGGGGACAAGTTCTACACTCTGGCGTTTCTGACCCCGCAGTCCGGGTGCACTCCCTTGTGGGAGGGCAGCGGCGACGCCATGAACGCGTACACCTCGCAGGTCAAGTCCCTGCAGGCGGCCGGCGGCAACGTCATCATCTCCTTCGGCGGCGAGCCCGACGGCAGCACGCCCAACGAGATCGCGCAGACCTGCACCAGCGTCACCTCGCTGACCGCGGCGTACCAGAACGTGGTCAACACCTACGGCGTCACCCGCCTCGACTTCGACATCGAGGGCAGCGTGCTGGCCGACACCGCGGCCACCACCCGCCGCGACCAGGCCCTCGCCGCGCTGCAGAAGGCCGACCCGTCGGTGCAGATCGACTTCACCCTCGCGGTCGACCCGACCGGCCTGCCCAGCGGCACCGGTTCGGAACTGGCCCTGCTGCAGGACGCGAAGAGCGCGGGCGTCAACGTCAACCTCGTCAACATCATGACGATGGACTACTACGACGGCCAGCCCGTCCTCGGCGACGCCGAAGCCTCCGCCAAGGCCACCGCGGCCCAGTTGGCCTCTCTGTACGGCATCTCCACCTCGGCCGCCTACGCCAAGATGGGCCTGACCCCGATCGCCGGCACCAACGACGACGGCGCCGTCTTCTCCCAGGCCAACGCCACCACCCTGGAGTCCCTGGCCGCCTCCGACGGCATCCAGGAGCTCTCCTTCTGGGAGGTCGACGGCTACGACAAGGGCACCGGTTACGCGTACTCGAAGATCTTCAACAAGATCACCAGTTCCGGCAGCACCGGCCCCACCAGCCCGCCGACCACGACCCCGCCGACCGGTGGCAGCGCCGTGACGATCACCAACAACAATGCGGGCCAGTGCATCAGCGTCACCGGCGCCTCCAGTGCCGCAGGTGCGACTGCCGAGATCTACACATGTAACAGCAGCGTGAACGAGTTCTGGAAGGTCAACTCCAACAGCACGATCACCAATAACAACTCGGGCCTGTGCCTGAGCGTCTCCGGCAACTCCACCGCGCTGAAGACGACTGCGGACATCAACACCTGTGACGGCGACGCCAGCGAGCACTGGACCGTCAACTCCAACGGCACCATCGTCAATGCCAACTCGGGCCTGTGCCTGAGCATCACCGGCGCGTCGACGACCGCACGGGCCACCTTGGACCTCTACACCTGTAACAGCAGCGTGAGCGAGTTCTGGACCGTCGGCTAAAAACGCCGTTCGGCACTACTGAGCATTGAACGATCACACCCCGGGCCGGCGTCTCCCGACTGTCGGCCCGGGGTCTTCACGCCAAGTGCATCTCGCTCAGAGCGTCGCGCCCAGGGCCTTGACGGGCATCTCCAGCCGCTCCAGCAGTTCGAGGTCGGCGGTGGCCGGACGCCCCAGCGTGGTCAGGTAGTTGCCGACGATCACGGCGTTGATCCCGCCGAGCAGACCCTGCTCGGTGCCGAGGTCGCCGAGGGTGATCTCCCGGCCGCCGGCGTAACGCAGGATGGTCCGGGGCAGCGCCAGGCGGAAGGCCGCGATCGTGCGCAGCGCCTCGCGGCCCTCCAGCGGCTCGCGGTCGCCGAAGGGGGTGCCGGGGCGCGGGTTGAGGAAGTTCAGGGGCACCTCGTCCGGGCTGAGCGAGGCGAGCTGTGCGGCGAACTCGGCCCGCTGGGCGAGGGTCTCGCCCATGCCCACGATGCCGCCGCAGCACACTTCCATCCCGGCGTCGCGGACCATGCTCAGGGTGCTCCAGCGCTCCTCCCAGGTGTGCGTGGTGACCACGTTCGGGAAGTAGGAGCGCGCGGTCTCCAGGTTGTGGTTGTAGCGGTGCACGCCCATCTCGGCGAGGTCGTCGACCTGCTCCTGGGTGAGCATGCCGAGGGAGGCGGCGACGTTGATGTCCACCGCGGCCTTGATCGCGGCCACGCCCTCGCGCATCTGCGCCATCAGCTTCGCGTCCGGGCCGCGCACCGCGGCCACGATGCAGAACTCGCTGGCGCCGCTGGCCGCGGTCTCCAGGGCGGCCTTGACCAGCGAGGGGATGTCCAGCCAGGCGGCGCGAACCGGGGTCGGGAAGAGCCCGGACTGGGAGCAGAAGTGGCAGTCCTCGGGGCAGCCGCCGGTCTTGACCGAGACGATCCCCTCGACCTCGACCTCGGGCCCGCACCAGCGCTGGCGCACCTCGTGCGCCAGGCCCAGCAGCTCCTCCAGCCGTTCGTCGCCGAGCTTCAGCACGGCCAGGATCTGGGCCTCGTCCAGGCCGCGGCCCTCTTCCAGGACCTGGGTGCGGGCGATGGCGAGGATGTCGGCGGACGGGTCGGCCGTCGCGGCTTCTACCACGGTGGTAAGGGTCATCGGATGGGCCTTTCATGCGGCGTGAATTCGGTACGGAAGGCCACGGGATCGAACCGTCCGCCGAGCGATGGGCCGAGGCCCGCCTGTGCGGCGAGCAGGAACTCCGGTGCCTCCAAGCTACCGGCTCCGGCGGGCAGCGCACCGGCCAGGGGCCGGGCGGCGAGGGTCTCCAGGTCGCGGATGTTGCACCGCATGGCCAGATCGGGCTCGGCCGGCCAACTGCCCACCACCACCCCGGCCGGTTCCAGGCCCCGCAGGGCCAGCGCCTCCAGGGTCAGCGCGGTGTGGTTGAGCGTGCCCAGCGCCGGCTCGGCCACCACCAGCACCGGGGCGCCGAGCTCGTAGGCCAGGTCGGCCAGGGTCGCGCCGTCCTCGTCGAAGCGCACGAGCAGCCCGCCCGCGCCCTCGACCAGGACCAGCCGACGGGACTCGGCCAGCTCCCGGATCCGCCCGGCCGCCACGGCCAGGTCCAGCGGGGGCAGCCCGCTGATCCGCGCGGCGGCGGCGGGGGAGAGCGGATCGGGGTAGCGGGCGAACTCGTGCAGATCGGTGACCCCGGCCAGCCGGCGCACGTCGGCGAGGTCGCCCGGCTCGCCTGCCGCGAGCCCGGTCTGGGCCGGCTTGACCACCGCCAGGCTGCTGCCCCGGGCGGCGGCGAGGGCCGCGACGGCCGCGGTCACCACCGTCTTGCCCACGCCGGTTCCGGTGCCGGTCACCACGAGAATGCTCACCCGAAGATCCTAACCGGCCCTCCAGGCCCGACCGGACGGCGGTTTCGGCCAAAATCCGGGCCGGAATCCAGGCCCCGTCCAGCTCGACAAACCGCCCGATACCCCCGCCCGCCGTGCCGTGACGATCAAGATGGAGCCGGAAACGGCCGGTCTACCTCGCCGGGCGGGTCAGCCGGGCCAGGAACTTGTACCGGTCGCCGCGGTACACCGAGCGGACCCATTCGATCGGCTCGCCGTTGTCGTCCTTCGAGTGGCGGGAGAGCAGCAGCATCGGCAGGCCGGTGTCGGTGCCCAGGATGGCCGCCTCGCGCGGGGTGGCGAGCGCGGTCTCGATGGTCTCCTCGGCCTCGGCCAGGTGCACGTCGTACTCCTCGCCGAGCGCGGTGTAGAGCGAGTTGTACTTGGCCAGGTGCCGGCGCAGCCCGGGGAAGCGCTTGGCGGACAGGTGGCTGGTCTCTATCGCCATCGGCTCGCCGTTGGCCAGCCGCAGCCGCTCGATCCGCAGCACCCGCACGCCGGGGCGGATCAGCAGCCGGCCGGCCAGGTCGTCGTCGGCCAGGATGTAGCCCATCTCCAGCAGTCGGGAGGTCGGTTCCAGGCCCTGCGCCCGCATGTCCTCGGTGTAGGAGGTCAGCTGGAGGGCCTGGGCGACCTTGGGCTTTGCCACGAAGGTGCCCTTGCCCTGGATCCGCTCCAGCCGGCCCTCGACGACGAGTTCGGCCAGCGCCTGCCGGACGGTGGTGCGGGAGGTGTCGAAGTCCAGCGCCAGGGTGCGCTCCGGCGGCACCGGGGTGCCCGGCGGGACGGTCTGGGTCAGTTCCAGCAGGTGCCGCTTGAGCCGGTAGTACTTGGGGACGCGCGCGGCCGGCTCCCCCGGAGGCGTGTTCGCCTCCAGTAACTGGCCTGCTGCTTCCACGGGTCCGCTTGCTTGGACGTGGGATTCGACTGTCACGGCACCTCCCTTACTCGTTGGCGACAAGGTGTCATGGTGGCACGTCGATGTAAAGGACCACCGGGGGCTGCCTTAATTCTCCCTTGACTTTCGCGGCAAGGTTAGCGGCCTTGCGGCTTGCGCACGAAGCGGGAAGAGTGAGTGCGGGGCCGGCCGGACTCGGCGCGCGGATCATGGCCGGTTCCAGCTTGCCGCTGGTGATCCCCTTGGCAGGTCTTGTGGTCTAGACCAGTAGAGACCACAATTGACCCAAAATTCGCCTCTGTGTCAAGCGTTGATAACGAGTTAGGTTAGCGGTCTCCAGACCTCTTGACGGTACACATTGGTCTATGCCACTCTCCGAACTGGTCTAAACCAATCAGGTTGCTCCATCGATCACAGTGCGCATGCGCTGGGCGAGGTGCGGGCACCGCGTCACACCGCACCATCGGCACCACCCGTAGTGCATTGTCCCACCAGCATCAGACACCCGAATGTGCGTTGAGAACAGGTTCGGCAGAGCTCAGGGTTGCCGAATCGCCCTCGGATCTTGACACACCAAGGTGATTCGTACACGCATCGTCATCCATGGAGGATGTTTTGAAGCGCAAGATTGCCACCGCCGTCGCGGTCGCCTCCGTTTTCGGCCTCTCGGCCTGTTCCAGCTCTTCGTCCAGCACCAGCAGTAGCGCCCCGACCGGCGTCTTCAGCACCGCCGGCGCCGGCAAGACAATCACCGTCTGGCTGATGACCGGTGACAACACCAACAAGCAAATGGAAGCGCAGATCAACGCCACCAACGCGGCCTTCTCCAAGGCCACCGGCGGCGCCAAGGTGAACATCGAGATCCAGTCCTGGACCAACTACACCACCAAGCTCGACGCGGCGCTGCTCTCCGGCAACGCCCCCGACGCGCTGGAGATCGGCAACACCCAGACCGCCAAGTACATCGCGGCCAACTCGTTCGTGAACCTCACCAGCGTCAAGTCCCAGTTCGCCAACTCCTCGACCTGGCTCACCTCGCTGGCCCAGTCCGGTGA
>Ga0302314_10015754_pt1 | contig 12828 bp, 11 predicted proteins | sample III_Palsa_N2_3_FD_200533 | JGI IMG/M metagenome (GOLD analysis project Ga0302314, IMG submission 200533) | Peat permafrost microbial communities from Stordalen Mire near Abisko, Sweden - III_Palsa_N2_3 | ecosystem: Environmental > Terrestrial > Soil > Palsa > Peat permafrost | place: Sweden...
TCCAGTGCGCAAAAGGCGCCGTCGTCCCATACCAAGTCAATGACGCCGGGTTTGACCCCGGCTGTGACTGCCGAGGTTATGCGAGGCGATCTGTTTGCCATTATTTCCTCCACATTCCCAGAAGTGCTGCCCGGTTCGACCCAATAAACTCGCGTGCCGTGGCCAATGCACTCGCTGGCGCGGCGCCAGCGATCAGTTCTCCGGTTTCGATGGCGATGACGGCAGCGCAATCTCGACCGATCAGATGTACGTGTGGGATGCCGTGGTCACCGAAATAGAGCCTCACCTTAAATTCACCGAACGCAAGCAGAGTGGGCATTCCGACATCTCCGAAATGCAAAATAGCGCAATCATTGCACATTCGCAAGCAACGGCCCGACTACAGCCAGAAGGGACAAGCAGACTCGATAGCCAGGGGCTGATCGTCTCTTTTTGGACCTTGTCGCATTCATAAGATAATATGTCGCTTTCAGGAAAGTTTCCGTCACAAACTAGACCCACAATAAGGTCCTCGGTTTCCACGGAGTCCTGGTGATGTTGGACAGTCCCGCGACCTCTCTTCAGCGCCTGATCGCCCGGCGCAAGCCGGGCTACAGCCTGGACGCCGCCTTCTACACCAGCCCTGAAGTCTTTGCCGCCGACATGGATATCATCTTCGGCAAGCACTGGATCTATGTCGGCTGCGAGCCCGATCTGCCGGAAGCCGGCGATACCATGACGCTTGAGATCGGCGGGCGCCATTCGATCCTGCTGGTGCGTCACGACGATGACAGCGTCAAGGCCTACCACAATGTCTGCCGCCATCGCGGCGCGCGGCTGGTTGATGATTACAAGGCTTCGGTCGGTAATCTGGTCTGCCCCTATCACCAATGGACCTACAATCTCGATGGCGAGCTGATGTTCGCCGAGCATATGGCGTCGGATTTCGACAAATCCTGCCATGGGCTGAAAAAGGTGCATCTGCGCTCGCTGAGCGGGCTGTTGTTCGTCTGCCTGGCCGATGAACCACCGGGCGATTTCGACGAGCTGGTCGCTGCCATCGAGCCGCGCATCGCCCCGCATGAGCTGCGCAATACCAAGATCGCCAAGGAAATCGAGATCATCGAACCGGGCAATTGGAAGCTCACCCTCGAGAATAACCGCGAGTGTTATCACTGCGTCGGCACCCATCCCGAACTGACCATCTCACTGTTCGAATATGGCTTCGGCTTCGCCCCCAATTCCGGTGACGACGCCCGCCAGGAACTGACCAACCGCTACGAGGCGCTGGTCACCGAGATGCAGGGCAAATGGGAGGCCTGCGGCCTGCCGTCGAAGGAGATCGAGAAGCTCGACGGCCGCGTAACGGGCTATCGCACGGAGAGGCTGCCACTGGACGGCGCCGGCGAGTCGCAGACCATGGATACCAAGGTCGCCTCGAAGAAACTGCTCGGCAGCCTGACCGACAAGAAGATGGGCGGCCTGTCGATCTGGACCCAGCCCAATAGCTGGCACCATTTCATGAGCGACCATATCGTCACCTTCACGGCGATCCCGCTGGATGAGCACCGTACCCTGGTGCGCACCAAATGGCTGGTCCATAAGGACGCGGAGGAAGGGGTCGATTACGACGTCGACCATCTCGTCAAGGTGTGGGTCGAGACCAATGCCCAGGACAGCGCCCTGGTCGGCCGCGCCCATGCCGGCGCGCGGATGTCCGGGTACCAGCCCGGCCCCTACTCGCCCTATACCGAAGGGCTGGTGGAGAAATTCTGCCGCTGGTACATCGAGCGCCTCTCGGCGCATGGTGCGGAGTAGGATCGATGTCGGGGGGCTTCGATCGGGATCTGCCGGAATGGAACGCCGACGAGGATGAAATCCTGGTCTGCCGCCAGGTCCGCGACGAGACGCATGACGTCAAAACCTTTCTGTTCTCGGCCAGGACGCCCAAGCGCTTCCGTTTCCTGCCGGGTCAGTTCCTGACTTTCGATTTCCCCATCGGCGGCGAGATCGTCAATCGCTGCTACACCATCTCCTCATCGCCGACGCGGCCGCATCTGGTCTCGATCACGGTGAAAAGGGTTCCGGGCGGACCGGTCTCCAACTGGGCGCATGACAGTCTCAAGCCCGGCATGGAAATCGCCGTCAGCGGCCCGATGGGGGAGTTCACCTCCGCCCTGCATCCGGCCAACAAGATCCTGCTCCTGTCGGGCGGCAGCGGCATCACCCCCGCCATGTCGATGGCGCGCGCGGCCCACGATCTGTCGGACCCGACCGACATCGTCTTTGTCCATTCGGCGCGCAGCCCTTCCGACATCATCTTCCGCGACGAGCTGGCCCTGATGGAGCGCAATTCCCCGCATTTCCGCGCCGTGTCGGTCTGCGAGGGCGATGCGCCGTTCGAGCGCTGGGGCGGCTATCGCGGCCGCCTGTCCCTGGCGACCCTCGAACTGATCGCCCCCGATTTCCGCGAGCGGGAGATCTTCACCTGCGGCCCAACGCCTTACATGGCGGCGGTGCGCGCCATCCTCGACGCGGCGGGGTTCGATCGCGCCCATTATCACGAGGAAAGCTTCGTCTTCGCGGAACTGCCCGCTGAGACCGCCGAGGAGGTTATTGCCGCTGAAGGAGGAAAAAGCTTCAAGGTCACCCTGACCAAGAGCAACAAATCCTTCGACTGCCCGTCCGACAGTTTCGTGCTGGATGCGGCGCGCAAGGCGGGCCTGCGCCTCGCCTCCTCCTGCACCCAAGGCATGTGCGGCACCTGCAAGAGCAAGATGAGCGAGGGCAAGGTCGAGATGAACCATAAAGGTGGCATCCGCCAGCGCGAGATCGACCAGGGCATGGTGCTGATCTGCTGCTCGAAACCCCTATCCGACCTCGTGATCGAGCGCTGAAAATGCCGGCTCCCCGCGACATCGCCTTCGTCACTTTGCCGAATTTCTCGATGATCGCGTTGACCAACGCGCTGGAAGCCTGCCGCATGGCCAATTACGTGGCGGGCCGCGATCTGTATCGCTGGCATGTCGCCACCGCCGACGGCCAGCCGGCCCTGGCCAGCAACGGGTTGGCGCTGGCGCCGACCCTGGCGCTCGATTCCGTGCCCGACATCGACATGCTGCTGGTCTGCGGCGGCATCGATGTCCGCCACGCCACCAGCCGGCCGCTCAAGACCCAGCTGCGACGCTTCGCCCGGCGCGGCATCACCTTGGGCGCCTTGTGCACCGGTAGTTTCGCCCTGGCCGAGGCCGGGCTGCTGGACGGCTATCGCTGCGCGGTCCATTGGGAGAATCTGGCCTCGATCCGTGAGGAATTTCCCGAGATCGATTTCGTCGAGAATCTGTTCGTCATCGACCGCGACCGCATCACTTGCACCGGCGGCATCGCGCCGCTGGATCTGATGCTGACCCTGATCGAAGCCCGCCTGGGAACCAAGCTGGCAGGCCAGGTGCGCGAACAATTCATCGTCAGCGTCACCCGCCCCGCCGAACAGCGCCAGCCGAGCGGCGCGCCGCGTCATCCAGTCCTGTCCAAGGCTTGGACGATGATGGAAGAAACCATCGCCACCCCCTTGTCGGTGCGCGAGATCGCCGAGCGCGCCGGCCTGTCACCCCGCCAGCTGGAACGCCTGTTCCTGGCGCATCTCAATGTCGGGCCGGCGCAATTCTATACGGGTCTGCGCCTCGACCGCGCCCGCCAGCTGCTGCGCCAGACGCCCATGTCGGTTACTGAAGTGGCGATGGCCTGCGGCTTCCAGTCCGCCTCGCATTTCAGCACCCGTTATTCCGCCCGCTTCGGCTGCACGCCGCGGGCGGATCAGCACAGCGCCACTTCTCCCGCCGGAAAGGAACAGTCATGAGCTCGCTGCACCAGAAGACCATCGTCATTGACGGCCTGATCATCTCGAAATGGAATCGCGCCGTCTTCGAGGACATGAAGAAGGGCGGTCTGTCGGCGGCCAACTGTACTGTTTCCGTGTGGGAAGGCTTCCAGGACACGGTCAACAACATCGCCGAGATGAAGAAGCTGATCCGCGATAATAGTGATTTGCTGACCCTGGTGCGCAGCGCCGCCGACATCAAACAGGCCAAGCAGGACGGCAAGACCGGCATCGTCATGGGCTTCCAGAACGCCCATGCCTTCGAGGACAATCTCGGCTATGTCGAGGCCTTCGCCGATATGGGCGTGCGCGTCGTGCAGCTTTGCTACAACACGCAGAACCTGATCGGCACCGGCTGCTATGAGCGCGATGGCGGGCTGTCGGATTATGGCCGCGAGGTGGTGGCCGAGATGAACCGGGTCGGCATCATGGTCGATCTGTCGCATGTCGGCGCCAAGACCTCGGAAGAGGCCATCCTGACCTCGAAGAAGCCGGTCTGCTATTCGCATTGCCTGCCCTCCGGCCTGAAGGCGCATCAGCGCAATAAGAGCGACGAGCAGCTTAAATTCATCGCCGATCACCATGGCTTCATCGGCGTGACCATGTTCCCGCCCTTCCTCAAGCGCGGCATCGAATCGACGGTCGATGATTATGTCGAGGCGATCGGCTATGTCATCAACATCGTCGGCGAGGATTGCGTCGGCGTCGGCACCGATTTCACGCAAGGCTATGACAAGGCCTTCTTCGACTGGATCACCCATGACAAGGGCCGCCATCGCCGGCTGACCGATTTCGGCACCATCCAGAATCCCGAAGGCATCCGCACCATCGGCGAAATGCCCAATCTGACCGCCGCCATGGAAAAGGCCGGCTGGTCGGACTCCCGCATCGAGAAGGTGATCGGCGGCAATTGGCTGCGCGTGTTCGCCGATGTGTGGGGCGCCTGAGCATGCAGCCGCTTCTGCCCATCGAGGTCGATGAAGAGACCGGTGTCTGGACCACCGACGGTCTGCCGATGATCTATGTGCCGCGCCATTTCTTCGTCAATAATCACAGCGCCGTGGCGGATGCGTTAGGGGCGGACCGCTATGCCGAGATCCTCTATCCGGCCGGGCATAAATCGGCCTATTTCTGGTGCGACAAGGAAGCCAAGACGCACGGGATTTCGGGCTTGGCGGTGTTCGAGCATTACCTGAAGCGCCTGTCGCAGCGCGGCTGGGGCCAGTTCAGCTTCATCGAGGCGGATCCCGCCACCGGTCACGCCAGGATCAAACTGGACCATTCGGTGTTCGTGCTGCAGCAGCCGGAGCTCAAGGGCAAGCTCTGCTACATGTTCGCCGGCTGGTTCGCCGGGGCCATGGATTGGGTCGGCGACACGCTCGGGCACGGCTACAAGACCGAAAGCCGGGAAACCCAGTGCGCTTCGGAAGGCCATGATCATTGCGTCTTCACCGTAGCACCCAAGAGCTGACCGATGTCCTATCCCCACCTGCTCTCGCCCTTCACCCTCAATAAGCTGGTTCTGCGCAACCGTGTGGTCAGCACGGCCCATGCCGAGGTCTATGCCGAGCCGGGCGGGCTGCCGGGCGACCGCTATATCCGCTATTACGAGGAGAAGGCCAAGGGCGGGTTGGGGTTGGCGATCTGCGGCGGGTCGAGCCCGGTCTCGATCGACAGCCCACAGGGCTGGTGGAAATCGGTCAATCTGTCGACCGACAAGATCATCGATCCCCTCGCCCGGCTGGCCGAGGCGATGCATCGCCATGGCGCCAAGATCATGATCCAGGCCACCCATATGGGCCGGCGGTCGTCTTATCATGGCGAGCACTGGCCACATCTGATGACGCCGTCCGGGGTGCGCGAACCGGTCCACCGGGGCAACGCCAAGACCATCGAGATCGAAGAAATCAGGCGCATCATAAGCGACTTCGGCGCCGCGGCGAAACGAGTCCAGCAATCCGGTCTCGACGGCGTGGAAATCTCTGCCGCGCATCAGCATCTGATCGACCAGTTCTGGAGCCCGCGCACCAATTTCCGCACCGACGAATGGGGCGGCTCGCTGGCCAACCGCATGCGCTTCGGTACGGAGGTGCTGACCGCCGTGCGCGAAGCGGTGGGAAAGGATTTTTGCGTCGGTCTCAGGATGTGCGGCGACGAATTCCATGAGGACGGCCTCGATCACGAGACCTTGAAGGAGATTGCCCAGGCGATGTCCGAGGCCGGGCTGATCGATTATATCAGCGTGATCGGTTCGGGCGCCGATACCCATAACACCCTGGCCAATTGCATGCCGCCGATGGCCCTGCCACCGGAGCCCTTCGTCCATCTCGCCGCCGGCATCAAATCGGTGATTTCCATTCCCTTGATGCATGCCCAGAGCATCCGCGATGCGACCCAGGCCGAGCGGCTTCTGGCCGCCGGCATGGTCGATCTGGTCGGCATGACCCGCGCCCATCTGGCCGATCCGCACATGGTCAGGAAAATCCGCGAGGGCCGCGAGGACCAGATCAAGCAATGCGTCGGCGCCAATTACTGCATCGACCGGCAATATAACGGCCATGACGTGCTGTGCATCCAGAACGCCGCCACGTCGCGCGAAGCGACCATGCCGCATATCATCGAGAAGAGCAGCGGCAAGAAGCGCAAGGTGGTCGTCGTCGGCGCCGGCCCGGCCGGTCTCGAAGCGGCGCGCGTTTCGGCCGAGCGCGGCCACGATGTCGTGCTGTTCGAGAAATCGGATGCCGTCGGCGGGCAGATCCTGCTGGCCGCCAAGGCACCGCAGCGCGAGCAGATGGCCGGCATCGTCCGCTGGTTCGACCTCGAGACCAAACGCCTGGGCATCGATCGCCGCCTGAACACGGAAGCCTCGACCGCCGCGATCCTGGCGGAAAAGCCCGATATCGTGGTGCTGGCGACCGGAGGCAACAGCTTCATCGGCCAAGTGCCGGGCTGGGGCGCGGATGAAGGCCTGTCGGTCAGTTCCTGGGATATCCTGTCGGGCAAGGTAGCACCCGGCAAGGCAGTGCTGGTCTATGACGCGGTCAGCGCCCATGCCGGCGCCGGCGTCGCCGATTTCCTGGCCAGCCGCGGCAGCATCGTCGAGATCGCCACCCCCGACGTCAAAGTCGCCGACGATGTCGGCGGCACCACCTTCCCGATCTTCTATCGCCGGCTCTATGCGCTGGATGTGATTCAGACCCCCAATACCTGGCTGGACCGCGTCTATCGCGAGGGCAATCAATTAGTGGCGGTGTTGCGCAACGAATATACCGAGGCGCTGGAAGAGCGTGTCGTCGACCAGGTGGTGATCGAGAACGGCTCGACCCCGAATGACGGGCTCTATTGGGCTCTCAAGGAAGGCTCGGTCAATCGCGGCCAGACCGACATCCAGACGCTGTTCGCCTCCGAGCCCCAGCCGGCTTTGTCGGCGGCGTTGAGCGACGGCCAGTATCTGCTCTATCGCGTCGGCGACTGCATCTCCCCGCACAATGTGCATGGCGCGATCTATGACGCGCTGCGCCTGTGCAAGGATTTCTGAGCATGAACCAGGCGGTCACCCTGGTCTTCTGGCTGGCCGCCGTCACGCTGCTGGCCGGTCTGCTTCGTCGCGCCCGATTGTGGCGGGCCGGCCGCGCCGCCCCCATCCTTTGGTCGGGTCTGCTGGCGGTGCCGAAGCGCTATCTGGTCGATCTGCATCATGTGGTGGCCAAGGATCCCTATATCGCCCGCACCCATGTCGCTGTGGCCGGCGGTGCCGTGGCGGCGAGCGGATTGGTGGCTCTGAATTACGGGCTGATAATCTATAGCCCGGCATTGGACCTCGCCATCCTGGCGGCGTCCGTGGTGATGCTGAGCGGCGTGTTCTTCATCTGGCTGCGCCGGCGCAGTCCGCCGGCGCGCCTGTCGCGCGGCCCGTGGAACCGCCTGCCCTACAGCCTCGCCGCCTTCGCCCTAGGGCTGCTGATCCTGGTCACCGTCCCGGCTTCGGGCCTCGCGATGATCGCCATCCTGCCGCTGTTGCTCGGATCGGCCGAACTGGCGCTCGGCATCGGCGGTGGCGGCCCGATGAAACATGCGGTGGCAGGCCTGCTGCATCTGGCCTTTCATCCGCGGCCGGAACGCTTTGCCGGCGTCCGCTCCACCGGATTGAAGCCACTGGCCTTGGACAAAGGCGAATTCGGCGTCTCCACGCCGGCCGATTTCACCTGGAATCAGCTGCTGGAATTCGATGCCTGTGTCCAGTGCGGCAAATGCGAAGCCGCCTGCCCGGCCTTCGCCGCCGGACAGCCGCTCAATCCGAAGAAATTGATCCAGGATCTGGTGGTCGGATTACAGGGCGGATCGGACGGAGCTTACGCCGGCAGCCCCTATCCCGGCCGGACCGTCGGCGAGCATCGGGGCGGCCCGCATCAGCCGATCATCGGCGGGCTGATCGATCCGGAGACCTTGTGGTCCTGCACCACCTGCCGCGCCTGCGTGCAGGAATGCCCGATGCTGATCGAGCATGTCGACGCCGTCATCGATCTGCGCCGCGACAGAACCCTGGTGCATGGCGATCTGCCTGGCACCGCGCCCAACATTCTCGCCAATCTGCGCGAAACCGCCACCGCTGGCGGCTATGACACCGATACCCGCTATCACTGGGCGACGGATCTCAATGTCCGCATCGCCAAGCCCGGCGAGAAAATCGATCTTCTGCTGATGGCCGGCGAAAGCGCCTTCGACCTGCGCGCGCAACGGACGCTGCGCGCCCTGGTCCAGCTTCTGAAGGCCGCCAAGGCCGATTTCGCCCTGCTCGGTCCGGCCGAAAAAGACTGCGGCGATACGGCGCGGCGCTTAGGCGACGAAGCGACCTTCCAGACTCTGGCACGGCAAAATATCGCAACCTTGGACGCTCTGTCGTTCAACCGCATCGTCACCGCCGATCCGCATGTCATGCACAGCCTGAAGAATGAATATCCCGCTTTGGGCGGCCGCTATGAGGTGCTGCACCACACGACTTTGCTGGCCACCCTGCCCCTGCCGCTGGGCAAAAGCCGTGAAACCCGCGCCGTGACCTATCACGATCCCTGTTATCTCGGCCGGTACAATGGCGAGACCGCGGCGCCGCGCACCCTGCTGGGCAAGATCGGCATCGAGGTGAAGGAGATGGCCCGCTCGGGCCTGTCCTCGCGCTGCTGCGGCGGCGGCGGCGGCGCGCCTCTGACCGACATTCCCGGCGAAACCCGCATTCCCGACATCCGCATGAACGATGCCCGCGCCACCGGCGCCGGCGTGGTGGCGGTCGGCTGCCCCAATTGCACGGCGATGCTGGAAGGCGTCACCGGCGACCGGCCCGAAATACTGGATATAGCCGAATTGCTGGCTCAGGCGCTGGAGGCGTGACAATGCAGGATACCTCCATCCCCCGCCGCAATCCCCGCCGACCGGCGACTCTGACCACTGCGGGCATCAAGCGCATCGTCCTTGGCCAGCAAGGCGAAGGAAGCGTGATAGGGTCGTTGAGCGGCCAACACGCGGACGCGCCCAAGCCGGTCCGGCTGGCTGTCGAGCCGACCTCCGCGATTCTCGCCGTTGTCCATTCCGAACGCGGCGCGCTGGATGGCCAAGCTCAACAAGTGATCGCCGCCGCCGCCCTGTTGGCCGATGCCGCGACCGCCGTGGTAGCGGTGATCTTCGGCGAGCTGACCGAGGACGTCGCCGTCTGGGGCGCCGATCGCGTGATCGTCATTCCCGCCGAATCCTGGCAACCCGACCATGAACTGGCTTGCCTGCGCGCGGCGATCGCCCGCTTCCAACCGCGCCACACGCTGTTTCCGGACAGCGCCATGGGAGGGGGAGATCTCGGCCGCCGGCTGGCCGCCATCGAGGGCGATGCAGCGGCCCATATCGCCGAACTCAGCACCGATGGCGTTGCCGTCCGCCGGCATGGCGGACGGGTGACGGCCAAGCGCGGCCTGCCGAAGATCCTGCTGCTGGCCCCCGACATCGTCGACCCCGCCTTGCCTTTTCTCGGGCAGGCCGAGGAAACCGCGATGTCTCTGCCCTTCGAGACCCCGGCCAGAATCGTCGACCTCGGCCGGCAGGCGGTTTCCGCCGCCGAATTGCCGCTGGAAGAGGCCGATTTCATTCTCTCGGCGGGCAATGGCGTCACCGACATTCCGACCTTCCTGGCCCTGGCCGACGCCTTTGGCGCGGCCGTCGGCGCCAGCCGCGTCGCCGTCGATGATGGAAAATTCCCCCGCGCCAAGCAGATCGGCGCAACGGGTAAAACGGTTTCAGCCAGCGTCTATATGGCGATCGGCATCTCGGGCGCGATCCAGCATCTGCAGGGCATCAAGGCTTGCCGCCATGTCATCGCCCTCAATTCGGACGCCAGCGCGCCAATCGTCAAGCGCGCCGATCTTACCATCGTGGCCGATGCCCATCAGGTGATGCGCCATCTGCTGAGCCAGATTACCGAACCCGGACGCAACGACATGGAGGACCGGCTGTGACTCTTCGCCTGTCCTTGCTGGTTTCCGTCGGCCGCAATCCGGTCAGCGGCGCGCCCCGCGCCTGCCGCAACGATGTTGCCGCGCTCGAGATCGCGCGATCCTTGCCCGGCGATTTGACGGTGTTGCATGCCGGTCGAGCCGACAACCCCGGTCTGACCGACTATCTTGCCCATGGCGCCGGCAAGATCGAGGTCGTGCCGGCAAAGGCTGAGTCGGACATCATCGCGGCCCTCGCCGACAGGCTGGCGGGAAGCGACCTGATCTTGTGTGGCAGCCGCGCCGAAGATGGCGAAGAAAGCGGCATGTTGCCCTATTTAGTGGCGGAACGGCTGAAACTTCCCTTGGTCGGCCAGGTCCTGTCGTTGAGCGTGATCGGCGATCAGGCGGAAATCACCCAATTCCTGCCGAAAGGCGCCCGCCGCCTGGTGCGCGTAGCCTTGCCGGCGGTGATCTGCATCCATCCGATGGCCCCGGTCCAGCCGCGTTACGCTTTTGCCCGCAAACAGGCGGGAAAAATCGTCGAACTCGCGCCGGCGGCCGGATCGCTGACCTCGCCCTGGAGAACTGAACCCGCCACACGGGCGCCAATCAAATTTAAAGCGCATAAAAAAGAGGCAGGACATAGTCGGATGCACTCGGCGATCGCGCCGGCCAGCAAAAGTGGCGAAGTACTGATCGAAGGGAATAACGCGGAGAAAGCCCAGGCAATTCTTGCTTATTTGCGGAAATATCGCCTGACTGATCACTGAGACTTTGAAAGCGGGATGAATGGCATGATTATTGCTTGGGAAACCGAGCAGATGCCGAAATGGGGGGGATACCATGAACGCTCAGTTACCACTGCGTAAGTCCGACACGCCTGGTCCCAAGGGATTATCGGTGGGCGTGATACTTGCCCATAATTTCACCTTGTCCGCCGCCTCGCTTTTTCTCGACCATCTGCGGCTGGCGGGCGACGAAGGCGATATGAGCCGGCAGATCAGGTGCCATTGGGCAGTCATGTCGAACAAAAGCAAACCGGTGCGGGCGAGTTGCGGGGTGACGCTGACGCCGAATAGCGGCCTGACCGATCCGACCCAGTTCGACTATATCGCCGTCATCGGCGGGCTGCTGCATACCGGGCCGCAGTTCGACGACGAAACCATCGCTTATCTCAAAGCCGCAGCCCGGTCGAGCGTCCCCCTGATCGGCATCTGTACCGGCAGTTTCGTGCTGGCGCGGGCTGGTTTGATGACCGGTCGGCGCTGCTGCGTCAGCTGGTATCACCATCAGGATTTCGTCGATGAATTTCCCCATCACACTCCGATCGCGGACCGCATGTTCGTCGTCGATGGCGACCGCATCACCTGTTCGGGCGGCGGCGGCTCGGCCGATCTCGCCACCTTCCTGATCGAACGCCATCTGGGACGTGGCGTGGCGCAGAAGGCCCGCCACGTCCTGCTGCTCGACCATGCCCGCGAGGGTAACGAGGCGCAGCCCCATCCGCCTTTGTCCGACGATCTCAGCCAAGCCATCTCGGATCCGCGCATCCGCCGTGCGCTGTTGGTGATGGAGCAGCATCTGGCCGCTCCGCTGCCGATCGCTGAAATCGCCGCACGGCTGCGCCTCTCGACCCGTCAGTTGGAAAGGCTGTTCCATGCCGTCACCGGAGCCCGCCCCTCGACGGTCTATCGTATTCTGCGTCTGCGATACGCGCACTGGCTGTTGGACAATACCGATCGCTCGGTGACCGACATCGCACTTGAGGCCGGATTCTCCGACTGCGCCCATTTCTCGCGGCAATTCAAAGCGATGCTGGGGATCAATCCGACAGACGCGCGCAATGAGACGCGGCGCCTGGATGCCACTCAGCCGATCTTCCGGCCCAGCTCGCAGCAAATGGCGAGGGTTCGGCTGTTTACGACTTAGAGTCTGAATCAAAAGGGCTCCCCGGCTGCGAAGCCGGGGAGCCCTTTCTTTAATCCCTAGAAATGATAGGTCAGATCCACCCCAATGGTGCGGGGCTGGTTGCTGGCGACGCGCGTCAAGGACGGGGTCACCCAGGAGAAGGAGGTATTGTTGATGGTGATCGGCGCGTGCCGGTTGGTCAGATTGCTGACGAAGAAAGCGAGGTTTTTCACGTCATCCTGCAGACCGAGCCGGAAATCGACCAAATCGTAAGGGGTCAGGCGCTGCTCGGTATAGGCGATGTCATAGACCGGCCCGATATAGCTGGTGGAGATGCGGGCGGTGGCCAGATAGTCGGCGAACGCCTCATGCGAATATTGCAGCGCCAATGTCCCGGTATATTTGGGAATATTGAGCACCGGCGAGCCCTTGGCGATCCCCGAGAGGGCGGTCGGCGAGGTGATGCTGGCGTCGATATAGGTGCCGCTGGCGTTCAGCGTCAGATCCTGGGTCAGCTTGGCCGTTACTTCCAGCTCGGGACCGTAGGACTCCGCGGTGCCGGCATTCTCGGTGACGGGATAGCCG
>Ga0302314_10015755_pt1 | contig 12828 bp, 12 predicted proteins | sample III_Palsa_N2_3_FD_200533 | JGI IMG/M metagenome (GOLD analysis project Ga0302314, IMG submission 200533) | Peat permafrost microbial communities from Stordalen Mire near Abisko, Sweden - III_Palsa_N2_3 | ecosystem: Environmental > Terrestrial > Soil > Palsa > Peat permafrost | place: Sweden...
GCCGCCGATGCGGGTTGCGGCGATCGCGCCGTGGGGAACGGATACGCCCACGGTCGCGCCTGGCCTCAAGATTCAGGCGCTGGCCACGGGACTGATGCACCCGCGCCAGCTGTATGTCCTGCCCAACGGCGACATCCTGGTGGTGGAGAGCAGCGGTCCAAAGGCGCCGGTGAACCGGCCAAAGGACATCATCATGAAGTGGGTGGTGAACTACGCCGGCGCCGGTGCTCCGGGCGGCCAGCGCATCACCCTGCTTCGCGATCCGAACGGGACGGGCGTTCCAACAGTGCGCTCCATCTTTCTCGACCACCTCCACTCACCATTCGGCGTCGCCTTGGTGGGGCATGATCTCTACGTCGCCGACACCGACGCCATCCTTCGCTTTCCCTATGTCGACGGCGAGACCAGCATAACCGCGCCCGGAACCAAGCTGATCGACCTGCCGGGCGGACCGATCGACCACCACTGGACCAAGAGCCTTGTGGCCAGCCCTGACGGCTCCAAGCTCTATGTCGGCATCGGCTCCAACAGCAACATTACGGAAAACGGCATAGGCGCCGAGCTCGGCCGCGCCGACATCTGGGAGGTCGACCGGGCGACCGGCGCGTCGCGGATCTACGCCGCCGGTCTGCGCAACCCAACCGGCGTGCAGATCGAACCAACGAGCGGCAAGCTGTGGGCGATCGTCAACGAGCGTGACGAGATCGGGCCAAACCTGGTCCCCGACTATCTGACGTCAGTGCAGGACGGGGCATTCTACGGCTGGCCCTACAGCTACTATGGCCAGCACGTGGACGTACGGGTGCGGCCGCAACGGCCGGATCTGGTCGCCAAGGCGATCCCGCCCGACTATGCGCTCAGCTCCCACGTGGCCCCGCTCGGGCTGGCGTTCAACACCGGGACCGGGCTTCCCCCCGCCTACCGCGGCGGCGCGTTCGTCGGCGAGCACGGCAGTTGGGACCGCAGCCCGCTCAATGGCTATAAGGTGGTGTTCATACCTTTCGCCAATGGACGGCCGAGCGGGATGGCGCAGGACGTGGTCACCGGCTTTCTGAACTCCGCCAACCATGCGCGCGGCCGGCCCGTGGGCGTGGCCATCGACCACACCGGAGCGCTGCTGGTCGCCGACGACCTGGGTGACAGGGTGTGGCGGGTGACCGCAGCCGGGCAGTAACGCCTCGATTGCGGCGAATCACGTTGGTGCAGCGCCGTTTCCACTCAGCGTCACACGCGCGCCCAGGCGGCGTCACACCGCCGCCGAATTGAGGGTCTTTGACAGTCCGGGGGCAGACCGCCAGTTCCCGGATCGTCAGTCCCATGTTCGTGTCCTTCTTCCCGCGCCCGCGGATTTTCTTCCTCTCCGTCGTCGCATGGATCGCCCTGGCGGTAGGGCTGTGGAGCCTGGGCGCGAAGGAATGGGGCGCCGCCGTCGGGCTGCCTCAGCCGCCGGTGGGCCAGCCGCCGATCATCGGCGTCGCCGTGTTCTGGTCCAAGCCGATGCTGTGGTTCTGCCTGTACTATTGGGCGGCGGTCGCGCTGTTCGCCTCGGCCTGGCGGATCGCCGCGCCACATCGCTGGACACGGTGGTCGATCTGGGGCTCGGCCCTGATCGTGTTCATGACCTATGTGCAGGTGCGGGTCAGCGTCGCGATCAATGCCTGGTTCGGGCCATTCTACGATCTGGTGCAGGCCGCGCTCGGCCATGTCGGGCATGTGAAGCTCAGCCAGTTCTACGGCCAACTCCTCACTTTTTCACAGGTCGCTCTCATCGCGGTCACGGCGGGCGTGCTGACCCTGTTCTTCGCGAGCCATTATGTATTTCGCTGGCGCACGGCGATGAACGACTACTACATCTCCCACTGGCCGACGCTGCGGACCATCGAGGGCGCTTCACAGCGCATCCAGGAAGACACCATGCGGTTCTCGAGCACCGTCGAGGACCTGGGCGTCAGCCTGGTCAATTCGGTGATGACGCTGATTGCGTTCCTGCCGGTTCTGATGACGCTGTCGGTCAAGGTCACAACCCTGCCGCTGGTGGGCGCCGTGCCCCATGCGCTGGTGGTCGCGGCGGTGCTGTGGGCGCTGTTGGGAACGGGCTTTCTGGCCCTGATCGGCGTGCGGCTGCCGGGACTGTCGTTCCGCAACCAGCGGGTCGAGGCCGCCTTCCGCAAGGAGCTGGTCTATGGCGAGGACGACGAAGGCCGCGCCCGGCCCGCGACGCTGAATGAGCTGTTCGCCAATGTCCGGACAAACTATTTTCGATTATATTTCAATTATTTATACTTTAACGTCGGTCGAATTCTCTACCTGCAGATCGACAATGTTTTCGCCTATGTCGTCCTGGGACCGACCATCGTCGCCGGGGCGATCACCTTGGGCCTGCTGCAGCAGATCCTGAATGCGTTCGATCAGGTGCGCTCGTCGTTCCAGTACCTGGTGACATCCTGGACGACCATCGTGGAGCTGCAATCGATCTACAAACGTCTTCGCGCCTTCGAGGCCACAATCGGCGGCGGAACGCTGCCGGCGATCGAGGCGCCGGCGATCGGGTCTGAAACGGTCGGCGTGCCTATTTAGGACCTGAGGCTCAGGCCGACGGATCGATCTCGGCGAACGAGGCGACACCCTGCCCCCCGTCGCGATCGACCAGAACCGTTCGCAGTCCCGCCGCAGCCGCCGCGTCCAGCTCGGCCTGTACGTCCGATAGGAACAGGATCGCGTCCGCCGCTTCGCCGATGGTCGCGGTGATCCGGGCGTAGGACGCCGCCTCGCGTTTCGGCCCGCTCGTCGTATCGAACCAGCCAGAGAACAGCGGTTCGAGGTCCCCCTGATCGCTGTGGTGGAAGATCAGCTGCTGGGCTTGCACCGAGCCTGACGAATAGACGTAGAGCCGATAGCCGGCGGCGCTCCAACGCCGCAGGGCGTCGGCCGCATCCGGATAGACATGACCCTTGAACGCGCCATTCGCGTAACCCTCGGCCCAGATCCGGCCCTGGATGGTCTTCAGCGGGGTCGCCTTGCGATCCTCGTCGATCCAGCGTTGCAGCGTGGCCACCGGATCGCCGGGTTCCACCGCCCTCACCTCGTCCAGCAGCGGGGCCAGCTCCCGGCCGTGGGCGGCGACATAGGCCGGCAATGCGGCTCTGGCATAGGGGAACAGTGTCTCGGCGACAAAGGCGATGCTGCTGGTCGTACCCTCGATGTCGGTGAGGATCGCCCGGACCTGCCTCACGCCGGCGACGGCTCCAGGCGCGGGTAGGCGTCGGCGATCGGATCGCCGGTATAGCGCGCGACCCAGCCCTGCGGCGAGGTGAACAGACGGATCGCGGTGAACCTCGGGGCCGCGCCCATGTCGAACCAGTGGCGGATGCCCGCTGGCACGCTGATCATGTCCCCGGCCTCGCACAGCGCCAGATGCACCTTGCCGGCCTCGCGCAGGTAGAACAGGGCCGCGCCCTCGACGAAGAAACGCACCTCGTCCTCGTCGTGGCGATGCTCGGACAGGAATTTCTGGCGCAGCGCCACACGGTCGGGGTGGTCGGGGCGGACGCGGGCGATATCGACGGCCTGGTAGCCGCCGGCCTGCTTCAGCTGTTCGAGTTCGCCGGCATAGGCGGCGAGCACGTCGGCGTCGCTGGCCCCCGCGGCCAGCCTGGCCTTGGCCGGCCAACGCTCGAACTGGACGCCGATTTCAGCTAGCGCGGCCGCGATCGCGGGCCCATCGGCCGTATCGAGCAAAGGCGTCGCCGGATCGTTGTCGGAATAGACGGTCAGGTGGCTCATGCCTTTGCTCCCGTACGATATTGCCGTTCCGTCAGATCGGCGGCGAACAGCCATTCCAGGGCCTCGACCACCCGTTCGGCTTCCTCGACGTCGCGCCCCCAGGCGTAGAGGCCATGGCCGCGGATCAGATAGGCCGGCGGGACCGGCGCCCGCTTGAGGTGAGGTTCGACCGCGGCGGCCAGTGCGCGCATGTCCTGGTCGTTGGAAACGATGGGCAGGGTCACCGTCGCCTCGTGCGTGGTCTGGCCGGGCAGCGCCTTCAAGAGCTCATGGCCCTGGATGGTCCAGGCGCGCAGTTGAGGAAAGGCCCGGCTGAGCGCCACGGCGCCGGGCGAATGGGTATGAAGCACCGCGCCCACCTCGGGGAACAGGCGATAGAGCTGCATGTGCAGCGGCGTCTCGGCCGAAGGCCGACGGTCGTCCAGCGCGTTCCCCTGCGCGTCCAGCGTGATGATGTCGGCGTCGCCCAGGCGGCCCTTGTGGCGTCCCGACGCGGTGATGGCGATGGAGCCGTCCGCCATCCGCGCCGAGAAATTGCCGCTGGTCGCGGGCGCCCATCCGCGCGCATGGAAGGCCTTGCCGATATAGATGAGCTGCCGCCGGGCGGTGTCGAATGTCGCCAATTTCATCGCTGTCCGCCGATTGCCCCGGGTCTCATAGCGTCAGATTACGACAGACTTTGGACGTGGACAAAGCGGACCGGCAATCATCCCTCATTGCCTGCCGGTTCATCAAGCTCCGGGTAGTAACGGAAAATCCCATCGCGATTGAACGCGATGCGACGCTCGCTCGCCAGGTAGGCGGCGATGTTCGGCAGAGCCCGCACCCTGGCGGCGAGTCCGGCCAGCTTCGGCGCGGCGTCCAGCGCCGCGGCGGCGGCGTTGGGAAAAGCGTAGCGCAGCCCCTCGACCACCTGAAAGGCGGACAGGTCGGCATAGGTGACCGCATCGCCCACCAACCAGCCTTCAGCTGGACTGTCTCCAAGCACCCTCTCCAGCCAGCGGAAGTATTTGGGCATCCGCTCGCGCCGGAATTCCTGTGCCCGGCGCAGGGCTTCGACTTTCTGGTCCTCGTAGTACAGGCCCACGCCGACCGGATGATGCGTGTCGTGCGCCTCGTTCACGATATCGCTCAAGGTCAGCTGGATCTGATGCGTCCACAGCTCCCCGGCCTCATCGCGCGGCGCCAGGTCCAGCCGCCGGCCGAGATACAGCAGGATAGCGGCGGTCTGGGCGACAACCGTCTCCCCATCCTTCAGAAAGGGTGGCGCGAAGGGCGGTCGCTGCGCGTCTGCGTCCTTTAACCCTTGCGTCAGCGCCGATACGCTCCGGACCCGCGCGACGTCGACATAGTCCGCGCCGGCCTGCTCCAGAGCGAGCCTGATAAACTCGCCGCGCCCCTGAATGCCCGGCCAATAATAGAGTTCGTAGGTCATCCCACGCCCCGCACACAGTTCCGGACCGGATTTGGCGCCGTCAGGAATTCATATCCCTTGATGAAGGACAAGGCGACGCGGACCGGCCCGCCATCACCCGGATTCGAGCCGACGATCAAGGTTTGGGTGAACTTGGCCGAAATTATGTGGACTTAAGACTTTTGCGCGATGATCGGATCATTCGACCCACTTAGCTTGGATGGCGCACTTGCTAGACGAAGGATTGGATGAGATGGCCGCCGGCGCGCACGCGTCGATCGGCGCGCGCATTCCGGCCGTTGTCGGTGTCGGCCTGATCGCCGTCGCTTTCGCGCCATGGCAGCTCTGCGCCGCCTGGATCGCGACCGTACTTGGCGGGGAAGGCTGGAGCTGGTTCGCGACGCGCGCGCAGTTTCTGGGACAGCCCGTCACACAGGCTCAAAGACTGAACCACCTCGCCGGCCTGGTGCTGAACGTCCTTTGCTGGCTCGGCATTGGGGTCCTCTTCTGGAAGTCCGGTTCACCCGCGGGGGCGCTCTGCGCGGCTGTCGTCTGGCTGAGCGTCATGGGGTTCGCCCAGGTCTACGCCTACCAGTCGCGGCTGGGCTATCTGATCGCGGGCGGGATTCCGGCCGTGGGCATGCTGGTCACTACGCTGGTCGTTCCCAATCATGGGCTTTCGGGGCTTGGCCCGGTGTGGCTGATGCTGTTAGTCAGCGTCGCCTTCGCCATTTCCGGGGCGCGCCAGACGATGAGCGCCCGGCGGCGGTACGACCAGGCGACCGAGGATCTGCGCGCCAGCGAGCAAAGCTACCGGCTGCTCGCCGACAATGTCACCGACGTGATTGCGCTGAGTTCGGCTGACGGCAAGCGCCTCTATGTCTCGCCGTCGGTCGAGCGGGTCCTGGGCTTTTCGCCCGAACAGATGCTGCGGACGCCGAACTACACCTACCTGCATCCGGACGACTCCGCGGCTGTCCTGGCCCTGATCAGCTCGGTCACGCTGGCCTCCGGCGAGAAGACGGCGGAATACCGGGTGTTCAACAAGGACCGCTCCGTCGTCTGGGCCGAGACGACGTTTTCGCGATTGAACGACGGCAGCGGGCGCATGCTGTCACTGTCGCGGGACATCACCCATCGCAAGCAGCTGGAGGCCGAACTGGTCGAGGCGGTGACCCGGTCGGAGGCGGCGGCCGCCGCCAAGGCCGATTTTCTGGCCAACATGACCCACGAACTGCGCACGCCGCTGAACGCCATCCTGGGATTTTCCCACGTGCTGAAAAGGTCGGCGTCGCTGTCGGCCACGGATACCCGGCGCGTCGGCCTGATTCACGACGCCAGCGCGACCCTGCTGAGCGTGATCGGCGACGTGCTCGACTTTTCCAAACTGGAAGCCGGCGCGCTCGAATTGGATCCCCAGCCGTTCGATCCGGCCGCCACGGCGCGGTCGGTGACGGCAATGGTCGAGGAGCAGGCGGCGGCCAAGGGACTGTCCCTGGCGGTCCGGCTCGACGACGCCTGTCCCACACTGATCGGCGATGCGCCGCGACTGCGCCAGGTTCTGCTCAACTTCCTGTCCAACGCCATCAAGTTCACCCGCGGCGGCCGGGTGGATCTTGTGGTCGCCCAGACCATCGCCGCCGAAGGATGCCGCCTGCGCATGGAGGTCCGCGACAGCGGAATCGGCATCCCGCCCGACCAGTGCGAGGCGGTCTTCATGCGTTTCACCCAGGCCGACGCCTCGGTCTCGCGCCAATTCGGCGGCACCGGGCTCGGCCTGGCGATTTCCAAGCAGATCATCGAGACCATGGGCGGACAGATCGGCGTCGTCAGCAAGGTCGGCGAGGGCTCGACCTTCTGGTTCGAGGTCACCTTGCCGGTGGCCGGAGCATTCCATGCCGGACCCAAACGGGAAACCGCGCGGGTGGACTTCGATCGGCGGATGCGCCTGTTGGTGGTCGACGACAATGCGGTCAACCGCGAACTGATCACCACCCTGCTCAGCCCCTTCGATATCGAGATCGACACCGCAGCCGACGGCGCGGAGGCGATCGAGGCGTTCGGCCGCGCCTGTTACGACGTGATCCTGATGGACGTACAGATGCCCATCATGGACGGCCTGACCGCGACCCGCCGCATACGCGCGGCGGGCACGGTCCGGGCGCTGGGGACTCCTATCGTGGCGATGACCGCCAACGTCCTGCACGAACAGATCGCCCGCTGTCGCGAGGCCGGCATGAACGACCATCTGGGCAAGCCGATCAATCCGGCTCGCCTGCTGGAGACGCTGGATCGATGGACCAGCGCGACGCACAGCGAGCCCGAAGCCGTTCTTGAAATGACGGGCGCAACGTCAATCTGATGCGGGCGTGCGCACCGTGTAGCCGCGCGCGGCGAGTTGGGACAACACGCCGTCCTTCGCCACGAGAGAGCGCAGCGGGATCACCGCCACGGAAACGCCCGGCGTCTGCAGGTCTCGGCCGATGGCGGCGGCCTCGTCGGCCATGGCCTGGCGCACCTGAGCGGTGAATTCGGGGAAACTGGCCAGACAACGTTCGAAACCGCGCTCGGCGGTCAGGGCGCCGCGCACATCGCCGCTCGCCCAGGCCTGGGCCGCGATCTGCACCCGCCCCGGGCCGACCTCGATCTCCTGCAGACTATCGGCCAGACAGGCCAGGTCGACCGCGTCGTTCAATTCTCCCGCGAGCGCCTTAAGAACCGGCATAGCCTTGTAGGCCGCCGCCGGCGTCACCCGAACGCCCTTGTGTCCCGCCAGGCCGCGCGCGGCGGCCAATGGCTGGTTATCCTCGATTCCGGCATGTTTGCGGAAGTCGCCCAGCATGATCAGCCCCGCCACCGCGGGCTTCCAGTGGTCATAGCGCTCTGGTCGCTGACGCAGCAACGCGCTGTCGGCCAGATACCTGGCGCGAAGATCGGCCGGCAGCGAGGTCTCGATCGACGCCCGCGACTTCAACTTGCCGCGCAGGGCGATCGCGCCGAAGATGTCGCCCAGGCCCATTCCATAGGCCGGCGGGACGATCAGCCGGCGCGCGCCGGTCAGGCGGGCGGCCAGCAGGGCGTCGTTCCATTTCACCCCTTTCGGCAATCCGCTGGGCGCGCCCATCACCCAGACCGTGGAGGCGCCGTTGCTGACGCGCCACCAGGCAGGCCCGACCGTCTTGGCCTGGACGACCAGCTCCGAGACCACCACGCCCTCGGGATCCGCATCTGGCGGCGCGGCCGCGACCGCGACCGGAGAGACCAGCGCCGCCAATGCGACGACGGCGGCGATCGGTCTGATCATGGCGTCCATCTCCACAATGATCGCCGCGTCGATTGACGGCGCGCCCGGGTCGACGCCACAGTGCCACGATCAGCTCCGCCAAGGATGGCCGCCATGCGTTCGCCCGATTTTCTCACCGCCGTAGGGATCGGCGTCAGCGATCTGGATCGCTCGACCGACTTCTACAGCCGTGTCCTGGGCATGAAAGTCATGCAGACCTTCAAGCTCGACTATATGGACGAGATCATGCTGGCCCACGAGGGCCGCAACGCCGTGGTCCTGATGCACTACACCGACGGCTCGGCGCGCAACTACAAGGACAATCCGGTCAAGCTGGTCTTCTATGTCACCGACCCGGCTGCGATCATGGCCAAGATCCGCGCCGACGGCCTGGAGATCACCCGCGAGCCGGCGCCGATCGAATCCCTCGGCGGCGCTGTGGTCGGCCTGGCCAAGGACCCCGACGGCTATGTCATCGAACTGATCGAGGCGCCGGCGGCCCAGCGATCGCCCACCGCCGGAGATTCAGTCACCGCGTAAAGGCGGGTGCTTCAATCGGCCGGTCGGCATTCCGCCGCTTTGCCCAAGGCGGGCGTGTCTACATCCTGATCAACCCCGGTCAGGCCTGAGCGCGAGCTCGGGGGACCTCTTCGGCCGGCTCGAAGAACCGGTTGGCCGGCCGGGCCAGGCCCAGGTTCTCGCGTAGCGTCGCGCCCTCGTATTCGGTCCGGAACAGTCCCCGCCGCTGCAGCTCGGGAACAACCTTGTCCACGAAGTCGTCCAGGCCCTCGGGCAGATAGGGGAACATGACGTTGAATCCGTCCGAACCCTCCTCGTCGAGCCAAGTCTGCATGTCGTCGGCGATGCTGGCCGGCGTGCCGACGAAGGACAGGCCGCCATAGCCGCCGACCCTCAACGCCAGCTCGCGGATGGTCAGGTTGCGTTCGCGGGCGACTGTGACCAGGCGGTCGCGGGCGCTCTGGCTGGCGTTGGTCTGAGGGATGTCGGGCAGCGGCCCGTCAGGATCGAAGCCCGAGACATCATAGCCCAGCATGCCGTTCAGCGAGCCGATACTGCTGTCATAGTGAACCAGGCTGTCCAGGTGGGTTCTCTTGGCCTGGGCCTCCTCGATGGTCTCGCCGACGACCACGAAGGCGCCGGGCAGGATCTTCATGCTGTCCGGATCCCGGCCGATCGCGCGCATGCGGCCCTTGACGTCGGCATAAAAGGCCTTGCCGGCAGCCAGGCTGGGGCTGGCGCCGAACACCACTTCGGCGGTCTCCGCTGCGAGCTGACGCCCGGCCTCCGACGCGCCGGCCTGGATGATCACCGGCCAGCCCTGCACCGGGCGGGCAATGTTCAGGGGACCGCGCATCGACAGGTGCTTGCCCTTATGATCCAGCACATGCATCCGCGCCGGATCGACATAGATCCCCGCCTCGACGTCGCGCACGAAGGCGTCGTCGGCGAAACTGTCCCAAAGGCCCGTCACCACGTCGTAGAACTCGCGCGCGCGGGCGTAGCGCTCGTCGTGGTCCATCTCCTCGTCGAGGTTGAAGTTCAGCGCCGCGTCGGGATTGGCGGTGGTGACGATGTTCCAGCCGGCCCGCCCGCCGCTGATATGGTCCAGCGAGGCGAACCGCCGGGCGATATGATAGGGCGCGTCGTAAGTGGTCGAAGCCGTGGCCATCAGGCCGATACGCTCGGTGACGGCGGCCAGGGCCGACAGCAGGGTGAAGGGTTCGAACGAGGTCACCGTGTGGCTGCGCTTCAGCGCGTTCACCGGCATGTTCAGCACGGCCAGATGATCGGCCATGAAGAAGGCGTCGAACTTGCCCTGCTCCAGCTTCTGGATCAGGCGCTTCAGGACCGGGAAGTTGAAATTCGCGTCGGGAATGGCGCCCGGATAGCGCCAGGCGCCGGTGTGGATGCTGACGGGCCGCATGAAGGCGCCTAGCTTCAACTGCTTCGACTGGCTCATCGAGACTCCCATTTCACTTTGCGCGCACCGGCGCCGACCCGGTGAAGATGGGGATCGCTCACTGATACCGCGCCTGCCGGCCCCTCAAAATTTCCTGCGGACGGCGCCAGAGGGTCTGAATGCGCCCCCCGGTCGCGGCCGCCATCCGCCGTTACGCGAAACTGCCGCCCCTGCCCTCGCCGCCGGCGAAGCGCGCCGCGCCCGCAACGGTTTCGCCGGTTCCCAGGTGTGCTCATCCGGGTCAGGCAGCGGCGGCCAGCAGCATCCTGCCTTGCTCGGTCAGCCGAACCGCCGAACCGTTCATCCCGGCTCCAGCGCGCGGAACGATCACCACCAGCCCTCCGCTGACCACCTCTTCCCAGATCGGCATACGTGGGCACGACGTGCGCCAGGCCTCCATGGTGTCCCCATAGGTGCGCGGCCGCTCTTCCAGCCAGGCCAGCATCTGGAGGGTCAAGGCGTGCAAGACGGCGTCTTCGCTCATTAGGGGCTCTCCCGATGCAGCTGAGGCTCCACGAATGTGGCTGGAGTGGTTTCCGCGGCCCGTCGCTCCTCGCCCTTGCGCCGCTGTCGCTGGCTGTACCAGTACGTCCACAGACTGAGCGCGCCCATGGTTCCGTAGCCGACGAAGGGTCCGACCAGCAGGTATTGGCCGATCGACAGGGCGAAGACCAGGGCGGTGGCGACGGCGGCCTCGGCCACCAGCCCGAAACCCCAGACCAGCGTCATGATCATCATTGTGCGACGGAAAAAGGCGTTGTCGCGCATCGCCTCGAACCCCTCCAGCTCCGAGGGCGAGCGGCGCTGGATGGTCGCTCGGGCGAGTTGATAGATCAGCGGACGCCCTATCGCGGCCGATCCCAGGAACACCAGTCCGATCGTCACGGTGACGAGCTTTTCCCGAAGTTGAAGGAAGCGAACCGAACCGCCGCCGAGATAGGCCAGCAGCGACAGGGCGATCCCAGTCAGAACCAGGATAGACAAGGCGTCGATGCGGCGGTGGCGCGCGAATTCAATGATGGTCCAGCCGATCGGCGGCGCGGACGAGGCCATCAGAGCGTGGACGTCGCCGAGATCCTTCTTGCCGAAGTCATAGATCAGGAACGGCAGGACGAAATTGACCAGGATCTCCAGCCCGACCGCCACGCCGCGTTCGCGGACAAAGGCTCCCGCCCTGATCAGGGTCTGCGTGAAATCCGCCATGGGCCGGGTTCCGATCCGCGCTACATCAAGACTCCAGCACCCGTCGGACCGCGGCGTCCAGCACTTCGCGCGCGCGTTTGGGATTCATCCCCTGTTCGCGGCGAAACCGGCTCCAGACTTCGTAGCTGAGCAGCAGATCGAGGGTTTCGAATTTCACTGGATCCCGTGCGACTTCGTCAGGCAGCTGACGCTTGAGAATCTCCCGGCTCTCCGCCGCCAGCCGGCCGTGAGCGGCGGCCAGGAACGGCGAGCGGTGCTTGTGCGCGTCGGCGGCCTGCCTGTACGGCGCGATCTTCTCATAGGTCTGGGACCGTCGCTCGATCAGTTCCAGGATCCGCTCGCGCCAGTCCTCGGCCTTGAAGGGGCGACGCACCACGTCGCGAACTTCGCTCTCAATGGCGTGGGCCATCTCGCTGTAGAGACTGTCCATATCCTTGAAATGCCGAAAGACGGTGCGTAGCCCCACCTGGGCCCGATCGGCGACCTGTTCGGCGCCCGGCGCGACGTCGCCGGCCTGGACCAGCTCAAGCATGGCGGCGACGATGCGGGCGCGGCTGTCCTGCGAGCGCCGTCTCCGCCCATCCGGATCGGCGGCCTCCGCCGCCAAGGCGCTCCTCGCCGATACGCCACGCTTTACGTTCACCGATCACCTCGACACTTAAAGCAGGTTGCGTTTCCACGGAATCGTAGCCTGCTCTAGTTCTTTGTTTTAACGCGCGTTTTGTCCGAAAACCGGTTCCCACTTTTCGGAACGCGCTCTAGAGCCGTCTGCTTAGCGAGCAGCGGGTCCGCACGCCAGCGTTACGTAAAGAGCGCCTCGCATCCTGTTCCCGCCAGAATCGCTTCCACCTGATCGCGCGCCTGGCCCGACAAGGCGCCGCGCGAGGCGCGAAGCCACTGCAGGCACTTGGCCTGGTAGGCGAACGGCGGCTGGGTCCAGGCCCGGCCGTCGACCTCGGTCGTCAGTGTATCGGCGCCGGTCATCAGCGCCTGGGCGTTGGCCAGCATCACCGGCGGATACACACGTCCGATCTCCCTCAACAGCGCGGTCAGGGTCGGCGGGACCGCGTCTGGACTGATCCAGTCGCCGTCCTGGGGCTCCAGGCCCGACTGGTCCTCCATCAGGCTGACCCAGGCATAGACTCTGGGCGCGGTCTTCAGCGT
>Ga0302314_10015756_pt1 | contig 12827 bp, 14 predicted proteins | sample III_Palsa_N2_3_FD_200533 | JGI IMG/M metagenome (GOLD analysis project Ga0302314, IMG submission 200533) | Peat permafrost microbial communities from Stordalen Mire near Abisko, Sweden - III_Palsa_N2_3 | ecosystem: Environmental > Terrestrial > Soil > Palsa > Peat permafrost | place: Sweden...
TGGGCCGCCACGCCGTTGATCGCGTGGCTGCCGATGCAGGCCAGATGCGCCATGCGCACGTAGCGCTGATCGTTCTCGTCGATGATCGACATGCGGCGGATGCGATCCTCATCGCCCAGGAAGCGCATGCGCACTTCCTCGAGGAAATAGGCGTTGATGTCGTAGATGATCTGCAGATGACGGGGCAGAACGCGGCCGAACACCTCGAGCGGCCAGCGCTCGAGCGCCTCGGGCAGCAGGGTGTGGTTCGTGTAGGCGAAGGTGCGGCGAGTGACGCTCCAGGCCTCGGCCCAAGGCAGGGCGTACTCGTCGATGAACAGCCGCATGAGCTCGGCGATGGCGATGGCCGGGTGCGTGTCGTTGAGCTGCACCGCGAATTTTTCGTGAAATCTCTCGAGCGGCACCGCCTGTGTGCGCACGACGCGGAACATGTCCTGTATGGAGCACGAGACGAAGAAGTATTGCTGCTCGAGGCGCAGCTCCTTGCCGCGCAGCTGCTCGTCGTTCGGATAGAGCACCTTGCTCAGGTTTTCCGACGTGACCTTCTGGTTCACCGCCCCGTAGTAGTCGCCGCTGTTGAACGCGGCGAAATCGAACGACTCCGGCGCCTCGGCGCTCCACAGGCGCAAGGTGTTCGCGGTGTTGGTGCGATAGCCCAGAATCAGAGTGTCGTAGGGCACTCCGTGCACGACCTTGTGCGGCATCCAGCGCACCCGCGGGCGTTCCTGGTCGTCGACGTAATGTTCGGTGGTGCCCCCGAACTTCACGCTCACCGCCCACTCGGGGCGCGCGAGCTCCCAGGGATTGCCGAAGCGCAGCCACTTATCGGTCTTCTCGATCTGCCAGCCGTCGACGATCTGCTGTTGAAAGATCCCGAACTCGTAGCGAATGCCATAGCCCAGCGAGGGAATTTCGAGCGTGGCGAGCGAATCGATGAAGCATGCCGCCAGACGGCCGAGGCCGCCGCTTCCCAATCCCGGCTCCTCCTCTTGCCGCAGCAGCTCCTCGAGATCGAGGCCGAGCTCGGACATGCCTTTGTGGACGGTCTCGGAGATGCCCAGATTCAGGAGGTTATTGCCGAGCTGCGGACCCATGAGGAATTCGGCGGACAGATAGGCGACCGTGCGCGAGGCCTCCCGAGTGTAAGTCGCCGCGGTGCTGATCCAGCGCTGCAGCATCCGGTCTCGCACGGCATAGGCGAGCGCCATGTAGTAATCGTTGCGAGTGGCCAGGGCCGCGAACTTGCCCTGCATGTAGAAGAGGTCGTCGATGAAGGAGTTCTTTATGGCTTCCTTGTCGAGTGCGGTGCGTTCATCGTCAGGCTCCCTCATGGTGCCCACACCACCTCGACGGGCGTGCGGTCTTGGCGCAGGACGGCGCGCACGGGCATATCCTCGAGGGGACCGGGACCGTTGGCCGTCGTGAAGGTGCGCCACTTGGCCTCGCCGAGAATGAGGATGTACACCCGCCGCGAGTCGAGGAGCGCGGACAGGTTCAGGCTGAGGCGCGCGTGCGGCTCGGTCGGCGCCCACATTCCGACGCAGCCCGCCGCCGCGCTCGGATCGAGTGCGCTCCTTAAGTTCGGGGAGTGCGGAAAGAGCGAAGCCGTGTGGCCATCATCGCCCATGCCGAGCACTGTCACGTCGAACGGTCGCGGCACGCGGGCAAACGTTTCCCAGGCCGATACCGCACCCAAGTCCGGCGAGGCCGCGGCGTTCTTGACGCCCGCGAAGCGTGCTGCGGCGGCGGCGCCGCGCAGCAGTACGTCACGAACCAGCTTCTCGTTGCTGCCGGCATCGGCGGGATCCACCCAGCGCTCATCGGCAAGCGCGACGCAGACACGGCTCCAGTCGAGCGGTCGGCTGGAGAGCGCCTGGAACAGCTTGACCGGTGAATTGCCGCCGGAGACCACCAGACTCGCGAGACCGCGTTGCGCGATCGTCTGGGAGAGACTCGCGGCGATGTCTGCGGCCAGCCGATCCGCCAGCGCAGCGGCGTCGGGGTAGCGCGTGACCTCGACAGGGGAGCTCGTCATCGGCAAAGCGTAGCATGCGCGGCTCCTCAAGTAAGCCGGCCCGATGTGCTATAAGGGCGTTCCGTGAAGGATCTGACGGCGCACTCCATCGGTAAGCACATCCTGCAAATGGCGCTGCCCATTGCGGCAGGGATGTTGTTTCAAACGCTTTATTTCCTGATCGATTTGTATTTCGTCGCGCACTTGGGCGATGCGGCGATCGCGGGGGTCGGCGCCGGTATCGACTATCTGCGGTGGTACCTCCCCGGCCTGGCGCTGCAGTTCGCGGTAGTTGCCACGGGCTCCGCGCTGCGCGGCACCGGAATAGTGCAACCGACCATGGTCGTGCAAGTTCTTACGGTCATCTTGAATGCAATACTGGCGCCCGTGCTGATCGCGGGTGGGGTACGGGGCATCCTCTCGGCGTCGCCGGAGCGGGGCTGGCGAGCTCGCTGTCCCTCGCGGCAGGCGTCGTGCTCCTCGGCGTTTACTTCCATCGGTTGGAGCATTACGTGGCGTTCGACGCGACGGTCCGGCGTTGGGATTTTGGCGCCTGGGGACGTCTCATGCGCATCGGCTTGCCGGCCGGCGGAGAGTTCGCGTTGATGTTCGTGTACATGGCGGTCATTTACTGGATCATCCGGCCCTTCGGGCAGGACGCGCAGGCGGGATTCGGCGTCGGCATGCGGCTCAACCAGAGCCTGTTTCTGCCTGCGATGGCCGTCGCCTTCGCGACCGCCCCCATCGTCGGCCAGAACTATGCGGCCGGAAAGTTCGCGCGCGTGCGGGAGACCTTCGTGCGTGCCGCGCTCATCGATGCGGTGATCATGGGTGCGTTGACCTTGCTGTGCCAATGGCGAGCCGAGTGGCTGGTGCGTGCGTTCACGACCGAGCCGGGCGCGGTCGCGGTCGCGGTGGCGACGCAATTCTTGAAGCTCATCTCCTTGAACTTCATCGCCTACGGGCTGGTATTCACGTGCTCTGCCGTGTTCCAGGGACTCGGCAATACCGTGCCCTCGGTACTGAGCGCTGCCACGCGCATCGTGAGCTTCATCGTACCCGCTCTCTGGCTCATGCATCAGCCGCAGTTTCGCCTGGTGGAGTTGTGGTACATATCCATCGCGAGCATGACCGTACAAGCTGCGGCGAGTCTCTGGCTGGTGCGCTCCCAACTTCGACGCCGCATGCCGGACGCCGCGGCGGCGCTCGAGGCGGGCTGAAGTTGCAGCTAAAGACGTTCGTCGACATCGCCGGCTGGTGCGGTGCCGCGTTGATCCTGGGCTCCTATGCTCTGATCTCCTCCGGCAAGCTGCAACCGCGATCGGCGCTCTATCAGTGGATGAACGTAGTCGGGGCGATCGGCTTCATCATCAACAGCGGCTGGAACGGCGCGTGGCCGTCGGCCGGCCTCAACGTCGTATGGCTCGGCATCGCCGTCGTGGCGATGACGCGCAATCGCCGCCGCACCACGCCATGAGCCCCTGGTCAGTCGCGGATGAGAACGGGCGTTCCCGGCGCGATCCGGCTGTAGAGGTGCTGCATCGCGCCGTTGTCGAGGGCGATGCACCCGCGCGCAGTGCGGCGGGGTCATTCGCGATCGCCGTCTTGGGCGCCCTCGCCGGCGTCGCCGTGCGCTTCGGCCTGCGGCGCGCTGCTCGACCTCAAGTGGCGCGCCCGGAGCTCGGCCACGACCTGCGCCAGCGACAAGCCCTTCGATTCGAGCAGCAGTACGACGTGATAGAGGAGGTCCGCGGATTCGCAGATTACCTCCTCGTCACTTTGTGCGACGCTCGCGAGGGCGAGCTCGAGTCCTTCCTCGCCGACTTTCTGCGCGATGCGCCGCGGGCCCTCGGCGGCGAGCCTCGCCGTATAGCTGCCTCGCGGGCGCAAGTCGATGCGGTGGCGGATGGTCTGTGTCAATACCCCGAGGAAACCGTACGGCTGGCCGACGGCCTGCGGTGGCCCCTCGCCCGGCGCCTCCTCCCCGAAACATGTGCGCGTGCCGCGGTGGCAGGCGGGACCCAAGGGGTGGGCGAGGATCAATAGAGCGTCGCCATCGCAATCGGCGGCGATGGCGCGCACCTCGAGGAAATGCCCCGAGGTCTCGCCCTTGGTCCATAGGCGCTGCTTGCTGCGGCTGAAAAAAGTCACTCGGCCGCTGGCCTGCGTCGCCGCGAGCGCCTCACGGTTCATGTAGCCGAGCATGAGCACCGAGCCGTCCATCGTGTCCTGCACGATGGCGGGCACGAGTCCCTGCCCCTTGTCCCAGTCGAGTGTGTCCAGGGCGCTCACGTTCTCACCTCGATGCCGTCCGCGGTGAGTGCCCGCTTGAGATCAGGAATGGCGATCTCCCCGGAATGAAAGACGCCCGCCGCCAGCGCCGCGTCGGCGGCCGAATCGCGGAACACGCGGGCGAAATGCTCGATGCAGCCCGCACCCCCGGAGGCCACCAGCGGCACGCGGCAAACGCGGCGCACCGCACTCAACTGCGGAATGTCATACCCCTGGCGCACGCCGTCGCTCGCCATGCAATTCATAACGATTTCGCCGGCACCGCGCCGTTGCGCCTCGACCACCCAATCTAAAGTGGTGCGTCCGGCATCGCAAGTGCGCTTGGCGTCGCCGGTGAATTGCTGGACTCGATACTCGCCGTCGATCGTTTGACTGTCGATACCGACCACGACACATTGGGTGCCGAAGCGCTGGCTGAGCGCATCGATGAGCTCCGGATCGAAGAGCGCCGGCGAGTTGACGGAAATTTTTTCCGCTCCGGACGCTAGCACCTCCTCGGCATCGGCGACGCTGCGGATGCCCCCGGCGACGCAAAAGGGAATGTCCAGAATCCGCGCGATACGCTCGATCCAGCGGCGATCCACCGAGCGAGCGTCCGGACTCGCCGTGATGTCGTAGAACACGATCTCATCGGCGCCTGCGTCGCGATATCGCAGCGCGAGATCCATGATCTCGCCGACGACGCGGTGCTCTCGAAAGCGCACACCCTTGACGACCCGGCCGTCGCGCACGTCGAGGCAGGGGATTATGCGTTTGGCAAGAATGGTCGCAGCTCCTCGAGGGGAATGAGCTCTTCGAGCAGCGCCTTGCCGCTGATCGCCGCGGCGGCGCCGCTCGAGGCGAGAGCCAGCAAATCGGCCGAATTCCGTATGCCGCCGGATGCCTGCCAGGCGATGCCGGGGAAGCGCCGCGCGGACTCCGCATAGAGCGCGACATTTGGGCCCGACAGCGCACCGTCCCGCGCGACGTCGGTGCAGAGCACGTGCGTGGGGGCGGGCGCGGCAAACTCCGCGAGGGCGTCCCAGAGGGGGCGCATCGTTTGCCGTTGCCACCCGTGGGTGGCGATGCAGGGGGTGCCGTCCCCGTCCAGCCGCACGTCCAAGGCGAGGGCGATGCGATCGGGGCCGAAGTCCTCGATCCATTCGCGCACCGCCGCCGGATCCTGAAGCGCGGCGCTGCCGATCACCGCACGCGCGGCGCCCGCTGCGAGTACGCGCTCGACATCGGTCCGGGTGCGCAGGCCCCCGCCTACTTGCAACTTGAGGCCCGATTCGTGGGCGAGCTCCGCGATGAGGGCGTGGTTACCCGGGTCCGTCCGGCCCTCCCGAGCGCCGTCGAGATCGACCACATGCAGCCAATCCGCGCCCATCGCGCAGTACTTGCGCGCGATGGCGAGCGGGGCTGTGGGGTACGCCGTCTCGCGGGCGAAGTCGCCGCGCAGCAAGCGCACGCAGCGGCCGTGCTTCAAGTCGATGGCGGGAACGAGGCGCATGTGAGGGCGAGCCAACCTAAGCCTCGAGTCAATGAAGGCCGATGAAATTGCGCAGCAGACGTGCGCCGGCGGCGGCGGAGCGCTCCGGATGAAATTGCACGCCGTAGAAATTGCGCCAGGCGACGCAGGCGCTGAATGCCGCACCGTAGCGGCAACTCGCGATGGTCGCGGCGCTCGGCGGCACCGCGTAGCTGTGCACGAAGTATGCATAGTCGCGTGCGCCGAGACCGTCCAGCAGGGGTGATGGCCGCTCCATATCGAGCGTGTTCCAGCCCATGTGCGGAACGGGACGACCGGGCGCCTCGGCGAGCCGGACGGTTTCCCCGGGAATCACGCCCAGGCACCGGACGGACCCTTCCGCTGAAGCCTCGTGGAGAAGCTGCATGCCCAGACAGATGCCGAGCACCGGCTGAGTGAGCGAGGGAATCAGGGTATCGAGGCCGCTCGAGCGCAGGCGCGCCATGGCGTCGGGTGCGGCGCCCACTCCGGGCAGAATCACATGGCTCGCGCGCCGGATGCGTTGCGAATCCGAGGACACCTCGGCCGGCACGTCGAGCCGCTCGAGGGCGAACTTGAGCGATGCGATGTTGGCGCCCCCGCAAGCGACGATGACGATGTCGCCCATGCTCACAGAGTGCCCTTGGTGGACGGGAGCTCGCTGCCGTCGCGGCGGATCGCTTGCCGCAACGCTCGGCCCACGCCCTTGAAACAGGACTCGACCATGTGGTGCGTGTTCTCGCCGCTTACACGAAGGTGCAGCGCAGCTCCCAGTGTGTCGCACAAGGAACGAAAGAAGTGCGGCACCAGCTCGGTCGGGAGGTCGCCGACCCGCTCCCGATTGAATCGTCCGTCCCAGACAAAGTAGGGCCGGCCCGATAGATCGAGCGCCACCTGCGCTTCGGCCTCGTCCATTGCGAGCACGAAGCCATAGCGCCCAATGCCGCTCTTGTCGCCCAGAGCCTCGCGCAGCGCCGCACCGAGCGCGAGCGCGCTGTCCTCGACCGTATGGTGCTCGTCGACCTGCAAATCCCCCTGGCATTCGAGGATAAGCGCGAAGCCGCCGTGCTTGGCGATTTGCTCGAGCATGTGATCGAAGAAACCGAGCCGCGTCGCGACGCGGCTCGGACCCTCGCGCGACAGGTCCACCTCGACCGCCACCCGCGTCTCTCGGGTTTTTCGCTCCGTCCGGGCGCGCCGCGCCGCGCCCAAGATACGGTCCGCGATGGCAGGCCAGCTCTGCGCGGCGGTGCCGTCCACTCGCACCCGAAGTCCCTCGACGCCCATGTTGCGCGCAAACTCGAGATCCGTGTCGCGATCGCCCACCATGAAGCTGCGCGCGGCATCGATTGGGCGATTCTTCAGGTATTCCTCGATCAGGCCGAGCTTCGGCTTGCGGCAACCGCAGGCATCCTCGAGGAAGTGTGGACACACGAACACGGCTTCGAAGAGGATCCCCTGCGAGGCGAACAGGTCGAGCGTGAAGCGCTGCGCGCGATCGAAAGCCTCCTGCGGCAGGGCAGGGGTGCCCAGGCCATCTTGGTTCGTGACCATCACCAGACTGAAGCCCGCCCGCTTCAGGGCGAGCAGCGCCGGGATGACGCCCGGCATCAGGCGGATTTTCTCGAGCCGGTCCACGCGCTCGTCCGGCGGCTCCTCGATGAGCGTGCCGTCGCGATCGACGAACAGCACTCGCCGGGCCGCGCCAGGCCGGGCCGCGCCAGGCCGGGTCTCTTCGGTCACGCGGCCTCCAGACTTTCGATCAGGGCGTCGTTCTCGGCACGGGTGCCGACCGAGACCCTGAGCGCGCTCGGCAGCGCCGGGTTCGCCCGCAGGTCGCGCACCAGCGTCCCGCCCGCCATGCTCAAGCGAAGGAAGCGATCTGCGTCCTCGCTGTCCACCAGCAGAAAGTTCGTATCGCTCGGCCATACCTTGGCGACCAGCGGTGAGCGCTCAAGGCGTGCGCACAGATAATCGCGCTCCGCGAGCAGCCTCTCGATGCGGGTGCGCGCCGCGGCGAGCGCATCCGGCTCGAGGGCGCGCAGCGCCGCTTCGATGGTGGGCTGGGCGAGCGAGTAGGGCGGAATGACGCGTCGCGCCAGTTCGATGAGGTCGGGATGGCCGAGGAGCGCGCCGATGCGCGCGCCCGCGAGCGCGTGCGCCTTGGAGAGCGTGCGCAGCACGGCGAGGGTCGAGAAACGCTCGAGCCAGCCCGCGAGGCTGCTACGGCCGGACCATTCGATGTAGGCCTCATCGACCGCGACGATGGCCTTGCCGTCGAGCGCGGTGCACACCGCCTCGATCGCCTCCAGGTCGAAGGCGTTGGCCGTGGGGTTGTTGGGTGAGCAGAGGTACACGATCTTCATGGCGGGGCGCCAGGCTGAGAGAAGGCGGCTGGGATCCAAGCTCCAGCCCCGGCCCCGCTCCAAAGGCACGTCCACGACGCCCGCGCCCTGGATGTGAGCGGCCACCCGATACATGCCGAAGGTCGGCGGGCATTGCAGGATCGCATCCCTTCCGGCGGAGAGGTAGATGCGGGACAAGAGATCGATGGCCTCATCGCTCCCCCGTCCGACCAACAACATGTCGGCCCGCACCCCATAAAGTTCGCTCAAGCGTGCGATGAGTGCCTTCGGCTGCGGCTCGGGATAGCGGTTGAGGCCGGCCGCCGTGCCATCGCCCGGCGGACGCCAGGGTGCCTCGTTCGCATGCAGTCGCGTGAGCGAGGGCAACCACGCGGCGTGCGAGTACGGCTTCAAGTGCAGGATTTCGGGCCGCGCGAGCGCGAGCACGGGATTCATGTGGCTTGCTCCGCGAGTGCCGCCAATCGAATGTTCACCGCCGCGGCATGCGCATCGAGCCCTTCGAGGCCAGCAAGGGTACATGCGACTTCCCCCAAGGTCCTGACGCCTTCGGGTGTGAGCTCCTGCACGGTGATGCGCTTTTGAAAATCCTCGAGCGACAAGCCGCTGTACGCGCGCGCATACCCGTAGGTCGGGAGCGTGTGATTGGGTCCGCTGCAATAATCCCCGATCGGCTCAGGCGACCAGGGACCGAGGAACACCGCGCCCGCAGCCTCGACTTTCGCGAGCCAGCGGCGCGGTTCACGCACTTGCAGAATCAAGTGCTCGGGTGCGTATGCGTTCGCGATGTCGAGCGCCGTATCGAGTGAATCGACCGTCACGAGCCGCATCTCGCGCATGGAGCTCGCGAGGATGTCACGCCGGGACAGCGTTTCTGCCTGCTTGCGAACCTCGCGCTCGACGCTCGTCGCGAAGGCTCGGGACGGCGTGACGAGCAGCGCCTGCGCCAGGGCGCCGTGCTCGGCCTGGGCGAGCAGATCGGCGGCCACGAAGTCGGCGCGCGCGCTCTCATCGGCGATGACCATCACTTCGGTTACGCCCGCCGGAAGGTCCACGGCGGCGCCGGCGGGATCGCTCGCAACGCACAGCTTCGCCGCCGTAACCCAGGAATTGCCCGGGCCGTACAGCTTGTCGCACTTGGGTATCGAGGCCGTGCCATAGGCCATGGCGGCGATGGCCTGCGCGCCGCCCACCTTGAAAACGCGCTGCACGCCGGCCTTGCGCGCCGCGACCAGGACCGCCGCATCGGCCGCCCCGCTGCGAGTGGGCGCGGTGCACATGATGCGTTGCCGGCAGCCTGCGATGGCGGCGGGCACCGCCAGCATGACGGCGGTGGAGGGCAGCGGGGCGGAGCCCGCGGGCACGTACATGCCCACGGCGCGCACGGGCACGCTCAAGCGCTCGCACCGCACGCCCGGGGCCGTCTCGATCGAGAGCGGGGCGGGGGATTGAGCTGCATGAAAGGCCCGCACCGTGCCGATCGCGACGTCGAGCGCCCAATGCTGTGCCGCGCTCAAGGAACGATCGGCCGCCTCGAACTCCGCCTCCGATACCTCGAGCGAGCCGAGAAGACGCACCTCATCGAACCGCTCGGTGAGCTCGAGAAGCGCCGCATCACCGCCCCGGCGCACTGCCTCGACGATCTCGGCGGTCTCGCGCGCGATACGCAGGGCACCGCGCTGCGCCGGCCGCTCGAGGGCGGCGTGGCGTTCATCGGTCGAGAGCGTCGTCCAGTCGAGCGCGCGCAACTTTAGGGCCCTACGCGAGCATCTTCTCGACGGGCAGTACCAGCACGGAGCTCGCGCCCGCGCTCTTCAGCTGCTCGAGAGTTTCCCAGAAAACATTCTCGCGGCACACGGCGTGGACGGCCACACGATCCCCCAAACCTTCGAGAGGAATCACCGTCGGCGCTTCGCTTCCGGGCAGGAGCTTGGCGATCGCCGGCAAGGCCTGACGCGGAGCGTGCAGCATGATGTACTTGCTGCCCTTCACTTGCTGGACCCCGTCGATGCGCATCAGCAAGCGGCGCGTCCAATCGTGTTTCTCGGTGGGAATGGGGACGGGGGTGCGAATGAGGACCGCGTGGCTCTCGAGCACGATCTCGGCCTCGCGCAGATGGTTGGCCGCGAGGGTGGAGCCGGTCGATACCAGGTCGCAGATCACGTCCGCCCGGCCGAGGCGCGGCGCGATCTCGACGGAGCCCGACAGCACCACGACCTCGGCTCGGATGCCGCGCTCGGCGAGGAACCGCCCGAGGATGTAGGGATAGGTGGTCGCGATGCGCTTGCCCGCGAGCGACTCCGCGCTGCGATACACGAACCCGTCGGGAACTGCGACGCACAGCTTGCAGCGGCCGAAATCGAGCGTTTGCACGGTCTCGAACAGGGGCGCGAGATTCTTGGCCCGAAAGGCGAGACGCTTTTCCTCGACCACGTTGAGTCCGACGATGCCGAGGTCGCAGACGTCTTCCTGCACCAGATCGGGAATGTCGTCGTCGCGCACGAATAGCACGTCGAGCGGCATGTTTTCCCCATAGCACATGAGCTGGTCCTTGCCGCGCGTGTACTTGAGTCCGCATCGCGACAGCAGCTCGAGGGAGGCGTCGGTGAGACGCCCGCTCTTCTGCACGGCGACCTTGAGGCGCATGGGAGCCGTGGCGCTCATGCGTGCATCTTCAGCCGGTCGGTGACCGCGCGATATCCGCCGTTGCCCGACATCAAGTAGCGCGCGACCCGGCCGATGGTGGTGACGCTCACGCCGGTCTGCTTGTGGATGTCGCGATAGGGCAGTCCGCGCTCGAGGAGCTCCACCACGGCCCAGCGATCCGCCATCGCCTGCAGCTCCGTGGGTGTGCACAGGTCGCGCAAGAAGCTGCGGCATTCCTCGACGCTGCGCAGCGCGAGGATCGCCGTGAACAGCGCTCGCTCGTGCTGCTGCTCCTGTCGCTGCGTCACCGGACGGTTCGTCTTCATGAGGGGTTCCGAATATGCTCCAATGTATTAACGCGCTAATACATTAATACACGCTGACCGGCGGTGCAAGAGGCGAAGACGCTTGACGGGCGCGCGCCGCCTGATACCATTTGCAAGCCTATCTAGACCGGCTGAGGGAAAGGCCCTTAGAAGCCGGGGCAACCACCCGAAGATCCCCAAGATCCTCGAGGAACGGTGCCAACTCCTGCGAAGCGGCCGGCCGAAGGGCGGACTTCGATAGATGGGCGGCGGGTTGCCGGGCGCTCTGCGTCCCAACGGCCGAGCGAGCGGTGCCGCTCCTCAGGGGTTTATGTCAACCTCCGGAGGAACCGTCGGTGCCGAGTCGAATACCCGAAAAACCCCAAGCCGCGTCAGCGCAGCCGAAGAGCGCGGCCAAGGTCGCGCCCATTCGCGGCGGCGAGCCGCTCGATCAGGAGGAGATCCTCGCGCTGCCCGCTCCGTGGCGCCTGCACTACGGCGACGAGCTGCCCGGTGCCCATATCGCGTTTCGCCTGGTCGGTCCCGCGCAGGCGCCGCTCGTCGCAGTGCTGGGTGGCATCTCGGCGCATCGCATCGTGAGCGGCGAGGAGGGGTGGTGGCCGGAGCTCGTGGGTCCCGGGCACGGCATCGACACGAGGCAATACCGCGTGCTCGGCATCGATTACCTCGGCGGCCGCGGCGGCAGCTCCGCCCCGGAAACCGGGCGAAAATTTCCGCCGCTGAGCTCTTACGATCAGGCGCGCGCCTTGTTTCACATCGTGGAGCACCTCGGAGCCGCGCCATTGCATGCCATCGTCGGCGCATCCTATGGCGGCATGGTCGCGCTGTGCTTTGCCGAAATGTATCCGGAGCGCGTGGGCCGCATCGTGGTGCTGAGCGCGGCCGACAAGTCTCAAGTGCTATCGACGGCATGGCGGAGCGTGCAGCGGCAAATCGTGCGCGAGGCCATTGCCCGCGGCGATGGGCCATCGGGTCTGAAGCTCGCGCGCGCGCTCGCCATGGCCACCTACAGGAGCTCCGTGGAGTTCGAGCTGCGCTTCGGCGCGGCGCCGGTGCGTGAGCCGCACGGTTTCAGATTCCCCATCGAGGATTATCTATTCGCCCGCGGCGACGATTACGTGCAGAAGTACCGTGCCGAGACCTTTCTCGCGCTGAGCGAGTCGATCGACTTGCATCGGATGGACGCGACGCGCGTACGCACGCCGGCGACGCTGATCGCCGTGCGCGAGGATCAGCTGGTCCCGTTCCACGACATGCAGGGCCTGGCGGCGCGGCTCAACGGTCCGCGCCAGCTCATCGAGATCAATTCCATCTTCGGCCACGACGCGTTCCTGAAAGAGGGCGCGGCGCTCACGCCGATCGTCAAACGCGCAATTTCGGAGCCGCTCCTTTGAGTAAAGAAAAACCCCGCAAAGCATTGTCCACGCGCTCGGTGCGAGCGGGCCTCGAGTCCGACGCCCAGCACGGTTCCGTCGTGCCGCCCATCTACCTGTCGACCAACTTCGCGTTCGAGGGTTACCGCAAGCCGCGCAAGTACGACTACTCGCGCTCGGGCAATCCGACGCGCGATCAGCTCGCCGTGGCGCTCACCGATCTCGAGGGCGGCGCCTCCGGCGTGATCACCTGCACGGGTCTCGCGGCGATCACACTGGTGCTCGCGACCTTGCCGCAGGGCGCGCGCGTCCTCGCGCCGCACG
>Ga0302314_10015757_pt1 | contig 12827 bp, 9 predicted proteins | sample III_Palsa_N2_3_FD_200533 | JGI IMG/M metagenome (GOLD analysis project Ga0302314, IMG submission 200533) | Peat permafrost microbial communities from Stordalen Mire near Abisko, Sweden - III_Palsa_N2_3 | ecosystem: Environmental > Terrestrial > Soil > Palsa > Peat permafrost | place: Sweden...
GGTGTCGTTCACGTCGGAGAGCGACTTCAAGAAATCGATCACGACCGAGAGCAAGATGTTCTCGATCTACGCGGTGGGCGTCGTCAAAGGGTACAAGCGCGAGACGCGCCTCTCGGTGCACGAGGTCGTCGACTTTCGAACGGCGCCCGTGGTGTCCGCCGCGCCCATCTCCTCGGTCTCGCTCGCGGGAAGCGCCGCGCCGCCCCCCGTTCAACCCGTCGGCAGCGGGAGCGCATCACCGAGCGGGAGCGCGCTCGCGGCGTCGATGCAACCCAGTACCGGCGGACAGGTCGTGTACTTTCACATCGAGTAGGTGAGGATCGGATGAGCATCTCGGTTGGAATCGATATCGGCGCGTCGGCGGTGAGGGTCGCCGTGCTTCGCGTCGCGTATCGCAAGACGACGCTCGAAGCGCTCGCCAGCGCCGACGTCACGCCGGAAGGGGGGATCGCCGAGGCGATTCGCGCGGCGTACGCCCAGGCGATGACGGTGGGAAAGCCGGCCGATGGGATCGCGACGGCGATCGACGGCATACGCGCGTCGGTGCACACGCTGGCCCTGCCCGCGAGCGCGCAGAAGCAGTTCGCCGAGGTGCTCCCGTTCGAGCTCGAGGCCGCGCTCCCGGTCGACATGAGCGAGTCGGTGTTCGACTACCGCGTACTCGAGGCCAAGCCGCACGGGGTCGACCCTGCGGTCGCGGCGACGCAGGTGGCCGTGCTCGCGCTCGTGGCGCGGACCGAGGACGTGCGCGTGCGGATCGAGCTGGTGAAGGGGGCGCTGGGGCAGGAGCCGGAGCGCGTGGGCGCCGGCGCGCTGCCGCTCGCGAGCCTCATCGCCAGCACGCCGACGCTGGCCGAGCCGGGGACGTCGGTGATCGTCGACCTCGGGATCGAGTCGACCGAAGTGCTCGTCGTCGCCAACGGCGAGCCGCGCCTGGCGCGAACGCTCTCGTGGGGGACCAAAGGGTTGCCCGGCACCGCTCCGCGGCTGGCGCGCGAGCTGCGCCTGACGATCGGCGCGTTTCGCGCGGCGGGTGGCGACGCGCCGACCCGCTTGTTCCTCTGCGGCACGTCGGCTTCGGGCGCCGAGACGTTCTTCGCCGGTGAGCTCGGCCTCCCCGTGGAGACGCTGCCGCCGATCGCCGTCGACCTCACGCCGCTCGGTGTCGGAAGGGAAGCGGAGCTGCCGCTGTACGCCATGGCGCTCGGCCTCGCGCTCGGCCTCAGCGGTCGCGCGCATGCGCTCGATCTGCGGCGCGGCCCGCTGTCGTTCGAGCGCGGGTTCGCCTGGGTGCGCGAGAAGATCCCCGTGCTCGCGGGGCTGGCCGCGGTCATCGTCGTGAGCTTCCTCTTCTCCGCGTACGCGCAGCTCTACGCCGCGAACAAGGATCAGACCGCGCTCGAAGCGGCCCTCGGCGTCGTGAGCGGCGAGGTGCTCGGCGAAGAGACCACGAGCGCGGCGCGCGCGCAGGAGCTCGTCTCGCAGCAGAGCGGCGGCGCAGGCGACGACCCGATGCCGCACGTCGATGCTTTCGACGTCATGGTCAAGCTGTCCGAAGACATCTCGTCGTCCACCGTGCACGACGTCGAAGAGCTCGACGTTCAGAAGCAGCACGCGACCGTCCACGGCATCGTCGGCACCATCCCCGAGGCGCAGTCGATCAAGACGTCGCTCGAGAGCGAGCGTTGCTTCAAAGAGGTGAACGTCTCCCGTTTCAACAAGATGGTCGGCGGCGAGCGGCAGAAGTACGTGCTCGATATCGATCTCCGATGCGAGGACGACGCCACCAAGAAGTCGAAGAAGTCCTCGTCCTCGACCGGCTCGTCTGGAGGGGGTGAGTGATGGCGCGCTTCAACCTTTCAGGGCTCGTCGATCGCCTCACGCAGCGGAGCGCGCGCGAGCGCCGGATGGCCGCCATCCTGGGCGGGGTCGTCCTGTTCCTCGTGGTCATCGTCCTCCCCATCGGCCTCGAAGCGGCGGTCCACTCGCGTCTCTCGGACGTCGACGACCTGCGCGCGGCGCTCGACGCGGTGCAATCCGCCCGCGGGCAGATCCACGACCGCCAGACGAAGAAGGCCGCCATCAGCATGCGCTACGGAAAGCATGCCCCCGCGCTGGCCGGGCTCCTCGAGCAGCTCGCCACCGCGCAGAAGCTCGAGGTCGTCGACTCGGTCGACCGCCCCGATCAGCCGCACGGAAAGAAGTTCACCGAGCGCCTCACGACCATCCACTTGAAGAAAGCGGGCATGCTCCCCATCTCGAAATTCCTGGAGAGCGTCGAGCAGAGCGGGTACCCCGTCATGGTGTCGCAGATCGACCTCCGCAAGCGCGCCGGCGAGCCCGACTCGTACGACGTCGAGACCACGATCTCGGCGTTCGATCGCATCGAAGGCACGACGACGTCCGCGCCCGCCGCGTCGTCGTCCTCCGGTAGCGGCAGCGGGAGCACGCCATGAAGGAGCGATTGAAGGCGATCGCGCCGAAGGTCGGCTTCCCGCTCTTCTACTTGTTCTGCCTCGTGCTCTTCGCGCGCTGGACGTTCCCGTGGGACAAGCTGCGCGATCGGATCGTGCTGGCGTACAACCAGCAGCAGCGCGAGGGGGGCGGGCAGACGGAGCTCAAGATCGACGAGCTCGGTCCGTCGTGGCTCTCGGGTGTCTCGGCGAAGGGTGTTCGCCTATTGGGGCCGCCGTCGGAGCCGGGGAAGGCGCCGAGCGAGCTGAAGATCGACGAGGGGAGCGCGAGCGTCTCGCTCTTCGGGCTGATGTTCGGCGATCATGACTTCTCGTTCCACGTGACCGCGTTCGGGGGGACGATCAAAGGGAGCCTCGAGGATTCGGCGAAGGAGAGGAAGATCGACGTCACCGTCGAAGGGGTCGACCTCGCGCAGATCCCGCAGGTCGCTCAGGCGGCCACCGTTCCCGTCGAGGGGACGATCGACGGCGCGGTGAAGCTGACGATTCCCGATCAGAAGATGTCGAAGGCGAGCGGCACGGTATCGCTCGAGATGAGCAACGTCGCCGTGGGGGACGGGAAGGCGAAGATCATGGGGTACCTCGCGCTGCCCAAGTTGGCGATCGGCACGTTCACCATCGCGGGCGATGCGAAAGATGGCGTGCTCAAGTTCTCGAAGATCTCCGCGGGGGGGAAAGACGTCGAGCTCCAGGGCGACGGGCGCCTGCAGCTGCGCGAACAGCTCGGCGACTCGCTCGCCGACATGAACCTGCGCGTGAAGATCAACGACGCCTACCGCTCGAAGAACGACACCACCAAGAGCCTCTTCGGCGCGCCCGGCTCGACCGCTCCCGGCGTCTTCGATCTCGATCCCAAGGTGAAGCAGTCCAAGCGCGCCGACGGGTTCTACGGCTGGCACCTGCGCGGTGCGCTCAGCAGACCCGCCTTCGATCCCGCGCCGTTCGCGGGCGGGGCGGCGTCGAACGCGCCCGGCGGCATGTCACCGAACCCCATGATGCCCAATCCCGGCATGATGCCCAACCCCAGCGGAGGGAGTCTGCGATGAATCGCGCGCGCCTCGTCGGAGTGATTCATCTGCCGCCGCTCGCCGGCAGCCCGCGCGCGTCGGCCGACGTGCACGCGGCGGAAGCGCGCGCCGCGGAGGACGCGAAGATCCTCGCGGAGGCGGGGTTCGATCTCGTGATGATCGAGAATTTCGGCGACGCGCCGTTCTTCGCCGGGCGCGTGCCCTCGGTGACCGTGGCGATGATGACGGCGTGCGCGCTCGCGGCGCGTGCTGCGGCGCCTGCGATGCCGCTCGGGATCAACGTGCTGCGGAACGACGCCGACGCCGCTCTGGCGATCGCAGTCGCGGTCGGGGCGGCGTGCATCCGTGTCAACGTGCTGACCGGCGCGCGCGTGACCGATCAGGGGCTCATCGAAGGGGACGCCGCGACGCTCTTTCGCACGCGCCGCGCGCTCGGCGCCGACGCCATCGAAGTGTGGGCCGACGTCGATGTGAAGCACTCCGCGCCGCTCGCCGCGCGCCCGCTGGCCGACGAGGTCGGCGACCTGGTCTCGCGCTCCTTCGCGAGCGCGGTGCTCGTGACGGGCGAGGGGACGGGTCGCTCGGTCGACGGCGCGAAGCTCGAAGACGTCCACCGCGCGGTCCGCGCGCGCGTCCCGGTGCTCGTCGCCAGCGGCGCCACGATCGGCACGCTCCCGGCGCTTGCCCGGCGCAGTGAAGGGGTCATCGTGGGGAGCGCGCTCCGCGCCGACGGCGTCGCTGGGGGCCCCGTCGACGCGAAACGAGCGAGCGAGTTCGCCCGCGCCTTCCGGTCGTCGTTCAGCGTTTAGGGCAACCGCTTCGCGAAACCCGCGCGCTGCTCCCGCCGACCGAGCGCCTCGTTCCGCCGACCGGCCGTCTCGTTCAGACGACCGAACCACTCGTTCCGGCGAGCCCACGTCCGCTTCGAACGACGGACGCGCTCGTCTCCCGAACGAGCCGCTCGCTTCGCCGTACGAATCGGTTCGTTCCCGGAAGCGAACGTTCGGTTCGAGAGAGCAAACGTTCGATTCGACGTACCGGACGTTCGGTTCGACGAACCCAACTGTTGGCTGATTTCAGCTACTTATGGGGCGTCGAAAAGAGAGTCGAAAAACCGACCGGTCTCTCAATAACGGACGGTGAACGAGGCGTAGACCTCGCTCGTCTGCCGGAAGAACAGGTACGTGTACCCGACGCCGTCGTGGAGCACGCTGGCGTAGCCGAGCGCGGGATCGCCTTGCGCGAGCGAGAGGGTGAAGTCGCTCTTCACGCCAGCGAGCGTCGGGAGGGTGTAGCGGGCGAAGATTTCACCGCCGTACGACTGCGAGATCGGCTGGCTGGAGAACTGGTTGTCGGCGACGACGCCGTTCGCCACGATGCTCGGATCGCCGCTGGCGACGTTGTAGAACCAGATGTAGCTGGTCGTCGCGTCCATGCCGATCGAGAGCGGCTCGTGGAACGGCATGATGACCTCGGCCTCGAGCGAGAAGCCGAGCCGGAACTCCGGGTTCTGCGCCCCGCCTTCCGCCTCGCGGTACTTCACGATGAAGAAGCCGGTCGTGGCGCGCGCGCTGAGGCCGATGTAGCGGCCGATCTTCTTGTCGATCTGGAGGACCAGGCCGGGCGCCGTGATGAGGCCCATCTTCTGGCTCTCGAACGACGTGGGCGCGTTGATCGCCAACGTCGCCGCGAACGAGAAGTCCTTCGGCAGCTTCTGCGTGCGCGTGTACGTCGCCGTCACGTCGTCGCTGCGGACGCCGGTCTCGCCTTCGTCGGCGAGGAAGCGCTCGTAGAAGTAGTCGCGGATGCCGATGCGGTCGTGCTCCGAGAGGCTGTAGCTCGCGTAGACGCCGAAGTCGTTGAACACCTTGTTGGCGCCGACGCCTTCGAGGTCGTCCTGGCGAATCAGGCGGTGCGTTTCGAACGTAGCGCCGATTTCCCACGGCTTCTGCTTTTCGGCTTTGCGGGCCGTCTGGTCGGGGTTGGCGACCGGGTTCTGCGAGCCGTTGCCGAGCGGTACGACGTCGCCTACGCCCGTCTCCGTCGTGGGGGGCGCGCCGGGGCCCAAGCCGCCTTTGCCGCCCGTGTCACCCTTGCCGGTGTCCGCCGCGAACGCGCTGGTGGAGGCCAGCACCACCGCCGCTGCAAATCCGAAAGCCGCCGTCGTGCGCATCATCTCTCCCTCGAATCGGCGGGCGAAGCGCGCCCGATATCCCGTAGCGCCGCAACGCAGCCAGGCGCTCACCGGTGGACCTTCTAGCGCTAGGGGTCACATGCAGGCAACGAATTCCGCGCAGGGTCGTGTGCGGGAACAAGCGCCGCGCGAAGGTTCTTCGGGCCGGTGCTACCCGGCCCGGCAGACCGAGATGACAGGGCCCGACTGTCCACCCACCCGGGTCTGGACACACGAGTACCCACTCGGGCAGGCGTGCGAGGGATCACAGTAGTAGGTGCAGGCCCCCGAGATGGTGGGGGGGACGGCGTCGCACGCCATCCCGGAAGCGCAGGTCGCGATGCCGACGGAATCGTCGCAAGCGGCTAGAAATCCCCCTCCTGCGACGCGGCTCACGATGCAGGCGAGGGTCGGCGTCGTATCGATGGGCCAGCACGTCTCCCCGGCGGGACACGCCAGAGGGTCACCTGCGCAGCTTGCGCCGCCTTCGGGCGCGGGGGCGGGTTGGACGGTCGGCGAGCATTGGAGGCCGGTCGCGGCGAAGGGGGCGACGAGCAACGCTAGCGCCGTCGGGAGGGCGAATCGACGCTCCCAGAAATGGGACCGGGCCTTGTCCCAGCGCAAGGTCGCGGGGCGGCGCGGAGGCATCACGTCCGCGCGGTGCGCTTGGCGAGGATCTCGTTCACGCGGGCGTCGGGGAGAGAGCGGGCGCGCGTTCGGAGGCGAACGAGGAGCGCGTCGCGATCGGGAGGGGGGGCCACGACTCGCGCGGCGCCCCCGTCCGGCCGATTCCCTGCCGACCCTGCCGAAGACGGCCCTGGTGACGCGGGGCGAGCGGCGGCCGCCGGCGTGAACGCGCGAGGCGGCGTCGGCGGGCGCGGGGGTCTCATCGACGAGGGGCGCGAGGCGGCGGCCGGGAGCGGCGGGGGGAGCGGCGGCGGCACCGGCGACTCGTCGAAGCGGATCGACGGGGGCGAGGCGCGATCGAACGTTGCGTCGACCTGGGTCGACTCGATCTCGATGTCCTCGGCGCTCGACGATGGGGGCGCGGGGGGAAGTTGCGAGCGTGCCCACTCGGGCAGCGGCGGCGGCGCGCGACGCGACGGCGGCGGCGGAGGTACCGACGGGATGGGCGACGCGGGAGGCTTGCGCGAAGTGTCGACCGACGAGGACGACGGCGCGGGCACCGAGTCGGAGGTGCTGGGCGCCGGAACCGGAACGACGACCGCGGGCATCCCCATGAGCGACGTCGACGCGCGGACGCGCGCGTCGCGCAGGCTCGCGGCGCGATCGACCAGCGCCTTCGAGCGCGCGTCGAGCCGCGTGAACCGGAGCGAGAGCCCCGGCTCGCCGGCGTACGCCTTCTCCTTGAACCCGACGACGCGCCCCTCGCCGCGCAGCATCGAGTCGCCGTTCTTCAGCACGATCTCGAAGCGCAGCACCACCCCCTGCGGACGCGACTGCGCCCCGAGGAGGATCACGCTCGTGCGGGTGAGCGTGTCGAACTCGCGCTCCAGATATTCCTGCTCGGTCGCGTACGGGCGCGTGATGCGGATCGCGACGGGCGTCTTCTGCTCGTCTGCCACGACGCCGAGCATACGCTATCGTCCGACTCGCCAGCATGGTAACCGCGCGCGGATGACCGATGGGCGAACGAGCGACGCGACGGACCGGGCGATTCGAGCGCGTGTCCTCGTCGTCGGCGGCGGCGCTCGCGAGCACGCGATCGCGTGGCAGCTCGCGCGCGAAGGGTGCGAGGTCCTCGTCGCACCGGGAAACGCGGGGACGAGCGCCGTCGCGCGGAACGTTGCGGTGCGCGCGGACGACGTCACCGGGATCGTGGAGCTCGCGTCGCAGGAGCGGGTCGACCTCGTGGTCGTGGGGCCGGAGCTCCCGCTGACGCTCGGCGTCGTCGATGCGCTCCAGGCGAGGTCGATCGCCGCCTTCGGTCCGTCGCGCGAGGCTGCGCGGCTCGAAGGGTCGAAGGCGCACATGAAGCGCTTCTGCACGCGCCACGGAATCCCCACGGCGGCGTACGCGGTCTTCGACGACGCGGACGCGGCGGAGGCGTACGTGCGCGCGGCGAACCGGCCGCTGGTCGTGAAGGCCGACGGGCTGGCGGCCGGCAAGGGGGTCGTGGTCGCGGCCGACGCGGACGAGGCGTGTGCGGCGGTCGATCGCATCCTGCGAAAGCGCGGGCTCGGCGACGCGGGGGTGACGCTCGTGATCGAAGAGGTGCTCCCCGGCGAAGAAGCGAGCTTCCACGTCGTGTGCGACGGCACGCGCTTCGTGGCGCTCGAGGCGGCGCAGGATCACAAGCGCGTCTTCGACGGGGATCGTGGACCGAACACCGGCGGGATGGGGGCGTACGCGCCCGCGCCGATCGTGACGCCCGAGGTGCTCGAGAAAGTGCGGACCACGATCGTCGAGCCGACGCTCGCGGGGATGGAGAAGGACGGCGCGCCGTTTCGCGGCGTGCTCTTCGTGGGGCTCATGATCGAGGCGGGGGAGCCGCGCGTGCTCGAGTACAACGTGCGCTTCGGCGATCCGGAGACGAGCCTGTTCGAGCTCCTGGACGGCGCGTCGCGCGGGGACCTGCGCGCGTCGATCGCAGACCTCGCGGCGCACCCTTCGCCAGAGGAGTTCGCCTTGTGCGTGGTGATGGCCGCCGAGAGCTACCCCGCGACGCCGCGGACGGGCGACGCGATCACGGGGCTCGACGCGGCGCTCGACGAGGATGCGTACGTGTTCCACGCCGGGACCGCGCTCCGCGACGGCGCGATCGTCACGGCCGGCGGGCGCGTGCTCGCGGTCGGGGCGCGCGCACGAACGCTCGACGACGCCGCGTTGAAGGCGTACCGCGCGGTCGACGCCATTCACTGGCGCGGCGAGCATCATCGTCGCGACATCGGCCATCGCGCCCGCACACGAGTCTGACTAGAACCGAGACAACCCATGGCTGACATCGCCCCGCTCACGCCCCTTCGTTACGCCTCTTCCAAAGTTCCGCTCGAGCGCGTCGTCGCGCCGCCGTACGACGTCATCGACGCCGCCGCGCGCGAAGAGCTCGCGGCGCGCGACCCGCACAACGTCGTGCGGTTGATCCTCCCCGAAGGCGAAGGGGACGCGAAGTACGCGAACGCGGCGAAGCTCCTCGAAGCGTGGCGCGCCGAAGGGGTACTGACGCGCGACGACGCCCCGGCGTTCTATCGGTACGACCAGCGCTTCACCCCCCCCGGTGGGGGCGCTGCGCGCACGCGCCGCGGGTTCCTCGCGCTCGTGAAGCTCGTCCCATTTTCGGCGCGCGTCGTCTTGCCGCACGAGCGCACGCTGTCGGGCCCGAAGGAGGATCGACTGAAGCTCTTTCGCGCGACGCGAACGAACCTGAGCCCCGGGTTCATGCTCTATCGCGACCCGTCGCGCGCGCTCGATTCGGCGCTGGCGGAGGCCGAGACGATCGCCGAGCTATCCACCCCCGACGGCGTCGACCACATGCTGGCGAAGGTCAGCGCGAAAGACGCGGTCCGCGCCATCACCGACGGCATCGCAGGCTCGTCGCTCCTCATCGCCGACGGTCACCATCGCTACGAGACCGCGCTCCGCTACGCCGGCGAGATCGACGCCGCGAACCCCGGGTCGCCCGAGTCGGCCGAGCACAAGTGGTTCATGGTCTTCCTCGCGAACGGCGACGACCCGGAGCTCGTCGTCTTCCCGACCCATCGCCACGTGCATGGCCTCGCCGGCTTCGACTACCGCGCGATGATCACGCGCGCCGGAGCGCTCTTCACGTCGCGCCCGCTCGGGAACGGCGCCGACGCTGCATCCATCCTCGAAGCCCTTCGTACGGCTGGCCTCGTCGCGCCGTCGGTCGCCGCATGCGCACCGAACGGCGAGGTCACGCTCCTCACGCTGCGCGCAAACGCCCCGCTCGCCTCCCACGCGACGCTCGGGCCGCTTCCCGACGTCCTTCGTCGCACCGACGTCGCGCTCCTCCACGCGGGCCTCCTCGAAGACGTGCTCGGCATCACGCCCGAGGCGCAGGCCGCGAAGACGAACCTCTGGTACCCGCAAGACGCCGCGGCTGCGCTCGCCAAGCTTCGAGGTAATGGCGCAAAAAGCGCTGGTTTGGGCCGGGACCCAAACCAACACACGAACGACAAGGACTCCGGCGATCTGTTGCTACTCATGAACGCGACGCCCGCCTCGTCGCGGAAGCCGGGCACGTGATGCCGCAGAAGAGCACCTTCTTCTATCCGAAGGTCCTGACCGGTCTCGCCATCCACACACTGGAGCCATCGCGTCGCGTCGCGAAATGAAGACTGCGCTGGCGTTACGCGCGTTGGGTGTCTAGGTTCGAAAGTGAGACGGCGTGCGTCTAGCCATCGGCTCGGCGCGCGTTGTATGAGCAGGCTTTGGAGCTTGCCGAGCGTCACGCCGCCCACGAGAGCGAGAGGTCAGAATGTCAGAAAAGAAGGGTCCGCCCCCCGTCCCGCCGAAGCCCGAAGAAGAGGCCGTGCAGTTCGGCGACGAGCTCCCGGTTCTTCCGATTCGGAACGCGGTGCTCTTTCCGGGCGCCGTCGCGCCATTCGACGTCGGACGCGAGAAGAGCGTCGCGCTCGTGGAGGACGTCGACAACCTCACGAGCCCCGTCATCGCCATCTTCGCGCAGAAGGACCCCGCGACCGACGACCCGGGCGCGGAAGATCTGCACAAGGTCGGCTGCGCGGCGCGCGTGCTCAAGGCGCTGAAGCACTCCAGCGGGAACTACTCGCTCATCTTGCAGGGGCTCACGCGCATCCAGCTCGGTGACGTGACGCAGACCGGGCCGTACTTGAAGGCCAAGGTGAAGCGCCTCGAAGAGGCCGGTCTGGAGGATGACGAGGCCGACGCGCTCTCGATGAGCCTCCGCGACATCGCCAAGCAAGTCATCCAGCTGATGCCGGAGCTCCCGCGCGAGGCGGGCTCGCTCATCGATTCGATCCAGGCGCCGGGCGCGCTCGCCGATCTCGTGGCGGCGAACCTCGACGCGCCGGTGGAAGAGAAAGCGGCCCTGCTCGAGACGGTCGAAGTGAAGGAGCGCATCCGCAAGGTGCTGCGCCTCCTCACGCGCCAGCTCGAGATCCTCAAAATGCGCGAGCGGATCAACTCGCAGATCAAAGAGGAGATGGGGAAGAACCAGCGCGAGTACGTCCTCCGCCAGCAGCTGAAGGCGATCAAAGAGGAGCTCGGCGAAGACGACGGCGACCAGAGCGATCTCGACGCCCTCGAAGACCGCATCGCGAAGGCCACGCTCCCCACCGAGGCCGAGCAGGTCGCGAAGAAGCAGGTCAAACGCCTGCGCAACATGCAGGTCGGCTCGGCCGAGTACACCGTCGTGCGCACGTACCTCGACTGGATCCTCGATCTGCCGTGGCACAACCAGACGCCCGACAACATGGACATCGCGACGGTCCGGAAGGTCCTCGACGAGGACCACTACGGCCTCGAGAAGGTCAAAAAGCGCATCCTCGAGTACCTCGCCGTCCGCAAGCTGAAGAAGGACAAGAAGGGGCCGATTCTCTGCCTCATCGGTCCCCCCGGCGTCGGCAAGACGTCGCTCGGTCGCAGCATCGCGCGATCGCTCGGTCGCAAGTTCCACCGCATCTCGCTCGGCGGCGTGCACGACGAAGCGGCCATCCGCGGGCACCGGCGCACGTACGTCGGCGCGCTCCCCGGTCAGATCATCCAGGGGATGAAGAAGGCCACGACGATCAACCCCGTCTTCATGATGGATGAGATCGACAAGATCGGTCACGACTTCCGCGGCGACCCCGCGGCGGCGCTGCTCGAGGTGCTCGACCCGGAGCAGAACAACACGTTCGCGGATCACTACCTGGAGATCCCGTACGACCTGTCGAACGTCATGTTCGTCGCCACGGCGAACGTGGCCGATCCGATCCCTGCGCCGCTCCGCGACCGCATGGAGATTCTCGAGATCCCGGGCTACACGCGGCGCGAGAAGATGGCGATCGCGCGGCAGCACTTGATCCCGAAGCAGATCGAGGAGCACGGCATCACGCCGCAGCAGCTCGAGATCACCGATCCGGCGGTCGATCTGATCATCGACTTCTACACGCGCGAGGCCGGCGTTCGTACGCTCGAGCGGCAGATCGCCAGCGTCATTCGCGGAGTCGCAGTGAAGATCGCGGAGGGCGATCTCACGCCGCGCAAGATCGAGAACGAAGACCAGGTTCGCGAGTTCCTCGGGCCGCAGCGGTACACGAGCGAGGTCGCGGAGCGGACGGAGGAAGCGGGCGTCGCGACGGGCCTCGCGTGGACGAGCGTCGGCGGCGAAATCCTCTTCATCGAAGCGACGCGCATGTACGGCACGGCGAAGCTCCAGCTCACCGGGCAGCTCGGCGACGTCATGAAGGAGAGCGCGCAAGCGGCGCTCTCGTACGTCCGGACGAACGCCGAGAAGTACGGCATCGCCAAGGACTTCCTCGAGAAGAGCGACATCCACATCCACATCCCCGCGGGCGGCATGCCGAAGGACGGCCCGAGCGCGGGCGTCACGATGTTCACGGCGCTCGTGTCGATGCTCACCGGCGTGCGCGTGCGGCACGACGTGGCGATGACCGGTGAAATCACGCTCCGCGGGCGCGTGCTTCCGATCGGCGGCCTGAAGGAGAAGGTCCTCGCGGCGCACCGCGCGGGCATCAAGCGCGTCATCGTCCCCGAGCGAAATAAGCCGGACCTCGACGAAGTGCCGAACGAAGTGAAGAACGATCTCGAGTTCGTCTTCGTGGCGAAGATGGATCAGGTGCTCGACGCGGCGCTCGAAGAGAAGCTGACGCCGAAGGTGGCCGAGAAAGAACAGACGCCGCCGACGCCGACGCCGTCCAACTAGGACGGCGCTAGAAGCGACCGACGAGCGACAACCCTGCGGGGGCTCCAGCGGCGCCAGGTGCGATCATCGCGCTTGGCGCCGTTTGCGCTGACGGGGCGCTGAGCACGAGGTACGCGCCGAGCGCGCCGGCGACGACGGCGCCCGCCGCGAAGCCGACCGAGAGGGCCTCGGTGGTGTGCGCGCTCGACTGGAGGCTCGTGACGTCGGGCTCGCGCGCGATGGGGCAGCGGCCGTCGGGGCAGTCGCCTTTGACGGACGAGACC
>Ga0302314_10015761_pt1 | contig 12823 bp, 9 predicted proteins | sample III_Palsa_N2_3_FD_200533 | JGI IMG/M metagenome (GOLD analysis project Ga0302314, IMG submission 200533) | Peat permafrost microbial communities from Stordalen Mire near Abisko, Sweden - III_Palsa_N2_3 | ecosystem: Environmental > Terrestrial > Soil > Palsa > Peat permafrost | place: Sweden...
GCTCCAACGCCGGCATCGGGGTCGGCGGCGGGCCGGAAGCCTCAAATGAGGCCTGGCAGCGGATCTGGGACATCAACGTCATGGCCCACGTCTGGGCCGCGCGGCATGTCGTGCCGAGGATGATCGAGAACGGCGGCGGCTATCTGGTCAACACCGCCTCGGCCGCCGGCCTGCTCTCGCAGATCGGCTCGGCCCCCTACGCGGTCACCAAGCATGCCGCCGTCGGCCTCGCCGAATGGCTGGCCCTGACCTACGGCGACGACGGCATCAAGGTCTCGGTGCTGTGCCCGCAGGCGGTGCGCACCAACATGACGGCCGGCAACCCCGACGGCGTGGCCAGCATCGACGGCATGATGGAGCCTGAGACGGTGGCCGAGAGCGTGGTCCAGGCCCTGGCCGCGGAGGATTTCCTCATCCTGCCCCACCCCGAGGTGCTGACCTACATGCGCAACAAGACCGCCGACTACAACCGCTGGATCGGCGGCATGCGCAAGCTCAACCGCCGCTTCCGGGGCTGAGGTGCAGCTCACGATCAACGACGGCGCGCATGAGGTCGACGCCGATCCGGACACCCCGCTCCTCTGGGCGATCCGCGACCTCGTCGGCCTGACCGGGACCAAGTTCGGCTGCGGCAAGGGGATCTGCGGGGCCTGCACGCTGTGGCTGGACGGGACGCCGGTGAGGTCGTGCCTCACCCGCCTCGACGCCGTCGCCGGCCGCAAGGTCACCACCATCGAAGCGGTCGGCGCGACGCCAGCCGGCGCGGCGGCGCAGAAGGCCTGGCTCGACCTGCAGGTGGTGCAGTGCGGCTACTGCCAGAGCGGCCAGATCATGAGCGCCGCCGCCCTGCTGACCCGCAACCCGGCCCCCACCGACGCCGACATCGACGCCGCCATGGGCGGCAATGTGTGCCGCTGCGGGACGTATTTGCGGCTTAGAGCGGCGATCCATCTGGCGGCTGGGGCGTTGAGGCGGGCCCCCTCCACCGCCCCCGAAGGGCCCCCTCCACCGCTTCGCGGTCCCCCTCCCCCAAGGGGGGAGGAGAAAGGGTCCCCCTCCCCCAGAGGGGGAGGAGAAGGTCAACGCGAACACCTCTCTCCCCCCTCTGGGGGGAGTATGGCCGACCGCGAAGCGGAGGCGCGAAGCAGCCAACGCCGGGAGGGGGGCAGGTGACCTCTCGCACGCCTATTTTCCCTACCGTCATGGCCGGGCGTAAGTCCCGGCCATCCATGCTCGCCGGCGCTGGTTTGACCGCGCGTCGCGGTCTCGGCGCGTCGTGGCCATGCGCGCATGGCCAACCGACCTTGGGTGTTCATAGGTCGCGGGGACTGACGCCCGGCGATGACGGTAGGCTTTGGCATGGATCGGGGGCGATTCATGCAGGCTGAACTCTCACGCCGCAGCGTGCTGGTCGGCGCCGCCGGGCTCCTCATCGCGGTGCACGTGCCTGGCGCCCAGGCCGCCGACGCGCCAACGCCGATCGCGGCCTTTATCCGCATCCCCGAGAGCGGGCCGATCACCCTGATCATGCCGCGGGTGGAGATGGGTCAGGGGGCCTATACCTCGCTCACCATGCTGCTGGCCGAGGAGCTGGAGGTGGGGCTCGATCAGGTGACGCTGGAGGCGGCGCCGCCCAACAACGACCTCTATTCAGACCCGATCAACGGCGAGCAGGTGACCGGCACCTCGGCCACCACCATGGGGTTCTACGACCCGCTGCGCAAAGCCGGGGCCGAGGCTCGGGTCCGGCTGATCGCCGCGGCGGCGGCCAGGTTCGGCGTCCCGTCCGCCGCCTGCCGGGCCGAGCGCGGCGAGGTGATCTGTGGCGACAAGCGCGCGACCTATCAGTCTCTCGCCACGGCGGCGGCCGCCCTCCCCACCCCCGTCGCGGTCAAGCTGAAGGAGCCTGCCGAGTGGAAGCTGCTTGGCAGGCCGATCCCTCGCCTGGACCAGGTGGCCAAGGTGACCGGGGCGGCGCAGTTCGGCATCGACGTGAAGCTGCCCGGCCTCAAATACGCCAGCGTCGCCGCCTGCCCCGTCTTCGGCGGCAAGCTGAAAGGCGTCGACCCGGCCCCGGCTCTGGCCGTGCGCGGCGTGCGGCAAGTGGTCAAGCTGGACGACGCCGTCGCCGTGATCGCCGACCACACGGCGGCGGCCTTCAAGGGCCTGGCCGCCCTGGCGCCCGACTGGGACCTCGGCCACGGGGCCAACGACACCAGCGCGGCGATCGATGCGGCCATGGTCAAGGCCTCGCAGAGCCCGGGCGCGGTGGGGACCAAGACCGGCGATCCCGACGCGGCCGGCGTCAAGCGCATCGACGCGGTCTATCGCATCCCCCTGCTCGCCCACGCGGCCATGGAGCCGATCAACTGCACGGTCTCCATCAAGGACGGCGCCGTCGAGGTGTGGACCGGCACCCAATCGCCGGTCAGGGCCCGCGACGCGGCGGCCAAGGGGGCTGGGGTCGCGCCGGAGAAGGTCACCCTGCACAACCAGCTGATCGGCGGCGGCTTTGGCCGACGGCTCTATATCGACCACATCGCCCAGGCGGCGGCCATCGCCCGGCAGGCGGCGGGGCCGGTGAAGATGACCTGGACGCGCGAGGAAGACATCCGTCACGACCACTATCGACCCTGCTACCTCGACCGCCTGGAAGGGGCGCTCGACGCCTCTGGCCAGGTGATCGCCTGGAAGCACCGCGTCTGCGCCTCGGCGGTCTCTGAAGCTTGGGCCGCCGGCTCGCTGAAGGACGGGGTGGACCCCGACGCCCTCGACCCGGCCGCCGGGGCCTACAGCTTTCCGGGCCTGCTGCTCGACTATGTGCGGGCCGAGCCCGGGCAGGTTCCCACCGGCTGGTGGCGCGGCGTCGGGCCGACGCACAATACGTTTATGGTCGAGAGCTTCATCGACGAGCTGGCCGCCGCCGCCGGGGCCGATCCGTTGGCGTTCCGCCTCAAGCATCTGGGCTCAGCGCCGCGCGCCGCCGCCGTGCTGAAAGCGGCGGCCGCGGCGGCCGGCTGGGGAACGCCGCTGCCGAAGGGCCGCGGACGGGGGCTGTCGCTGGTCGCCGACTTCGGTAGCTTCCTCGCCGAAGCGGCCGAGGTGGAGGTGAGCGACGACGGCGCCGTGAAGGTGATCAAGGTGGCCTGCGCGGTCGATTGCGGCCGCATCGTCAACCCCGACACCATCCGCGCCCAGCTGGAGGGCGGCATCCTGTTTGGCCTGACCGCCGCCCTGCGCGGCGAGATCACCATCGCCGGAGGCCGCGTGGCGCAATCCAACTTCCACGACTACCCGCCGCTGCGCATCGGCGAGGCGCCGGCGATCGAGACGATCATCCTCGCCAGCGACGAGGCCCCCGGCGGCATCGGCGAACCCCCCTGCGCCGCGATCGCGCCGGCCGTGACCAACGCGATCTTCGCGGCGACGGGGCGGCGGCTGCGGGCCCTGCCGATCGAGCGGCAGATGGCGAAGAGCGCCTAGGGGGAAGAGGATATTCCTTCCCGATCAAGCGTACGCTTTTTCACCGACCTTCTGAAACGCGCACCAGAAGCGCAATGAGCGCGGTGTTGATGTAGTAGTTATTACGACCCTGCTGGCGCTTTTCGACGAAGCCATCCGCCGTGAGTGTCTCGAGATATTTCGCCGCCGTCTGGCGGGTGACGCCCAGATCGGCCTGGAGAAACTCGATGCGCGTGTACGGGTGGCGGAACAGGTTGTTCAACAAATCCTGCGAGTAGCGCAGGGAAGGATGCTCGCGAAGGCGGCGTTTGAAATCGGCCATCAAATCTCGCATGCCTTCCACGAGCGCCAGAGTCTGCTGCGCCGTCGTCGCGACAGCGCGAATCATGAAGAGTATCCATGGCTCCCAGGCGCCATCGTCGCGCACCGACTGTAACAGCCGGTAGTATTCGGCCTTGTTTATTGTGATGTGGCGGCTGAGATAGAGAATCGGAATTTCCAGCAACCCGGTGCGCGTCAGATACAAGACGTTGACAATGCGACCGACGCGGCCGTTGCCGTCAGAAAACGGGTGAATGCTTTCGAACTGGTGATGGATGATGGCCATCATGACCAGGGGATCAAGATCGCTCGCCGAGTCGTCGTTGATGAACCTCTCCAGAGCGCTCATCGCGGCCACAATCTCCGCAGGATCCTGTGGCGGGACGTAAATCACCGCGCCACTTGTTTCATGCTTCAACGCTGTCCCGGGCGTCTGGCGAAAGCTCTCGTCTGTTCCCTTGAGCAGGCGGAACATTTCTATGATCGCGTTACAGGTGAGGAGGTTCTTGTTGTCGAAGAGGCTATCGAACCCACACTTCAATGCGTCTGCGTACCTGGCGACCTCCTTGGCCGCTGGCGAGTTGGAGGCGTCTGGCAACACACCGGCGCGAAAGAGCTCGTCCTGGGTTGTGACGATATTTTCGATTTCGGAACTTGCCTTGGCCTCCTGGAGGATAAGGGTGTCGATGAGAATGCCTTGGTTGGGCACGCTGGCGGCCCGCCCCTTGAGCTCCGCCAGATGGCGATGGGCCTTAGCGAGTTCGCGCAGAACGGTCGGCGTCTCGAGCTCCGCCGCGGGCGGCAGACACGGCAGCACATAGGTTGGGGTTAACACGTACCGTCCAATATGTTCGAAATTATCCAAATTTTTAACATGTCGAGCGCGACGTGTTAAGTGGCCTCGCCCACTCAGACCTACAAGAGAGGCGCGCCGGCGCCCCTCCCTCCCCTTGGTGGGGAGCGTGGAACGCGCGTCAGCGCGGGACGGGTGGGGTGGTGGCGCCACCCCTTCGGCAAGGAGTTTGCCCCGGGCGGGCCCGCGCCAGCGGCGCAACCCGGGGGGCCACCTCCCCCATCAAGGGGGAGGAGGATATTTCTTCTGGTAGCGCCGGCGTCCCGCCGGCAATCGGCGCAGCCGATATCTTGCTAAAGACGCCGGCGAGACGCCGGCGCTACGTGCTCGAGGCCCCCTACCCCAGCACCTTGGCCAAAAACCGCGCGCCGAGCTGGAGGCCGACGCCGTCTATGCTGTGGCCGAGGCCGTGGGAGACGTGGCTTTCGACGGTGAAACCTTCGCGGATCAGCGCCGCCTTGGCCGCCGAGAAGCCGACCAGCGGGATCATCGGGTCGGCGTCGCCGTGGATGAGCAGGATCGGCGGGCGGCCGGGCGCCGCGGCCAGGGCCGCTTCGTCGGCCAGCATGCCGGAATAGCCGACGATGCCGGCCGGCGCGCGCGGCCGGGCGGGCCCGACCTGCAGCGCCATCATCGTGCCCTGGCTGAACCCGACCAGGGCCAGGCGGGAGTCATCCAGGCCCTGGCGCGCCAGCTCGGCGTCAATGAACGCATCCAGCACCGGGGCCGCCCGCGCCGCCCCGGCCGCGCGCTGGGCGCGATCGAGCGAGGTGATCGGCCACCACTGATAGCCATCCGGCGCGCCGGGGCACGGCTCTGGGGCGTTGGGGGCGACGAAGGCCGCGCCCGGCAGCACGCCGCGCCAATAGGGCGCCAGCGAGATCAGGTCATCGCCATTGGAGCCATAGCCGTGCAGCAGGATGACCAGCGAGCGCGCCGCCTCGCCGGAGGCCGGAGGCACGCGGGGTCCGTCGATCATCTGTGGGCTCCGGTTCGGTGGGGGCATCGTCTCGCTTACATAGGGCCAGGATCAACCGAAGCCAGCGCTGTTAATTTTCCGATCTATCGGCGACGGTGGCTGGGCGGGTGACGACCGTAGATTCACCGAAGATGCGGTGAATCCGTCGAAGTTTGCGGCGCGGATGGCTGGTGAGCGCTCGCGCGGTTGAGATTTTGCAATTCACGAAGTCAGAGGGCTTCTCACGCTCGCTTCCCAGCAGTGCGGCGAGTGGTAAGCGAGACGAGGCTTTCCATCATGCAATACTAATCTTTGTGTCAACCAACCCGTAACGGGACGCGATTCGAGACATGGACGCGCTGGGCTCTCAGATCGATATCCCTTCCAGGCGGGCCTTTTCGATCGTCTCAAGCAGTACGACACACTGTTTCTCGGTCGGAATCTTCGCTGGCATCTGCATTGCGATATCGAGCACACCGACCTCCTTTGACGACAGCAACTGCTTGGCCGCGAGGACCTTGTGTACCCTTGCCCATTCGGCTGCGGCGATCCCGATGACTCTCCGCTGGGCCTCAATGCCGTTGTCCATCTTCTGAATCTTGCGCGCCGTCTTCGCCTCGGATGCGCTGTCCTCGGCCGTTAGCAACTCTCCCCAGAACTCGTCGGGCAGAAGCTTCTCAAAGTTCGGCAACTCCGCCAGCAATCCGGTCCAGCACGCGTCGCGCTTGCACCACTCGGAAATGTTTGAAATGCCGGTGGGTGGTCTGATGATCTCCGCGTTCACCGCATCCGAAATGACCGTGAGCGTCTGTTGAAGCGTGGAGTTGATCGCCTGGACGTTCCAGACTCGCTGGAAGTCAATCGAGCTGCCGTGGCGGCGCGTGATCTCACTGAGCACGGCAAGTGTGTAGGCGACGATGTTAGCTCGGTAGCCACCATTATACCAAGGCTGGGACGATACGAGCTTCTCCGTAGCGCGGAAGATGTCCGGCACGTTTTCAATCAGGATCGCCGCCGGCTGGGTCGCTTCCACAAACTGAAGGAATCGCCTGTAGAGCTTGGCGCGAGGATCGTTCTTAAATGCGTCTTCATCACCAGTAACAGAACGCAACTTGGAACGTCCGATGCGAGCGAAAGCTTGGCAAGGTAGGCCCGCCGCTAACACGTCGAACTGCTCAGCGACTTCGTCTTGCAAACCGATGTCCCTTGCGAGGCTCGCCGGATCCGAAGTCGTCATGTCCCGCGGCTCGGCCCAGGCATCCCGGAATCCCTCGACGGCACGTCCGAAGTTTAAGGCATAGCTTCTCGCGGCCGTCTCATCAGCCTCGATGTGCGCTACCAGATCAAAGCCGGCCGCGGACAGTCCAAGGGAGAGACCTCCACAGCCCGAGCACAGCTCGAGCACTCGAGGGCGGCCGCCGTTGCGAAGTCTTCTGAGTTTCGCGCGGCGGCCCTCGACGTCGATCATCATGTCATCTGCCCCCCAGATGTGCGCCGAGCCGTGCGGCAACGAGTTCATCGTCCGCGCATTCACACTCCCATATGATCAGGGGCTCCCAGCCATCATTGCGCAGCCGGACCAAGACAGCCACGTCTCGCCGCTCGTTGTTTTCAAACTTCTGCGCCCAGAATTCAACATTAGACTTAGGTGAATAGGCGTACCGGCAGCCCTCATGACGGTGCCAATAGCACCCGTGAACGAAAACTACTTTTCGGCGCCCGATAAACACAAGGTCCGGTCGACCAGGCAAGTCTGGGCAATGAAGACGATATCGATAGCCAAGCCGATGCGCGATTCGCCGGACTATCAGCTCAGGCTTGGTATCCTTTCCCCGGATCTGGCCCATCATGCGGGATCGCGTAACTTGATCGACCGTGTCCATTCTTACTCAGGGCCATCAACGTAGGCTGCCAGACTCGGGCTAGTTTCGAACAATTCGTGAACTTTCGCAACCCGGATGCTGACATGCCTCCCGACTGCGCGTCAGCTGGCGAGAACCCAGCATCGACCTCTGGCCCGCATGCCGGCGTGACAGTCGCGCTACAATCCCTCACCCCCTCTCCCCCACATTAAACGTCAGCCCGAACGGGTCGGTGAGATAGAGGCGCGGGATGGCGGCGTCCTCCTCCACCAGGCGGCAGCCGGCGGCGAGGAGCTGGGTCTTGGCGGCCGCCAGGTCGTCGACCAGGAACTCCAGCACCGGGCCGAAGGCCGGCCGTTTCTCGACGAAGAGGCGCAGGCCGCCGGCTTCGAAGCCGAGGATGTTCGGCTCGTCCATGAACAGGGCGAGGCCGAGCACGCCCTCGTAGAAGGCCCGCGCCGCCGCCAGATCCGGGGCCTGGATGAGCACGTCGCGGGTGGCGGCGGTGGGCATGGCGGGCTCCTGGCGGGGGTGGGGGGATTTTAGCACTCGGTGGCGCCCTGTCACGGACCCCCTCCACCCGTTGGCTGCTTCGCGCCTCCGATTCGCGGTCGTGGTCCCCCTCCCCCAAGAGGCAGGGCGATCGCATTTAATCTCCTACCTCTACCGTCATCGCCGGGCGCCAGTCCCGGCGACCTATGCGCACCGGAGTTCGGGTGGCCATGCCGGGCATGGCCACGATGCGGCCGCGCCGTCGCGCCGTGACCGCGGTGCGCGGTCACATCGGGCCGGGAGGATATGGATGGCCGGGACTGACGCCCGGCCATGACGGTAGAGGAAATAGTGGCGGGGACACCGACCAACTCCATATGCAATTGCTCTGCCCCAAGGGGGGAGGAGAGCGCCGGCGTCTCGCCGGCCTATTTTGCGCAGGCCCAAGCAGATCGGCTTCGCCGATTGCCGGCGGGACGCCGGCGCTACGCGCCAAGACGCCCCCTCAGACGTGCGGTGGGTCGAGCACCACGGTGAGGCTGGCGCCGTCCGGCAGGGCGGCGAGGGTCTCGCTGAGGTGGGAGAGCTTCACCGGGCCGTGGCGGACCACGAAGGCCGGGCCCTTGGTGGGCCACGGGCCCTGGGCGGCGCGGGCGAGGGTGGGGAAGCGGTGGGCGTGGCCCTGGATGCGCGGCCTGGGGCCGGCGATCAGGGTGGCGATGATGTCGGGCTGCAGCCACACCCAGTTGGAATTTTTGGTTGGTGGCCCAGCTTCGGCGCGCGGCTCGACGATCAGGTGGCTGTCGTCGTCCTCGCCCTCGCCGGCGCCCTCCGAGCGGACTTCGTCGTGCGCGAGAAGCAGGCGCCTCTTCGGCCCCGCCACCACGGTGATCCGGCCCGCCATGTGCGCTTCCTGGTTTGCCTGGGGGCATGAGAGCGCATGCGGGGTTGGGCGTCAAACGGGGGGGCCGAAGACCTCGGCTTCGCCGATGGCCGGCGGGACGCCGGCGCTACGCGCCGAGATTCCGTAGCGCGTTGTAGCGTCCGCCCCCTCCACCGCTTCGCGGTCCCCCTCCCCCAGAGGGGGAGGAGAGCCTTAGCGCAGACCCTCTCTCCCCCCTTTGGGGGGAGTACGGCCGACCGCGAAGCGGAGGCGCGAAGCAGCCAACGCCGGGAGGGGGGCTGTTCCTCGACTCCCCTACCCGCCCCCCGGCGAGGCGCCGCCGCTGCCGGGGCCGGAGAAGGCGCTGTCGGGGCGGGAGATCTCGAGGCTGGAGAGGCCGGCGCCGGAGGTCGGGCCGCCGGCTTTCTGGAGCTCGACCGGGCCGGCCTTGAGCGAGGTGATGTAGGGCAGGAAGAAGCCGGCGACGACGACCATGATCGCGCCGAAGCTGAGCGAGATGTAGCTGACGAAATCGATCAGGCGGGCGGGCGGCGGCCCGTGCGGCGGCTTCACGGCCCAGAGATTGGCGACGAGGAGATACTGGGCCAGGACGAAGACGAAGAAACCCAGCAAGACCACCATGACCGAGCTCAGGAAGCCGATGGCGTCGCCGCCCTGGGCGTCCTTCAGATAGTCGTTCAGGCTGTTGCAGGCGTCGACGGCCTTGAAGTTCTGCGGGTCCCTGGCGATGGCGGCCCGGAAATCATCGCGGGCGCGGCGATAGTTGTTGGCGCGGCCGAGGCGCAGCGCCACCCCGCCGCCGTCCGGCGATTTCGAGCGGGCGTAGCCGCGCAGATAGTAGACGCCGGCGAGCTCGCGGTCGCGCAGGCGCCGCGAGAGGCCGCCGTCGGGAGGGCCCTGCAGGATCTGGTCGAGGTAGCGTTCGGCCTCGCGATAGCGCTGGGTCGCGCCATCGTCGCCGAGATCGAGGCAGATGTGGGCGAGGCCCATCAGCGCATCGACGTTGCCGGGCGCGAGGGCCAGGAGCTTGCGATACTCGCGCTCGGCGTCCGGCTTGTTCTTGCCGGCGTAGAGCGCGGCGCCGAGGTCGGCGGTGAGCCCGAGGTTGGCCGGGGTGTTGGCGATGGCGGCGCGCAGCTTGATCGCCGCTTCGCCGTACTGCTCGCGCCTGACGGCGATCTTGGCCAGCCGGGCGTCGATTTCGGCGCGGCGGCTGATGGCGAGGCCGAGCTGGCCGCTCTGATTGTTCAGGTATTGGCCGGCCTTGGTCAGGTGATCCTCGGCCCCGCCATCGTCGTCGCAGAGGAGGGCCATATCGGCGGCGGCGAGGCGCAGGCTGTATTCCGGCAGGCCGGGCGCATTCGGGGGGCCGGCGGGCGGGTCGATCCCCGCCGCGTCGATGGCGGCGCGGGCGTCGCGCCTGGCCTGGGCGAGCCGGCCCTGGAAATCCATGCGCGTCGGCCCTGGCTTGTCGGCGCGGGCGGTGGGGAGGTCGCCGACGAGGGCGGCCTGGCGCCTGTAGAGCTTGGCGAGGCCGAGGTGGACGCGCAGGTTGCCGCGTCCCTTCCGGATGGCGAGGCGATAGAGTTCCTGCGCCCGTTTCAGATCCTGGAAGACCTCGAAACGAATGCCGGCGTAGAAGAAGTAGACGTCGGATGAAACGTCCGGATCGTAGGTCGAAATATAATTCTCGTAGTCGGCGGCGACCTGGTCGAATTCGCGCTGGGCGGCGGCGTACTGGCCGCTGTTGCGGAAGGCGTAGGCGAGGTTGTGGCGCATGAAGACGACCCCGCGCACATCCGCCTCGTAGTCGCCCTTGCCGCCCTGCGGGGCGGCGCGCAGACGGGTCAGCCGCCGTTCGGCCTTGCGCAGGCCCTCCTGCAGGGTGGCGATGGCGTCGCCGAAAGCGCCGCGGGCGGTCAGGACATTGGCGAGGCCGAAGTAGGTCCAGGCGCCGTCCCAGGCCCGGGAGAGATCATCAGCGTCGCCGGGCGGCTCGTTCGGATCAAGCTTCAGCGCCAGGCGGTAGGTCTGTTCGGCGGCCTCCAAGTCGTCGCGGACCAGCTGCTGGTCGCCGAGGGTGCGCAGGGCGTAGGGCTGGGCGTTGTCCAGCTTGGCCTCGGGATAGGCGTCGATGGCGTCGGCGAAACGCTCCTGGCCGGCCAGGGCCCAGACGAGGCCGATCTTGGCGCTGTCGAGGGAAAGGGCCGCCGCGGGGTCTTCCGGCGCCCCATCCTGCGGGGCCAGGTCGAGGGCGTGGCGATAGAGGCCTTCGGCGGCGACGTAGTCCTCGGCGTTGCGCACGGCGTCGGCCCAGCGGGCGAGGTTGTCGATGCGGGCCTGCAGGTTCGGGGCGCGGGCGCCGGCCTTGTCCTCGGCCCGCTGGCCGGCGGCGGCGGCGACTTCGCTTTCCTGGTTGACCAGGATGTCGGCGACGAGCGCCAGATCGGCGAAGCGGGGCGGCTCAACCGCCTTGATGGCGTCATCGCAGCGGGCCTTGGCGTCGCCCAGCCGCCACAGGCGCTTGAGCGCCAGGGCGCCGTTGTTGAGGGCGATGGCTTGGCTCTCTGGCTGCGGCGGGTCCTTGGCCCAGCGGTCGGCGGCGGCGTCGAACTGGCGCAGCGCCTTGTCGGGCTCGTTCAGGAGCAGCCAGCAGCGCCCGACGCTGTTGATCGGGTCGATGAAGTCGGGCTTCGACTTGGCGGCGGCTTCGTACTTCTCCATCGCGCCGCGGCTATCGCCCTGATTGAAAAGAATATCCGCCCAATTGTTGAGGGGATAGGCGCGGCCCGTGTTGTCCGCCGGGTAATAGGCGACCGCCTTGTCGTAGGCGCCGACGGCGTCGGCGGTGCGCCCCTGGGCGCCCTGCGCGACCCCGAGGGCATTGTAGAGGCGGCCCACAAAGGCGTCCGGGGGTGGCGGGGGCCGCGTCTCGATCGCGTCCGCGGCTTGCCTGAAGGCCGCCTCCCGCTCGGCGACCGGCGCGTTCAGCGCCCCCAGGCAGTCGCCGAGCCGGGTATAGGCGATCGCTTTTTCCCGTCCGGTGGCGAGATCGGCGGCCTGCTGGAAGTGCGTCGCGGCGTCCTTGTAGGCGCCGTCCGCGTACCGAGCCTCGGCGCTGGTCATCTCGCCGACGTAGCTCGCCGCATCCGCCATGCCGACCCCCGTCTGCGCATGCGGACCTGTAGGGGCCCGCGACGCAACCCTAGTGGATTGGGGAGGGGCGGCAAGCGGGGGCGAAGGGAGCGTCGCGCCGGCGTCATGCCGGCGGCAGGCCTTTCAACCACCAATGACACCAAGAGCACGAAGGCGACTGTTCCTTCTTGGTGAGCTTGGTGGTCTTGGTGGTGAACAACGCCGGGCTACGGGCAGGAACGCAGGCCCTGCACGCGCTTCGCCGCCGCCTCTTTCAGCCGATGCCCAGAAAGGCGGAGAGGGCCAGGGTGACTTTCGCCAAGGCTCCAGAGTCGAGACTGCCGATCCGCGCGCCGACCTTCGCACGCGGAACGGTCATCGCCTTGTCGATCATGACCTGTGACTCGCGCGCCAGGCCATTAACCGTCGCCGCCTCAATGGTCACGCGCAGCAGGGGCGCATCGCGCAGGTCGCTGGTCAGCGGCAGAACGGTGACCGAGGGAAGTTCGGCGAAGTCATCGGCTTGGACGATGAGGGCGGGCCGGGGCTTGCCGTAGTCGCCGGGGGAGACGACCGTGACCAGCTCGCCGCGCCTCACGCGCTCCAGCCCTCGGTGTCGGCGACGTCTTCCACCAACCTCATGACCAAGGCGTCGTCGTTTTCCGGCCAGGCCGCCGCCTCGGCGATGAGCCGTGACTGGCGATGGGCTTCGGCGGCGAAATCCTGCTGGCGGCGGCGCTCCACATAGTGGCGCATGAAGTCGCGCAACACCTGGGCCGCGGGCCTGTCGGCCGCCTCTGTCGCGGCCTGGAACGCCGCCTTGAGTTGCGGATCGA
>Ga0302314_10015762_pt1 | contig 12823 bp, 10 predicted proteins | sample III_Palsa_N2_3_FD_200533 | JGI IMG/M metagenome (GOLD analysis project Ga0302314, IMG submission 200533) | Peat permafrost microbial communities from Stordalen Mire near Abisko, Sweden - III_Palsa_N2_3 | ecosystem: Environmental > Terrestrial > Soil > Palsa > Peat permafrost | place: Sweden...
AGCCAGCCTGCTGGACGGCCTCGAAGAAGGCGCGGAAGAGCGGGCTGGTGGCAGGCCCGCGCTCCAGCACAAGCGGCCCGTCCGTGCCGCGGAACTCGTCCCCCCCGGCCAGGCAGTTCTCCATCCGCTTGAAGTACGGCAGGCAGTGCGCGTAGTCCCAGGCGGCCATCCCCGGGTCCGCCGCCCAGCGCTGGTAGTCCATCGGATTGCCGCGCTGGAAGATCATCCCGTTGATGCTGCTCGATCCGCCGAGCACCTTCCCGCGAGCGTGATAGATCCGCCGGCCGCCCATCCAGGGCTCGGGTTCCGACTCATAACGCCAGTCGTAGAACCGGTTGCCGATCGGCATGGTCAGCGCCGCTGGCATGTGGATGAAGACGTCCCAGCGGTAATCCGGCCGCCCGGCCTCGAGCACGAGCACCCGGTGCGACGAATCGGCGGAAAGCCTGCTGGCCAACCCGCAGCCCGCCGAGCCGCCCCCGATGATGACGAAGTCGTACTGTTCCCGTCGCGTGCCAGTTGCCCTGATGCCGCGTTCAGGTCCCATTGGGGGATGCTATATCGGCGGCCACGGTACCTGCCGGCCCGTGCGGGCGGCCACGTCTGGCACGTTACCGGCCTGGTCGAGAACCGCAGAACCTGCCGGACGAGTTCGCGCTGGTCGCAGCCGGCTTCACGAGCGCTTCCCAGGATGGAATTCGGAAAGATAGCTTTGCAAAGATAACGTTGCAACTGTGCCGCAACGTGAACGCAAGTCAGTCAAGCGGATCACCGATCCCAGGGCGCTTCGGGCGCTTGCGCATCCGATCCGGATGTCGCTGGTCGGGATGCTCCGCGTGCACGGGCCGCTGACCGCGACCAGGGCGGCCGAGCTGCTCGGTGAGAGCTCCGCGAGCTGCTCCTTCCACCTGCGGCAGCTGGCCAAGTACGGCCTGGTGGAGGAGGCGGGGGGCGGCAAGGGCCGGGAGCGGCCCTGGCGGCCTACCACGATGTTCACGCAATGGCCCGACGTCGCCGAGGATCCCGACGTCGCCGCGGCGGCCGGCCTGCTCACGTCGGTGGTTGCCGAGAACTATTTCGATCAGACGATGCGCTGGATCGACGCCAGGTCAGACGAGCCGACGGAATGGCAGCAAGCCGCGCAGTCCGGCGACACCTCGCTGTACCTCACGGCCGAAGAACTCGCCGAACTCGGCGAACAGGTCACCGCGCTCGTCGACCAGTATCTCGATCGCCAGGACAACCCCGGGCTACGGCCGCCGGGGTCCCGCCCCGTCACCTACCTCCACCTCGCCTTCCCGAGGATGGAGGCGGCCGGCCGGCTGGCTGCGAATGACTACGCCGCAGCCCAGGCCGTGGCCGAGCGCGGTAACGGGGAAGCTGCCACTCGCCAGTCCGGTGGCCAGTCTTTCGCCGGCACCGGGCCAGCTGGGCAATGAGGTTCCGCGGGCGCCGGGCCGCTGGCCGGGAGCAGGCATCGGGGCCGGCCAGCCAGCCGCGCTGGCCGGCCTCGAAAATTCCTTTCCTGCTGCGGGAACGGGCCTTCCGGCGTTACTGGAGCGGACAGACGATCTCGCTGTTCGGGGATCAGATCTCCTCGATCGTGCTCCCGCTGGTCGCCGTCCTGACTCTGCACGTCGGGCCGGCTCAGATGGGCTACCTCGCCGGTCTGGTCTGGCTGCCCAGCCTGCTGTTCGGGCTGCACGCGGGAGCCTGGGTCGACCGGCGCGGCCACCGCCGCGCCACGATGATCACGGCAGATCTGGGCCGCGCGGTCCTGCTCGCTAGCATCCCGGTGTGTTACGCCGCAGGCGTGCTGACCCTCGGCCAGCTGTACGGGGTCGCGTTCGGCACCGGCACGCTGAGCGTCCTGTTCACGGTGTGCGACCCGGCGCTGTTCGTCGCGCTGGTGCCAGCGGATCGCTACGTCGAGGGCCAGTCGCTGGTCTACGGCAGCCGCGCGCTGTCCTCCGTCGGCGGCCCGAGCGTCGGCGGGCTGCTCGTCCAGTTGCTGACCGCTCCGTTCGCCGTGACCGCCGACGCGCTGTCCTTTCTCGGCTCGGCGTTCTTCCTCAGCCGTATCCGGCCAGCCGAGACGCCGGCCGAAGGTACCAGCAAGGGAGCGGTGACCGCGGGCGCCCGGTTCATCAGGCACTCGGCCGTCGTGCGTGCGTCACTGACGGCGGTCGCAACGATCAACTTCTTCAACTTCATGTTCTTCGCGCTGTTCGTGCTCTACGCGGTCCGCTCACTGCACGTCAGCCCCGGCTTGCTCGGCCTCGTGCTGGGCGCGGGCGCCATCGGCGGCGTCCTGGGCGCGCTTGTCACCCGCCGGCTGGCGGCACGGCTTGGCGTCGGATGGACGTACACCATTGCCGCGCTGGTCTTCACCGCGCCGATGGCCCTGGTCCCGCTGGCAACCGGCCCCGAGCCGCTCATCCTGGCGATGCTGCTCGCCGCCGAGTTCGGCTCGGGCTTCGGTGTCATGATGCTGGACATCAGCGTCGGCGCGATCTTCGCGGCGGTGATCCCCGACCAGCTCAGGTCCCGGGTCAGCGGCGCCTTCCAGGCGGTCAACTACGGCATCCGGCCGCTCGGCGCGGTGGCCGGCGGGACTCTCGGCTCGCTCATCGGGATCAGGCTCACGCTATGGATCGCGGTGGCCGGCGGCATGACCGGCATCCTGTGGCTGCTGCCTTCGCCGCTGCCCAGGTTCCGGATGCCGGACGGCTCAGCAGACGGCGCGTCGCTACCATCGGCGCCATCTGCCCAGGCCGAGCCGGCAGCTACCGGGGGACGCAGGGGGCAGCGCGGCTAGCAGCAAGCAGGCGCGCCGCCGCCAGGTAACTGGCTCGCGACCGCGCAGCAAGATCCCGCCGTTCATGCTGCCGGGATAGCCGAAGGTCCCGTCAGCGGGCGATGGCGACGTGCCGGCCGATGGTGTCCGCGTCGTCCAGCAGCGCCAGCATGCAGGCAGCGAGGTCGGCCCGGGAGATCGTGAGCCCGCGCGGCAGATTGCTGTCGATGGCGGTGCGATACGTCCCGGCCGCCGCGCCGCCGGTGAGCCTGGGCGGCCGGATGATCGTCCAGTCCAGCTGACTCGCCCGGACTTCGTCCTCGGCACCGCGCATGTCCGCGCAGACGTGCCGGAGAAACGTTCGCCGCGCCGCAGGCTTGAGCAGGTAGCGCATGAACGGCCCCTCGCCTTCATCGGCCACGATGGAGCCGCTGATGGTCAGGAGCCGGCTGGCCCCCGCCTCGTGCATGGCCTCGATGATGGCGCGCGCGCTGTCCCGGAGGACGGTCGTGCGGCCAGTGCCGTGCGGGCCCAGCGCGGAGAGCACCGCGTCCGCACTGGCCACGGCCGCGGTGATCGCGGCCGGCTGCATGACGTCGGCGGTAACCACCAGGAACTGCCCACGGGCAGGGACGGTCAGCGCGCCGGGAATGTCCAGCGCGCCGGGAATGTCCAGCCCGCCAGGAGCCGCCAGCCCGCCAGGAGCCGCCAGCCCGCCAGGAGCCGCCAGCCCGCCAGGAGCCGCCAGCCCGCCAGGAGCCGCCAGCGCGGCCGGGACGGCCAGCCGTGCCGGGTCACGGACGACCGCCGTGACCTGGTGACCAGCCGCGAGCGCCTGCCCGACGAGGCTTGCCCCGGTGCCGCCCGTCGCTCCGAAGATCGTGAGCTTCATGTCGTTGCCTTCCCGTCGTTGGCCGCTGCGGCCGCCTCTTCCGGTACATTTAATTCTGCTTCCCATATAATACGGAGACCATATCATATGAATTCAATATCATCTGACGAGGCTGAGGCACGACGGCGGCGGCGGTTGACTCGCAGCGTCCGGGAGTCGCTGCGCGACGTGGGGGTGCAGCTCGCGCTACTCAATCACCAGGTCAGCGCGCGCCTCGAGCTCAAGGGCAACGACCTGGAGTGCCTGGATCTGCTCGACCGTCTCGGCCCGCTCAGCCCTAGCGCGCTCGCCCGCCGGGCCGGGCTGCACCCCGCCACCGTGACCGGCATCCTGGACCGGCTTGAGCGCGGCGGCTGGATCGCGCGCGACCGTGACGCCGCCGACCGCCGCGGTGTGGCGATCCGGACGGTGCGCGTCCGCACCGCGGACTTGCTCCGCCTCTATTCCGGCATGAGCGCGTCGATGGACGAGATCTGCGCCGGATACTCTGGCGACGATCTGGAGCTCCTAGCCGGGTTCCTGCGCCGCACGGCCGCCGCCGGCCTGGCCGCTGCCGAGGAGCTGGCTGACGGCCAGCCCCGCTGACCGCTGACCGCTGAGCGCCTAGTGGCCGTTTTCTGCCCGCGTTATCCTGGTGCCCGTTTCCCGCGGCCGCCGGAACGACGTTCCGCAGCACGCAGGAAGAACCGCAGACACGGTGACTCAGTCGCATCGCTGGCATGTTGCTGCGGCGACGGCGGGAGTTGTCTGCAGGTACCAAACGGCAGCGCCCGGGATCTGGCCTGGCCTCCGGGTACGGCTTCCATGATCCGGTAAGAAAAGGGGTGCCGGGTGACGCTTATCCTTCGCGCTGATGACGATGTGCTCCCCGCGGGACCCCGAACGCCAGGATGCTGGCGGGGCCTCGGGGGGCGAATCCGCTAGCAGAGCGCTGCAGGCTTACCCGGACGAGGCAGGCGCCACCGAAGCCAGCCCGGTCAGCCGGTCGGGCTCTTGACGGTGGCCATGACGGTGTACTGGCAGCAGGGCGTCCCGGACGACCGGAGCCGTCCCGTCGTCACCTGGTAGGCCCACAGATGCTTGCCGGGACCCTGGTACAGCAGCCATGATCCCCTGGCCGACCAGCCGGTCCGCGCGAACAGGAACGCAGCCGAGGACGGGACCGCCGTGACCGGCCGGCGCGCGCCGGTGAGGCGCAGTACGTACAGGCGCGTCCGCCCGTCTCCCTGCGGCCGCACGGCCGCGTAGGCGGCGATCATCCTGTCTCCGGGCCGAATCGCGCTGACGAGGCCAAAGCCGTTCGGCACCCACCCAGCGGTGCCCGGCGGCGCCTCGAACGAGCGAAGCTTGCCGGTGACTACGTTGACTACTCGCAGCACCCGGCAGGCGTCGTAGCCCGCGTTCGGTTCATAGCTCGCGTTACTCGCCGTCTCGTGGTCGGTGCAGCCGGTGCCGTAGGCCACCAGCTGAGGGGTGGCGTCGAAGCCGTCGCCCCACGACGCCGAGTGCGGCAGCGGCCTCGGCTCCGCACCAGGGTTCCAGAGTTCGAGTTCCCCTCGCCTGTCCTGCAGCAGAAGGCCGGCGTCCGTACCTTCGACGAGCCGGGCGCCCTTGGGCAGCGTGACTGCCGGGCCGGGCGGCCCGCCCGTGACCGCCACCGACCGCACGGTCTCGATGCGGCGCACCTGGTACTGAAGCCAGACGTGACCTGGCGCGGCTGACGGTGCGAAGAACGGTGACGTCCCGAGTGCCCGCGGCCCGCCTTTCAGGTCGTCGCGGATCGCGGTGGTCCCCTTGCCTACGTAGACGAACCAGCGGCCGACGGTGATCAGGAGCGGCTGGAAGTCACCAGCGCTGATCGCAGGGTTCTGCCGCTGCGACGAGCGCCCGGTGCTCAGGTTGTCCAAGTAAACCGGGGGTCCGCCAGCCGAGCTGAAGGCGGGATAGCCGACCGGCCACATCAGCACCGTCGTGTCCACGCTGCGCGGGATGGGGCCGGGCCCCTGCGGCCCGGCGGGGCGCCTGGCCGCCGGCTTGACCCGCGGCTCGCTCGCTGGCCGCTGGTGGCTGGTTCCACGATGGCCGGCGAAAGCGCCCAGCGCCCCGGCCAGCACCGCCAGCACCGCCAGCACAGCCAGGCAGGTCGCAGCGTAGCGCCTGCGCTGGCGCCGTCGTGCCTCCTTGATCAGCGCCTCCGCTTCGGCGCCAGGACCGGGCGGGGGCACAACCGTGCTTGCCTTCACTGGGCCGCTCCCCACGAGACCTGCGCGATGATCTCTGCCAGTTCCTCCGGCCGGTACCCGTAACCCCGGGCCAGCGTGACCAGCTCGCGCGCCTTCGTCACGACGGCGCTGCGCTCCGGGCCGATGCCGCTCACCGTCACGCCCCGGCCGCGGCGGAACTCGACTATCCCCTCGTCCCGCAGCGTGCGCAGTCCGCGAAACACCGTGTTGGCGTTGACGCCGAGGACCGCGGCGAGGTCCCTGGCCGGCGGCAGCCGTTCGGCGGCACCAATCTCGCCTTCGGCTATCGCCCGCCGGATTGCCGCCGCGACCTGCTCGTGCAGCGGTACCGGGCTCGAGTGATCAATCTCAACAGTGGCTCTAGTGCTACTCACAATGGCATCATAACCCGTGCGGGCGACCCATCGCAGGGCGACCGGCGGCGGGGCCACCAGGCCGGCTGCTAACCGGTCGCAGCGGGTGTCGCCTCGCCCTCGGCTCGCACGGTCCTGCGGGCGAGCAGCCAGTAGATGGCGCCGCCGACGAACAGGCCGATGAACACGCTGAAGTCCGAGCCGTCGTTGCGGCTCGACAGCGGGCCGGTGGAGGCCAGCACGCCGCCGCTCGAAGCGTTCAGCCACAGGTAGGCGGCACCGCCGCCGGCCAGCTGCGCGATGATCGCCGGCCAGTGGACTCCGCCCTGGCGGAAGTAGCGGCCGCCCCGCTCGTCGAGCAGCGCGTCGTGGTCGTAGCGGTTCCCGCGCAGCCAGCTGTCCACCAGGTAGATCGCGCACCACGGGCCTAGCCACAGGATGATGTACAGCAGGAATCCGGTGAGCAGCCCGAAGAAGCTGGACGAGAAGACCGCGTACGTGGCAATGACGCCGCAGACGACGGTGTCGATGCCCACGCAGTGGATCCGCTTCAGGCTGGGAATCAGGCTCTGCAGGGTGACGCCGGATGAGTAGAGGTCAAGGGTGTTGATCGCGAACAGCTGGGCGATGGCGAAGATCAGGAACGGGACGACGAACCAGGTCTGGAACCCCGCGACCAGGCCGGTCGGCGAATCCGCCGCCGCCGGGACGGCCGTCCCTACCGCGGCACCGAGGATCTCCAGCAGCACCGACGGGACGGCGGCGCCGAGCGCGACGGCGAGCACGATCCGCTTCTTGCCGGCCGTCGCCGGCAGGTAGCGCGAGTAGTCGTTGCCGTTCTCGGTCCAGCCGAGGCCGCCAGCGGAGATGACCAGCGCGAGGAACACCAGCAGCAGGCCCCAGCCGGCACCGTGCGGGACGGCGTGCAGCTTCACCTTCGACGTGGTGAGGATTGCCATGACCACGAAGAGGACGACGAACGGGATGGCGAGCCACCGGAGCACCTTGAGCACAGCAGCATGCCCAAGGATCGGCAGCACCGCCTGGATGGCCACGGCCACGATGACGAAGACGATCTTGGCCGGCGCACCCGCGGTGAATCCGGCCTTCGACATGAGCACGATCGCGGCAAAGACAATGAAGGCAATGCCCTCGATCTCGAACCCGACCTGCGTGACCCAGTTGAAGAAAGACGGCAGCTTGTTGCCCCGCGGCCCGAACGATGCCCGGCTGATGGCGAACGTCGTCGTTCCGGCCTGCGGTCCCTGCAGGCTGGCCAGGCCGGTCAGCAGGTAGAAGACGAGATTCCCGATCAGGATGATGACGACTGCCTGCGCGAAGGACAGCCTGAGAAAGACGACCGCGATGGCGCCGTAGTACACGAACTCCACGTTCCAGACGGCGCCGGCCCACAGCCAGAACAGGCTGCTCGGCCTGCCCCACCGGCTCTCGCCGGGCACGTACTCGATGCCCCGGCGCTCGATCGAGGTGATGGGCGGTCCCCCGCCGCCCCAGCCGGCCGGCGGCCGCAGCGGGGCTGACCCGGCCGGCTCGCTGATCCCTGCCATCGCCAGGCCTCCCCGGGGACGGCACCCCGCCATGCGATCTAACGTCCTGTTCAGCCGCAGATTTATCGTCGCGGCGAACATGTAGTTACCGTCGTGGCGAACATGTGGTTACCGTCGCGCTAGGCGGAGATTACTACTCCGGCGGGGGCGAACGGAAGATTCGCTGTCGTAACGGCAGCGTGCAGCCGACTGTCCGGCCAGGCGACGCCTGTAGCCCTGGCGGGCGGACGTGACGTAAGTCACCAATCCGAAGTCACGCCGCGAGCGAAATAAGGCATGAGATGAAGATACAGAAAGACACGCCATGGCATCCAGTCGGAGCCGGATGAGCAGCCGCCGGATCGCGATCGTCGGAAGCGGCGTCAGCGGGCTCACCGCCGCCTACGTGCTGTCTCGCGAGCACGACGTGACGCTGTTCGAGGCTGACGGCCGGCTGGGCGGGCACGCGGACACCCACCAGGTAACGGCCGCCGACGGCGCGGAACTCGCCATCGATACCGGGTTCATTGTGCACAACGAGCGCACCTATCCCCTGCTGACGCGCCTGTTCACCGAGCTGGGAGTGGCCACGCAGGAGTCCGAGATGAGCATGTCGGTCCGCTGCGCCGGGTGCGGCCTGGAGTACGCGGGCAACCGGGGCCTCGGTGGCCTGGTCCCTGGCATCCGCCGCGGCCGCGGCCGTTACCTCCGGATGCTCACCGAGGTCCACCTGTTTCACCGCGCCGCCAGGCGGCTGCTGGGTGACAGCGCGGAAACCGACATGACGCTTGGCGACTTCCTTGCCGCGGGCGGCTACTCCGGTTACTTCGTCACGCATTTCGCTATGCCGTTCGTGGCCGCCGTCTGGTCCTGCTCGCCGGGCACTGCGCTGGCCTACCCGGCCAGGTACCTGTTCGCCTTCCTGAACCAGCACGGCCTGCTGTCGGTGACCGGCTCCCCGCCCTGGCGGACGGTTACCGGAGGGTCCCGCCGCTATGTCGAGCTTGTCGCGAAGCAGCTGACCGCGGTCAGGGCCGGCACGCCGGTGACCGCCGTGCGGCGCTTCCCCGGCGGCGCCGAGGTGGCCTGCGGCGCCAGCCAGGCCGCTGAGACGTTCGACGCCGTCGTGATAGCGACCCACCCGGATCAGGCCCTGCGGCTGCTCGCCGACCCGACCCCTGCCGAGCGGGAGATACTCGGCGCGTTCCGTTACTCACGCAATACGGCCGTGCTGCATACCGACTCGCGCGAGATCCCGGCCAGCCCGCGGGTCCGTTCCTCCTGGAACTACCTGCTCGCGTCGTGCGCGGCCGACGACAGCCAGGTGCGGGTGAGCTATTACATGAACAGGCTGCAGCGGCTGCGGGCCAGCCAGGACTACATCGTCACGCTCAACGGCGGTGACCTGGCCGGCGGCGGCCAGGTGCTCGCCACGATGGACTACGCGCACCCGATCTACGACCCGGCCTCGGTCGCCGCGCAGCGCCGCCTGCCGGGGCTCAGCGACGGCGTCACCGCCTACGCCGGCGCCTACCACGGCTGGGGCTTCCACGAGGACGGCTGCCGGTCCGGCGTGGCTGCGGCTGGCTCGCTGGGGGTCCAGTGGTAACGCGCGCCCGCGCCGCCGCGACCGCCCGCCAGCCAGCCGGGACCGCCCGCCGCACCGCCGCGACCGCCCGCCAGCCCGCCACCCCGGCCGTCTACGAGTGCCGGGTCAGGCACGCCCGGCAGGCCCCGCTGCGCAACGCCTTCAGCTACACGACCTATCAGTGGCTGGTCGACCTGAACCAGCTGCCGCGGCTTGGCCCGGCTGCCAGGTTCCGCGCCGCGGATCATCTCGGCGATCCGGGCCGCGGCATCAGGGAGAACGTGGATCACTTCCTGGCGGGCCGCGGCGTCGACCTGGCCGGCGGCCGGGTGCTGATGCTGACCAACGCGCGCGTGCTCGGCTACGTGTTCAACCCGCTGACCGTGTACTGGTGCCACCGGGCCGACGGCGCGCTTGAGTGCGTGATCGCCGAGGTGCACAACACCTACCACGAGCGGCACTGCTACCTGATGCGGACCGATCACGACGGCCGGGCAGACGTGGCCAAGGAGTTCTACGTCTCGCCCTTCTACCCGGTGGACGGCAGCTACCGGATGACGCTGCCCGAGCCAGGAAGCCGGGTCGCGCTCACCGTCGTGCTCGACCGGCCGGACGGCCACTCCTTCACCGCGACGGTGCGGGGCCGGCGGGCCGGCACGGGCACGGCCGCGCTGCTGCGCGCCGCGATCCGGCGCCCGTGGTCGACGGCCGCGGTCAGCGGCCGCATCCGCTGGCAGGGCATCCGGCTGTACATCCGCGGCCTGCGGCCCAGCCCCAGGCCACCGCACGTCCCGCAGGAGGGAGTCCAATGAGCCAGGCAACAGATCAGCGTCCGGCTGGCACCGCGGGCGCTGCGGGTGCGGCGGGCAGCCAGCCGGGCACCTCAAGCGCACCAGGCGGCGGCAGCGGCGCAGCGGCCCGCTGGCCCGACGTGATGAACGTGCCGCCCGACGGCCCCCGCGCCATGATCGCCAGGCTGCTGCTCCGCCGGATCGCGGCCCGGGTGCGGTTCCGGGTGGCCCCGGCGGGCGGCCGGCCGTTCGGCCGCGGCGGGCCGGACGCGCCGGTGATGGTGCTGCACCGGCCGGCCCACTTCTACCGCCGGGTCGGCGCCGGAGGGCTGATCGGGCTCGGCGAGTCCTACATGGCCGGTGACTGGGAGTGCGCCGACCTGACCGGGCTGCTGACCGAGCTGGCCCGCCAGGTCGACCGGCTCGTGCCGCAGCGCCTGCAGTGGCTGCGCCGCGCCTACGTCCGGCGGCCGCCGCCGGGCGACGACTCGTCCGTGCAGAACGCGCGGCGCAACATCGGCCGGCACTACGACCTGTCGAACGACCTGTTCGCGCTGTTCCTCGACGAGACGATGACCTACTCCGCGGCCCTGTTCGACGAGAGCGCGGCGTTCGACGAGAGCGCGGCGTTCGACGAGGGCCCGGCGTTCGACGAGGGCCCGGCGTTCGACGAGGGCCCGGCGTTCGACGAGAGAACGGCCGGCGCGCCCGTCGCGTCCGCCGGGCTACTCGCGGCGGCGCAGCGGCGCAAGATCGACCGCCTGCTCGACCTCACCGGGGTCGGGCCCGGCAGCCGGGTGCTCGAGCTCGGCACCGGCTGGGGCGAGCTCGCGATCCGCGCGGCCGCGCGCGGCGCGAGCGTGCTGACCGTCACGCTCTCGGCCGAGCAGCGGGCGCTCGCGCAGCGGCGCATCGCCGAGGCGGGGCTCGCTGACTCGGTGACCGTGCAGCTCACCGACTACCGACGGGTGCGGGGGCAGTTCGACGCGATCCTGTCGGTCGAGATGATCGAGGCCGTCGGCGAGCGCTACTGGCCGGCCTACTTCACCGCACTGGACGGGCTGCTCGCGCCCGGCGGGCGGATCGGGCTGCAGTCGATCACCATGCCGCACCGGCGGATGATGGCGACCCGCCACACGCTGACCTGGATACTCAAGTATGTCTTTCCCGGCGGCCTGATTCCCTCGGTGACGTCCATCGAGCGGAACCTGGCGGCCCGCACCAGCCTGCGGGTCGCCGGGCGGCGGGACTTCGGCGCGCATTACGCCGAGACCCTGCGGATCTGGCGGGAGCGGTTCTGCGACGGGGCCGGCCAGCTGCCTGAGCTGGGATTCGACGAGATCTTCCGGCGCATGTGGCTGCTGTACCTGTGCTACTCCGAAGCCGGGTTCCGCTCCGGGTACCTCGACGTTTCCCAGTTCCTGATCATCAGGGACGCCAGCGACGGTGGCGGCGGCGGAGACAGCGACACCAGCACCACTAACAGGCGGGACCAGCCCAGATGAACTCACCAGCGGTGGCGCTGCGGTCGCGCCAGGGCGGCGCGGCCGAGCTGCTCGTGCCCGTGATCGAGCAGCTCTTCAGGGGCGAGCTGCCGGTGCGGGTCCGGGCCTGGGACGGCAGTGAGGCCGGCCCGGAGGGAGCGCCGGTGCTCGTGCTGCGGGACCGGCGCGCGCTGCGCCGGATGATGTGGCACCCGGGCGAGCTCGGCGTCGCGCAGGCCTACGTGACCGGCGAGCTCGACGTCGACGGCGACATCACCGAGGGCCTCCGCGGCGCGTGGCGGGCCGCGGCGCGCCGGGACCAGGCTGGCGGGCGGAACCGGCTGGGCGGGCGGAACCGGCTGGGCGGCCGGAACCAGGCGGGCGGGCGGAACCGGCCGGGCGGGCGGCTGCCCGCCGCCGGGTGGCTGGCCGCCGCCCGGGTCGCGGTGCGGCTGGGGATACCCGGCCCGCGCCCGCCGGCCCCCGCCACCGAGGCCCGGATATCCGGGCGGCTGCACAGCCGGAGCCGCGACCGGGCGGTCATCGCGCATCACTACGATGTCCCGGCCGCCTTCTACCAGCTCATCCTCGACCCGCAGATGGCCTACTCCTGCGGTTACTGGACCTCGCCGGACAGCACCCTCGCCGACGCCCAGGAGGACAAGCTCGACCTGATCAGCCGAAAGCTCGCGCTCGAGCCGGGGATGCGGCTGCTGGACATCGGCTGCGGATGGGGCTCGCTGGCGATTCACGCGGCGCGCAATCACGGCGCCAGGGTCACCGCGGTGACGCTGTCCCGCGAGCAGGCCGCGCATGTCAGACAGCGGGCGGCCGAGGCCGGCCTGAGCGCGCTCATTGACGTGCGGAACCAGGACTACCGCGACATCGCCGGCGAGCCGCATGACGCCGTGGCGTCGGTCGAGATGGGCGAGCACGTCGGGGCCGGCCAGTACCCGGCCTTCTGTGACCTGATCTGCCGGCAGCTCCGCCCGGCCGGGCGAGTCCTGATCCAGCAGATGTCGAGAAGCTCGCGCGCGCCGGGCGGCGGGAAGTTCATCGAGGCCTACATCGCCCCGGACATGCACATGCGGCCGGCCGGCGAGACGGTCTGCCTGCTGGAGGACGCCG
>Ga0302314_10015763_pt1 | contig 12822 bp, 15 predicted proteins | sample III_Palsa_N2_3_FD_200533 | JGI IMG/M metagenome (GOLD analysis project Ga0302314, IMG submission 200533) | Peat permafrost microbial communities from Stordalen Mire near Abisko, Sweden - III_Palsa_N2_3 | ecosystem: Environmental > Terrestrial > Soil > Palsa > Peat permafrost | place: Sweden...
GTGGCCTTCGGCCAGGCTTGACGGAAGCCGCTGTAGGCGCCTTGGGAATTGCAGGCCGGGACGAAGAAACGACGCTTGGCCGAACCAAGAAACTGGGGTTGGCGACAATTCCTGGAAGGGGGCCAGTGTGGCTGGGTCCGGTTGACCCTGGACCAGCCCACCGCATCAAAAAACGTATCAACAGTAGGAAATTCCTTGACCCCAACATCCCTCAAGTGAGGAGGTTATAACACTTTAAGTTACGCTCTCCGGGACGCATGTCCTGCGTGGAAAACTGAATCGTCGGCGTGTTTGCGATATTCGAAACGTTCGGGCGCTGCCGTCCTCATCCCGAGGTCATTACGGTCTCAGAGCATGTGCCCACCTAACAGCGACCAAAGTTACGTTCTAAGTTATTTGTATTATTGGATAATATTCCTTATGCGATATACGTGTGCGACATTTCTGCGTGTAGGTCACTGCTGGAAATGTCACTGTGTTTCGGTGGTTATATTCCTCGCATTTGGATCAGGTCTCGCCGCCGGCGAACCAAGTTTGTGGCGAGGTCGGTCAACTCTTCCTGCAGCCGACTGGGAGCGATGGCGATGACCCCCTGCCCTTCCTTCTCAATCTCTGGAAACCACTGCGGGTTCATTGGCAGTTTCGCCAGCACATCCAAGCGGAGCACAAAGGGCCGCGATTGATTCAGTCGCTTGGCTTCCTCTGCCGTGAACAATCTTACGCCGGCTGAGAGTGGTGTTCCTGTCGGCCATCGCTGCGATGTCGTATATGCCACCATCGCTTCTACGGGGGAGCTTACGAGAATGTAGCCGATATGAATAAGCCCCGGCTTGCGGGGCTTTTCGTGCGTCGGAAAATAGACTCGGACAAACGCGCCGGGGACCATCAAATTGGCCTGCTAGCCGTTATCCGGGATCGACCAGAGGTCCACTGCCAAGTCACGTCGCCTGGCGAAAGCGGCGTCGGATTCCGCTGCCCCGCGCACGACGTCTTCGGCGGCTATGGTGCTGGAGGTCCCGGGAGCGGCGAGAATAGTGATCACGCGCGCGGCCTCTTCTCGCAGCGAGAGATCGCGGATCAGCGCGGTCTCGACATAGTTGGTGAGAGTGCGGTTCTCAGTCTCGGCCAAGATCTGTAGCCGCTTGGCGCGGTCCGGATCCAAACGAAGTGTGATGGCGACTTTCTTCGTTGCGCCGGAATCTCGTGCGGTGCTCGGGGTTTTCTTGCGTGCGGTGGCCATGGCGTTCTTTTTAATGTAAAGTGCAAGCAAACGCAAGTATTACTTGCGTTTGCTTGCACTGACCCAGTAACACCTGCCGAAGCTGGATAAAAGTGGGAAACACATCAGATTTCGTGACCGAGAGCCCACCAATCAGCGTGATCTTGCTTACGTGCGTCGCTCTGACGGGGAGGCTTGATGCCATCTAACTATCACCATGTTGGCGCGAACCGCTGTGATGTGCCGCAACGCGATCTCGCTGCTTCCGTGCTTGGGCGAGCTTTAGAGATCATTCGGACCAGGCCGTGTGGATGTGTTGCGAAGTTTGCCGGTTGCGCTATCCGTACGGTCTATGGCCGTAGATTCCAAGCCCGCACGAGGTACCACCATTGCGCTGATCGTTGCCAGCGCGATGTTCATGCAGAATCTCGACAGCGCGATCATCAACACTTCGCTGCCCAAAATACTTGCTGGCCGGATTTCAGCGTTCGTCGATGCCGGGATCGGCACAGACAATGGCGATCGGGCTGATCGCGGTGGGATTGGCCGCCGGCGTGATGGCGATCCGGCACATGCGCTCGTCGCCGGCGCCGCTGTTGGCGCTGGGGCCGCTCTCGCGCACCAGCTTCTCACATGCGACCCTGCTGCCCGGCGCCTTGTTCCGCGGGATGTTTTCCACCGCGCCGTTCCTTTTGCCGCTGTTGTTTCAGCTAGGATTCGGCCTATCGCCAGTTGCCGCGGGCGGCTGGGTGCTGGTCTATTTCGCCGGCAACTTAGGCATCAAGCCGGTGACCACCCAGATTTTGAAAAGCTTCGGCTTTCGCAACGTGAGTTGCTTCAACGGCGTACTGGTGGGCCTTACCATGCTGGCCTGCGGCTTCATCACCCCCGCGACGCCGAAATTGCTGATGGTGGTGCTACTATTCGCGGCGGGCGCCACCCGTTCGATGCAAATGACCAGTCTGATGACGTTGACCTTCGCCGAGATCCCGGGGCCGGAGAAGAGCGCCGCCTCGACTTTGCATTCGATGCTGCAACAAACCGCCGCCGCGGCAGGCGTGGCAGCGGGAGCCTTCCTGATGGCGCTATTCGCGGGGCTGGATCATGCTACCACGGTGGGGCTGTCGGAACTGCACCGGTCGTTCTTGGTCGTGGGTGCCGTAGCCCTGGTCGGGGCCACTGTATTCTGGCGCATGCCCGCCGACATCGGCAGCGAAGTGAGTTTACATAAGGTCCGGAAAGTGGGTTAGCCGTATGGCGAAATCTCGTGGAAGTCAGCGTGGGGCCTTGCGACCCCCGCCTAATGTCCCTTAGCTGAGGGCCTCCAATTCGGCGTATGACATGCTCGACTGGCCGCAGAAATATCCGTCGCCCCCCGTCTCAAGCACTTTGAAACCTTAACTGCGCCAAAGCTGATTTAGGCGGCCGCCACGACCCGCACATGCCCCAAGCGCCGGGAACGTGGAGTCGGCTTCACCACGATTTCCACGTCCTGCCCAAGGAGGGTGAGGAAGTGCATGAGCCGTTCGGCCGAGAAATTCGTCAGGTGCCCGCGCAGCAGCCGAGATACCTTGGGCTGGTCGATCCCAAGAAGCCCCGCGGTCGCAGCCTGGCTTAGGCGCTTTTGCCGGATGGCTTCACCAATGCGTGAGGCAAGCTCCGCCTTTGCCAAATGCTCCTCGGGATTTGGCAATTCGAGGTCCGCAAAGACGTTACCGCTTCCCACTTCAACCTTGATTTTGTCAGACACGACCGCCTTTTCCTTTCTGCTCCTTTAGCCATTCCGCGTGTTCTTCCTCGGCCCTTTTTAGCCGCGCCTTCAGTAGGTCGATTTCTGCTTTCGGCGTTTTGATCCCGCTCTTCGACTTCTTCTGAAAGGCGTGAAGCACATACACACGGCCGGCGAGGCGAACGGTATAGACGGCACGAAAAGTGTCGCCGTCATGGTCCTCGACGACCTCCAGCACGCCTGCACCCCCGAAGCCATGCAATGGCTTGGCGTTTGGGTGCTTGTTGCCCTTCTGCGCTTCATAAAGAGCAAAGCCGATCGCGCCTACGACTTCGTCGGGAAACGCGATCAAATCGTCCTTCGAGCCACCGATCCAGATGACGGACTTAAGTGTTTTGGGCGAGGAAGCCATTCCATATTATGCTCGTCCGGGCATAAATTACAAGCGCTTTTTTAAGCTTATGCGGTTGAGAGAGTGCATCGGGACCCTCCACCTGTTCTCAAGGCACTTCATTTTGCGCACACAAAATTGGCGGCGTTGTTGGGATCTGCGTGACCGGACCATTGTGCGGTTCGCGGATAGGGGCAGAGCGGCCGGCTCACCGGCAGGGAGCCAAGCGACGCTGATGTTTGCGTGGCAACGATGCGTTGCGGGGCTTCGCCTTGTTCGACCCAATCGCGCAAAGCGCCAAGACTATCGAACTTGCTTGGGGCAATGCCGCCACCGCAATGGCCCATTCCCGGCACCATGAACAAACGATAAAAATCATCCACCTTTTGTTCAGCCTGGTCGCCATCGTCCTTGGCAAATACATCGATCACCTCGCCACGATAATTGATCGGCAAGGTCTGGGCATTGAGCGGGTCGCTCCAGCCCTGGTACATGATCAGCTTGCCGCCCGCCGCGCGTAAGGCGCGGAGGTCGGGATCGACGGCGCTGATGTTGGGGGTGACGCGCCGGTCAAGTTCCGCGACGTCGCGATCCCAATCGAAACTATGCCAGTCCCATCTGGGGTTGTCATAAAGCAGGCTGCCGATAAGGGGAATGGCGAATGATCTCGCCAACGGCCCTTGCAGCCCTCCCCAGCCGTCCTCGGAGCCGAGGGCAAACCCGGGATAGATCACCGCGCCGGTGCGTGGGTTGCGTGGTCCCTGATACATCAGGATCGCGGTTTGCACCTGGTCGGCGGTCAGGCAGTTGGCACCCTCACCCTTGGGGCATTGCAACGTCCGCACGTCAAAATGGCAAGCCAGAGGGTTATCGACCCACGGGTCCTTCACTCCGTTCTGGCTGCCGCATTGGTCCAGCACTGCCTGATGCAACAGCCGCAGTTGAGCGGGCGCGAGCAGGCTATCGGGATGGGCGGTCGCAATCTTCAAGCCCCACAGAAAACTCAGCATCAAATGGGCGTAGGCCATTCCGGGCGAGCCGGCGACGATGCCGTTGTAGTCCTTCGGGTAAAATTCGGCTTCTTCCATGGCCTGCGCGCCGCCGGTCGAACAGCCGGAGAAATAGGTGTAGCTGGCCGGGTTGCCGTAGAAATCCCGCACCAGCGTTTTGGCGGGACCGGTGACGAGATGTGTCGCGCTGTGGCCCCAATCGCGAACCAGGGCCGGATCGTTCATCCAGCCGCGATCCTGGCCTTGGTGGCCGGTATCGTTGGCGGTTACCGCATAGCCCTGGATCACGCCATCGGCGAGGCCCCCGGTTGGGATGAAGCCGCCGAAGCCGCCATTGCCCAACGAGAGTAGCCTGCCGTTCCAATTTTTGGCGGGCAGCCAGAGTTCGAAACCGATCGCGCCGGCGGCCTGACCCTTGACCCGGCAAAAGGCCGGAACCGATAGCGGCGCTGGCGGGGCGGAGGGGCGGCCGCCCGGCGGAGGCGCGCCGGGACCACCATCCAGTTTCATCGGGCTGGCCGGGACGAATACCGCGCTGGTGACTGTGGCGCCAGTGAGCGTCGCGTGCACCAGTGCGGCGCAATTTTGGGCCCGAGCCGCTCCATGGGCCGCGGCCAGCAGCAGGCTTGCCGTTGCCAGCAATTTCCAACGGCGCTTCGATTTGATCATCGTATCTCTCCCCTACGAGTCTTCGACCTCGAGTTCCAACGCCAGCAGCACGTGGCCCAGGGTCTTGCCGTGCGCGTCGAGCGCGAGCGACCGGGTGACGCCACCGCGAAGCGCGCCGTGCAGGACGAAATTCAAAGCGCCCAGCGCCGGCAGCTCGAAACGCTCGATTTTGGTGAGCGCTAGAGCGGAGAAATGCGCCGCCACCAGCGCGGGCGTTAGTTCTTGCGCCAGAAACGGATAATCCTGCGGCCGGTAGGCGATGACGCTGATCATCGACACGTCGCCCTTGTCGCCGGTGCGCGTGTGGGCCAGGCGGTGGAGCGCGATCTTCATGCCGTCACCCAATGGATCCGCGGCGACACCGCGGTCCGCGGGATCAGAACCGAAGCGATCGCCATCACCGGCGCTGCCGATCTTGTCGCACCCCCGCCCCCAGCCGGCCCGTTGGTATAGAGGCTTTCCACCTCCGCGCCAATTTGCTCCGCGGCGCTCATGGTCTTGCCCCGTCCGGCGACGCGGGCGCGCACCTCGGGGACCTGCCCGTGGGCTTCGGCCGCCGCGGCATAGAACGCGTCAACGCCGATCAATTCAGAGCGCAAATCGTCGACCGCGGCGCCGGTCAGTTTCAGCCGTTCCGCCACAATCGCCAGTGCCAACCTGCCGCGCGCCACCGCGTTTGGGCCGGCATACGAAATCTGGCCCTCGCCGACGTAGCCATCGAGATAGCCGACCGAGACTTTGAGATCTTGCGGTGCCGGCCGTCCGCCGCCGCCGGTCACCAGAACGCGGTCCGGGCCGTCCGCCACGAAGCCCACGCCGGAAAAGTCTGCGGTGACGTCGGGCGTGAGGTACGCGGCCGGATCGCCGATTTCGTAGAGCAATTGCTCGGTGCAGGTGCGCACGTCCACCAGCCCGCCCGAGCCCGTGACCTTGCTGACGTGACACCCGCCATCCAGTGTGACATCGGCGAAGGGAAACCCGAGCCGGGCGAGATCCGCCACGTCCTTGAACCCCGGATCGGCGAAGTAACCGCCTGTCACCTGGCCGGCGCATTCCAGCAAATGGCCCACCAGAGTGCCGCGCCCCAATCGCGTCCAATCATCCCAGGCCCAGCCGAATTCATGTACCAGCGGCCCGAGAAACAACGCCGGATCGGCCATTCTTCCGGTGATCACGATTTGCGCCCCGTTCGCCAGGGCCCTGGTAATGGGAGCCGCCCCGAGATAGGCATTCGCCGAAACGATCCGGTCGCGGCCCAAATCCTCCACGCGTCCGGCAAGTCCGATCAGGGGCGGGTTGCCGGCCATCACTGCCTCGAGCACATCATCGCCGGTGATCGCCGCGATCTTGAGGCCACGGAGCCCCAGGCCGCGCGCGATGTCCGCCACCTGTGCCGCCGCGGCCCTGGGGTTGGCAGCGCCCATATTGGTGATGATGCGCACGCCCTGCTCGGCACAAGTGCCCAACACCGCCCGCATCCGAGCGGACAACAGGGGATCGGAACCCGCCGCCGGATTGGCGTGCCTGGCGCGCTGGGCCAGCGCGATGGTGCGCTCGGCGAGGCATTCGAAGACCAGATAATCAAGCTCGCCGTGCACCGCCAACTCGACCGCGGGCTCGATCCGGTCGCCGGAAAATCCGGCACCGCAGCCGATCCGGATACGGCCGGGATGTCGCCCTCCGGTCACAGCGGGAAGACCCGGAACGCCAGCGCCGCCACCGTCATCACCAGCGATGCCGCGAACAGCCAGGGCGCGCTGAAACGCTGATGCGCGCTGTAATCCACACCCGACAAGCCAGCCACCAAGAAACTCGCGGGGGTCAATGGGCTGATCGGAAAGCCGGTAGTCATCTGACCGATAAGCGCCGCCTGAGCAACCTGGATCGGTTCACCCCCCAGATTGCGGTGAACCGCGGCAAGCACCGGCAGCACGCCGAAATAGAACGAATCCGGATCGAACAGCATACTGAGCGGCATCGACAATATGGCGAGAACCACGGGAATATGCGCTCCGCCAGCGCGCGGCAGGTGGGATGTCGCCGCCACGGCGATGGCATTCAGCATTCCCGAACCGCTCATCAGGCCTGAAAATACCCCGGCCGCCAGCAATATGCCGGCCATGGTAAGCGCCGCGCGGGCGTGCGCCTCCAAACGCACGCGCTGATCCGCGGGCTTCGGGTAGTTGATCACGAGCGCGAGCGCGAGCCCAACCATGAAGGCGATGGCGGGCGGCACCACGCCGGTGATCATCGTCCCGATCACCGCCAAGGTGAGAGCAAGATTGAACCAGAACCGCCCGGGGCGCCGCAGCGTCTGCTCGGCTGCGGTCAGCGTGTGGCTGGGCAACTCGGTGACCTCGGTCGCGCTCGCCTTGCGGCCAAGCCACCAGCAAACCGCCATCACGAATGCGATGCCGACCAGTTGAACCCCGATCATCGGGCGAAAAATGGAGATCGCGCTGAGATGCAAGGCCGCGGCGGCACGCAAGGTGGGGCCGGTCCAAGGCAGAAAATTGACCCCCGCCGCCATCGAGGCAGCACACGCCAACACACGGCGATCCAGGCCCAGGACCTGATAAAGCGGCAGCATCGCCGGGATCACGACCAAAAAGCACACGGCGCCCGAACCATCGAGATGGACCAGCAGCGCCAACAATGCGGTGCCCATCACGACCCGCTTGGGATGCCTGCCGACGATTCTGAGAACGATCCTGATGAGCGGATCGATCAGCCCGGCATCGGTCATCACGCCAAAATACAGGATCGCAAAGATGAACATCGCGACCACGGGCGCGATCGATGTCAGCCCCGCAACCATGAATTTGGTGGCACCAAAGCCGAACCCGCCGATCAGCGCGGCCCCAGCCGGCACCAGAACGAGCGCCACGATCGGAGAGCAGCGATTGGACAGGATCAAACCGATCAGCGTCAAAATCGCCGCTATGCCGAGCAGTGCGAGCATCGATTCTCCCAATTCTTTGTCTGGCAGGTTGTAGCGGGATATCTGTTCGGCCGACTGCCTGGCAGGCTGTAGCGCCAGCAATGACCTTTGCACAAAGACAATATTTCTCTAAACCTATGCGGCATGAGGAATAATGTTAGTTTAGCGATGCTTCGCCTCTTCCTTCGCGTCGCATCGACCCGCAGTTTTACCGAAACGGCCCGGATGGAACATGTCTCCCAGCCGGCGCTCAGCCGAACCATCCGCCTGCTCGAGGATCAACTCGGCGTCCGGTTGTTCGATCGGGACACCCGCAACGTCGAACTCACCTCTGCCGGCCTTCAACTGGAGGCGGTAGCCAACAGCTTGATCAGTGACTATGATCTTGCCTTCGGCGATCTCTCCCAGGCGTTCGCCGGCCAGCGCGGCCGGGTGGCGATCGGGGCCTTGCCTTCGGTCGCTGCCACGATGCTGCCGCCGGTGCTGGCCCAATTCCAGGCGGAGCGCCCACAGGTGCAGGTGCAATTGCATGACGGTCTGTTGCAGCCGCTGTTGCGTATGCTGGAAGATCATCGGATCGATTTCGCCGTCACCATCGAGCCGGAAAAATCCGATCGGCTGACGTTTGAACCTTTATTCACCGACCAATGCGTCTTTGTCTGCCGCCGCGGCGATCCGCTCGACGGTACCAAACCATTGCCGTGGCGTGCTTTTCAGGACCGGCCATTCGTTGCGATGTCGCCGGAAAGCAGTGTGCGCCGCATGACCGATGCCGCGTTTTTGAGTGCCGGCGTCAATCTTCGGCAGCTTTACGAATGCGCACATCTCGCCAGCGTCGGGGGGCTGGTTCAGGCGGGATTGGGTGTCACTGTCTTGCCCGTATCGACGCTTCCGCTCCTGATCGGGTTCGACTTGTCATCCCGGCCGTTGACTGACCCGATAATGGCGCGTTCGATCGGCGTGGTCACATTGGCAGGACGGACGCCATCTCCCGCCGCAACGCCACTGATCGAATTGCTGCAGGCGGCCTGTCGGCGCCAAACGCAGATTCCAGCCGCGCTCGCTCTGTACCCCTGATGTTCATTTCAGTCGAGCGAACTGTAAGTCCTGGCGGCGCCCTTTACACCCGTGGTCTCCGACCCGGCGTCGAACACGCGTGAGTCGTGCCCGTCGCGGGTGACTCGTTCGCGCTTCAGTGTGTTTCGGCGTGCAAAATTGACCCCCCTGGCGGGGTAATCGGCGTCCAATTTTGCACGCCGAAACACAATCGACGCAGCGGCGAAGATTATCGACGGCACTCGCTTGGCCTTGAGTCCGCGCGGCGGTTTCAGCGCCAAGAACGGGGTGACTTGGGCCCAGCAGCGCAATGCGTTGGAGCAGCTGGTTGAAACCGCGACGAGCTGGTGGGGATTTTCGCTTTAGTTATGGGTGCGCGCTCTATGGGAGCGCGCTAACTGCTAAAGTTTTTTTGCTTCTTTTTGGCCACAAAAAGAAGACCTACTCTCCTGCCTTAACCTTACCGAAATTCTGAATATCCGGAAATGGCGCCTTCTGTTCCGCCCGCACCGGCACCTGAAACGCATTCAGGCACATCGCCAGCATCGAAAAGTTACCCAGCGCGCCGATGATGTCCACCAACCCTTGCTCACCGAAGGTATCGCGTGCCGCGTTGTATTTCGCTTCGCTCACAAAGTGGGTCGAAAGCAGTTCCCAGGCGAATTCGTAAAATACGCGCTCGTCGTCGTTGCTGAATTCGGGCACCTTGCTCTGCGCCAACTCTTCTACCGCAGACGCGGCGACGCCGCATTTGACGGCCTTTTCCGAATGTGCCGCCCAGGAATATTGCGCATCAAAGAATCGCGCCGTAACCAAAATGGCGAGTTCGCGGATGCGCTCCGGCAGGACCGAATCGAAGCGCAAGAATGCCCCCAGGGCCTCGACCTTGTCGCACAATTCCGGGCTGCGCAGCCAGATCAGGAACGGGCCGCGCACCTGGCCGCGCTTGCCGCCGATGCGGTCGTAGAGTTCCCGCTGCCGCTCGGTGAGGGTCGAAAGATCAAGCTCGGGAAGCCGCATGGGATTGAAACTCCGGTGGTAAAGCATCAGATGGTCGATACCCGCATTTCTATACTCCCTACCGGGCGGCGCGACGGCATAACCCGTGAACTCTAATGTTTTCTCTCGTGCACAATCGAAGTTTGACATAACTGAGGGCGGATGGTGATCTCCGAGTGAGGGACTAGAAGGGTACCTGCCGGCGCCGGTCCGTTGCCCGCGCACAATCAATAAGGATGCAGCGCCGATGACGATCATGAGAGTTGAGGAAGTCACTTACGGTGTCACAGATATCGCGCAGTGCTCGCAATTCCTGGCCGATTTCGGTTTGTTTCCGGTCGAGACCACGTGCGACGAGTCGATATTCCGCACCGCAACAAATCAGCTCGTTCGGCTACGCAGTATTGAGGATCCGGCACTTCCTCCGGCGGTTGCCGATGGCCCGTGCATCCGGTAAGTCATTTGGGGCGTTACCGATGCCGCAGATATTGACAATATCGCGACCCGGCTTGATGCCACCGCGGGCGGCCCCGATGGCGTGCTCACCAGCACCGACCTCACCGGCTTTTCGATCGGGTTCCGTGTGGCGCGCCCCGAGGCCGCCGATGTGGAGCGGCGCCGGATCAATAGCTGGGGCGTCACCGAACGGGTGAACGACCGCCACGGCCGCTACGAACGCGCGCATCCGCTTCGCATCATCCACGTCGCCCTCGACATCCCCAAAGCCGGCGCCGCCGAGGCTACCCAGTTCTACGTCGACCGGCTGAATTTCAAGCCGGTCGAGGACATCGCCCCGACCGGCACATTCCTGCAATGCGAGGGCGAGTCCGACCACCATCAACTGTTCCTGTGCCATCGCACCAACCGCGCGGGGATCAATCACGTCGCGTTCGAAGTGAATGATTTCGATGAGATCGCCGAGGGCGGCAATTTCATGGCGCAGCAAGGCTGGGTTGAGGCGCGCCGTCTGGGCCGCCATACGGTGGGATCGAACGTGTTTCGCTTTTTCGCAGCAGCGATGGGCGGGCGCGTGGAATATGCCGCGGATATGGACAAGGTGGAGAAAAATGTGCCGACGCGCTTCTGGCCGGAAAGTCCGCCGCATCATTTGTGGATTTTGAAGGGCGAGTAGGTCTCTTTTTGTTATGCCCGCGTAGGTGCGCAACTTGGGTGAGCGCGCAATCAAAGTGCATTTTGCACGCACCAAAACGCGAATTCAGATATTCAGGACCAGGGATTTCGTCGGCGCCCTGGCACAACAAATCAGAACCTTCCCCGACTGCCGTTCAGCCTGGGTCAAAAATATATCGTGGTGTTCTGCAACGCCTTCTAGCACCTGGGTGATGCAGGTACCGCAGGCGCCGCTGCTGCACCCGATCTTCGTCTTGACTCCCGCGGCGGCCAGGGCGTCGGCGATGCTGCAATCCTCCGCCACCAGGCAGATGGTCCCGGATTTCGCCGCGACTACTTCAAAACTCACCGGCGGTTGCAGCGAGGTCAATTCAGCGCCTGACGCTGCCGTGTTACTTCCTGCGTGATCAGATCGCCGATCGGAAACGCCGAAGTTGCGGCCGGTGACGGGGCGTTACAGACGTGGAACGAGCGGGTGGTATGCGCGAACAGGAAATCATGCACCAGCGAACCGCCTTTCATCACCGCTTGGGCGCGGATACCCGCTTCGTAAGGCTGCAAATCCGCAAGCGTGAGCGACGGGCAATATTTCCGGCAAGCCGCCAAATAGCCGGATTTCCACAGCGAATCCCGCATCTCCGCAAGACCGGAGCGCCAGTTGCGCTGGATCACCTTCCAAAATCCAGGAAATCTCGCATAGCGCGCCACGTCTGCCAAATTAACGCTCAATTTGGGATAGAGTTCGCGCGCGAATCCTAGCACCGCATTCGGCCCCACCGTGATGCTACCATCGATCATGCGGGTGAGATGAATGCCCAAAAATGGCAGATCCGGGTCTGGGATCGGATAAATCAGCGATCTGATTAAATCCTTCCGCTCTTTGGGCAGCTGATAATATTCGCCTCGGAACGGAACGATCTGAAATTCGGTCTGAATCCCAGCCATTTCAGCGACGCGATCCGCCTGCAATCCCGCGCAGGCAACCATTTGCCGCGCGCGCCACTGCCGTCCGCTGGCGTGGACGATGATCTGATCGGCCTGCTCCTCGATGCGCTCGACCGCGCAATTGAGCTCGATCTGCCCGCCCAGTGCCGTGATCTTGACCGCGATCGCGTTGCACACTTGCCGGTAATCGACGATTCCGGTGGCGGGGACGAAGATGCCGCCCAAGCCGGCGATGGCGGGTTCGCGTCGGGAGAGCTCGATCTGATCGATTAGCTCGCATTCGATCCCATTCGTTTGGGCGCGCTCGAACAGCGCGTCCATCCGCTGCACCTCGACCGCGCTGGTGGCTACCAGCAACTTGCCGCAGGTCTCGAACCGGATGCCGTTTTCGGTACAAAATTGCTTGGTTGCCTCCGCCCCCGCTCGGCAAAGCCGCGCCTTCAGGCTGCCGGGCGCATAATAGATGCCGGCGTGGATCACCCCGCTATTGTGCCCGGTCTGATGCCGCGCCAGCGTGGATTCCTTCTCCAGCACCACCAGCCCCGCACCCGGGAACGCCAGCATTAGCTTCAAGCTCGCGGCTAGCCCGACGATGCCGCCACCGATGACACAAAAATCAAGCATTCCATTTCCTAGAGGGTGTTATGAACTTGCTGGGGTGAAGCGTAAGGATGCCAGAGAGGACAGAGAATTTGTTCTTTTTGTGAACAAAAAGAACCAAAAAAACTTTGT
>Ga0302314_10015766_pt1 | contig 12820 bp, 11 predicted proteins | sample III_Palsa_N2_3_FD_200533 | JGI IMG/M metagenome (GOLD analysis project Ga0302314, IMG submission 200533) | Peat permafrost microbial communities from Stordalen Mire near Abisko, Sweden - III_Palsa_N2_3 | ecosystem: Environmental > Terrestrial > Soil > Palsa > Peat permafrost | place: Sweden...
CGGCCCGTCCTTGCGCTCGTTCCACAGGTTCTGGAAGTAGAAGGCGCAGCCCATCAGCTCGGCGCGCACTTCCTCGTCGGTCATGGTGTCGCTCATGTCCGTGGTCGTCAGGTCGGACCAGTAGGTGAGCTTGCGCCGTTCTTCCCACGGGAAGTCGAACAGCGTGGCCAGCATCTGGGTGGTCAGCTCGATGGAGACCCGGTCCACCCAGTCGAAGGTCTCGCCGATCGGCAGTTCATCGAGGATCTTGCCAGCCCGCTCGCGGATGATCGGCTCGAGGTTCAGCAGGTTGTGCGGCGAGACGATCGGGGAGACCACCTTGCGCTGGGCGTCGTGCTTGGGCGGGTCCATGGCGATGAACATCGGCAAGGTGAAGTCTTCCGACTGGTCGAACAGGGAGACGCCCTTGGCGGAGGAGAAGACGGCGTGGTTGGTCTCCACGCTCATGATGTCGTGGTAGCGGGTGATCGACCAGTAGGGGCCGAACTGGCTCTCCGGACAGTAGTGCACCGGGGCCTCGCGGCGCAGGCGCTCGAAGAACGGCCACATGGTGTCGGTCTGGAAGCGCTCGCCGAGGCCGACGTCGATCTGGTCGAGCGGCGTGGCGTAGGCCTCGTCGCGCGCCGCCTGCAGGGCGCTGATGTTGCCGTCGGCCATCGGGGCCTCCCTTGCTGTCTGAACGTCGATCAGATCATCGGATCGCGGCCACCGCAAGGCGGCGCCGCAGGCCTCAAGCGTTCCGCCCTGTCGAAATCGCCGCCAACTTGTTTGTTGGCCGGCCATTAACACAGTGGCGTCGCTCGGATTGCCGGGCTACATCCGGTTCAGGATGTACAGAGCGGCGCGAGCCGCTAGCCTGCGGGCTCAACGAGAGGAACGCCGATGCGGATTACCGCCGCCCTCGCCCGCGCCCCGGGGGCCGAGTTCACGCTGGAGGAGGCCGAACTCGACGCGCCGCGCCCGGACGAGATCCGGGTGCGCATCCGGGCCGTGGGCGTCTGCCATACCGACCTCGTCTTCCGCGACGGCGCACCCTTCTCCTTCCCTGCCGTGCTCGGTCACGAGGGCGCCGGTGTGGTCGATGCGGTCGGATCGGCGGTGCAGACGCTGCGGCCCGGCGATCGTGTCGCCCTGACCTTCCGGTCCTGCGGCGAATGCCCGCGCTGCCTGAGCGGCGATCCGGCCTACTGTCGCACCATGCCGATGCTCAACTACATCGGCATGCGCCCCGACGGCTCCAAGGCGCTCCGGCGGGGCGACGAAGCCGTCTCCTCCAACTTCTTCGGCCAGTCGTCATTCGCGACGCATGCGCTGGCCTACGAGCGGAACGCGGTGAAGCTGCCCGGCGACATCCCCTTCGCGCTCGCCGCGCCGCTCGGCTGCGGCGTGCAGACCGGGGCCGGCGGGACGATGCTGGCGCTGGCCTGCCCGCCGGGATCCTCGCTCCTGGTCACCGGCGGCGGGGCGGTTGGCCTGTCGGCGGTGATGGGCGCGGCGATCCAAGGCTGCGGGACGATCATCGTCGCCGAGCCACACGCGGCCCGGCGGGAGCTGGCCCTGGAGCTCGGGGCCACCCACGCCATCGATCCGGCAGCCAGCCCCGACCTTGCTGCGGCGGTGCGCGCCATCCTGCCTCTCGGCGTGGACTACGCGTTCGACACCACCGGACGGCCCGAGATCCTTGCCGCCATCATGAGCGCTCTCGCCCCCAAGGGCGTCCTGGGCGTCGTCGGCATCCCTCCGCCCGGCGCAACGCTGCCAGGAGACCTGGGAACGGTCCTCACCTTCGGCCAGACCGTGCGCGGCATCATCGAGGGCGACAGCGATCCAGGCGTCTTCCTGCCGCAGCTGATCGATCATTGGCGCGAGGGCCGCCTGCCGCTCGAAAAGCTTGTCCGCACCTTCCCCTTCGCCGAGATCAACGAAGCCATCGAGGCCCAGCATCGCGGAGATTGCGTGAAGGTGGTGCTGACCCTTGACTGAGGCCTGGATTCGCCGGACGGCCTCTCGCGAGAGAACAACAGGGTCCAGGGCGGAAGCATGACGGTTCGGGATGATGAGCTGAAGGCTGGGCTCGGCCGCTTTCTGTCGGCGCGGTGGAAGGCGACGACGACGGTGGAAGCGGTGAGCCGGATCCCGGGGGGCGCGTCGCGTGAGACCTGGAAGTGCGTGGCGGCGGTCGGCGACGAACGGCGCGGGGTGATCGTCCGCATCGACCCTGAGACCAGCCTGATCGACACCGACCGGGCCACCGAGTACCGCGCCATCGAAGCGGCCTGGAAGTCGGGCCTGCCGGCGCCTGAGCCTCTGTTCCTCGAGCACGAGTTGGAGTGGATCGGCCGGCCGTTCTCCATCACCACCGAGATCACGGGCTGCCAGTCTTCGCCCGACGGCATTCCCCTGGACCATCGCGAGGCGCTCGGCCGTCGCAAGTGGCGCCTGCTCGGCCAGATCGCCCGCCTCGAACCCCTCGCCCTCGGTCTCGGCGACGTGATGCCGGCGACCAGCGTCGAGACCTGCGCGATGGAGCAGCTCGACTACTGGGCCAAGGTCATCGCCGACGACGAGATCCATCCCAATCCGGTCGCCGAGGCGGCGATCCGCTGGCTGCGCCGCCACCCGCCGCCGCCGGCTCAGAAGCTCAGCCTGGTGCACGGCGACTACCGGACCGGCAACTTCCTCTACACGCCCGACGGAGACATCAAGGCGATCCTCGACTGGGAGATGGCCCACATCGGCGATCCCCTGGAAGACCTCGCCTGGTCCTTGGACCCGCTGTGGTGCTGGTCGGAGCCGGAGCGGGCCGGACGGCTGCTGCCGCATGGCGAGGCGATCGCCCTCTGGGAGGAGGGCAGCGGCCTGCGGGCCGACGCGACCGCGCTGCGCTGGTGGCAGGTGTTCGCTTCGGTGAAGGGTATCGGCATCTGGATCTCGTCGAGCGAGGATTTCCAGAACGGCGCCGCCAAGGCCCCGATCCTCGCCCTGGCCGGCTGGCTGATGACCGACCGTCAGCAGCGGATCCTGGTCGACTACCTGTCGCCAAACTCCGGGCATAAGTTCTACGAGGTGGCGGCATGATCCCCGGAGGCTCGGCCGGCGTCGACAGCCTCGCCGCCCGCATCCTGATCGACCTCATCCCCAAAGCCACCGACGCCTACACGATGGCCGACCTCGGCATGCTGGCGGGACTGGTGAGGATGGTCGGGCAAGACTTCGACCGCGCCGCCGAGGTGTTGACCTCGGACCTCGAGGGCACGCGCGCTATTTTCCGCGAGGCGGAACCGCACATCGTCGACGACAATCTGAAGCGCCGCATGGCGGAGGTGGTCGCCTCGCGCCCCGAGAGCCTGGCGATCCCCGTCCTCAACGCCCACGCCGACATCGCCATGCGGGTGCTGATCGACCTGCAGGCGACCGTGGAGAACGCCGCGGACGCCGGCGCCGACTGGGCGGCCGCGCTCGATCGCCGGATCTGGGCCTTCCTTGACGAATATGTCGCCAAGCGCGCCTACGACTCCGCTTTCTGATCTTCGCCGACCTCTCAAACCTCATTGCGTGGGATGACCGATGCTCAACAAACTCGACGACTATCCCATTCACCAGACGCCCGAGCCGATCGCCCATCCGGCAACCAGCGACCGCAATGTCTATGACCGCACCTGGTTCAATGGCTACGCCCACGACGGCTCCTACTATTTCGGCATCGGCATGGCGGTCTATCCGCACCGCGGGATCCTCGATTGCGCCTTCAGCGTCGTGCAGCCGGAGGGCCGGCAGCACTGCTTCTTCGGCTCCCGGCGCGCGCCGATCGAGCGCACCGAGATGCAGGTCGGGCCCTTCCGGATGGAGGTGGTCGAGCCGATGCGCCGGGCCCGGGTGATCCTGGAGGACAACCAGAGCGGGGTTTCCTGCGACCTGACTTTCTCGGCCCGCACTGCAGCCATCGAGGAGGCGCGGCAGATCCTGTGGTCTGGGTCACGCCGCACCATGGACGCCACCCGCTGGGATCAGTTCGGCCGCTGGAGCGGCTGGGTGAAACACCCGGACGGCGAGTTCAAGGTCGAAGAGGCGATGTGTCACGGCACCAAGGACCGCTCCTGGGGCGTCCGGGGCGTCGGCGAGCCGGAGACCGGCGGCGCGCCGCGCATGCCGAATGGCATCATGTTCCTGTGGGCCCCGCTGTTCTGGGACGACCACATCACCCACGCCATCTTCTTCGACGGCCAGCGCGGCGAGGCCCTGGTGCGGGAGGGGATCGTCGCGCCCCTCTACGGCAGCGAAGCTGAGGTCCCTGGCGTCGCCGAGGCCCGCGACGAGCGGATGGCGACCGCTCGCCACCGGGTGAGCTACCACCCCGGCACCCGGCTGGCGCGCTCGGCGGAGATCGACCTGGTCAATCACGACGGCGACACCCGCACCATCGCGCTCGAGCCGATCCTCAAGTTCCAGATGAAAGGGCTGGGCTACATGCATCCCGAGTGGGGCCAGGGGATGTGGAAGGGCGATCTGGCGGTGGGTGGCGAATCCTTCGACCCGAAGCAACTCGACCCGCTCTCGCCGCACAACCTGCACACCCAGCAGGTGGTGCGGGCCAGCGACGGCGCGAAGACCGGGATCGGCGTGCTGGAGCAGATCGCTGTCGGCCCCTATGCCCCGGCGGGATTCACCCAGTTCCTCGACGGCGCGAAAGGCTGAAGCTACGCTCGTCCTCCGCGGAGCGTGGGCGTCTCGCCCGCGTCTTTCTTAAGAATTAAGAGACGGACGAGAGACGTCCGCCCTCCGCGGCGCCGCATCGCTGTTCCGGCTTGCTTTTCTAATCTAAGTTAGAATAGATTGCCGGCATCGGAGGCGCGAGCCATGCGGCATGAACGGCAGATCGAGTTGCTGCGGCGGCTGAAGGGCCTCGATCCGCACGAACCCTGGCCGCTCGCGCCCCACACCATGCGCAATCCGGCCTCGGCCTACGCCGATCCCGGCCGGTTCGAGGACGAGCGGCGGACCCTGTTTCGCCGGCGGCCGCAGATGCTGGGGCTCAGCTCCGAGTGCGCAACACCGGGCGCCTACATCACCGCCGACCTCGGCGGCGTTCCGGCGTTGATCGTCCGGCAGACGGACGGCTCGCTGCGCGGCTTCGTCAACGCCTGCCGCCATCGCGGCGCGCCGGTCGCGGAGGGCGCCGGCCAGCGACCGCGTATCGCCTGTCCCTATCACGGGTGGGTCTACGACCTGGACGGGACGTTGGCGGCCCGGCCCTACGCCGAGGCGGCGTTCGACGACGAACCCAAGTCCAGTTGCGGGCTGCTGCCGGTCTTCGTGGCCGAGGGCTACGGCCTTATCTTCGCCCAGGCGGAGGGCGGCGAGACCCTCACAGCGGAGAGCGCGCTGGCCGGCGCCCAGGAGGATATCGCGGAATACGGCCTGGAGAGCTACGTCCTCATCGAGGCGCGGGAAAACACCTGGCAGGTAAACTGGAAGCTGATCCTCGACACCTTCACCGAGAGCTACCACATCCGCACGCTGCACAAGAATTCCATCGCGGCCACCTACTCCACCGACGTCTCGCTGTGTGAGAGTTTCGGGCCGCACCCGCAGATGATCGGCCTCCTCAAGAGCGTGTTCGCGGAGTTCGACAAAGCCTCCGAGGCCGACTGGCGGTTCCTCCCCCACACCACCAACCAGTACATCTTCATGCCCTCGGGCCTGATCACCTACCAGCGCGACCACATCGAGCTCTGGCGGGTGACGCCGCTCGCCGTCGACCGCACCCTGGTGCGGACCAGCCTCTATGCGCCGCAGGCGCCGGCCACCGACAAGGTCCGCGCCTACTGGACGAAGAACCTCGACCTGCTGCTGCAGGTGACCGGCACGGAGGACTTCCCCCTGATGGAGAAGATCCAGGCCAACCTGGCCTCGGGCGCCCTCCCTGAACTCATCTACGGCAAGAACGAGCCGGCCCTGATCCACCTCCACCGCTCCATCAACGAAGCCCTGGCGGCTGGGCGGATCTCTCCTCCCCCTTTGGGGGAGGGGGACCGCGAAGCGGTGGAGGGGGCGATTGGGCGAGGGGTCGCCCTATGAGCCCCCTTCCCGGCTTCGCCGGACTTCCCCCAAAGGGGGAAGAGAGTCCGGCGCTTAGGGGGGTCCAATAGCGATGGATCTCGGCCTTACCGACGCCAGGGTCATCGTCACCGGCGGCGCCTCTCACATCGGCCGGGCGATCGTGCTGGCGCTGGCCCGCGAGGGCGCGGCAATCGCGATCATCGACCGTGACGAGGCCCAGGCCCGGCGCACCGCCGAGGCCGGGAGCGCGGCCGGTCGGCATCCGGCGCGGGTGATCCGCGCCGATATCGGCGACAGGCAGGTCGCCCAGGACGCCTGCGCCGAGGCTGTCGCCCTGCTGGGCGGCGTCGACGTCCTGGTAAGCAACGTCGGCTACAATCACCCGGACTTCTTCCTGCGCATGGATCCATCGGCGTGGGACGATCTGCTGGCGGTGAACCTGACCGCCGTGATGGCCTGCACCAGGGCCGTGCTGCCAACGATGGTCGAACAGTCCCACGGCGCCATCGTCGCCACCGCCTCCACGGCCGCCTTCGGTGAGGCCCGCCAGAGCGTCTATGCGGCTGCCAAGGCCGGCGTCGTCGCCTTCATGCGGACGATCGCCCTCGAGTACGGCCGCAACGGCGTGCGCGCCAACATGGTCGCGCCCGGCCTGACGCTGCCTGACGATCCCGCCACGCTGGGCGAGGAGTCGCTGTGGCAAAACCGGGAGGCGATCATGAACGACGCCCAGGTCGACTACGTGATCCGCAACACCCCGCTCCGGCGGCTGCCGAAGGCCGATGATATCGCCAACGCCGTGGCGTTCCTCGCCTCCGACCGGGTCAGCCGCCAGATCACCGGCCAGCTCATCACCGTCGCCGGCGGCTTCGCGATGCGCTGAAGAACCAGGAGGAACGATATGCACGTGGGATTGGGACTGGGCTTCCAGAGCCTCGACGGGGCGTCCGACGGCGACGTCTACCGCTTCGAGCTCGGCCTCGCCCGGCGCGCCGAGGCCGCTGGGTTCGATTCCATCTGGGCCCCGGAGCATCACTTCGACGACTACCAGATGACCCCCAACGTGCCGATGTTCCTGTCCTGGATCGCCGGCCAGACAAAGACGATCCGGCTCGGCACCATGGTGACCGTGCTGCCCTGGCACGATCCGGTGCGGGTCGCCGAGAGCTTCATCCTGCTCGACCACCTCTCCGAGGGGCGGGCGATCTGCGGCCTCGGCCGGGGGCTCGGTCGGGTCGAGTTCGAGGGCTTCCGCACCCCGATGAGCGAGTCCCGCCGACGCTTCACCGAATATACAGAGGCGATTCTCTCGGCGCTCGAGAGCGGGGTGATCGAATACGACGGCGAGCTCTACAAGCAGCCGCCTACGACCCTGCGTCCGAAGCCCTACGCCAGCTTCCGCGGCCGCACCTTCGCCTCGGCGATCTCGCCCGCGTCCATCGATCTGATGGCGCGCCTCGGCGTCGGGCTGATGGTGATCGCCCAGAAGCCCTGGCCGCAGGTGGTCGAAGACCTTACCGCCTATCGCCGCCGCTTCCTGGAGATCAACGGCTGCGAGGCGCCCAAGCCGATACTGGCGGTATTCGTGGCCACGCACGAGGACGCCGCCGAGGCGCAGCGGATGCGCGAGGTCTACATCCAGCGCTACGCCCGCTCGACGGTGGAGCACTATGAGTTCGGCAACGTCGCCTTCGCTGAGATCGAGGGCTACGAGTACTACGGCGGCCTGGCCAAGAACATCGCCAAACACGGGCTGGACAAGTTCAACGGCTTCCTCGCCGACCTGCAGGTGTGGGGAACGCCGGAGGCCGTTGTCGCCAAGCTGACCGACTATGTCCACCAGCTACAGGTCGGCGGCGTGCTGCTGCTGACCTCCTACGGCGGCATGCCCAAAGCGGTGGCCCAAGCCAACTACGACCTGATCACGCGGGAGGTCGTCCCTGCGCTGCAGGCCCTGGACGTGGGCGGCGATCTCGGCGTCGCCTACGCGCCTGAACTGCAGTACGCGGCGGCGGAATAGGGTAGGTGGCTGTTCTCGCTGAAGCGCCGGCGGAGGAGCCTGGCAAGGCCGAGGCCACGCGCCAGAGCATCCTGGAGGCGGCGGCGCGGATCTTCCGGCGCGACGGCTACGCCGCGGCGCGGCTGACCGACATCGCCGCCGAGATCGGCATGAAGGCCGGAAGCCTGTACTACCACTTCGGTTCGCGCGAGGCGCTGGTCGAGGCGGTCATGCAGGCGGGGACGCGCCGGTCGCACCAGGCCGTGCTGGAGACGCTCGCCGCCCTGCCGGCGGATGCGGGCGCCCTGGAGCGCCTGGAGGCGGCGATCGAGCGGCACCTGGTCATGGTGCTGGCCCAGGAAGACATCGCCTCGGCGACCATCAAGCTGATCTGGCAGGCGCCGGCCGCGGTGCGGGAGAAGGTGCTGGCCGAGCAGCGCGCCTATGGCGGGCTTTGGCGGACGCTCCTGCAGGAGGCCCGCGCGGCCGGCGTCATCCGCCCCGACCTCGACCTGTCGGTGACGCGGATGGCGATCATGGGAGCGCTGAACTGGGCGGCCGACTGGTATCGGCCCGGACGCCTGACCCCGGAGGAGATCGCCCGCGACATCGCCGCCATGGTGATCGGCGGCTTGGCGCCTCGCCCATGAGCGACGCCGCCATCCGTCCGCTCGACGGGATCACCGTGGTGGCGCTGGAGCACGCCGTCGCCGCGCCCTTCGCCACCCGCCAGCTGGCCGACCTCGGCGCGCGGGTGATCAAGATAGAGCGGCCGGGCGAGGGCGACTTCGCCCGCGCCTACGACACCACGGTCGAGGGCCAGTCCTCCTATTTCGTGTGGCTGAACCGCGGCAAGGAAAGCCTCACCCTCGACCTCAAGCAGGCCGAAGGACGCGCCGTGCTGGACGCCCTGCTGGTCAGCGCCGACGTGCTGATCCAGAACCTCGCGCCAGGCGCCGCGGCGCGGATGGGGCTGGACTACGTGAGCCTGCATGCCGGCAGTCCCAGGCTGATCGTCTGCGATATCTCCGGCTTCGGCGATGGCGGACCCTATACCGAAAAAAAGGCCTACGACCTGCTGATCCAGGCCTCGGCCGGCCTGATCGGCCTCACCGGCACGCCGGAACACCCCTCGCGCGCCGGAGCCTCCGTCGCCGACGTTGCGGCAGGGATGTATGCCTATTCCGGGATTCTCGCGGGCCTGCTCCAGCGGTCCCGGACCGGCGAGGGCATGAGGATCGAGATATCGATGCTCGAGGCCCTGACAGAGTGGGTGAGCAACGCCCTCTATTTCGCCCACTACGGCGGCGCCGAGCCGACGCGGCAGGGCGCCACCCACCCTTCGGTCGCGCCCTACGGACCGCACCGGACGGGGGATGGCGGCTCGGTTATCTTCGGCCTGCAGAACAGCCGCGAGTGGGCGCGGTTCTGCGAGGGCGTCCTCGCCCGACCGGATCTGACCCTCGACCCGCGCTTCAGCGACAATCCCCGGCGGGTGGCGAACCGTCCCGCGCTGACGGCGGTGATCGAGGCGCGGTTCGCCGCCATGACCCTGGCCGAGGTTGAAACCCTGCTCGACGACGCCGGCATCGCCAACGCCCCGATCAACGCCATGGCCGATGTCTGGGCGCACCCTCAGCTGGCCGCCCGGGACCGCTGGCGCACCGTGATGACCCCTGGCGGCCCGATCGCCGCCCTGCGGCCGCCGACCACGCTTTCCGGCGTGGAGCCGATGATGGGAGACGTTCCGGCAGTGGGCGCGCACACCGAAGCGATCCTCGACGCGCTCGGCTACGATGCGGACGCCATCGGCCGGCTGCGGGCCGCTCAGGCGATCTGACGCACCCGCCGTCGCGCCTCGGCCGCCTGGCTCGGCAGGCCCAACGCGTCGTAGGCGCCGGCGAGGGCGAGGTTGAGGGGGACGCCGTCGGGGTCGTTCGCGCGGCGTTGTTCGAGAATCTGCTGGACCTCCACCCACCGCCCGCACGCCGTCAGAGCCGCCAGGCGGATCTGATCGAAGAGGTCGCGCTGGGCGTGGCTGCCGCCGATCCGGTGCAGCCTCGGCAGCGCGCGGTCGAGGTTGCTGACCGCCTCCTCCGGTCGGCCAGCCAGGAAGGCGGCGATGCCCTCGGCCGCCGGCAGGGCGATCTCGGCCCATACCGCACGGCAGAAGCCCGGCGCCTCGCGCGCCCGCCGGCGAAAGGCGTCCAGCAGCGCCTCCGCCTCTGGGCGGCCGGCGCGGGCAAGTCCGTAGAGGTATTGCAGCGACAGGAACGGCTGCTCGACATCGGGGCCGCGGGCGGCGATCCGGTCGGCGACTCCGCCCCAGCGGTCGCCGACGTCCACCCCCGCCAATTCGAGGCGGGCGAGCAGCGAAACCGCGCCGATCTGGTCCTGCGAGTAGTCGCGGTCGTGGGCCCAGCACTCGGTGTCGAACGCTTCCAGCACCGCGTCGGTCCGCCCCTGACTCAGCTGGAAGAGCGCGCGATGCCACACGTTGTGGGTGACCATGAACGAGTTGAGGCCGATCCACGTCGGGGCGACCGCCTCCATGAACCGGGCGCCTTCGTCGATCCGACCCTGGGTGAGCATGACGTGCGCCAGGGCGTGCTGCGCCCATGGTTCGCGGTCGGTCATCTCAAGCGCCCGGCGCCCTGCCGCCTCGGCATCGGCGAGGCGGTGGCACTGCTCATGGGCGAAGGCCAGGATACCGTACATCTGCGGGATGTCGGCGCAGGCCGGGGCGGCGGCCAGCGCGATGCGAAGCATGGCCGGCGCGTCGCCCTCGCCGAACGCCAGGTACTGGCGCAGCTTGACGGCCACCAGATCCCGCGGCCACTCGGCGACGATTCCGTCGCAGAGGCTCGCTGCCCGAGGCGTGTCCCCCTCCACCCAGGCGCGCAGGAAGGCGATCAAAGCGGCCTCGCGGGCATTGGCGCCCGGAGCGTTCTCGGCCGCCTCGAGGAACGGCCGCGCCCTCACCGGACCTTGGGGAGACTCCAACAGCATGAAGAGCAAGCCGGCGTAGGCGTTGGCGAGGGGGGAGTCGGGCGCGGCGGCGGCGGTCTTCAGGATGGCGGCCGCACGGGTCTCGTACCGAAGGAAGCCCACCACGAAATCGTCAAGGCCGGCCAGCAGAGCGGCATCGCCGCTCGAAACCGGATTATCGAGGGCGTCGCGGCCAGCTGTCATGCAGGTCTCCCGTTCGTTCCGCCGTCGTCCCATGGCGGCCAAAGGCGATGATCGCCCTCGGCGCGAGACAATGCCGTGTTCTCCACAGCCGCGCCACCGCGGCAGGTCAGGCGACGAGCTCGCTAATTCGTGGCGAGGATAAGGTTGCGGACCAGCGGGTAGATCTGGGTCTGCCACTTGCGGCCGTTGAAGACGCCGTAGTGGACGACGCCGGGCTGCAGGTGGTGGCGCTTGCGATTGGCGAAGATGTTGGCGCACAGGGCGTGAGCGGCGACGGTCTGGCCCACCGAGCAGATATCGTCGCGCTCCCCTTCCACGGTGAACAGGGCCGTGCGGCGGATGGCGCCGGGATCGACCCGCCGGTTGCTCCAGACAAGCTCCCCGCGCGGCAGCAGATGATCCTGAAACACCCTCGAGACCGTCTCTAGGTAGAATTCGGCGGTGAGGTCGAGCACCGCGAAATACTCGTCATAGAAAATCTTGGTCGTCTGCGCGTCGTCGGTCCGGCCGGTGGCGAGGTGGGTGTAGAGATCCACGTGGGAGTCGATGTGGCGGCCGAGGTTCATCAGAATGAACGCCGTCAGTTGGACGAAGCCGGGGTAGACCCGCCGTCCGGCGCCGGGGTACCGGGCCGGGACCGTGGTGATGAGCTCACGCTCGAACCAATCGATGGACCGGCTGACGGCGAGGTCGTTGACCTTGGTGGGATTGACCCGCGTGTCCACCGGGCCGGCCATCAGGGTCATGCTGACCGGCGTGCACGGGTGGTCATCCTCGGCCATGATCGCCACGGCGGCCAGGGCGTGGGCGCAAGGCTGGCAGACCCCGATCAGGTGCGCGCCGGGCCCGATCTTCTCCATGAACGCGATGACATGCGCGACATACTCGTCGAAGCCGAAGGGACCGGCGGCCAGAGGCGCATCGCGGGCGTTGCGCCAGTCGGTGATGTAGACGTCGTTGTCCGGCAGCAGGGTCTCGACGGTGCCGCGCAGCAGGGTGGCGAAATGGCCGGACAGCGGCGCCACGAGCAGAACGCGCGGCTGCTCGGGGTCGCCTTCCTTGCGGAAGCGCACCAGATCGCCGAATGCCGTGCCGACGACGACCTCCTCCCGCACCGGGACCTCGTCGCCGGCCATCCTCACCGTCGTCAGGCCGTAGTCCGGGCGGCTGTGCGTCAGGCCGGCGCGCGCGAGCATCTCCCAGCCGGCCGACAGATGGCGGACAGCGGGGAATTCTCGCAGCCATGGCGGGCCAAGGGACAACGTCGCCTCGGCCAGTTCCGCCGCCAGCCGCGCCGGCGCCATCATGTCGACCTGGGCCTGGAAGGCTTGATAGCGCATGCGCCCCCACGGATGGACGCCGGTGGGCGACGCCTTGTGGCTCCCTCATAGCTCCCCCTGCCCCCGGGGGGACCCGCCCCGGCCCGGACCACCGCGCCGCATGGCGCGGGACGACAGCCTGCTCGCCGCTTGGGCGCAGGCGCCTCAATAAGCGACATCCAGCGTGGGAGCCCGTCCGCAAGACGCCGGAAGGAGCCCGCACGCGCGCCGCCACCCCCCGGGCGGCGTA
>Ga0302314_10015767_pt1 | contig 12819 bp, 13 predicted proteins | sample III_Palsa_N2_3_FD_200533 | JGI IMG/M metagenome (GOLD analysis project Ga0302314, IMG submission 200533) | Peat permafrost microbial communities from Stordalen Mire near Abisko, Sweden - III_Palsa_N2_3 | ecosystem: Environmental > Terrestrial > Soil > Palsa > Peat permafrost | place: Sweden...
TGGACCGCTTCGATTATCAGGCCGCCATCCGTTCCGCGCTGAGCCGCGTGCACGAGGAAGGCCGCTACCGTGTGTTCGCCGACCTGAAACGGCATCGGGGGGATTTCCCGCGCGCGACCTGGACCCGCCCCGACGGCCAGGAGCGCGACGTCATCGTCTGGTGCTCGAACGATTATCTCGGCCAGGGCCAGAACCCGGTGGTGATCGAGGCCATGCATGCGGCCATCGACGAGGTCGGCTCGGGCTCGGGCGGCACGCGCAATATCTCCGGCACCACCCACTATCACGTGGAGCTCGAGCGCGAGATCGCCGACCTGCACGGCAAGAACGCGGCCCTGCTGTTCACTTCGGGCTACGTGGCCAACGAGGGCGCGCTGGCGACCCTGGCCAAGGTGCTGCCGGGTCTGATCATCTTCTCCGACGCCCTGAACCACGCCTCGATGATCGCCGGCATCCGCAACGGCGGCGGCGAGCGGCACGTGTTCCGGCACAACGACCTCGGGCACCTGGAAGAGTTGCTGGCCGCGGCGCCGGCCGACGCGCCCAAGCTGGTCGCCTTCGAGAGCGTCTATTCGATGGACGGCGACATCTCCGACATCGCCGGGACCATCACCCTGGCCAAGAAGTATGGCGCCCTGACCTACCTCGATGAGGTGCACGCTGTCGGCCTCTATGGCCCGCGCGGCGCCGGTGTCGCCGAGCGCGACGGCTGCATGGCCGGCGTCGACATCATCGAGGGCACCCTTGGCAAGGCCTTCGGCGTCATGGGCGGCTATATCGCCGCCGACGTGGAGCTGGTGGACGCGGTGCGCAGCTACGCCTCGGGCTTCATCTTCACCACCTCGATCCCGCCGGCGCTGGCCGCCGGCGCGGCCGCGTCGATCCGCTGGCTCAAGGCCCATGACGAGATCCGGGTGATCCACCAGGAGCGGGCCGAAACCCTGAAGCGTCGCTTCCGCGAGATCGGCCTGCCGGTGCTGCCCTCGGTCAGCCATATCGTGCCGGTGATGGTCGGCCACGCCGGCCACTGCAAGATGATCTCCGACATCCTGCTCGAGGACTACGGCGTCTACGTGCAGCCGATCAACTATCCCACGGTGCCGCGCGGCACCGAGCGCCTGCGCTTCACGCCCACGCCGTTCCATACCGATGAGATGATGGATCACGTGGTGCAGGCGATGGACGCCCTGTTCGTCCACTGCAACATCGCCCGGGTCGGCGGAGTGGCGGCTTAAGGCCTGCGTGCTTCGATACGCCTGCTGCGCAGGCTACTCAGCATGACGAAGCTGGGTGGATTGAAAAAACAGTCGTCATCCTGAGTAGGGCGGCGAAGCCGACCGTATCGAAGGACGCACAACGGCCTCTTCGCAAAGTTCAGCGCTTCCGCCGCACACCCTTGCCCAGGCCGATCTGCTTGGCGAACTCCGAGCGGCGCGCTGCATAGGCCGGCGCCACCATCGGGTAGTCGGGCGACAGGCCCCAGCGGCGGCGATAATCCTCGGGGCTCAGGTCGTAGCGCGAGCGCAGATAGCGCTTCAGCATGGTCAGCCTCTTGCCGTCCTCGAGGCAGATGATGTGGTCGTGCTGCACGGACCGCGAGATCGGCACCGCCGGCTTGGGACGCTCGGTCGATCGGGCCGGCGTTTCGGGTTCGGGGTGGCCGAGACCCGCGACCGTGGTGTGGATCGTCCGAATCAGGTCCGGAATGGTCGTCACGGACACCGTGTTGTTGGCCACGTAGGCCGCCACGATGTCGGCGGCGAGCCTCAAGCTGTCGTCGTCGGCCTTGACGCTGTCCATTTGTAAGGTCGGCATTCGGGCGGTCTCCTGCTCCGTTCGATCGAATTCCGGAAAGCCGCCCCTTTTCAGAACAAAGAGTTAGCTCGGCAAAGCTCCGGGTGTGAAGGGTCAACGTCGCCGCTCGACGGGGGTTCCGAGATCCGTGGACGCACAACCGATTGATCCGGGCGCGGGAGAAGGCCAAAAGACGCCCGACTTCCTCACGGAGCCCGACATGTCCGCCGCCGAAACCCTGTCCGACGTCCGCGCCCCCGGTTTCTTCACCCGCCCGCTGGGCGAGGCCGACCCGGCGGTGTTCGGCTCGATCGGTCGGGAGTTGCACCGCCAGCAGACCGAGATCGAGTTGATCGCCTCGGAGAACATCGTCTCCAGGGCCGTGCTCGAGGCGCAGGGCAGTGTGCTGACCAACAAGTACGCCGAGGGCTATCCGGGCCGGCGCTACTACGGCGGCTGCGAGTATGTGGATGAGATCGAGCGGCTGGCGATCGAACGGGCCTGCCAGCTGTTCGACTGTGAATTCGCCAATGTGCAGCCCCATTCGGGCGCCAACGCCAACCAGGCGGTGTTCATGGCCCTGCTCAAGCCCGGCGACACCTTCATGGGCATGGACCTGGCCGCCGGCGGCCACCTGACCCACGGCTCGCCCGCCAACCAGTCGGGCAAATGGTTCCGGCCGGTGGCCTACACCGTCCGCACCCAGGACCAGCTGATCGACTACGAGGCCCTGGCCGAGATCGCCGAGCGCGAGAAGCCCAAGCTGATCATCGCCGGGGGATCGGCCTACAGCCGCAAGATCGACTTCGCCCGCTTTCGCGAGATCGCCGACAGCGTCGGCGCCTATCTGATGGTCGATATGGCCCACTTCGCGGGCCTGGTGGCCGGCGGCGTGTTCCCGAGCCCGCTGCCGCACGCGCATGTGGTCACCACCACCACGCACAAGACCCTGCGTGGGCCGCGCGGCGGCATGGTGCTGTCCAAGGACCTCGACCTCGGCAAGAAGATCAACTCCGCGGTGTTCCCCGGCCTGCAGGGCGGCCCGCTGGAGCACGTGATCGCCGCCAAGGCGGTGGCCTTCGGCGAGGCGCTGCGGCCGGAATTCAAGCTCTACGCCCGCGCTGTGGTGGAGAACGCCAAGGTGCTGGCCGACACCCTGGCCGCGTCCGGCGTCTCGATCGTCTCCGGCGGCACCGACAGCCACCTGATGCTGGTCGACCTGCAGCGCAAGGGCGTCACCGGAAAGGCCACCGAGGCGGCGCTCGGCCGGGCCAACATCACCTGCAACAAGAACGGCGTACCGTTCGACCCCAAGCCGCCGACCGTCACCTCGGGCGTGCGGCTGGGTTCGCCGGCCTGCACCACCCGCGGCTTCGGTCCGGCCGAGTTCAAGCGCGTGGGCGAACTGATCGCCCAGGTGGTCGACGGCCTTGCCGCGCATGGCGAGGAGGGCGTCGGCGCCGTGGAAGCTGAGGTTAAGCGGGAAGTGCTGGACCTGACGGCGCGTTTCCCCATCTATGGGTGATCGGGTCGGGGTGGCCCCTACCTGTTGCGGAGACCCGGAAAATTGAAGTGCCCTTTCTGCGGCCACGCCGAGAGCCAGGTGAAGGACAGCCGGCCATCGGAGGACGGCGCCGCGATCCGGCGTCGCCGCTCCTGCCCCGAGTGCCAGGGCCGGTTCACCACCTTCGAACGCGTGCAGCTGCGCGAACTGACCATCCTGAAACGGTCCGGCCGGCGCTCGCCGTTCGAGCGCGAGAAGCTGATGCGCTCCATCGCCGTGGCGATCCGCAAGCGGCCGATCGATCCGGACCGGCTGGAGCGGATGATCTCGGGCATCGTGCGCCAGCTCGAGAGCCGGGGCGAGACCGAGATCGAATCCAGCGTGGTCGGCGAACTGGTGATGAAGGCGCTGAAGGCGCTCGATGAAGTGGCCTATGTGCGCTACGCCTCGGTCTATCGGGATTTCCGCCAGACGCAGGACTTCGCCAAATTCCTCGGCGACGAGGGGTTGAGCGAGGAGGGGGGGCCGCCCTTCCGTGCGGTCGACCCATGAACGCCAAACTCAACATCAAAGCGCGCAGCACCGCTCGCCTGGCCGCCGTCCAGGCGCTCTATCAGATGGAGCTTTCCGGCGCCGGCGCCGACGCGGTGGTCGCCGAGTTCGTCGACCACCGGTTCGAACGGGTCGCGGATGAGCCGGTAGGCGACGAGCCGCACGGCGCCCTGGGTCCGGCCGACGAGCCGTTCTTCGCCGATATCGTCAAGGGTGTGGTGGCCGATCAGGCGACGATCGACAGCGCCATCGCCAAGCGCCTCGCCTCGGGCTGGAAGCTGGCCCGGCTCGACGCCACCGTCCGCGCCACCCTGCGCGCCGGGGCCTGGGAGCTGCACCGGCGCCCCGATGTGCCGACCGAGGTGGTGATCGACGAGTACGTCGAGCTGGCCAAGGGCTTCACCGACGACGCCGGGTTCGTCAACGCCGCGCTGGACGCGATGGCGAGGGATCTGCGCAGTTAGACTCCCTTCCCCCTCGAAGGGGGAAGGGCCGGGGTTGGGGGTGTGGCCCGCCGAGGCCGAAGCAAAGAGAACGGGAGGCGCCTCCCGCGTTCATCCATCAGCATTGTGCACTCACCCCCCCTCCCAGCCTCTCCCCCTTCTAGGGGGAGAGGAGCGAATCCGGAGCTTCCGTTGGACGAGTTCGACAGCATCGCCCGACTGTTCCGCCCGCTGGCCGCCGGCGCGCCGGAGGCGCTAGGCTTGCTCGACGACGCCGCCGTTCTGCCATCGCGCCCTGGGTTCGACCTGGTGGCGACCACCGACGCCATGGTCGAGGGCGTGCATTTCCTGCCGGACGACCCGCCCGACCTGATCGCGCGCAAGCTCCTGCGCGTGAACCTTTCGGACCTCGCGGCCAAAGCCGCCGAGCCCTACGGCTATCTTCTGACCGTCGCCTGGTCTCCCGCCTGGGACGAGGAGAAACGCGCCGCCTTCGCGCGCGGCCTCGGCCAGGACCAGGCCGCGTTCGGCCTGAAGCTGTTCGGCGGCGACACCGTCTCCACCCCAGGGCCTATGAGCATCAGTGCGACCCTGTTCGGCTGGACTCCGGAGGGCAGGATGATCCGCCGCTCGGGCGCGCGGGTCGGCGATGCGGTGCTGGTGTCGGGGACGATCGGCGACGGCTGGCTGGGTCTCAGGGCGGCGCGCGGAGAGCTCGATCTGCCGGCGGACGACCTGGCCTATCTCGCCGGCCGCTATCGGTTGCCTGAGCCGCGGCTGGTGCTGAGGTCGGCCCTGGCCCTTTACGCCAGCGCGGCGGCCGACGTCTCGGACGGCCTGCTGGCCGACGCCGGCCACATCGGCGAGGCCAGCGGCGCGGGGCTTGAGATCGACCTCGATCGGCTACCCCGGTCAGGTCCGGCGATACGGTCCGCCAGCACCGCGGTGGAGCTCGCGGTCGGCGGCGACGACTATGAGATCGTCTGTACGGCGGCGCCGGAGCATGTCCCGTCTCTGATCGCCGCCGCTGCAGCGTCGGATACCGCCCTGACTGTCATCGGCGGTGTCGTCGCGGGGGCCGGCGTCTCCGCTCGCGTGGGCGGCCATGCTGTCGCACTGGGTCGGCTGGGCTGGCGGCACGCGTGAGTCTGTGGTGGAAAACGCCATGCGCGCCTTCCTCGCCTTCCTTCTCTGCCTGATCCTCGCCGGACCCGCCTTTGCCGCGGACGACAAAGGCAAGGACAAGGGCAAGGCGACCGATGGTCAGTATGTGAACATCGCACCCGTGGCCCTGCCGATCATCGTCAACGGCCAACTGATCAACTTCGTGTTCGTGACGGTGCGGTTGAACCTGTCGCCTTCGGCCAGCGTCAGCGCGCTCAGGGACAAGGAGCCCTATTTTCGAGACGCCCTGGTGCACACCGCCTACCGCCGGCCGTTCGTCGTGCCCACCAACTACACCCTGGTCGACATTCCGGCGCTGAAGGCGCGGATGATGGACGAGGCGAGCCGGATCGCCGGCCCCGGCGTCATCGCCTCAGTGGAGCTGATCGGCGATCCGCAGCCCAAGAAGGTCACCGGCCTGCCTCGGCCCCGGGGCGCTCCACCGGTGGAAAAACCGCCGATACCCTGAGAGGCGCGGCCCGTCGTCGGCCCCATTTAAGGTCCCGTCACTGGGCGGTTGCTTCGCCGCGCGGGTTTTGGCAGTGTCCCCTTACTCTAAAAGGGGACGAAACACGTCCTCATCGATGGCGGGGAAGCGTGCGGGGCCGGGGGACGGCCTGTCGGTCGCGGCCAACCGTCCCAACGAGCCATCATAGGGGCAGGAAACATGGGCTATCTTTGGCTGGTCATAGCGGCCGGCGTTTTGGCGGTGATCTACGGCGTGGTGCAGACGATGAGTCTGCTGCGTGCATCGCCCGGCAATGAGCGGATGCAGGAGATCGCCGCGGCGATCCAGGAGGGCGCCTCCGCCTATCTGCGCCGGCAATACACCACCATCGCCATTGTCGGCGTGGTGGTCCTGGTCATCCTCGCGCTGCTGTTCCAGGACTGGAAGCAGCCGGTCGGGTTCCTGATCGGCGCCGTGCTTTCGGGTCTGGCGGGTTACGCCGGCATGCTGATCTCGGTGCGCACCAACGTCCGCACCGCCCAGGCGTGCTCGGAGAGCCTCGACAAGGGTCTCTCCATGGCCTTCCGCTCGGGCGCGGTGACCGGCATGTTCGTGGCTGGTTTCGCGCTCCTGGGCGTGGCGGGCTACTACGCCGTGCTGACCGTCGGCCTCGGCATGGATCCGACCAGCCGCGGCGTGGTCGACGCCCTGGTGGCGCTCGGCTTCGGCGCCTCGCTGATCTCGATCTTCGCCCGTCTCGGCGGCGGCATCTTCACCAAGGGCGCCGACGTCGGCGGCGACATGGTCGGCAAGGTCGAAGCCGGCATCCCCGAGGACGACCCCCGCAACGCGGCGACCATCGCCGACAATGTGGGTGACAACGTCGGCGACTGCGCCGGCATGGCCGCCGACCTGTTCGAGACCTATGCGGTGTCCACCGTGGCCACCATGGTGCTGGCGGCGATCTTCTTCAAAGGCCTGCCCCAGGTGGGCACGATGATGCTGCTGCCGCTGGCGATCTGCGGCGTGTGCATCGTCACCTCGATCATCGGCGCCTTCTTCGTCCGCCTCGGCAAGAGCCGCAACATCATGGGCGCGCTCTACCAGGGCCTGATCGTCACCGGCGTGCTGTCGGCGATCGCGGTCTACTTCGTCATCCGCGGCCTCGTGCCCGAGCCGATCACCCTGGCCAGCGGCCTGGTGCTCGATTCGGGCCGGCTGTTCGCCTGCGGCGTGATCGGCCTGCTGGTCACCGCGGCGATCGTGGTGATCACCGAATACTACACCGGCACGGGCTTCCGGCCGGTGAAGTCGGTGGCCAAGGCCTCGCTCTCCGGTCACGGCACCAATGTGATCCAGGGCCTGGCGGTGTCGCTGGAGTCGACCGCCGCGCCGGCGCTGGTGATCATCGTCGCCATCGTCGCCACCTTCATGCTGGGCGGCCTGTTCGGCACGGCCATCGCCGTCACCACCATGCTCGGCGTCGCCGGCATGATCGTGGCGCTGGACGCCTTCGGTCCGGTGACCGACAACGCCGGCGGCATCGCCGAAATGGCCGGCCTGCCCGGCTCTGTGCGCGTCTCGACCGACGCGCTCGACGCGGTCGGCAACACCACCAAGGCGGTGACCAAGGGCTACGCGATCGGCTCGGCCGGTCTCGGCGCCCTGGTGCTGTTCGCCGCCTATACCCAGGATCTGCAGCACTTCTCGGCCGAGGGTAAGGGCTTCTTCGCCGGCATGGGCCCGGTGACCTTCGACCTCTCCAACCCGTTCGTGATCGTCGGCCTGCTGTTCGGGGGTCTCTTGCCCTTCCTGTTCGGCGGCATGTCGATGACGGCCGTGGGCCGGGCGGCCGAAGCGGTGGTGACCGAGGTCCGGCGCCAGTTCCGCGAGAACCCGGGCATCATGACCGGCGAGGTCAAGCCGGAGTACGGCCGGGCGGTGGACATCCTGACCAAGGCCGCCATCCGCGAAATGATCGTGCCCAGCCTGCTCCCGGTGCTGTCGCCGATCGTGCTGTTCCTGGTGGTCTGGCCGCTGGCCGGCAAGGTCAACGCCTTCGCCGCCCTAGGCGCCATGCTGATCGGAGTGATCGTGACCGGCCTGTTCGTGGCCATCTCGATGACCTCGGGCGGCGGCGCCTGGGACAACGCCAAGAAGTACATCGAAGAGGGCAACTACGGCGGCAAGGGATCGGAAGCGCACAAGGCGGCCGTGACCGGCGACACCGTCGGCGACCCCTACAAGGACACGTCCGGCCCGGCCGTGAACCCGATGATCAAGATCACCAACATCGTGGCCCTGCTGCTGCTGGCGGTCCTGGCCAGAGGCGTGATCGGCTGATCCGGCGAGGGCGGCCTCGCGCCGCCCTTTCCCACAGCGCCAACAAGAACGCCCCGGAGAGCGATCTCCGGGGCGTTCGAGTATTGTGCTTAGATGTGATCGAGGATCAGTGCGGACCGGTCTGGCCGCTGCCGGCGCCGCCGCCGCGCGGATTGCCGGGGTCCAGGTCCTGCGGCAGGACGCCGGTCGAGCCGCGGCCGATGGTGCCGAGCACCTGTTCGATCCACGACAGTTCGCGCCCGCGGGTCGGCGTCTCGCGCTTCTCGTAGGCCAGCTCGTAGCCGTCCTTCAGCGTCAGGGCCTTCACCTCGGACACCTTCTGGTCCTTGTCGAAGGAGATGGAGACCACCTTGCGCGACTTCAGCTGCGGGTAGAGGTAGGCCATCTTGTCGCTGGTCTGGGTGATGTAATACCAGGTGTTCTTGTCGAAGGCGCTGACCGTCGAGGGCGAGCCGAGCTTGGAGGTCACGCTGGCGCGCGTGTCGGCGCCCACCTTGATGTCGGTCGGCTGGGTGTCGACGGCGATGAAGCCGTTCATGGCCGTGACCGGCGTGCAGCCGGACACGATCGCCGAACCGGCGAGGAGGGCGGCCCCTAAAACGAGGGGGCGGGCGAGACGGAACGGCATGCGGTAACTCGCTTGGCTGCGGCGCGTTTGCCGCAAGGGCTTTGACCTAACGCCAGTCGCCCCCTAGTTCAATCATGAGAGCGTAATCGGCGATGACGCCGAATGACGCAAGATGAAGACGGCGAGATGATGTTCCAGCGCTTGTTCCGCGAAAGGCCGGCCACGGCCGCAGGCCGCGCCCTCTATACGCCGCTGATCGCGCAGGCGCGCCGGCCGGCCTTCTATGTCGACGGCCGCGTGCCCGACACCGCCTCCGGCCGGTTCGAACTCTACAGCCTGCACCTGGCCCTGGTGGTGCGCCGGCTGCGGGGCGAGGACGGGTTTGTGGCGGAGGCCAGCCAGGCCCTGTTCGACACCTTCCTGGCCGGGCTGGACGACGGGCTGCGCGAGCTCGGCGTTGGCGACCTGACGGTGCCGAAGAAGATGCGCAAGCTCGGCGAGGCGCTGTACGGCCGGTTCAGGGGCTATGACGCGGCCCTGGCCGATGATGCGGCGCCGGACGCGCTGGAGGCCATGCTCGGCCGCACGGTCTATGCCGGCGTCGAGGCCCCCCCGGCGGCGGCCCTGGCGGCCTATGCGCGCGGGGCCGGCGAGGCCTTGCGGGCGACAGCGACGGACGCCCTGTTCGATCAGCCTTTGCCCTGGCCCCAAACCCTCTTCGGGGCCCCGCTGGAGGCGGAGGCATGAGCGGTCCCTGGTCCCTCCCGATCCGGTTGGCGGACGTTGACCGCAGCGGCGTCATGCACCTGACGCCCGCGCCGGACGAGGCCGCCCGCGCCCGCATCGCCGAATCGATCGGTGTCGACGCGCTCAAGAGCCTGAAGGCGAAAGCGACGCTCAAGTCCTGGCTCGACGGCGTGGAGCTGTCGGCGCATGTGGTCGCGGTGGTGACCCAGACCTGCGGGATCAGCCTCGACCCGTTCGATTCGACCCTCGAGACCCGATTCACGCTTCAGGCCCTGCCGGCCGGTAGCCCGAACGCGCCCCAGGACCAGGGGCCGGCGCTGGTCATCGATCCCGAAGAGCCGGATCCGCCGGAAATCCTCGAGGGCGACGTCATCGATGTGGGCGACTGGCTGGTCGAGCACCTGGCGCTGGAGGTCGAACAGTTTCCGCGCAAGCCCGGCGTGGTGTTCGAACAGCCCGGCGGCGCGGAGGTGATCTCGCCCTTCGCCGCCCTGGCCGCGCTCAAGGATCCGAAGCCGCCGAATTGAACCTTGGCCGGACGGCTGCGGTTCGGCTTGCATCACGGCCGCTGATCGCTATCGTCCGCCCGCGCCGCGACGGCCGGGATAGCCCCGTTCCTGTCGCCCTCCTGGAGCGCGATCCGAGCTGGTGTCCGATTCGAACCGCCGACCGCTGACCCTGTCCATCGACGCGATGGGGGGCGACCACGGGCCGCCGGTCACCGTGGCTGGCGTCGAGATCGCGCTTGGCCGGCTGGAGGGGCGCGAGGTGCGCTTCCAGCTGCACGGCGACCAGGCTGCGCTGCAGGCCGAGCTGGCGAAGCATCCGAAGCTGAGGCCGGTCGTCAGCGTCCACCACACCGACAAGGTGATCGGCGGCGAGGAGAAGGGCTCCCACGCCATGCGCCGTGGCAAGGGTTCCAGCCTGTGGAATGCGGTGGAGGCGATTCGCAGCGGCGGCGCCGACGCGGCGATCTCGGGCGGCAACACCGGGGCCCTGATGGCCATCTCCAAGCTGATCCTGCGCATGGCCGGCGGGCTCGACCGGCCCGCCATCGTCTCGAGCTGGCCGACCCGGCGCGGGATTACCGCCATGCTCGACGTCGGCGCCAACATCTCGTCCGACGCCGCCCAGCTGGTCGAGTTCGCCATCATGGGCGAGGCCTTCTACAGCGCCGTCCATGCCGGCCCCGGTCAGCGGGTGCAGGTGGGGCTGATGAACATCGGCTCCGAGGAGCAGAAGGGCCATGACGATGTACGCGAGGCCAACACCATCCTGCGAAGCGGCGACATAGAGCTCGACTACTACGGCTTCGTCGAGGGCGACGATATCGCCAAGGGCACGGTGGAGGTGATCGTCACCGACGGCTTCACCGGCAATGTGGCGCTGAAGACCGGCGAGGGACTGGCGCGCTTCTTCGCCACCGAGCTTCGGGAGGCGATGACCTCGGGTCCGCTGTCGATGGCCGGCGCCCTTCTGGCCCAGGGCGCGCTGAAGCGCCTGCGCGCACGGCTGGAGCCGCCGGGGGGCGGGCCGCTGCTCGGCCTGAACGGCGTGGTGGTCAAGGCCCACGGCGGCGGCACGGCGTCGAGCTTCGCCGACGCCATCAAGATCGCCGCCGACCTGGCGGCGTCCGACTATGCGGCCAAGGCGGCCGCGAACATGGAGCGGCTGGCCAGGGCGCTGGACGCGCCCGCCCCGGTTTCGGAGACAGAGCAGTGAGTGTGATGCGTTCGGCCGTGCGTAGTGTCGGCGGCTATCTGCCCGAGCGGGTGGTGACCAACGCCGACCTCGCCGAGGTGGTGGAGACCTCCGACACCTGGATCCAGGAGCGGACCGGCATCCGTGAGCGGCGGCGGATGGGCGAAGGCCAGGCTGTGTCCGACATGGCCGTGGAGGCCGCGAAGCTGGCGCTGCAGCGGGCCGGACGCACCGCCGCGGATATCGACCTGATCATCGTCGCCACCACGACCCCCGATCTCACCTTTCCGGCCACCGCGGCCATCGTCCAACGCAAGCTGGGCGCACCGGTCGGCATCGCCTTCGACGTCCAGGCGGTCTGCTCCGGATTCGTCTACGCCCTGTCGGTGGCGGACGGTTTCGTCGCCCGCGGCCTGTCCAAGTGCGCCCTGGTGATCGGCGCCGAGGCCATGTCGCGGCTGATGGACTGGACAGATCGCGGCACCTGCGTCCTGTTCGGCGACGGCGCCGGCGCGGTGGTGCTGGAGCCCGAGCCGGGGCAGGGGACGACCGAGGACGTCGGCCTGCTCGGCTTCGCCCTGCGCTGCGACGGCGCCAAGCAGGACCTGCTCTATGTGGATGGCGGGCCCTCGACGACGGGCACGATCGGCCATTTGCGCATGGTCGGCCAGCAGGTGTTCCGTCACGCCGTGGTCAACATCGCCGAAGCGGTCGAGGCCGCGGCTGCGGCGGCGGGCGTCCCCGTCGCCGAAGTCGACTGGTTCATCCCCCACCAGGCCAACCAGCGGATTCTGCACGGTGTGGCGCACCGGCTCGGGGTGTCCGAGGACAAGGTGGTGTCCACGGTCGCCACCCACGCCAACACCTCGGCGGCGTCGATCCCGCTGGCCATGAACACGGCGGTCGAGGACGGCCGGATCAAGCCCGGCCAGCTCCTGTTGATGGAGGCCATGGGCGGCGGCCTGACCTGGGGCGCCTGCGTCCTGCGCCTTTGAAAGGCAGCTGTGGTGAGTCGCCACTAAGACCCATCCAGAACCCTTTGACTTCGCCCGGTTTTCGCGTCATGCACGCAAGTGTGACTTCACTGCCGCGGGGGCTGGGATGAAGGGTGAGACCTTGACGCGCGCCGACTTGGCGGAGGCGGTCCACGACGAAGTGGGCCTGACTCGCCAGGATTGCGCCGGCCTCGTCGAACGGACGCTCGATCTGGTGGTCGAGGCGCTGGAGCAGGGCGAGATCGTCAAGCTTTCCGGTTTCGGGGTCTTCCAGGTCCGCTCCAAGAACGCGCGGATGGGGCGCAATCCCAAGACCGGCGAGCCGGCGGCGATCGATCCCAGGCGGGTGATCTCGTTCCGGGCGTCACAGGTGATGAAGGCGCTGGTCGACAAGTCGCACGACGGCTCCGGCCGGTCCTAGGACCCAAAAGCCGATGAAGGGTCCCGACGCTTTCCGTACCATTTCGGAAGCCGCCTCGGAGCTCGGCGTACCCCAACACGTGCTCCGCTTCTGGGAGACCAAGTTCTCGTTCATCCGGCCGATGAAACGCGCCGGCGGA
>Ga0302314_10015770_pt1 | contig 12818 bp, 14 predicted proteins | sample III_Palsa_N2_3_FD_200533 | JGI IMG/M metagenome (GOLD analysis project Ga0302314, IMG submission 200533) | Peat permafrost microbial communities from Stordalen Mire near Abisko, Sweden - III_Palsa_N2_3 | ecosystem: Environmental > Terrestrial > Soil > Palsa > Peat permafrost | place: Sweden...
GGATTTTGGCGGTCGCGGTCGCTTCATGACCCCAGATACCGCAGGCGGCGGCGCGGCCCTAGGGGGAGGTTTACCCCACCACCCCTATCCGTCGGTCATCGCCGGGCGGAAGTCCCGGCGAACCAAGACCACCATCCTGTGGATGGCTGTGCCGAGCACGGCCACGGCAGGTTCCGCGTGCTTGGGCAGCTGGGACTGACGCCCGGCTGTGACCGTAGTTATGGAGATTGGGGAGGGCTATGAACCCAGCAAAAAATCCGTCATCGCCGGGATCGCGGTGCGGTCCTGGATCATGAACAAATGGCCGCCGTCGAAGAAGCGCAGCTCGGCGCCGGGGATGCGTCCGGCCATACCTTCCTGGGTCGCGGGCAGGGCGACACCGTCGAAGCGGCCGGCGGCGATCAGCGTCGGGCAAGCGATCTGGCCCAAACGATCCCAGGTGTCGTGCTTGGCGCGGGCTTCGAGCTGGCGGCGCGCGCCCATGGCGTGGCCGGGCTCGTCGGCGAACGGATCGGCCGCGCCCATCGCCACCAGCTGGGCGTGGGTCTCGGCGTTAGCGGCGGCCCAGGCGGCGTCGCGGCGGGTGTCGCTGACAGGGATCAGGTGTTTCGCCCGCGCCTCGCCGGTCAGGTGCAGGATCTGGTGGAACGGGTAGGACGCGCCGCCGGCGCCGCCGGGCGAGGTGCAGCCCAGCACCAGCCGCTCGACCTTGCCCGGATGCCGGATCGCCAGCTCCTGCGCCACCATCCCACCGAACGAGAGGCCGGCCACCTTGGCGCTCGCCAGGCCGACCGCGTCCAGCAGAGCCGCCGCGTCGTCTGCATAGTCGGCCATCGTGTAGTCGACGTCCGGCTTCGAGCTGCGCCCAAGGCCGCGCTGGTCGTAGCCCAGGACGTCGAAGCCGCGGACGAACGGGCCATCGAAGATGTTCGGCTTGGCGCGCAGGTCGCCGCCGGTGCCGGAGATGAACAGCAGCGGCGGCCCGGCGCCGGCCCGCTCGTAGTAGACTTCCAGATCGCGGACGTGGGCGGTGGGCATGGGCAGTCCTCCCTGGACGACTGCCCTTAGCTCAGGACTTCAGGGCGATGAAGACCTGAGCCGCGCGGCCGTATTCGGTTGACGCACAACGGGAACACGGCGGTCTGGGCCGGTCAACCGAACTTGTTTTGACCGTCTGACGGCTTGCTCGCGCTCTAAAGCGACGCCAATTCAAGGCCGGCAAATGGGGGCGGCGATATGGCGAACTGGGCGATCGTGCTAGGCGCGGATGAACTCAACGCGTTGATGAAGACCGAGTTTGGCGGCTCCGATATCGCCACTGGGCCGGTCAAGAGCGTGGCGCCGGGGCGTATCCACGTCGTGGGCAAATACCATCCGACGATGCTGAGGCCGGGCGCATTGATCTCGGGGCCGACCTTGATGAGCATCGCCGACACGACGGCCTACAACTTGGTCCTCGCCCACGTCGGTCCCGAACTGATGGCCGTCACCAGTTCGCTGACCATCAACTTCCTGCGCGGCGCCCAGCCGGGCGACATCCACGCCGACGCAGAGCTGCTGACGCTCGGGCGGCGGCTCGCGGTGTGCGACGTGCGGCTCTGGACCGAGTCGCCGGAGCGCCTGGCCGCCCAGGCGACGGTGACTTACGCGCGGGCAGCTGCGGTGGCGGCTTAGGCCGGCCTTTGCCGGGCGGAGCGAGTTGGACTATGTCCGGGCCGCACAGACCAGAGAGCCCTCGCATGCAGATCGATTTCGTCGCCGCCGACGCCAAGCCCACCGAAATGACGGCGCTCGCCGTGCTGGCGTTCGAGGACCAGGAGTTCTCGCCGGCGGCCGAGGCGCTGGATACGCAGATGTCGGGGGCGATCCGGCGCGCCATCGCCGCCAGCCGGTTCAAAGGGACGATGGGCCAGTCGCTGAGCATCCTGGCGCCGGCGGGCGTCAAGGCGGGACGGGTGGTGGTGATCGGCGCGGGCAAGCAGTCCGCCTTCGACGAGAAGGCGGCCGAGAGCGCCGGCGCCCATGCCTACAACACCGCCAAGGACACCGGCGCCGAGGCGCTGCTGCTGTTGATGCCGGGCGCCGGACCCGATCGCCCGGCGCACGCCGGCTTCGGCATCCAGCTCGCCAGCTATCGCTTCGACCGCTACCGCACCACCGAGAAGCCGGAGAAGAAGCCGTCGGTGAAGTCGGTCAGCATCGCCGCGGCCGATCCGAAGGCGAGCGCCAAGGCGCACAAGGCGCTCTCGGGCCTGGCCGACGCGATCTGCTACGCCCGCGATCTGGTCACCGAGCCGGCGAATATTCTGTACCCGGAGGAATATGCCCGCAGGGTGAAGGAACTGAGCAAGCTCGGCCTCGAGATCGAGGTGCTGGGCGAGAAGGAGATGAAGAAGCTCGGCATGGGCTCGCTGCTCGGCGTCGGCCAGGGCAGCGTGCGCGAGAGCCAGCTGGTGGTGATGCAGTGGAAGGGCGCCAAGGACGCGAAGGCCGCGCCGATCGCCTTCATCGGCAAGGGCGTCTGCTTTGACACCGGCGGCATCAGCCTGAAGCCGCCCGAGGGCATGGAGGAGATGATCACCGACATGGCGGGGTCCGCCGCCGTGGTCGGGGCGATGTATGCGCTGTCCGCCCGCAAGGCCAAGGTCAACGCCGTCGGCATCCTGGGCCTGGTCGAGAATATGCCGGACGCCAACGCGCAGCGGCCGGGCGACGTGGTCACCTCCATGTCCGGCCAGACCATCGAAGTGATCAACACCGACGCCGAGGGCCGCCTCGTGCTGGCCGACGCGGTCTGGTACTGCCAGGACCGCTTCAAGCCCAAGTTCATGATCGACCTGGCGACCCTGACCGGGGCCATCGTGGTCGCGCTCGGCAAGGACCTGGCCGGGCTCTACTGCAACGACGAGACCCTCGCGGCGAACCTGCTGGCCGCGTCGAGCACCTCGGATGACCCGCTGTGGCGCATGCCGCTGCCGGCGCAGTACGAGAAGGGGCTTGAGAGCCACGTCGCCGACATGAAGAACATCGGCCCGCGCCCTGGCGGCTCGATCACCGCGGCGCTGTTCATCAAGAAATTCACCAACGGCGTGCCGTGGGCGCACATCGACATGGCCACCACGGCCTGGAAGCCGGGCTCGACCATTGCGACCATCCCCAGCGGCGCCACCGGCTTCGGGGTGCGGCTGCTCGACCGGCTGTCGGCGGATTTCTACGAAGGCTGATTCCCTGCCGCCCCTGGCCTTCGTACCCAGCCCCTTCGTCGGGGCGGCGTGCGGGCGCAGCATGGCCGAGTGCTTGCCCGGCGCCGTGGCCGTAGACTACGGCGGCGTCTCCGGTCCCGACTGGCATGAGGGGGTCGGACGCCGGATCGCCGCGTGGATGGATGATGCGCCGTGGATCGCCGTCCTGCACAGCGGGGCAGGGGGTTTCGCCCCGTCCATCGCGGCGGCGTCGCAGCGTCTGGCCGGCTTGATCTTCGTCGATGCCGTGCTGCCGACGCCTGGCCGCAGTTGGCTGCAGACCGCGCCGCCGGCGTTGACCGATCACTTGAGCCGGCTGACTACGGACGGTCTGCTGGCGCGGTGGAACCGCTGGTTCGAGGCCGATCCGACGCCGCGGCTGTTGCCGGACGCGGCGATGCGGGAAGCGTTCGTTCGCGACCTGCCGCGGGTCCCGTTCGCGTTTCTCGAAGCGGCCTGCCCCGATCATCCGCAATGGGCGCGCCTGCCGGCCGCCTATCTGCGGCTCAGCGAGGCGTACGAACCCGAGGCGGCGCGGGCTGAGTCGCAGGGTTGGCCGGTGCGTCGGGCCGGGTTGCATCACCTCGCCATGGTCAGCGATCCTGATAAGGTGGCCGTCCTCTTGAAAGATCTGCCGATGAGTTCGCCCGCCGCATGAGCGACGCCCCTTGCGACGTCTGGTTCTATCACCTGGAGCGGACCAGCCTCGATCAGGCGCTGCCGGAGCTGCTGGAGAAGACGCTGGCGCGCGGCTGGCGGGCGCTGGTGCGCTCGACCGCCAAGGAGCGGGTCGAGCACCTCGACGGCTGGCTCTGGAGCTATCGGGACGACAGTTTCCTGCCGCACGGCGTCGACCATGAGCCGCAGGCCGAGCGCCAGCCGATCCTGATCACCGCCGGCATGGATGCATCCAATGGCGCCGATGCGCTGTTTCTGATCGACGGCGCCGAGGCGGGCGACGTTTCGACTTATCAGCGGTGCGTGCTGCTGTTCGATGGCCGCGACGAGGCGGCGGTCGCGGCGGCGCGGGGGCGTTGGGCGCAGTTCAAGGCTATGGGGGCGACAGTGTCCTATTGGCGGCAGGGGGAGACGGGCGGATGGCGCAAGGAAGCATGAGCAGGCAGAGGATCGGCGGAGGCTGGGCGCTGGCGGCGCTGATAGCGTTAGGCTCGTGCGCCGAGCCATCCAAGCCGCCACCGCCGGCGCCCGCCCCGGCGCCGGCCCCGCCACCCCCGTCGCAGGCCGTGGCGCCGCAGCCGCCGCCCGCGTCCCGGGACAGTTGCGGCGCCGCACCGTTGCAATATCTGGTCGGCAAGCCGCGGACAGAGATTCCGGTGCCGGTGATTCCGGCGCGACGGCGCGTGGTCTGCTCCGCCTGCGTGATCAGCCACGATTACATTCCATCCCGCCAGACCATCACCTTCGACGCCGAGACCGGCGTGGTGACGGCGGTGAAGTGCGGTTAGACGCCTGGGTTCTGGCGCTTATGGCCGGATGGAGGGGCGATCTGGCGCTTAAATTAGGCGCGGCGCCAGCATCCAACGGCCGTTTGCGGCGTTCCTGAGGCCAGGCGTGGTCTTCCGCGCCGGGATCCGAAGGAAACGCCTCAAATGAAACGTCTTATGTTCCTGGTCGCCGCTGGTGTGGCGGCCATCAGTCTTTCAGCCTGCATGGATGGCTACCATCACGGCGGCCCTTACGCCGGCGGCTATGTCGACGGTTACTACGATGACAGCTATGGCCCGATGTACGACGGCTATTGGGGCGACGGCGACGCGTTCTACTATCGCACCGGGCCGAATGACACGTTCCACCGCGACGACGCCCACCACTTCCGTCACGATGCCGGCGGGGGCGCGGGCTTCCACACCTTCCACGCCCACGCCGGCACGCCGCCTCCGCGCGGCTAATCCGTAGCGGACGTCTCGTAAGCCTCGGCCGCGGCGAGCCATGCCGCCTCGGCCTTGGCGAGACGGTCGGCGAGTTGAGTGCGGCGGCCCGTGAGGCGCGCCGTCTCGGCCGCTGGTTTGGCGTAAAGCGCCGGGTCGGAGAGCTGCGCGTCGAGCGCCGCGAGTTCCGTGGTTTCCCGCGCCAGCGTGCTCTCGGCGGCCTCCAGCCGGCGCTTGAGCGGACCCGCTGGCATTGACGGCGCTCGCGCCACGACCGGCTCGGCGCTCGCCGCCGTCTTGGCCGGGGCCCTCGATGCGGCGCGGGCGCGGTCCATCACGAACTTGGCGTAGTCCTCCATGTCGCCATCGAACGGCCGCACCGACCCCTCGGCGGTCAGCCACAGGCGATCGGCCACCATCTCCATCAGCGAGCGGTCGTGGGTGATCAGGACCACGGCGCCTTCGTAGTCGTTGAGCGACTCGAGCAGCGCGCGGCGACTGTCGATGTCGAGGTGGTTGGTCGGCTCGTCGAGGATGATCAGGTGCGGGGCGTCGAGCGCGATCAGGTTGATCAGCAGGCGCGCTCGTTCGCCGCCCGACAGCGACTCGACCTTGGTGCCCACCCGATCCGCGCCGAAGCCGAAGCTCGCCAGCCGGCCGCGGCGCTGCCCCTCGGTGAGGCCGGGCAGGGCGCGGCTGATGATCTGAAACGGCGTATCGTCGGCAGCCATCACCTCGATCTGGTGCTGATGGAACCAGCCCACCTTCATCCGGCGGTCGCGGCTGAACTTGCCCGAGATCAGCGGCAGATCGCCGGCCAGTAGCCGGGCGAAGGTGGACTTGCCCGCGCCGTTGACGCCTAGCAGCCCGATGCGGTCGCCGGGGTCGAGCCGCAGGTCGAGCCCTTCCAGGATCGGCACGCCGTCGTAGCCGACCGAGCCCTTCTCCAGCCGCATCAGCGGCGGGGGCAGGGGCTTCTCTGGCGAGGGCAGGATGAACGGCGCGGTCGATTCCTCCACCACCGGCGGGATCGCCCCCAGTCGCTCGATCATCTTTAAGCGTGACTGCGCCTGGCGCGCCTTGGTGCCGGCGCTGAACCGGTTGACGAACGATTGCAGGTGCTCGCGCCGCGCCTCGATCTTGGCGCGCATGCTGCCCATCAGCGCCAGCCGTTCGGCCCTGAGCCGCTCGAACGCCGCGAAGCCGCCAGGGTAGAGCGTCAGCTTGGCCTCGCCGAGGTGGAGGATGTAGTCCATCGAGCGGTCGAGCAGTTCGCGGTCGTGGCTGATGACCAGCGCGGTCGAGGGATGGCGCTTAAGCCGTGACTCCAGCCACATCGAGCCTTCCAGATCGAGGAAGTTGGTCGGCTCGTCGAGCAGCAGCAGATCGGGCTCGGAGAACAGCGCGGCAGCCAGCGCCGCGCGCATGCGCCAGCCGCCGGAAAACTCGGCCATCGGCCGCGAAAGGTCCGCCTGGCTGAAGCCGAGGCCGACCAGGATTTCCGACGCCTTGGCCGGCGCCGCGTCCGCGCCGATCTGGGCCAGCCGGGCGTAGATATCGGCCAGGCGCTCGGGCGGGGCGGTTTCCAGCTCGGCGGTTAGGCTGGCGCGCTCGACGTGGGCGGCGAGCACCGTCTCCAGCAGCGGGATCGGCGTGGCGGCCTGTTCCTGGTCGGCCGATCCGATCCGCGCCAGCTTCGGGATGATGATTTCGCCGCCGCCGGCGGAGAGTTCGCCCTGGATCAGGCGAAACAGCGTGGTCTTGCCGGCGCCGTTGCGGCCGACGAGGCCGACCTTGGCCCCGGTCGGCAGGGCGGCGGAGGCCTGGTCGAAGAAGCGGCGCCCGTAGGCGTCGAAAACGAGGTCCTGGATGCGGAGCATGCGGCGAAGCTTTGTTCTGACGGGGTTGAGGTTCGGGCGTGCGGGCGGCTTCGGCCGCCCATGGTCGGTCGTGCGGTCAGGCCGCTAAGGACGCCGTCGAACCCCAGCTTCGGTCATGAACTCAATCTTCCCATAGCAATGCCGCCGCTTGGCGCGGCGATGAGGCGTCGTTATAAGCCCGGTCCCGCCCGCCTGCCAGAGCCGTTAAATGTCCGAACGCACGTTCTCGATCATCAAGCCCGACGCCACGCGCCGCAACCTGACCGGTAAGGTCAACGCGGTGATCGAGGAAGCCGGCCTGCGCATCGTCGGCCAGCGGCGGATTCAGCTCAGCCGCGAACAGGCCGAGACGTTCTACGAGGTCCACAAGGGCAAGGGCTTCTACGACGAGCTGGTCGGCTTCATGACCTCGGGCCCGGTCGTGGTGCAGGTGCTGGAGGGCGACGACGCCGTGGCCCGCTACCGCGAGGTGATGGGGGCCACCAACCCCGCCAACGCCGCCCCCGGCACCATCCGCCAGCTCTACGCCGAAAGCTTCACCGGCAATTCGGTGCACGGGTCGGACAGCCCCGAGAACGCGGTCATCGAGATCGGCCAGTTCTTCACCGAGGCCGATATCGTCGGCTAGTGCGCCTATTCGTCGAAGCCGACGAACACTACGGCGTCGTCGACCGACTTCCGGGTTGAGACGACCCCATTGGCCGGGAAGCTGTCGTCAGGAAAACCCATGGCGACGCAGATCATGATGACCTGATCGTCGGGGATGCCGGCGTGCTCGCGCACCACCGGCGACTGCATGATCCCCTGGCTGTTGATCACGCAGCCGAGACCGCGCGACCAGGCGGCGTTGACCAGGGCGTTGGTGACCGCGCCGCAGTCGAACGGCGCGATGTCGCCGCCGTGGATCGACCGATCGTAGGTCACCACGATCGAGACCGGTGCGTCGAACTGGCGAAAGCCGCGCAGCACCCAGTCCTGGCGCGCCGCCTGATCGTGCCGCTCGATGCCCATGGCGGCGAACAGCTGCTTGGCGATGCCGATCTGGCGCTCGCGGTGGGCGCCGGCGTATTCGCCATGGCTGCGGAATTCGCGCGACGACGGGACGCCGGCCAGGTTGCGCTCGGTGTTACCCGCGCGGATGCGATCGAGCGGCGCGCCGGCGACCACATGGAAATTCCACGGCTGGGTGTTCAGCGACGAGGGCGCGCGCATCGCCAGTGCGATCACGTCCCGGATCAGCGCCTTGGGCACCGGCTCGCGCTTGAAGCCGCGCGCGCTGCGGCGCCCCAGCACCACCTCGTCGAACGACAATGTCGATCCCTCGGCTGATGTCATCGGTTGGTTCCTGTGGGGACTTGGCTCACCGCCGAGCGGCGCCGGCTGGGTACAGCAAAATCGGCTTTTGCGTAAACAGGCCTCGCCGGGCGAAGAGGCGCCGCCGCCGCTGGACCGGAAGCTACGCGCTCTTGCGCAGCAGCTTGCGCTGTCCGAAGCCGAGCCAGGGGAAGGCGGATGTCTTGCCCTGGGGTGGCGACGGGCGCTCGGCATGCCTGACGATCTGGTCCGTAGCGAGCGTGAGCGGCTCGGACGGGGCGGTCGAAGTTTCCCCGCCACCCGGGCCATGCGTGTCCTCGACCGCCTCCGCCCAACCGGCCGGAGCGGGCGCGCTCGCGGCCCATTCGTCGTCGGATTCGAGCCGATAGGGGTCCGCCATGGCGCCGGGCTCAAACTCAGTCGCGTCGGGCGCCAAGACCGCGGACGCGACAACCGTAACGGGGGCGGCCTTCAACAGATCGCGGAGCGTCGGAGCGTCCGGCGCGGGAAAGTCGTCGAACAGATCCGAGTCGAATTCCTGCCCGGTCACCGCGTCCGAGTGGATTTCCGGCTGAGTGACGGTCGGCGGAGGCTCATTCTCAACCTCGGTCTCAACCTCGGCTTCAACCGGAGCCTCGCGCACGGAACCCCGTTCGAGGTTGTCGATCCGCGCCGCGAGCGCGTCGAACATCGTCTCGATGCCGGCGCGAAGTTCGGCGATCTGGTTGGCCCCGACCGCCTCGATCCGTTCGAATCCGCAGTCCACCGCCTCGACCACCCGCGCGATGTCCAGGAAGGGCGTCTCGATGGCAGGCGACGACCCCGGCGACGGCGTATCGCGAACCTCGCCGCCGTGTTCGGCCGCCTGGATCTGATCGCGCATCCCGCGCAGAGCCCGCTCGATACCGTCGAGACGCCGGGCCGAGTCCTCGCGTATCTTGGCGGACAGTTGAGCGCGCACCACGTCGACCTGCGCCAACAGGCCGTCGAGAACCTGCTCGATCTCGTCCTGCGATGCGTACGTCGTCTGGTCGCAGTCCGGCGTGTCGGATGGCGAAGCGCAGACCTCGATCGCCGCCGGCTCGGGGCGCAACTCTTCCGGCGGATCGGCGATCTCGGGGTCGGATGCGATCAGCTCCCGATCGTCCAGGGACGACTCGGCGTGACCGGTCTGGTTTTCAGGCGTTTCCTCGCCGCCGCGGGGCGTCGTCTCCCTGGCGACGAACTGCTCGATCCACTCGCGGACGGACAGGCCGGCGCGCGCGGCCTGATCCTCCGCGAACGTCCGGGTCCAGTTGTCTATATCCGCAGCGTCGGACTGAACGGCTGTAGTCAAACGACTCACCCTTGAATTCGCGACATCGTGGGGACTGAGCGGTTACTTGTGGGTTAACTATGTTTGTCCGGCCCCGCGGCGACCGGTTCGAGGCCCGACCAGCATGAGCTTGGTCTTCGTTTGCCAGGTTCGCGTTTCGGCCGCATAGCGAGCCAGGCGCGGTCGCGAATCGTCCCGAAAAATCGGCGGCTGCCGCGAGGGGTGGACCCATGGCCAACACAGTCACTGTCGCCTCCGGCGTCATCAGCACCGGGCTGCGGGTATTGCTCGGTGACGAACTGGACGTGCTGTCCGGCGGCCAGGCCGACCAAACCCTGGTTTACGGCGGCGCGGAGTACATCTCCAGCGGCGGGGTGGCCTCCGGATCGGTGGTGAATCTGCTCGGCGTCGAGTACGTCACCAACGGCGGGATTGCCGTGGGGACCGTCGTGAGCGGCGCCCTTGGCGGCGAGGCCGGCGGCGTGCAGTACGTCTCCAGCGGCGGGATGGCCTCCGCGACCCTCGTGGACGGCGGCGACCAATACATCGAAGACGGCGGCGTGGCTTCGGGCGCGGTCGTGAACTACGGCGTCCAGTGGGACTACGGCGTCACATCGGCGACGACCGTCAATGCGAACGGCTTGGAGGTCGTCGCCGGGCTCGCGTCGGGCACGATCCTGAGCGGGGGCGGCGCGGAGGTTTACGGGTTCGCATCCGGCACCCTCGTGACCGACGGCGGCGTTGAGGAGGTCTATAGCGGCGGGCAGACCTCCGGCGCCGTCGTGAGCAACGGGCTTGAGTACATCCTCAGCGGTGCGATGGCGTCAGGCGCGGTCCTGAGCGACGGCGGCCTCGCCGTCGTCCTCGGGTTCGCTTCGGGAACTCTGGTGACCGACGGCGCGGCCCAATACGTCGAGGACGGCGGCTCAGTTTCCGCGACCCAAGTGAGCGGCGGCGGCCTCGAACTCGTCGGAGGCGGCTCGGTGGCGAATGGAACTGTCGTGAGCAACGGCGGCCTGGAAATAGTTCGCAGTGGCGGTCAGGAGGTCGATGGGACGGTGTCTCAGGGCGGCATCCTGCGGGTGGGCGCCGGCGTCACCTTCGCCGTGCAAGTCCAATCAGGCGGTGCCGAGACGATCTTTGCCCCCGGGCAGGCCAGCGGGACCATGGTGTCCGGCGGCCACGAGTATGACTACGGCCAGGCGTCCGGCACGGTGATCCTCGCCGGCGGGCAGGAGTTCGTCGGCGGCACGGCGTCAGGTGCGATGATCAGCAGCGGCGGCCGGGAAATCGTGTTGGCCGGCGGGACGGCCGCGGGCGCCAACCTGTTCGCTGGCGGGACGTTGATGGTGCGGGCGGGCGGAACCGTGTCGGGCGGTCTGACCATCAGCGCCGGCCAAGCGACCATCCTGGGGGCCATGGGGTCGGGGCAGACGGTGAGCTTCGCCGGCGCCGCCGGGACCCTGGCGCTCAACAATCTGCCGGCGTTCAGCGCCAGTATCGCGGGCCTCAGCGTCGCGGCGCAGAAGATCGACCTGGGAGGTTTCACCTTCTCGGCCGGCGAGACCGTGGGCTGGACCCAGTCAGGAACCAGCGGGACCCTGACCGTGCAGGACGGGCCCCAGACCGCAAACCTGACCTTGATCGGAACCTACGTCGTCGGCGACTTTCATCTCGCCAACGACAAGCACGGCGGGACTTTCGTCGCCGACCCGCGTCCGACGCCCCACGCCGCCCCGGCGGCGACGCGCTTCGTCCAGGCGGTGGCGGGCTTCGAAGGCGGGCGGGCGGCGGCCGGCGTCGCGGCGATCCACGATGGCGGGACGGCGCTGGTCGGCACTTCGCCGCTGGTCGGCGTCGCGACCTCGGGGCGGTAGGCAAAAAGTCTCAACGCGGAGATCGCGGAGGAGGCGCGGAGATCGCAGAGGAACTCAGCTCTACTCAGCGTGCTCCGCGCCTCCTTTGCGGCCTCCGCGTTAAAGCCTGAGTGAGCCTGCCGCGGGGCGCGCGGCCGATGGGTTCAAAGAATTTAACACGAAGGACACGAAGGACACGAAGGCGCGCTTTGCGCGCTGGAAGTCGTCGAGAGTCGTGGAGACTAGGACCAATCTACATTCAGGATTCCCAGCGCTGAGAGGTGCTGAATCAATCCGGCTCCGATGTGATGATTCGGAGCGGATTGATGGGCGTGAAGCGCTACGAGTTGAACGAGGCGCAGTGGTCTCGGATCGCGCGGTTGCTGCCGGGCAAGGCCGGTGACCCTGGCCGGACGGCGGCGGATAACCGATTGTTCGTGAGCGGGGTTTTGTGGGTCCTACGGTCCGGCGCGCACTGGCCTGATCTGCCAGAGCGCTACGGTAAGTGGAAGAGCGTCCATACCCGCTTCACCCGCTGGGCCAAGGCCGGCGTCTGGGAGCGGGTGTTCACCGAACTGATCCAGGATCGAGACAACAAGTACCTGATGCTCGACAGCACCCTGGTCCGCGTCCACCAGCAGGCGGCCAGCAGAAAAGGGGGCCCCAAAATCAGGCTCTGGGGCGTTCCCGAGGCGGACTGACCACCAAGATCCATATGGTCTGCGATACGCTCGGTCGGCCGCTTCGCTTCATCCTCACCGCCGGCCAGCGGCACGACAGCCTCGCCGCCAAGGAATTGCTCGACGGCTTCAAGGCGGAGGCTGTCCTTGCCGACAAAGCCTACGACAACAACGACTTGCGACAGTTCATCGCCGACAGCGAGGCCAAGGCGGTGATCCCTTCAACACGCTCTCGAAAGCTTCCGATCCCCCACGACAAGGAAGCCTACAAGGACCGAAATCGCATCGAGCGCTGCTTCAACAAGCTCAAACACTTTAGGCGCTTCGCCACTCGATACGACAGGCGAACCACCTACTTCCTCGCCTTCATCCACCTCGCCGCCGTCATGCTCTGGCTGCGCTGAATGTCGATTCGTCCTAGCTGGGCGCGGCGCGCCCCTTCGTGTGCTTCTCTTCCTTCGTGAGCTTCGTGTTTCACCTTGGGTGTTGCCCGCCGCACTGCCGCGGATCGTCAGCGGGCGCACAGCCGATACCACCACCCCCGACCCTGCCCGCCGCTGACGGGACGGGAGTTGACGGGGATTCACTGGGATGGGTCATTGGGACGTTGGCGCTGTGGAGCGCCGGGTCTTTGACATCGTG
>Ga0302314_10015771_pt1 | contig 12818 bp, 13 predicted proteins | sample III_Palsa_N2_3_FD_200533 | JGI IMG/M metagenome (GOLD analysis project Ga0302314, IMG submission 200533) | Peat permafrost microbial communities from Stordalen Mire near Abisko, Sweden - III_Palsa_N2_3 | ecosystem: Environmental > Terrestrial > Soil > Palsa > Peat permafrost | place: Sweden...
GGACTGCGATGCCCCGTGTAGCCGCATCAGGCAAGCCACGATACGCCGGCGCGCACGCCACGGTTGGTCGCATCGATGCTCGCACCCGTCGCTTTCGACTTTTGTTCACGGGACAGAAACGCATTTCGGTGGTTTACTGATCAGTGCTGACCAAGCCAACGAGGAGGTTCCCTATGAACAATCCGCATTCCAACGCTTTGGTTTCCCGCCATGCGGGTCTCGATGCCCGAATCGCCGACGAATCGAGGCGCCCCTCGCCCGATCAGAGTCTGCTCGCGGCGCTCAAAAAGCAGAAGCTGAGGATCAAGGAAGCGTTGACCAGCCTCTGAGTGTATCGCGGTCCGCGCGCGCCTTCAGCAGCGCGGCGGGCCGCCCGCTTATCCGGACACCGGCGATAAGCCGACAGGCGCCTTCATGGTGCCGAAGCCCATAATCCGGACAATATCTGTCGCGGGCGCGGCAACGCGCCGCCGAACGCCGATCAGCGCGGCTTGAGCCCGGGGCGCCGCTCGGTCATCACGAGCGGACGAAAAATCTCGCTGCCGCCGCTCTTGGCCTGCGATTTGCGCGCGCGGGATTTGTCAATGGGATGATCGAAGGCGATCCCGATCCTGCCGGCCTCGGCCCAGGCGACCGAACCGCTCATCGTCCCGATCCCCTCGAGTTCCACCTCGACGCGCGCGCCAGGCCGATAATCGTCGGCGGCATCGGCCATCAGCCCGCCGGAGGAAACGTTGCGGACGCGCACCGTCTCGCCCTCGCCCGCCTCGCCCTCGGGGCGAAGCTTGCCGAGCACGAACAGGCTGTCGCGCTGATCGCGGCGCTGCGACTCGCTGGACGCTTCCGGGGTGTGGCTACCGATCGGACTTTCTTCCACTGGGCGGTCCCGCGATGAGGGTGCGACGTTTTCGATCATGGATTATAACCGGCAACTGGTCGCCAAAGCCTTAATCGCCCGTCGCCCGCCAATGATCAATCGTCCCGCGAAATCTTTTCGTTACGCTCGTGCTTTTCCTGCGCCTCGACCGTCATCGTCGCGATCGGCCGCGCCTCCAGCCTGGCGAGCGAGATCGGTTCGCCCGTCACCTCGCAATAGCCATATTCGCCCTCGTCGATCCGGCGCATCGCGGCGTCGATCTTGGAGATCAGCTTGCGCTGGCGATCGCGCGTGCGCAGCTCGATCGACCAGTCGGTCTCGCTCGATGCGCGATCGGTGATGTCGGGTTCGCGCAGCGAATCCGTCTGCAACTGGGCGAGCGTCTCCTTCGCCTCCAGCAGGATGGACTCCTTCCAGAGCAGCAGCTTGCGCCGGAAATAGACGGTCTGCCGCGGCCCCATGAAGGGCTCGTCGGCAGACGGACGATAATCATCGGGTAACGCCGCCGGTCCCGGCTTGCGTTCGCCCACGGTCTCCACCGCCGACGCCATGCAACTCTCCGCTCCAATTGGAGCCTCCGGTCAGGCGATGCTCGCCCGGACACGAGATGCTCCTGTCCCCGGGCCGGCCCTATAACCAGACGCACCGAACCGCACAAGCGTCCCGGAGGCGCCGCGCGCCCCACAAAGCATTGGAAAGTCACGGTGCGACAAAGCCGCCACGCCTGCACCCGCGATATTGATGCAAAACGGGACAGCGCGGGGGAATCGGCCGAAACCTGTGCTTTCCAAAAAGCTTGGGACGGACGAAGACACATTCATAGGGCTTGCGATTAACCGATTCTTTTCGGATTGCAGGTCAAACAGGCGCGTGATGGTGTGGATCGGGGTCGTGGGAAACGGCGCAGGTCCGTATCTTACCGACCATTGAGGGGCGAGATAGAGCGATGTCGGTAAGGATGGCCATCGCCAAGTTGAGCGCATGTGCATGCGGCGGTGCCGTGATCGGCGGCGGCGCGATACATTATGCCGAGCATCCGCACCCGCGCGCCGCGATCCATCCGGTCGCCTTCCACCGTCCCGCCATGCGGGCGGTCGGGACCCGCATCGCCCATCGCACCGTGACCACCACGACGACATGCACGCCGATCACGCTCGCATCGGCGGCGCCGCTCGGCGAGGCGCCCGCCTTTGGTGGCGGCGCGGTAGCCCCCGAGGCCGGCCCGATCGGCGGCGGCGGCTTCTTTGGCGGCGGCGGCTTCGGCGGCGGCGGTTTCTGGGGCGGCGGCGGTGGCGGCGGTGGCGGCTGGTTCATCTCCTCGACCTCGTCGAGCTCGACAAGCGGCGCGGTTTCGACCAGCGGTTCGGTGTCGACCAGTGGTTCGGTATCGACCAGCGGTTCGGTGTCGACCAGCGGCTCGGTATCGACCAGCAGTTCGACCGGTGGCGTCACCTCGACCACGGGCGGCGTGACATCCACGACCGGCGGTGTGACATCGACCACGGGCGGCATCAGTTCGACGACCGGCGGCAGTTCGACCTCCACCGGCGGAAGCTCCACTTCGACGGGCGGAAGCTCCACTTCGACGGGGGGAAGCTCGACCTCGACGGGGGGAAGCTCGACTTCGACCAGTGGCGGATCGACCTCCACGTCGACCGGCGGAAGCTCGACCTCCACCTCCACCGGCGGAAGCTCGACATCGACGAGCGGCGGATCGACCAGCACGAGCAGTTCGACCAGCGGCAGCTCCAGCACATCGACGAGCAGCAGCACCAGCGGCTCGTCGAGCACCAGCGGCTCATCCAGCACGAGCGGTTCCTCCTCGACGAGCGGCGGCCACGGCGGTCATCCGCACGACGTGCCGGCCCCGCCGATGCTCCTGCTCTTCGGCGGCGCCGCAACCGCGCTCGTCGCACGTCGCCGCCTGGCTAAGCGCGCCGAGGCCTGATCCTATCCGGACGCTAAAAAAGGCCGCGACGCACCCGCGTCGCGGCCTTTTCTTCATGCCATCGCCAAGCTTACTTCGCGGCGCCGGCCGCCGCGTTGAGCTGGGCCTCGGTCATCGCAACCTTGACGCCGCCATCGGGTCCGGCGGCAAAGGCCGAAACCGGCAGGCGCACCTTGGTACCGCTGGTCAGCGCGACCGTGGCGATCTGCCCGGCAACCGCGCTGACGCTGCCGACCGCGCCGCCCTGCGTATCGGAGACGGCGACGCCCGCCGCCACATTGGCCTTGGCAGGCGCGGCCGTCGCCGTCGGCGCCGCCTGGGCCGCCGCCGCATCGATCTGCGACGCGGTCATCGCGATCACCGGACCATTGGGGCCCATGGCGAAACTGGTCTTGGGCAGCCGCACCTTGCTCTTGGTGGTGGCGAGGACGACATAATCGCCATCGACGCTCTCGATCGTGCCCGCGGTGCCGCCTGCGGTATCGAGCACCTTGGCACCGGTGGCGATCGTCGTCGGTGACGCCGCGGCGGCCGGCGCGGTCGCGGCCTGGGGCGGCGTCGCCCCGGTCGTGGTGGCGGGCGAGGTCTGTGCGAATGCGGCCGTCGGCGCGGCCAGCACGCTGCCCAGCAGCAAGGCGTTTCGGATGGTGTTCATGGTCGGACCCTCTTCATATCTGTTTCAAAGCAGACGCCAACCGATGGCGCTCCGCATCGACAACCGATCGCGGACGAAACGGTTTCAGTGCCGTTCGAGCCGCCATCGTGCCCGTTTCGACGCCTGCGGCGGCCTCCGGCGACGCCAGGGTTGCGAAGCGGCGAGGCGCCCGTCATAGCCGCAAGCCATGCACGACATCCGCCTGATCCGCGACGATCCCGCCGCCTTTTCCGCCGCTTTGCGGCGGCGTGGCACCGATTTCGATACCGACATGTTCGGCGATCTCGATAGCCGGCGCCGCGCCGCAGCGCTTGCCGCCGAGACGGCGCTGGCCGAGCGCAATCGGCTGTCGAAGGAAATCGGCAAGGCGTTCTCCGTTGGCGACCGGGCGCGCGGCGAGGCGATGCAGGCCGACGTCGCGGCGCTCAAGGACAGCATCGTCGCCGAGGAGGCACGCGATGCCGATCTCGGCGCGCAGATCGACGCGCTGCTCGCGGGCCTGCCCAATCGGGCGGCCGCAGACGTGCCCGACGGCGCCGACGAGGATGGCAATGTCGTCGTCAAGCAATGGGGCGAGGCGCCCGACCTCGGCTTCACGCCCAAGGAACATGACGAACTCGGCCGCGCGCTGGGCATGGATTTCGATGCCGCCGGCACCGTATCGGGCGCGCGCTTCGTCTATCTCAAGGGGCCGATCGCCCGGCTCAATCGCGCGCTCGGCCAGTATATGCTCGATCACCAGACGCAGCAGCATGGCTATACCGAGGTGGCGCCGCCGTTGCTGGTGCGCACCGAGGCGCTGTTCGGCACCGGCCAATTGCCCAAATTCGCCGACGATCTGTTCCAGACCACGGACGGGCGCTGGCTGATCCCTACCGCCGAGGTGAGCCTCACCAATTATGTCCGCGAGCAGATCCTGCCCGAGGCCGATCTCCCGCTGCGCTTCACCGCGCTGACCGACTGTTTCCGCGCCGAAGCCGGCGCCGCCGGTCGGGATACGCGCGGCATGATCCGCCAGCATCAGTTCGAGAAGGTCGAGCTGGTCTCGATCGTCACGCCGGAGCAGTCCGACGACGAGCATGAGCGGATGACGCGCGCCGCCGAGAGCGTGCTGGAGGCGCTGGGTCTGCCCTATCGGCGGATGCTGCTGTGCACCGGCGACATGGGATTTTCCGCCGCGCGCACCTTCGATCTCGAGGTCTGGCTGCCCGGCCAGAAGCGCTACCGCGAGATCAGCTCCTGCTCGACCTGCACCGATTTCCAGGCGCGCCGGATGAACACGCGCTTCCGCCCCGCCGCCGCCGACGCGGGCGTCAAGAAGCCGGCCACGCGCTTCGTGCATACGCTCAACGGTTCGGGGCTCGCCGTCGGCCGGACGCTGGTGGCGGTGATCGAGAATTACCAGACCGCCGAGGGCGCGGTGCGCGTGCCCGATGTGCTGATGCCGTATATGGGCGGCATCGATCTTATCGAGCCGGGCTGAACCTTCCCCGTTCTTCCTGAGCGAAGTCGAAGGACATGCTGCAAGCGCAACCGCCCGCAACACGCACTTCGACTTCGCTCAGTGCGAACGGGGTATTTGAAGGAAAAGCAACATGCGCATCCTGGTCACGAACGATGATGGCATCCACGCCCCCGGGCTCAAGGTCGCCGAAGCGATCGCGCGGCATTTCAGCGACGACGTCTGGGTGGTCGCCCCTTCCGACGAGCAATCCGGCGCCGGCCACTCGCTCACCCTCACCCGCCCCCTGCGGCTGCGCCGCCACGACGATCGCCGCTTCTCGGTGAGCGGCACGCCCACCGATTCGGTGATGATGGGCCTGTTCGAGGTGCTCGACGGCCCGCCCGACCTGATCATCTCGGGCGTCAACCGCGGCGCCAATCTGGGCGAGGACGTGACCTATTCGGGCACCGTCGCCGCGGCGATGGAGGGCGCGCTCGCCGGCGTCCGCTCGATCGCGCTGAGCCAGGTCTATGCGCGCGAGGGCGCCGGCGACGAGGTGCCGTTCGCCTGTGCCGAGGCCTGGGGCGAGCGCGTCATCCGCCCGCTGCTCGACATGCCGTTCGCGCCCGGCATGCTGATCAACGTCAACTTTCCCGCGCGCGCCGCCGATCGGGTCGAGGGCATCCGCGTCGTCAGCCAGGGCGTGCGCGATTACGGCCGCGCGAGCATGGTCAAGCAGCGCGATCCGCGTGGCTTTCCCTATTATTGGCTGTCCTTCCACGGCGTCGTGCAGACCGGCAATCACGACAGCGATCTCGAGGCGATCGCCGAAGGCTATGTCTCGGTGACACCGTTGCATCTCGATCTCACCTACCGCGAGGCCATGACGTCGCTCGCCCAGCGCTATTGATCGCGGGCCGTTCCCCAGCGTAAGACTTTACGGGGGATTTTGCGGGGTGGTGGATGTCGCGTAGCGGGCGTTGGATGGCGGCGACGATGCTGCTCGCGACAGGCGGCTGCATCCCGCGCGTCGCCCCGCCCGAGAATTATGGCGAGACCCCGCCCGCCCAGGCGCCCCGCCCGCCCTCCCGCCATCACGACCAGGATCGCGACCTGCGGCCGCTCTCGACCGAGGCGCCCGATGCCGAAGGCCATATCCGTACCACCGACATACCGAGTTCGGTGAGCCAGCCGACCCCCGCCTGGGTGGCGCAGAAGGTCACGCCCGACGCGCAGACCATCGGCGATTCCACCTATGTCGTGAAAGCCGGCGACACGCTGCGCGCGATCGGCAACCGCACCGGCGCGGGCTCCGAGGCGATCGCGCGCGCCAACGCCATCCAGCCGCCGTTCGACGTGCGCGCCGGTCAGCGGCTCAAGATTCCGGGCGGCCGCTATCATCTCGTCCGCCAGGGCCAGACCGGCGTCGCGATCGCGCGGGCCTACGGCGTCGGCTGGTCGACGGTGGCCGATCTCAACGATCTCCAGCCGCCCTACATATTGCGCAACGGTCAGCGGCTGCTGCTGCCCAGCGCGGCCGAGACCGCGCAGATGTCGCCCGAGCAGCGCGCGCAGGCGTTCAGCCTCAATATCGACGATCTCGCGACCGGTTCCGAACCCGCCATCCCCGCGCACGAGGCACCCAAGCAGGCGACCGCGACGCCGAAGAAGCCGCTGCACAGCGACGTCGCGGTGGCGGCCCCCGAGGCGTTCACCGGCCGGTTCCAATGGCCGCTCACCGGCGAGATCATCGGCAAGTTCGGCCCGGCGGGCGACGGCCGCCGCAACGACGGCATCAACATCGCGGCCGAGCGCGGCGAGGAGATCCATGCCGCCGCCGACGGCGTCGTCGCCTATGCGGGCTCGGCGATCGCCGTCTATGGCGGGCTGATCCTGATCAAGCATGGCGACGGCTGGATCACCGCCTACGGCCATGCCGAACAATTGCTCGTCACGCGCGGCCAGTCGGTCAAGCGCGGCGATGTGATCGGGCGCGCGGGGGCGACCGGATCGGTCAACAAGCCGCAGCTCCACTTCGAGATCCGCAACAAGCGCACGCCGGTCGATCCGCTGCGCTATCTGCCTGCCACGCAAAGCCGGCAAGCCCCCTAGACCGATGCAGGTCGGGATCATCATCTCCGCCTCCATGCTCGTCATCAGCCTGGTGCTGGCGACGAGCATGGCGATCGCCTGGGCGGGCTTCGGGCGCCCGCGCCATGCGCTGAGCTGGGCGTTCGCCTATCTCGGCTACGGGGCCGAGATCGTCTTCGTCGCGCTGGGCACCGCGGTGCCGTCGATCGAGCGATGGACCGAGCCGCTCGCCTTCGTCGGCGTGCTCCTGCCCGCCGTCCTGATCGCGGTCGGCGCGCGGCAACGCGCGGGGCTGCCCTCCTGGTGGTATCGCCTCTGGGCGATCGCGGCGGCGGTGTTCCTCGTCTGCGAGGCCTTCCGGCAGCTCCACCCGATCCCGTGGCTGGCGGCGAGCGACGGCCTCTTCACCTCGGCGATGCTCGCCATCGCGGTCTCCGCGATCCGGCCCAGGGACCGGGCCGCCGAACCCGCCGAACTGGTGACGATCGTAACGCTCGGCGTCTTCATGCTGTTCGAGCTGCTGCTCGTCGCGACCGACATGCGCAGCATCGCGCGGCCCGGCGATGCACAAGCCCGCGAACTGTTCGAGACGCTCTATCTGTCCGGCCTGACGCCCGTGTTCGTCGCCACCGGAATCAGCGCGATCCTGCTCGTCGCCTCGGATCTCGCCGCCCGGCTGCGCACGCTCGCCTCGCACGATCCGCTGACCGGCGTGCTCAATCGCCGCGGCTTCCACGAGGCGGCGGCGCGCGCCATCGCCAACGGGCGCAGGCAGCGCCAGTCGATCGCGGTCGCCATCGCCGACATCGATCATTTCAAGAGCATCAACGATCGCTTCGGCCACACCGCGGGCGATCGCACGCTCCATTATATCTGCGCGCGGCTGGCGAGCGGGCTGCGCACCGAGGATCTGGTCGGCCGGATCGGCGGCGAGGAATTCGCGCTGCTGCTCGTCAATTCGACCGCCGAACAGGCCGCGCAGGCGATGGAACGCATCCGCGTCGAGGTCGCCGCCGGCTTCTCGGAGGACGGCGCACCGGTGCCGGTGACGGTCAGCTTCGGAGTCGCCGCGGTGAACGTCGTCGCGGGTCATGCAGAGAGCGCAATGGCCGCCGCGCTCGACGAAGCGGATCGCGCGCTCTACCGCTCGAAGCTGGAAGGCCGCAACCGCACGACGCTGGCGGATGCGGCGTAGGCAAGCGGCCCCGGGACCGGGCGGCGATCCGACCTGACACAGCCTACCCTAGCAAAATCGACCGCGCTGCCCTATGTGCGCGCGCTCCCATGGCAACTGTCCTCCCCTCCCCGCCGAAAGTCGGCATGGTCTCGCTCGGCTGTCCGAAGAATCTCGTCGATTCCGAACGGATCCTGACCAAGCTGCGCGCCGACGGCTATGCGATGTCGCCCGATTATGCCGGTGCCGACATCGTGCTGGTCAACACCTGCGGCTTTCTCGATTCCGCCAAGGAGGAGAGCCTCGAGGCGATCGGCGAGGCGATCGCCGAGAATGGCCGCGTGATCGTCACCGGCTGCATGGGCAAGGAAGCCGAGACGATCCGCGCGCGCTTCCCCAACGTGCTCGCGGTCACCGGCGCGCATGAATATGAGCAGGTCGTGGGGGCGGTCCACGAGGCGGCGCCGATGCCGCCGTCGGCCTTCCTCAACCTCGTGCCCGAGCGCGACCTCAAGCTGACCCCGCGCCACTACTCCTATCTCAAGATTTCCGAGGGCTGCAACCACCGCTGCGCCTTCTGCATCATTCCCAGCCTGCGCGGCGATCTCGTCAGCCGGCGCCCCGATGCGATCCTGCGCGAGGCCGAGCGGCTGGTCGCCGCCGGCACGCGCGAGCTGCTGGTGATCAGCCAGGACACCTCCGCCTACGGGCTCGACCTGCGCCATGCCTCGTGGCCGCTCAAGGGTGGTGGCGAGGTGCGCGCGCACATGACCGACCTGTCGCGCGAACTCGGCAAGCTGGGGGCATGGGTGCGGCTCCACTATGTCTACCCCTATCCGCATGTCGATCAGGTCATCCCGCTGATGGCCGAGGGGCTGATCCTCCCCTATCTCGACATCCCCTTCCAGCATGCCGCGCCCGCGGTGCTCAAGCGGATGAAGCGCCCCGCCAACGACGCCAAGGTGCTCGAGCGGCTGCGCAACTGGCGCCGGATCGCGCCCGACATCACGATCCGCTCGACCTTCGTCGTCGGCTTTCCCGGCGAGACCGAGCCCGATTTCCAATATCTGCTCGACTGGCTCGACGAGGCGCAGCTCGACCGCGTCGGCGCATTCCGCTTCGAGCCGGTCGAGGGCGCGGCGGCCAATGCGCTGCCCGACCAGGTGCCCGAGGCGCTCAAGGAGGAGCGTTACGCGCGTATCATGGAAAAGACCGCGGCGATCTCGGCGGCCAAGCTGCAGGCCAAGATCGGCCGCACGCTCGACGTGCTGATCGACGCCGCCGATGGCGAGGGCGCGACGGGCCGCTCCAAGGCCGATGCGCCCGAGATCGACGGCGAGGTCCACCTGCGCGACGCCGGCCATCTCAAACAGGGCGACTTCGCCCGCGTGCTGATCGAGGATGCCGACGATCACGACCTGTTCGGCGTGGCGGTCTGACTTGTGAGTATCCTCCCCTTGCAGGGGAGGAAGGATGACGCGCCGCATTTCGCGCGTTACCAACCACCTATGACCGATTTCACCACGCTCCTCGTTCCCGATCGCGGCCAGGCCGGCCACGTCATCCACCTCATCCACGCAGCCGGCTTCGACGAATGGCTGGCAGCGCAACCCGAGCGCGTCCGCGCCGCCGCCGCCGCGGCGAGCTTCAAGGCCAAGCCGGGCGAATTCGCACTGATTCCCGGCAACAAGGCCGACGAATGGTCGGCCGCGCTCGGCCTGCCCGAGACGCCCGGCCCCTGGGATCTGGCGCCCGCCGCCGCCCGGCTGCCGGAGGGGCATTATCGCCTCTCCGACCCCATCCCCGGCCCCGCCGCGCTCGGCTGGCTGCTCGCGCAGCATCGTTTCGATCGCTACAAGCAAGGCGAACCCGCTCCCCTGCGCGTGCTGCTCACCGGCGATCCGGCGCGGATCGACGAGACCATCGCGCTGGCGACCGCCGTCGCGATGGTGCGCGATCTGGTCGACACGCCCGCCAACGATCTCGGCCCGGCCGAGCTGCAGGGTGCGGTCGAGGATCTCGCCAACACGCACGGCGCCAGCACGCGCACGACGCGCGGCGCGACGCTCGAGAGCGACTATCCGATGATCGCCGCGGTCGGCCGCGCCGCCGTTCCCGCCCGCGCGCCGCGGCTGATCGAGCTCGACTGGGGCGATCCCGCGCATCCGCGCATCGCCATCGTAGGCAAGGGCGTGTGCTTCGATTCGGGTGGTCTCGACATCAAGCCGTCGTCGGGCATGCGGATGATGAAGAAGGACATGGGCGGCGCCGCGCACGCGCTGGCGCTCGCCGATCTCATCATGCGCACGCGGCTGCCGGTGCGGCTGCACCTGCTGGTCCCCGCGGTCGAGAATGCGATCGCCGGCGATGCGATGCGGCCGGGCGACATCCTGCCTTCGCGCAAGGGGCTCAGCGTCGAGGTCGCCAACACCGATGCCGAGGGCCGGCTGATCCTCGGCGACGCGCTGACCAGGGCGGCGGAGGGCGAAGGCGACGTCAAGCCGCAGCTGATCCTCGATTTCGCGACGCTGACCGGCGCCGCGCGGGTCGCGCTCGGCCCCGATCTTCCCGCGCTGCTCGCCAATGACGATGCGCTCGCGGGCGATCTTCTGGCGGCCGGCGAGGCGATCGGCGATCCGCTGTGGCGGCTGCCCTTGTGGGCGCCCTATCGCGAGATGCTCAAATCCGACATCGCCGATCTCAACAACGCACCCGACGGCGGGTTCGCCGGCACCATCACCGCCGGGCTGTTCCTCGAGGCGTTCGTGCCGGCCGATCAGCCCTGGGCGCATCTCGATACATTCGCCTGGATGCCCTCGGCCAAGCCGGGCCGTCCCAAGGGCGGCGAAGCGCTGGGCCTGCGCGCCGCATGGGCGATGCTGCACAGGCGTTACGCGGCGGAATGACGTCACGCCGCTGTCGCTATTTCTAACGGATAGGAAACGATCGGCCTTCTCGCGTGTTTTTCCTGCAGGTCCAGCGACAACCGTCGCTCTGGTCACAGGAAATCCCGGCGTGAAGAATGATACGCTCAGCACATGGATGGACGCGCTCGTCGCTTATGTGCGATCGGGCCAGGCCGATCTCACCAATCGCCAGATGGCGCTGCTCCTGCTCGTCTATCGTACCAGCGGCCCGCATACCGTGCGCGGGCTCGCCGCGATCCTCGGCGTATCCAAGCCGGTCGTCACGCGCGCCTTGAATACATTGGGCAGGCTCGGCTATCTGCGCCGCGAACGCGACGAACGCGATCGTCGCAACATCTTCGTCACGCGCACCAGCCGGGGAGCGGAATTTCTTGAAGGCTTCAAAGGCCTCATCGCCGGCAAGGAACGACGTCGACCCCAGTCTGTCGGACAGGCCGCGGCCGCCTGAGCGCTTCAGTCTCGTCGGGCCGTCGATCCGGCTCGACCGGCGGATCCACGCGATCCGAGGAGATGTAGCCGACGTAGCGCTCGCCGATCGCGTGTTCGCTCCGCATTATGCGCGCCCGCTCGATCATGGCTGTCTCGCCACGGCAACGCCGATCCGCATCGCACCTTCCCATGACGCCGTCGCTGTCTCCGAACTGCTGCGCGGCGAATGTTTCGCGGTGGTCGATGCCAGCGGCGCGTGGGCGTGGGGATTCAGCACGCACGACCGTTATGTCGGTTATGTCCCGCTCGACCTGCTGGGGCCGACCTGCGGCGCCAGCCACGTCGTCGCGACGCCGGCCGCGTTTATATTCGCCGCCCCCGATATCAAGAGTCCGGTGATCGAGCGATTGCCGATGGGCGTGCGGATCACCGTAACCGACGAGTATCGCGGCTTCTTCGCCGTCGCGGGTGGTGGTTTCGTCCATCGACGCCATGTAGTTGCGGCCGATGCCCGCGCGTCCGATTTCGTCGAGGTCGCCGAACGTCTGATCGGCATCCCCTATCGTTGGGGCGGGCGCTCGGGCGATGGGATCGATTGTTCAGGACTGGTGCAGATCGCGCTGGATTTCACCGGCATCGCCGCGCCGCGGGACAGCGATCAACAGGCGGTACTGGGCGAGCCCGTCGCCGAAGGCGCGCCGTTACGGCGCGGCGACCTCGTCTTCCTGCCCGGCCATGTCGGCATTATGACGAACGCGACCGACCTGCTCCACGCCAACGCGCACTGGATGCGCGTCGTCACCGAGCCGCTGTCGGACGTGCTCGCACGCCAACCGGAAGACCGCGGCATCATCGCGATCAGGAGACTGTCATGACCGTTCGCGTCTTCGTCGACGGTGGTGCCGGCACCACCGGCATCGAGATCGTCGAGCGGCTCTCGGGCCGTGACGACGTGACGCTCAGCCTGCTCCCTGACGATCGCCGTAAGGACTCTTCGGCGCGCGCCGATGCGCTCGCCGCCGCGGACATCGCGATCCTGTGCCTGCCCGACGACGCCGCACGCGAGTCGGTGGCGCTTGCCTCCGGCCTCTCGACCCGCTTCATCGACGCCTCGACTGCGCATCGCACCGATCCCGCCTGGACCTACGGCTTCGCCGAGATCGAGCCCAGCCGGCGCGACGAGATCGCGGCGGCACGGTTCGTCACCAATCCGGGCTGCTATCCGACCGGTTTCCTCGCGCTTGTCCGGCCGCTCGTGCGCGCCGGGCTGTTG